>Ga0070683_100006087_pt1 | contig 10116 bp, 11 predicted proteins | sample KBSC713LmetaG_FD_64662 | JGI IMG/M metagenome (GOLD analysis project Ga0070683, IMG submission 64662) | Corn rhizosphere microbial communities from Kellogg Biological Station, Michigan, USA - KBS C7.1-3L metaG | ecosystem: Host-associated > Plants > Roots > Rhizosphere ... | reverse complement strand
GCCTGGACCGGCGAGTCGCAGTGGAGCGGCGGCGCCTACGTCCAACTCACCCCCGGGAGCCAGCTGTCCTGGCGGTTGCCGTCCACCGCACAACCCTTCCTTGTGGAAGCGGTGATCAACCGGGTACCCGGCCCCGGCGGCGTCACGACATTCAGCACGCCAGCCGGTCCGCTCGGCGTCATCCGGTACGGCGGCGGAGGCTCCCAGGGTCGCTCGGCCGCGCCCGGCGCCCTGCTGCCCATCGCGATTCCGCGGTACGCACCGGCCGGCAGCGAAGCACTGACGACCCGCACCGACCGCGGCAGTGGTCAGCTCGACGCGCTGCTGGTCACCCCGCTCGTGTCGAACCTGACGGCTCGCGGCGACGGGCACGGCATTGCCGTGCTCACAAGCGTCGCTGACACCGACCGCAGCCTGCGGATCTCGGTACCCGGCAGCGGTCCGACGGTGGCCCGCAGCTTCGACACGTACGGGAAGCTCGTTCGCGTGATCATCAGCACTGGTCCGGTGACGGTGATCGTCCCGGCCGGGGGCTTCGCGATCGCGCAGCGCTAAACCGCGCGATCCATGACATCGTCGCCGAGCCGCACCGGCAACCCGGCAACCCGGCAAAAGTTCACCTCGGCTAGATCCACCGAACCGCCGACAGAGTGAGGATCCATGCCAACCATCGCGCTCGACCCGCTGCCGATTGCGACAACGGCGCGGGATCCCTTGACGCGCCGCCCCGTGGGCCGGGCCACCGCGCAGGAGTTGTTGGGTCAGCGGGCCCAACTGCCGGCCGGGCATCCCGACCGGGTCACTCTGCGCGCGCGCAGCATCGAGGCGGCGCTGCCGATGGCCCGGGCACTAGCCGCCCGATATCGCGGGCGGGGCGAGCCCACCGACGACCTGAACCAAGTCGCCGCGCTGGCGCTGATCAGGGCCGTCGATGGCTACGACCCGACCCGGCAGATCGCGTTCAGCAGCTACGCGGTGCCGACCATCCTCGGGGCACTCAAACGGCATTTCCGCGACACCTCGTGGCGGATCCGGGTACCGCGGAGTGTCCAGGAACTGGCCGTCATGCTCGGCCCGGCCAGCGCCGGACTGGCCCAGCAGCTGGGCCACTCACCGAGCCGACGGGAACTCGCCACGCACCTCGACGTCACCGAACAGGCCGTCGCCGTGGCCAGCACCGCCAGGTATGCCCGCCATCCCGGCTCGCTGGACGCCGACCCGACGCACAACGGCTGCCACTCATCGCCGACCGCCACCGCGCTCCTCGAAGCCCGCTACGACAGGATCGACGACAGGCAAGCGCTACGACCAATGCTCGCCTCGCTACCTATCCGGGACCGGCGCATCCTGCTGATGCGGTACTTCGACGAGATGAGCCAGGCCCAGATCGCCGTCCAGGTCGGCATGTCGCAGATGCAGATCTCCCGCATTCTGAGCCGCTCCTTGACGACACTGCGTGCCGGTGCGCTCGCCGGAGTGGTCGCCCTTGGAGCCGTCCGTACCGGACGGTCGGCCGTGGGTGCCGACACCGCGCCGTAGCAAAACGCACGAACACCACTGGGAGGTCACGTCATCGCGGATCCTTCGACGACGTCAAGGGCCAGTTCGGACAGCCGGCGGTTGGTGCTGCGGGCGGTCGTGCGCAGGTTCAACGCACCGATGACTTCGGTGCGCAGCCGCATCGGCAAGGCCAGTTCGACGAATACCTCAGACGCTTATCGCTCAGTGATGTTCGCTCACCCTCGTTATGCGGCAACCGTCATCGGTGATCATCAGGACGGGTCGTCGGCTCGGCGGTCCGGGTGGGGATCAGGGTCGAACCGCAGCCGCCGCTCAACCACATCACAGGCGACGTCGTTCAACCGCCGGTTGTGGGCGAAGGCGTACGCCCGCAGGCGCGCGAACGCCGTTGCGGCGCTAGTGCCCAGCTGGACGAGCATCATGCCGGTGGCCTGGTGGACGAAGGCGTTACGCGACGACGGGTCCTCGAATTGCCACGTCAGCTCCGCATTGTCCGGCGGCCCCCCAGCCGCGTCGCCGAGCAGCAGCATGCCGACGATATCGGCAAAGGCCAAGGCGTCCGCCAACTCGTACAGGCTGAGGCCGCCGGGCCGGAACCGGTACAGATCGAGCACCCCGAGCTGTATCGCACCGATCTGAAGCGGCAACGCGAATACTGCCCGTGCCCCGCTGTCCAGCGCGGCCGGCGCGAACGCGGGCCACCGGGCGAGATACTCCGAGAAGCGCAGGTCGACCGCCAGCACCGGACCGCCCTCATCGAACGTGTCGACACACGGGCCTTCACCGGACGTGAGCTGCAATTCTTCCAGCCTCGCCGCCACCGCGTCGGTGGCCTGCACCGTCTCCCGCACAGTGCGGCTGACCTTCACCGTCACGCCCGCACCGTCCACCTTGACCGCAGCCAGCACCGCAGTGCACACATGCGCCACCGATACCGTGGTGCCCCGCGACTGCCGGGCGACCTGCGCCCAGACCCGGCTCACCCGGTCGTTGCTCATGACCGAACCGTCGACCACGCGCCGGCGCAGGCGATTGTCAGCGACTCCCGAACAGCGCGTTGACCGGCAACGGAAGGAGTAGGAAGACGACCAGGAACGCGCGGCGCCATGGCAGCTGTCATGCCATTCTCCTGTCCGGGGTGCCGACCCTCGACCGATCGTCTCGACGAGACGCAGCGCCGGCTCGACGACCGGTTCCCCGCCGTGCTCGCACTCACCGGCGGTGCATTGCTCGTCGTGCTCTCGCTCTTCGGTGCACTGCCCGCTTGGGCTGCCGGCCCGGGCGCCGCAATTGGGTTCGGTGCACGGTGTCACCACGTCGTTTGTCAACGAACTCCCGCGGCGTGCGGTGCTGATCGCCGCCACGGCCGGACCCGCCCCGACCGACAACGATCTCGACCAGGTGCTCGACGAGATGCTCTCGCAGGCCGAATCGGTTACCTGGTCATTGCTGGGCGACCCTGCATAGAGTTATGCCGCCAATCCCCCATACGAGCGAACCGGTGTCAACTCAGTACGGCGCGGTCGAGGTGGCCGCCTTCGGCCTCCCACACTTCCTCGGCGCTCTCGACGCGCGAGCCGAGGTTCGATGCGTTGACCGCGGGAATGATGTGCTCGGCGTGGACATGGTTGCCGGTCGTGGTGGCGAGGATCATTGCCGCGTCGGCTGAGCCGCGTGCGGTGTTCGGTGCGACGATCAGAAGGTCGATGCGCTTGCCGTTGCCGCAGAGCGCGGTGAGCAGGCTGGTGGGCTGGCTGGCGAAGTAGCCGAGCTTCAGGACTCGGCCGGCCACGCAGAGGCGCCGGGGATGACTGTCCCAGCCGTCCGCGGCGAGGATGAGACGACTGACCGGCCCACGCAGGTTGTCGATGGCCAGGACAAGACCGGGAAGCTCGGCGACCGGATCGGTCGACCGAGGCCACCAACCACCGTCCAGCAGGGTCCGCGGGGACCCGGTGGGTTCCATCCGCAGGCGCGGAATCGATGGCAGGGTCGGGGACTCGGTCGTCATGCGGGTAGGTGCGGCTGGGAGCGTCATTGCAAATCCTTCCCACCGGCCGCCAGACGCGTGCGTGGTGGCGGCAGGCAGTGCTGAGAAGACCGGTTCGCCGTCCGAGGCGCAGGTGGAGTCAGTGGCGCCGGCGACGGGTCAGGCGGCGCAGTTGAGTGATGCGGGCCACGCCGACCGCCATGGTGGCGATCGCGGCGCCTACTGCGGCGATCAGCAGGGTCAGCGCCAACGGCGCGGTGCCTTGCCAGCCCAGGAAGTTCACCTCGACACGACCGGTGTTTTGCAGCATGAAGACAATCAGCACCACGAACACCAACGCCGCGACGCAGATGCCGAACCAGGCGGCCGCCGTCCGAGTGCGAGGTGCTCGTTCCCCAAGCGAGGATCCGGTGGTATCCACCGGGTCGGCCGGTTTCGGCTGGGGCGACAACGGAGCGGCCCGTTCGGCGGGCGCAGCTGGAACGCGGTGCAAGTCGTTGGACATGACATCCCCAAGCGCATAGGCCGGCCAGGCGGGCACCTCAGAAGGTGGGATGTCGTCGACTCGGGACTACCTTAATCGTACACCCGTTCGCCGCCTTTGGCTCGGTCACCCCGGCCGGCCAACGATGCAGCCCTCGCCGACCGGCTCGTCGCCGCAAACAGCCGCACTGCCGCGGCAACCGCGTGACCACCCCTTGCGCCGTGCTCGCCGTTGGTTCGCTCGTACTGTGTGAGCCACGGTCTGCCGTATCCGCAGACCGGGTCGATCGACTCCTGTCGTGAGATGGCGCATCACTTGCCGGCGGGTGGGCGCTAGGTCAGCGTCGTGCGGTGGCGGCCGCTGGCCTTCTTCGTGGCAGTGGTGGTCGCGGCCGGTAGTGGTTCGGTCCCGTCGACGATGGCCTGCGCAAGGTTGGACAGTGGTCGGTTGTGGCTGCGGGAGGCGTTGCGCAGGATCGTGAACGCGTCGTCGACGTTGACGTGGAGCCGTTCGGCGAGCAGGCCCTTGGCCTGTTCGATCAACACCCGGCTGTTCAGCGCGGTCTGCAGTTGCTCGGTGACGACGTCGCGGCGATGGATCGCGCGTTGCTGCAGCAGGCCGATGGTCGACACGTCGGCCAGAGCCTGCCCGAGGCGCACCTTGTCTTCGTCGAGCGGTCCGGCCGCGACGTCGAAGAGATTCAGGGCCCCGATCACGTCGGTGCGCAACCGCATCGGCAACGCGTGCACGGCGGCGAAACCGACCTCGGCCGCCGCGGCGGTGAACCGGGGCCACCGGCCGCTGGCCGGCAGATCGGTCACCGACACGGGCGCGCCGGTGCGGAAACAGTCAAGGCAGGGACCCTGGTCGGTCTGCAATTGGAACAGCTCCAGCAGCCGGGTCCGCTCCGACGAGGCGGCCACGACCTGCAGCGTGCCCTGACCGTCGGTCAGGAGCAGGCCGGCCGCGGCGACGTCGAGAAGCTCGACGCATCGCTCGGTCAACCTGTTCAAGAACTCGAGCAGATCGAAATCGTCGACCAGCGTATCGGCCATCTCGATGAACACATCGGCGAGCAGGGTCTGGGCCATCTCAGTCACCTTCATCGTTATCTTGTGCGCCACCGGCGACCGGTTCGGCATGGAACCGGATCCGGCGGGCGACGACATTTGCGGCCACGTCCCGCAGCCGCTCATCATGGGCATAGGCGTAGGCACGCAACCGCATCAGAGCCACCGCGGCGGTCACCCCCAGTTGCGCGACGATCATCCCGGTAGCTTGGTGGACCTCCGGGTGTTGCAGGCTGGCCCCCTCCGGCCGCTTCCCGGCGAGCGAGCCGGGGCCATCCAGCAGCAGCGCGCAGGCGGTGTCGGCCAGCAGCAACGCGTCGGCCAAGTGGTCATGCTCGAGCGGGCCGGGCCGGACCCGGTAGAGATCCATGACACCGAGACGGACCCCACCGACCCGCAACGGCAACGCGAACGCCGCACACACGCCAAGACCCACCGCCGCCGGCGCGAACATCGGCCAGCGGGCCAGACACCACGCCTCACGCAGATCGGCAGCCAACGACGGACCGTCACCCAAGGCATCGACTCCCGGCCCTTCCCCGAGCGTCGTGGTCAATTCTTCCAGGTCGGCGCCGAGGGCTGAGCTGGCGTACACGCTCTCGCGCGGCGACGCGGCAAGCGTCACCACCACAGCTACAGTGTCCACCCCGGCGGCGGCCACGGCGACGGCACCGGCATGGTCAACGGCTATTGCTGCGCCGTCGGCTCGCTCAACCATCAGCGACCACAACCGCAGCCGGCGATCAACGCTCACCGGCGCCTGCCACGCAGCGAAACCGAAGAAGTCATGTCGCACCTCGGGTGACACATCGGTGACATTCGACCAGACGTCACCGGGGTCCCGAGCGGCACACCCAACCTACACCCGGGTGGGCCGTGGATGCGGCGTCGGCCATTTGACCTCACTTTCGCCGCGACTCCGCCTACGAGTGCGCGTAGGGTTGACATGTCGCTCGGGACCCCGGTGGCTCTTGCCATCTTCGATGTGTCCTCGAGCCGAGTTCATGATCGCCTGATCTCGCTGCCCCTCTGGTGTTGTGTGATCGTCCGCGACTGTGTCCAACTCCGCGACGCCCATCGTCTTGGCAGCCGGACCGGAACGGACATATGGGCACACTTCACCTGGAGCCTGCCATGACTCATCAGACCGAGGCGCACGACGGGCGCATCGTCGTCGGCGTCGACGGCTCGTCACACTCCAAGGCCGCCTTGCGCTGGGCGGTAACCCAGGCTCGGCGCATCGACGCCAGAGTTGAGGCCATCACCGCGTGGCAGCAACCCGTGACGGTTGGATACCCGTACGGATGGTCGCCTGACATCCACGACGGCGACATCGTCGCGATCGTCGCCGAGAAGGTGCTCGCCGACGCGGTCGCCGAGGTTGTCGCGCAGCAAGATGAGCCCGTGGAAATCCAAACGACCGTCATCCACGGGCGTCCGGCCGAGGTACTGCTGGAAGCGGCCGTCGGCGCGCAAATGTTGGTCGTCGGCAGCCGCGGACACGGCACGTACGCCGAGATCTTGCTCGGATCGGTCAGCCGGCAGTGCGTGCAGTACGCGCCCTGCCCGGTCCTCGTCATGCCGCGGAATCCCGCCCCGTCCCCGCCCACCCGCCGGCCAGATCGGCCACCGCGTTCGCGACCCGAACCGACCGCTCGGGCCGCTGCCGCCGCGCATTGTGAGTGAGGCAACTAACGAGATGCCAACCACCTCCCGCGCGCCGCCCCGCCAGCCCGCGACAGCAGCTGACCGCCATCCCGGTGACGTCTCCGTGCGCCTGTCCTCGCTGTGGCGGTGGCTGTCGCACATCGCGGCCGGCTTGGCCGCGCTCGGCAGCCTCGCCGGCTTCGTCTTCGTCGATGCGGTCTACGGTCTGGAGACCACCGCCCTCACCGACGCGGCCGCCGCCCAGGACGCCGTCAACCTGATGGTCGTCGACCCCCTTCTGGTGGTACTGGGAATCAAGGCGTCACGCGGGTCGCGGACCGCCTACCTCAGCTGGCTCGGATGCCTGGCCAGCCACGCCAACCGGACGGGAATCGGGAACGCCTGGTGAACGATTCCGAGCGCCGGCGGGTCGTCGAGGCTGGCGTGGCACACTTGGGTTAGCTTTGCGCGCCTGGATCAGCCTGGACCCTGCCCCTCGCCGCCGTGTACGACCTGCGAGAGGGCGTGTCGCCGTGGACGACCTGCACCGCGCTGTTCAGCCAGGCCTTGCACCGTCCCCGCGGTGGGGCGGCGGGCGACCGTGAGCGCCTGGAATCGGCCAGCTGTGCGACCCAACGAGCGTATAAAGAGCAGGGCCCGGGCGGATGTGCCTCCTGCGCCGCCCCGCTGGCGCAAGTGGATCTTGCCAATCGTGTTCGCACTGATCGCGCTGCTATTCTTCCTTCCGAACTTCAAGGCAACAGGGTCCCAGACGTTCAGCTACAACGCCTTCATCGATGAGGTGAAGACGGACAAGGTCGCGACCGCGACGATCAGCGACACAGGTTCGGTCACTGGCACACTCGTCGGTGGCGCCGCCTACACCTCCCGCATTCCGGCCGCGTTGAACGACAACAGTCTCTCGCCACTGCTGCTGGCTCACAAAGTCGAGGTCGTCGGCACGACGGCGAACAACACGTCGGTGTTGGGCCTGCTGTTCTCATTGCTGCCGTTCCTGTTGATCGGCGGCGCGTTTTTCTGGCTCGTGCGCCGCAGTCGCAAGCAACTCGGCGCGGGCGGCGCCCTCGGTGGAATCATGGGAATCGGCCGGTCCAAGGCGAAGGTCTACGACGAGGACAGGCCATCCACCCGATTCGCGGACATCGCCGGGTATGAGGGTTCGAAGGCCGAGGTGATGGAGGTCGTCGACTTCCTCAAGAACCCCCGGCGGTACGAGCGCGCCGGAGCCGTCGGGCCGAAAGGTGTACTGATGATTGGTCCACCCGGCACGGGCAAGACCTTGCTGGCTCGAGCCGTTGCGGGTGAGGCCGGGGTACCGTTCTTCGCCCTGAGCGGATCAAGCTTCGTGGAGATGTTCGTCGGCGTCGGTGCCTCGCGGGTGCGGTCCCTGTTCGAAGACGCCCGCAAACGTTCCCCGTCGATCATCTTCATCGACGAGATCGACGCGATCGGCGGGCGGCGCGGCCCCGGCGGTTTCGGCTCCAATGACGAGCGTGAGCAGACGCTGAACCAACTCCTGTCGGACATGGACGGCTTCGAAGCCGGGGCCAGCGTGGTCGTCATCGCGGCCACCAACCGCGCGGAGATTCTCGATGTGGCGCTGCTCCGGCCAGGGCGTTTCGATCGTACTGTCGAGATCCCGCTGCCGAATCAGCGCGAGCGCGCTGCCATCCTCGCAATCCACGGACGCGGCAAGACACTCGGCGACGACGTCGACCTCGACGCCGTGTCGCGCGGTACGCCCGGCTTTTCCGGGGCCGACCTGGCCAACCTGGTCAACGAGGCGGCGATCAACGCAGTGCGAGCCGATCGCGCGATCATCAGCGGTGCCGACTTCAGCGCCGCCCGGGAACGGCTGCTGCTGGGTCGCCGCGACGCCTCCAACGCGCTCCTGCCAGCCGAGAAGGATGCGGTCGCCGTTCACGAGGCCGGGCACGCGCTGGTCGCCGTACTGAGCGAGCATGCCGACCCGGTGGCGAAGGTGACGATCCTACCCAGGGGCGCCGCGCTCGGCGTCACCGAACAACTGCCGGAGGTCGAACGGCACCTGTACCCGCTGAGCTACCTCACCGACACGCTCGCCGTTCGTCTCGGGGGCCGGGCCGCCGAGATCGTCGTGCTCGGCGAGGCATCGACCGGTGCATCCAACGATCTGGCGTCCGCGACCGATCTAGCTACCCGCATGGTCCGGGAATGGGGGCTTTCGGCAGACATCGGACCCGTCAGCTACGGACCCGAAGGTCCCAGCCGTGACAACCCCTTCGCCGGGCGTCCGTACGCCGAGCAGACCCAGCGCTCGATCGACCGGGAGGTCGCCCGACTCCTCCGCGAGGCCGAGACCACGGCCACCGAACTGCTGCGCAGGCATCGCGGCACCCTGGACAAGGTCATCGCCCTGCTACTGGAACGCGAGACGATCGACGGCACAGAACTGCAAGCAACCGTCGATGACCGGTAAGGCGCGCGCCCTCTGTAGGCCACGCAAAGCAACGCAAACATCGACTGACCTACGTGGACGCTCACAGCTACTGATCGGGGGCCGACAGTGGCGCCGCAGTCAAAGCAGCGCGGACCGGTGCGGGGTAGCCTCAAGGGCGTGTCCAGCGGAAGGGGCGCACTGCGCCGGGTGCTGCTCAGTTGCGACGTGGCCGGATGTCCGGTCCAGTTGGAGCCGCCAGCTGCCGAGCAACGGCATTGACACATCGGTGACCACCGAACAAATCCTGGGCCAATGCGATCAACCGCGAGACAGGCACCGAGTGCCGGGGCTTCCGGCGGGGAAGGATGGATCATGGCGGACAACGTTGAACTGATCATGAGGTTCCATCCGGTGGCAGGTGAGGACGTCTCCGTGATGAGCGCGGACTTTGCGGATGAATCAGAGGCGATCGCAGCAGTCGCTCGTGCTGTGGACGAACGGCGCAGCCTGGTCCTGGTTCGGGCGCGGTACAACCGTGAAGCTGGTGAGAGTGGGGTGGTCGTCAACCTCGCGAATGTGGTGTCCGTGCGGGTGTCGAAAACAGACAGTGCCACGACGGGCCAGTACCTGTAGCGGCTGGTGCGACTGGTGGTCCGCCGGCAAGCGAAGAGCCGTGTCGCGGTCTGCTCACTAGTGTTCGATCTGGTCGTTCAGCCCGCCGAGCAACAGATCGCCTCGCCTGCCTACCGGCCAGACCGTCGAACGACCGTAGCCGAGCCATAGACGGCCTGGACGAGCTCAGCTCGACCAGGTCGACCGAGCCGCGACGGAGTGAGGATCCATGACGGCCGCCCGCGACCGGGTCGCTCGAGCGAGGCCACCATCCGCCGTCGAGCAGCGTGCGGCGGGCGCCGGTCGACTCCAGCCGCAGCCGCGGCGTGGTCGGCGGCGTCGACGAAATCAT
>Ga0070683_100006086_pt1 | contig 10116 bp, 9 predicted proteins | sample KBSC713LmetaG_FD_64662 | JGI IMG/M metagenome (GOLD analysis project Ga0070683, IMG submission 64662) | Corn rhizosphere microbial communities from Kellogg Biological Station, Michigan, USA - KBS C7.1-3L metaG | ecosystem: Host-associated > Plants > Roots > Rhizosphere ... | reverse complement strand
TGCGGCGGCGTCTGCGCGATAAGAGGCGGGCGGCGGCGCAGTCATGAAGCCAGACCCGGGTACCCTAACGCGTCATGCGATAGATCATGAACGCGATGTACGCCAGCACGACGACCCAAACGCCCGTGGACAACGTCTTCGTTGTGGCCGATTCAGATCGGCGGAGGGAGGATTTCATGCGCGCAACACTAGCATCATCCAGACGGGCCGTCCAGGCCGCTATCTGATTGGGCCCAAATAGCTACGACGACCCGCGAACGGCGATGCGCCTCGCCAATCGCGCTCACTCGAAACGGGTCGCTGTGTAGGTACCTCACCTCAAACGGATTCGAGCCAACCACTGGGAAGTGATTGGCTCGCAAGTAGCAGGGGTGGGACTCGAACCCACGACCCCGGCATTATGAGTGCCGTGCTCTAACCACCTGAGCTACCCTGCCCCAAAAAAACGCTCCCACAAACAAACCGGCCGGCCCTCTCGGACCCGCCGATGTTGTTGACCATACGTCGATGTTCACATAGCGGGGGCGGGATTTGAACCCGCGACCTTCGGGTTATGAGCCCGACGAGCTACCAGGCTGCTCCACCCCGCGGCAGTATGCGTAAGCTAAGGACCATCAACGACGTGTCAAGCGGGACGCATCGCCGCACACATCGACCAGCACATCACGGCGCGCGACGCGCGCTGTCCGTTGACGGTCCTGCAAACCGATACACGATCTCCTTCTTACCGCGCACCATTCCGAACACTTCGCGCGCAATTCGCTCCTGCGTCGCCGGATCGTGCTCGACCTTATCCTTGTAGGCCTTGAGCGAGTCGACGATGTGCGACAACGAATCCACCGACCGCGAAATGCGCGCCTTCTCGCGTCGCTGACGGAAAAGATCGAGCGTGCCGAACTCTCCACCCTGCACCGCGAACACGACGGCGACGACGATCAGCGCGAGCGCGCCGATCCGTTTCGCGAGCGGAGACCGGCTAGATGCCATAGAGCGCGCCGCCCGGGAACTCGGCGGCGGCGCCGAGTTGCTCCTCGATGCGCAGAAGCTGATTGTACTTGGCGACGCGATCCGTTCGACTCGCCGAGCCCGTCTTGATCTGTCCGACGCCAGTGGCCACGGCAAGGTCGGCGATGAACGTGTCTTCCGTCTCGCCAGAGCGATGTGAGATCACCGAGAGGTATCCGGCCGCGCGCGCCATGTCGATGGCCTCGAGCGTCTCACTCAGCGTCCCGATCTGATTGACCTTGATGAGAATGGCATTCGCTACGCTGTTCTCGATGCCGCGCGCGAGGCGCTCCGTGTTCGTGACGAAGATGTCGTCGCCGACGAGTTGGCACCGGTCGCCGATCGCCGCCGTCAGCTTGGCCCATCCGGCCCAATCGTCCTCGGCCAATCCGTCTTCGATCGAGACGATCGGATACTGATCGATCCAGTTGGTGTAAAGCTCGACCATGCCGTCAGCGTCGCGTTTGCCGGCGCCGCTCTTCTTGAACGTGTACGTCCCATTGGAATAGAGCTCGCTCGCGGCCGGGTCGAGCGCGAGCGCGATCTCTTTTCCTGCGTCGTAGCCCGCCGCGTCGATCGCCTCGAGAATGACTTTGATTGCTTCCTCGTCGTCGCGCAAATCCGGAGCGAAGCCGCCTTCGTCGCCGACCGCCGTCGCGAGCTTGCGTTTGCCGAGCACCTTCTTGAGTGCGTGGAACACCTCGGCGCCCATGCGCAACGACTCGGCAAAGGAATCCGCGCCGATCGGAACGATCATGAATTCTTGAAAGTCGAAGGTATTCGTGGCGTGAGCGCCGCCGTTGACGATGTTCATCATGGGCACAGGCATGACGCGCGCGAGCGGGCCGCCCAGGTAGCGGTAGAGCGGCAAGCCCACCGCCTGCGCTCCGGCTCGCGCGGCCGCCAGCGACACAGCGAGAATGGCATTCGCGCCGAGCGTCGACTTGTTGGACGTGCCGTCGAGATCGATCATCACGGCATCGATGCCCAGCTGATCGGTGATGTCGTGGCCCGTGAGCGCCGGGGCAATGGTGTCTTCGACATTCTGCACGGCGCGCTGTACGCCCTTTCCGCCGTAGCGATCCGTGTCGCCATCGCGCAGCTCGACGGCCTCATGCTCGCCGGTGCTCGCGCCGCTTGGCACCGCCGCGCGGCTCATGATTCCGTTCGAGCAGATGACGTCGGCTTCGACGGTTGGATTGCCGCGGCTATCGAGGATCTCTCGCGCCTTGATCTCGCTGATGGTGACCATGTGAATGGTGTGTCGGGGAGGCGAAAACGCTGAAGGAGGACGGCGGGCCCGCGGCGGAAAATTAATCGAACCGAGCGCCGCGTGAACGGTCGGCGCGCTCGGATGTCGAGACTATTCGACGCGCTCGCCCGTCACGGCGATCGACGGTTCGCTGCTGCCGACGCCGTACAGCGTTTCCATCGCCTCGACCATGTTGGTCCACACCGTCGTCATGAGCGCTCCGCGATCGTCGTAGTCGAGGCCCTTCGTCTCGACGGGCGGCAGAAAATGCAGATCGATCGGGTGCGATCGAATCACGAACGAACCTTTCGCCATGACTTCGCGCGCGCCAAAGACGATGGTCGGGATGATGGGGGTCTGCGACGCGATCGCGAGTACGAACGGTCCCTTCTTGAACGGACGCAAATGGTAGTCGAAGCCGCGCGTGCCTTCGGGGCAGACGATGACGGATCGCCCGCGCTGCACTTCCTTGGCGGCCACCTTGTACGACTCGAACGCCTGCTTCCGATTGTCGCGGTCGAGGAAAATGATTCCGACGCATTGTGCGGCGAACCCGAACAACGGTATGCGTCGCAGCTCGGACTTGGCGATGAAGCTGCACCACGGCACCTCGGACGCGAGCGCCGAGATGTCGAACCAGCTGACGTGGTTGGCGATGAAGACGGCGCCGCGGAGACCCTCGAGATGCTCGACACCGTGTACGCGCACGCGCACGCCGGCGGCCCAGTTGATCGATCGCGCCCACAATCGGACGGCTCTCGAGTAGATCGACTCCGGACCCTGCGGCGCGCGAAACAGACGCGCGATCACAACGAGCGGCCCGAGAATCAACGTCATCACCAGCGCGACCAGCGCGACAAACGGCGTTCGCATCACCGCGAAAAGTGATCGTAGCCCGCGACGTTCGCAACGCGCGCGCCGCGGATCGTGACGTCGCCGCGCGTGGCGTCGGCGTGCGACGCGCCAACGACGCGACCGACGTCCGTCAAACGCACCGCGAACCGCCGCTCGAATTCCCCCGTGTCCAGCTCGCGCGGCGACGTGACGACGATCTCGTACTCTTCGCCACCGTGCAACGCGAGCGAGACGTCGACGCCGTTCACACACGGAACGCGCTCGTCGTCCACGTCGATCGTCACGCCGCTCGCGGCAGCGAGGTGTCCGAGATCGGCGATCAATCCATCGGACACGTCGATCGCTGCCGACACACCGCACTCGGCGAGCCAGCGCGCTTCGTCGAGTCTCGGAATCGGATGCGCGAACCGCTCGCGCGACACGCCGGGCGGCTCACCGCGCGACAGGCGTCTCAGAGCGTCGGCCGGTCCGCCGAGCGTTCCCGTCACATACACGCGATCGCCTGCGCGCGCGCCGGTCCGCGTGAGTGGCGAGAACGACGCGCCGAGTACCGTGGTTGTGATCGTGAGCTCGCTGCCGCCACTCAAGTTTCCGCCGCGAATGTGCGTCCGACCCACGTCGGCCGCGTCAGCGATACCGTCGGCCAATTCGAGCAGGTGATCGCGCCACGAGTCAGGCAGCGTCAGCGCGACGAGGACGCCAATGGGACGAGCTGCCATCGCCGCGAGATCGCTCAGCGCCGCGGCAACCGATCGATAGCCGATCTCTCGCGGCGACAGCCATTCGCGCTTGAAGTGCCGCCCTTCGACCGCGCTGTCGACGCTGGCAACGAGCGCGTCTCCGCGCGGAAGATGCAATACCGCGGCGTCGTCACCGAGGCCACGCGCTCGCTCGCCCCAACGATCGGCCAGGCGGCGGATTGCGTCGAACTCAGCGCCCGGTCCGAGTGTAACGCCGTCCGTCACGCGCGCGCGCCCACGCTCGGCACCTCGACGAGAACGGGATATCGCGTTGGACGGTCATCGAAGGTCCAGCTGTCGCGCAGCTCGTTGACGACGTCCTCGAGCGCGATTCCACGGACGTCACCCGCGGTCGACGAGGGAACTCGTTCTGCCGCGCGCCCATGGACCCACGCGGCGATCGCAGCGGCAATCAACGGGTCACCGATTTGTGCGAGCATCGTTCCGCCAATTCCGCTCAGGACGTCGCCGCTTCCGGCTGCCGCGAGCGCCGGTGTCCCGCTCGCACTTACGAGACGCCGCCCGTTCGGCGCCGTGATCACAGTGGGGACGCCCTTGAGCAAAACGACGGCGCCGATCGTCGCGGCGAGCTCGCGACCGACTTCGAAGCGATTGTCGAGAACATGCTCAACGTCGACACCGGCGAGGCGCGCGAACTCGACCGGATGCGGCGTGATGATCGCGTGTCTTCCCGCCAACGCCTGCGCCAATCCGCGCGCGTCGCCCTCGAACAACGTGAGGGCGTCTGCATCCAGCAACGTTGGGCCGGTCCATCGACGCAACACGCGCTCGAGTAGCGATCGGCTCGCGTCGTCGCGTCCCAACCCAGGCCCGATGATGACGGCGTCGGCCCAGCCGCAAACTTCTCGATCGACCGCTGCATCGTCTGCCGGCCATTCTCCGGCCAGCGCGTATGGCTCGCTTTGCTGCACCGCCGCGAGACTCTCTTGCGCAACGACCAGCTTGACCATGCCGACACCGCTCCGCATCGCGGCGCGTGCGGCAAGCACGGTCGCTCCCGCCATGCCGGCCGCGCCGCCGATGATCGCGACTTTCTTGCGCACGCCTTTGTGCGCGCTCGCCGGTATGCCCGGCAATCGCGCGCCGACCCACGCCTCGTCCACGAGCAGCGGAGCGCCGTCGTCGCGCAACGCGTGCGCACCGAGTCCAATGTCGAGCACGACGATCGTGCCGCACACCTCGCGATTGACCAGATGGCCGCGCTTGATGGTGCCGAAGCTCACTGTGAGATCGGCTTTGATGACCACGTCGTGCGCCGCGCCAGTCGATGCGTCGAGCCCGCTCGGGACGTCGAGCGCGATGATCGTGGCATCGCGCACTTGGATCGCCGATGTCAGGGAGATGAGGCGGGCAATGGCGCCCCGCGGAGCGCCGGATCCGCCGGTGCCGAGCAAGCCGTCGATGACGAGTCCGTCGCCGGCGTCCAGCGATTCGGGCAGGACGCTCACGATGTCGGCGGCGTCGATGACGTCGAGCGCGAGGTCGCGTTCAGCGATGGCGTCGGGCGTCTTGGCGGCGATCGGCTCGATGACGCGGACACGGGCGCCGCTCGCGGCCAGGGCTCTCGCGACAACCCACGCGTCGCCGCCGTTGTTGCCGGGGCCGGCGAACACCAGTACGCCCCGCGCCAGCTTATCCCGATATCGCAACGCAATCTCGGCCGCTGCAGCCGCGCCGGCGCGTTGCATCAATGCTCGCGAGGGAATTCCGGAGCCGATGGCGGATGCGTCGCGCGCCGCCGACTCGGAGCTGGTGACGACGCGGACGAGGTCGCGCACGGAGATGTGGGAGTCTACTTCTGCGAGGTTCCGACGGTACGGCCGTAACTCAATTCACCGTTGTCGATGCGAATATTGAACCCGCACTCGGGATTGCTGCAGGCCCAGGCTTTGTACATGATCGGCGCCCCTTCCCGCCCGTAGTCACTGAGCGGAAGCAAGACGCCTGTTTGACATCGTCGACAGCTTGGCCATTCCATTGGCGTGTCCATACCACCGTCCCCCTCCCGTCCCCATCCCCTCGCGCCGACGGCCGTCGCGACGACTCAGACTAGACGCTGAGTGCCCCGCACCATGGATATTCGCGCTCGAACGCTTGGTCGAAGTCGAACACTTCGGCGAATTCGTCGCGCGTATCGGTTGGTTGGCTCATGAGCAAGCCCAGATCGACGAGCGTGAATACGACGTCTCCAATATCGGCGCTACTATGGACGCCCCAGTGCTCGAGAACCACCCGGGCCATGACGCCAAAGCGCTCCAAGGCCAGGTCGCGGCACGATAAGGCGAGCTCGCGGCCGTTAATGTGCCGGCGCTCCTCGAGCCGCTGCTGGCAAAACTCGAGGGCGGCGAGCACAAACAGATACGCGCGCTCGTCGAACCGCGGCTCGCGCAGCCGGATTCGGTCCATGATCCCGTCTCGAAACGCCAGTTCAGCCACTTCAAGTCTCGTTTGAGTCGTTTTAACCGAACGGCGGGTGGTTGGCCCGCCGACGCAAAGAAAATGACGGCTGCGCGCCGTCCCCACAACTCCCCAAAGACAGGGTCGCCGGGGGCGGCGCGATGCCGAACTCGTAAGTAGATTACCGGGTTCTGAGCTGAAGGTCGGGAGCCACGGCTCCCTCGAGTTTGGTCCCATCACGGCTGCGCTCCCAACCTCCGCCTGAATCCGATGCCGCAAACCTTCAAGTATGACGTCGCGATCACCGCTGCGGACTTCGACGCGCTCGCGGTAGCAGAATTGAAGCGGCGACTCGAGCACCACGTCGCCAAGGGCGTGTACGCCCAAGCGAGTGGCGACGGATCCAAGGCGGCGGCATCGTCGGCGGCCCTCAGGAAGCCGATTGAAAAAGACGCGAGAGTCGTCGTGGTGCTGTTCCAACGGCTGTGGGGTGTCACCACGTCGAGCGTCGCCGAATCCGAGGCGCTCAAGGCACGGATCGGGAAGACGAAGCACAAGGACGTGATCGTCGTACCGCTCGACAACTCGCCCATTCCCGGCTGGCTCAAGGCCACGATCGTCCGAGCCTCCGGCGCGCCCACGAGCAGCGCGGTCATCGACGCGATCGTCAACGCCGTGACCGACGCCGGCGGCACGCCGAAACGGCTGACGACCGCCGCCATCGCCGCGCGCCAAGCCGAAGAAGAGAAGAACGCGCGCGCCCGCGCGTCGTTCCTGTCGTCGCAGCGCGCGCTCGCACTGATCAATCGCGAGCTCGACTCGTTGTCGAACACCGTGCTTCGTCTCTGCGAAGCCCCGGGCACGCTGCCGGCCGGGTTCACCCCGGAAGCCCGACGGACGCCCGATCGCTACACGGTGCAGATCGGTCCCGTCGGCTTGAGCTTCTCATGGATTCGCGGCCGATCGAACTCGATTGCCGATGGGCAACTCCTCGTCATCGAATGGAGCGGACAGCTGGGCGACCAGCACGCGTCGGCAGATCCACAGACTGCCATGCCGGCGTTCGAGCACGTGCTCCAGCCACATGCGACGAGTCCGGAAGATTGGCAGTGGCGCCGCACCGATCTCGATCTGTGCTCATACACGACCCGGGATCTCGCGGCTCAATGCGTGACGTCCGTTGCGCGACGCCTGCCTCGTGTCGACGCCACGCCGCGACCGAGCGTAGCGACCGACGCACGCGCGAGGAGCGCGTAGTCGGTCGAGTCGTTACGCCCGGTCGGTCAGGCGTAGAGCGGGAATCCCTGGACCAGCGTGCGCACTTCCTCTCGAACGCGCGATTTGACGGCCGCGTCCTCGGGCGCCTTGAGCACGCGGTCGATCAGCGCCGCGATTTGCGCCATCTCGGGCTCTCGCATGCCGCGCGTCGTGACGGCCGACGTGCCAATGCGAATACCACTCGTGACGAACGGTGACTGCGTCTCCTTGGGCACCGTGTTCTTGTTCACCGTGATCGCCGCATCGTCGAGCGACAACTGCGCGACCTTGCCCGTGAGTCCGCGATTCCGCAGATCGACCAGCATGAGGTGATTGTCGGTTCCACCGGATACGATGTCGAACCCGAGTGACGCCAGCGCTTTCGCCAGCGCACGCGCATTCGCGATCACATCGTTGGCGTAGGTCTTGAACGACGGCGCCAGCGCTTCCTTGAAGCACACGGCCTTTGCGGCAATGACGTGCTCCAACGGACCGCCCTGACTTCCGGGAAACACAGCTTTGTCGATCGCCTTCGCATGCTCGGCCTTGCAGAGGATGAGCCCACCGCGCGGGCCGCGAAGCGTTTTGTGTGTCGTGGTCGTGACGACGTCGGCGTGCGGCACCGGCGACGGATATGCTCCACCCGCGACCAGTCCCGCGAAATGGGCCATGTCCACCATGAACACCGCGCCGACCTCTCGCGCCACCTCGGCGAATGCCGCAAAATCGACCACGCGCGAATACGCGCTGTACCCGGCGAGCACCAGACGCGGACGATGCTCGCGCGCCTTGCGCCGCATGTCGTCGTAATCGATGAGTCCTTGATCAGTCACGCCATACGAGATCGCGCGATACAGCATACCGGAAAAATTCACCGGCGATCCGTGCGTCAAATGCCCGCCATTCGACAGATCCATGCCGAGGAACGTGTCGCCGGGTTTGAGAAACGGAGACATGGCGGCGTAATTGGCTTGCGCGCCCGAGTGCGGCTGCACGTTCGCGTGGTCGGCGCCGAACAACTGCTTGGCGCGATCGATGGCCAACTGCTCGACCTTGTCGACGACCTCGCATCCCCCGTAATAGCGTTTTCCCGGAAGCCCCTCGGCATACTTGTTCGTGAGCGGCGAGCCCATCGCCTCGAGCACGGCGGGTGACACGAAGTTTTCACTCGCGATGAGCTCCAGCCCGTCCTTTTGCCGAACGATTTCCTCGCCGATCAACGACGCGATCTCGGGGTCGGCATCGCGCAGTGCGTCGCCCGGCGAGCACAGAGGGTGCTTCATCCAATCATTCATGATGTGAGTCCGTCTTCTCGATCTTGTCGACGCGGCGCGCGTGGCGCCCGCCTTCGAACGGTGTGTCGAGCCATGTCTTGAGAATTTCGACGCCGAGCGCTTCGTTGACGAACCGCGCGGGCACCACGAGCACATTGGCGTCGTTGTGCTCGCGCGCCAGCTTGGCAATCTCCGGATTCCACGCGACCGCCGCGCGCACGCGCGGATATCGATTCGCCGTGTAGCTCATACCGAGGCCCGTGCCGCACAGCAGCACGCCGCGCTGAACCTCTCCCTCCGATACTCTCTTCGCGAGCGGATGCGCGTAATCCGCATAGTCCGTCGACTCGGCGCTATTCGTCCCGAGATCCTGCACGTCATAGCCCAATTCGCCGAGTGCGCGTTCGAGCTTCTCCTTCAGCTCGAAGCCCGCATGATCGGACGCGATGAGAATTCGCTCAGCCATGTGGGCTCACTTGTTCGGCCACTGCGGCCAGGTGCGCACCATCGAACCGACGGCGAGAATGCGTTGTTCGGCGAGACGATCGGCCGCGAGGTACGTGGGAATCTTTTCGTCGCGAGCGATCGCGAAGACTTTGCGGATCGTGTCGTAGATTTCGTCCGCCTTGCGGAACGAGCGCGCCGGCGTCCATCCCGCCAACTCGCTGTACACGTTGATCACGCCGCCGGCGTTCGCGACGTAGTCCGGCGCGTACATGATGTTGCGCGAGTCGAGCTCGATGCCATGGCGCTCCTCGAGCAACTGATTGTTGGCCGCGCCGGCCACGATCTCGACCTTGAGTTGCGGGATCGTCTTGTCGTTGATGATCGCGCCGAGCGCGCACGGCGCGAAGATGTCGGCCTGCACACCGTAGATCTCGTCGGACGTGACCGGCCGCGCGTTGAACTCGGCGACGACGCGTTTGACGCGATCGCCGTCGATGTCGGTCACGACGAGCGATGCGCCGGCTTCGTGCAACTCCTTGGCGAGATAGTAGCCGACGTGTCCGCAACCCTGAATCGCGACCGTCTTGTGAGTCAGGTCGTCCGAGCCCCAGCGTTCCTTGGCCGATGCTTGAATCGCGCGAAACACACCGTGCGCCGTCACGGGCGACGGATCGCCCGACCGGCCGGCGAGCCCGCTCACGTAATCGGTCTCCATGTGCACGTAATCCATGTCCGCGGTGCTCGTGCCCACGTCTTCAGCCGTGATGTAGCGACCGCCGAGGCTCTCGACGAAACGGCCGTGCGCGCGAAAGATCATCTCGCGATCGGTCGTCTTGTTGTTGCCGATGATGACCGACTTGCCGCCGCC
>Ga0070683_100006085_pt1 | contig 10117 bp, 8 predicted proteins | sample KBSC713LmetaG_FD_64662 | JGI IMG/M metagenome (GOLD analysis project Ga0070683, IMG submission 64662) | Corn rhizosphere microbial communities from Kellogg Biological Station, Michigan, USA - KBS C7.1-3L metaG | ecosystem: Host-associated > Plants > Roots > Rhizosphere ... | reverse complement strand
GCGCGTATCTAGACGCCAGCTGCGCAGTCGCGCACGCCGCTCCGTAGCTCGCGCTGATGTTCTTGCTGCTCCAAGCTGCGGCGTCGCAACCGAGCACGGCCACTTTTCTCGAACGGCTCTGGGCCTACCTCACGCTCGGCATGACGGGGATCATCACCGAGGAAGCGACGCCGCTCATCGGCGGACTCGCGGCCCACAATCGCCACCTCCGCCTGACTGCCGTCGTGATGTGGGTGAGCGTCGGAACATGGTTGGCCGGCGTCGGGTTGTACTACCTGGGACGATGGCGTGGCCACTGGGCGCGCCGCCGTTGGCCCAGTGTTCGACGGCTCCTGGTTCGCGCGTTCAAGATCGTTCGGCGACATCCGTGGCGATCGTCGCTCGCGGTGCGATGGGCGTACGGTCTCAGAATGACGCTCCCGATTGCCTGTGGCGCGGCTCGTCTTCCTCTACCGATCTATTTGATCGGTAGCGCCGTATCCTGTTTTACCTGGTCCTTTGTCTTCACCCTGTTGGGATGGGGATTCGGGCGAACAACCTTGATCGTCCTCGGTCACGTGCGTCGCTACGAGAACTATCTCATCGCGGCAATCTTCGTTGCGGTCGGGATCGCGTTCTGGTTGGTTCGCAAGAAACACGTCGAAGACGAGGTCGTTGAAGTGCTCGCGTCGGGAGACACCGCCGAGATGCCGGCAGTGTCGGTTCCCGATGCCGAAAAATGAACGTCGCTGGATTGGAGGAAAGACCTGTATGACTTCTCAAAAGATGAATCGTGGCGGGTTTGTCATCGCGATGCTCGCGGCCGCCGTCGGTATGTTCGCGCTTCCACGACTCTCGGGTGCGGCGCGCGCGGTGACCGTCCCATCGGCGACGCTCGTCATTCCGTCGACCGCGAAGACCGAAACCGCGGTGTTCGCCGGCGGATGCTTCTGGGGAATTCAGGCGGTCTTCAAACATATGAAAGGCGTGCAGACTGCCGTCTCCGGCTACTCCGGCGGGTGGGTGGATCGGCCCGCCTACGAGCAGGTCGGCTCTGGCACGACCGGCCATGCCGAGTCGGTGAAGGTGACCTTCGATCCGTCGCAGGTCGCCTATACGACTTTGCTAAAGGTCTTCTTCTCCGTCGCGCACGATCCGACGCAGCTGAACCGCCAAGGTCCCGACGTCGGAACGCAGTATCGTTCGGCGCTGTTCTTCATGACGCCGGAGCAGAAGCAGGAGGCAGACGCGTACATCAAGCAGTTGACCGACGCGCACGTTTTCAGCAAGCCGATCGTCACGCAGGTCGTTGCGTACAAGTCGTTCTTCCCGGCCGAGGACTACCATCAGGACTACGCCGAGAAGCATCCGGATGAACCGTACATCGTGTACAACGATGCGCCGAAGGTCGCAAACCTGAAGAAGAACTATCCGGGTCTATATCGCGACTGACATCAGGGCCGGCGTCGCTAACCGGCATCTCGGTACTTGATACGGATTGTTGGCGATTTGGACACTCTTCGAGTGTTCAACGGACCTCGCCACTCGACCTTTGGAGGAGTTTCCACGCGAGCGCGATGTGTCGCTCTTCTGTCCGGATATTGCCGATCGCAAGACGAAGCGTGTAACGGCCACCGAGCTTCGTGTGCGATAGAAAGACCTCGCCGCTCGCGTTCACCTCGTGCATGATGGCCTCGTTCACGCGATCGCACTCGGCGTCACTCATCCCCGCCGGCGCATAGCGGAAGCACACGAGTGAGAACGGAACCGGCGCCATGAGTTGCCAATCCTCGCTGGACTGCACCCACGACGCGAACTGCCTCGCAAGCGCGCAGTGCGCACGAAGTCGCTCGATCAGGCCGTTGGTACCGAAGGCGCGGATCACCATCCACAACTTCAACGCGCGAAAGCGACGACCGAGCTGAACGCCGTAGTCCATGTAGTTCACGACGTCGTCATCGCGCGTCACGAGATATTCGGCGACGAGCGAGAATGCGCGCTTGAGTGTATCCGGCTGCTTGGTGTAGAACACCGAGCAGTCGAATGGCGTGAACAGCCACTTATGCGGATTGACGACCAGCGAGTCCGCTAGCTCGACGCCGTCGAGAATGTGCCGGTACTCCGGAACGATCGCGAGCGTGCCGCCATACGCGCCATCGACGTGCAGCCATACCTTCTCCCGACGACAGATCTCGGCCATCGCCGGCACGGGATCGATGCTCGACATGCTCGTCGTCCCCACTGTCGCGACGCACGCGAGCGGGAGGTATCCCATCGCCCGATCGTCCGCCATTGCCTTCTCGAGCGCGTTGGGACGCATCTGAAAATGCTCATCGTCAGCGATCTTCACGACGTTCTCGAGGCCGAGCCCGAGGGCGAGCGCGGCCTTGTCGACCGATGAGTGGGCATGCGGCGATGAGTAGACTCGCAAGCGCGGAAGGTCCGGTCGACCGGCCATTCCACGTTCACGGATCTCGAGCTCTGGCTTCGCTTCTCGTGCCGCTGCGAGAGCAAGCATCGATGAGATCGACGCAGTATCGGTCGTGATGCCGAACCACCCGTCGCCCATGCCGAGCATCTGCCGCAACCAATCGGTGACGACCTGCTCGAGCTCCGTCGCCGCGGGCGACGTTCGCCACAACATCGCTTTGACGTCGAGCGCAGCCGTCAGCATCTCGCCAAGAATTCCCGGGACTGACGACGAGGTCGCGAAGTAGCCGAAGAAGCCCGGACTGTTCCAGTGCGTTATCCCGGGAACGATCTTCGTTTCGAAATCTCGAATGATCTCGTCGAGCGGTTCGGCGTCCGTCGGCGGAAATGCGTCGATCGATGCGCGGATGTCGCCCGGACGAACCTGCGACAACACGGGAAACTGCTCAGGATGGTCGAGGTAGCGCGCAATCCAGTCGAGGACTGCGCGTCCTTCGCGAATCAGCTCAGGCGTCGGGAGATCGCCGGTCATGCTATCGCCACCGGAATATTTTGAGGGCGATGCCAAAGCAGATGATCATCCACGCGAGCAGGATCGCAAGCTCTGACCAAAGGCCCGCGAAGCCGACACCACGCAACATCGTTGCGCGCAGTGCATCGTTCGTCGCGGTGAGCGGTAGCGCCTTGATGAATGGCTGCACGACCGCGGGGAAATTTTCCGACGAGAAGAACACGCCCGACAACACCCACATCGGTAGCATCGAGAGGTTCATCAGCCCCGATACGCCTTCAATGGTCTTCGATCGCGACGCGATGAGCAGGCCGAGTCCACCGAACGACAGCGCACTGATGATGATGATCGCCGCAATCGTGATCACCGAGCCGCGGATTGGGACACCGAAGAACAGCGTCGAGAATCCGACGAGTACTCCGGCCTCGATCGCGAGCAACACAAGCCGCGAGACGACATACGACAACAGATAGTGCGCGCGCGACATCGGCGTCGCGACGAGCCGCTTCAGCAAATTCTTGCGACGTTGATCGACGATCGTATAGCCAAGGCCCCAGATGCCGCCGCCCATGATCGTCATGCCAAGCAGACCGGGGACGACGAAGTCGATATACCGCGATCCGCGTTCGCTGATATGCCGCTCGCTTACCTGCAGAACGTCGTTTCTTCCGGCGCCGCGTTGAATGGCATCGTTGGCGAGAAGACGAGCATTGCGAGCGTCCGGACGCGTGTCATCGAACTGATAGGTGACGCCATTCGCGGTGTCGGGCGTCGCGATGAGCGCGACGCGTCCGGTGCGAAGCGCCGCTTCGGCGCTATCGGTCGAGAGTAGCTCAACACCAAGCCCCTTGTCTCTCTTCAACGCATCGACGATAGCCGCGGCGCGCGGTCCATTATTCGTGACCGCCACGTGCACGATATCCGCCGGTTTGCTGCGAAACGCGATACCGAGTCCAATCGCCAGCAGAATCGGAAATCCGAATGACCAAAAAAGTGCTTCAGGTTCGCGTGTGTACTCCTTGAAGCGAACCGTGATGAGCTGCCACAGCGAGTTTGCGTCGAGACCGCTTGCCGTGTTCTCGGAGACCTTTTCACTCATCGCGCAGTTGTCTCCCGGTGAGCGACACGAACACGTCCTCGAGCGTCGCGGAATGTGTGGTCAACTGCGAGAGCTCGACCTTGCGCTGCGCGAGAAGCGACAGCAGTGCGGGGAGTGTGCGATGGAGCTCGCCGACTTGGAGCTCGTAGCCGACACCCGAGTGTCGAACCGCTCGAACGCCTTCGATCGCGCGAAGCGTATTTTCACCGAGCGCTGCACCATCGCCCGCGATGGCGAAATCGACGACGTGTTCGGCGCCGAGTGACCCGATGAGCTCTTGCGGTGTGCCGAGCGCGATCACCTTACCGTGGTCGACGATGGCGACGCGGTCGCACAAAATCTCGGCCTCGTCCATGTAGTGCGTCGTGAGCATGATGGTGCGGCCGCGCGCTTTGAACTCGGTGATCAGATCCCACAATTGGCGTCGCGACTGCGGATCGAGTCCCGTCGTCGGCTCGTCGAGAAAGAGGAGATCGGGGTCGCCGACGATCGCGCACGCGAGCGCGACGCGCTGCTTCTGGCCGCCGGAGAGCTTCCCGAGGCGAGCATCGCGCTTTTCGTCGAGCTGGACGAGTGAGATGACGTCGTCGACTGTCCGGCCGCGCGAGTAGAAGCTCCGAAACAAACGGACGGTCTCTTCGACTGTGAGCTTCGCGGCCAGCTCGGTTTCTTGAAGTTGAATACCAAGTCTTTGACGGAGCTCGTTCTCGTCGCGATCCCAGCGAAGTCCGAGGAGCTCGACGTCGCCGGAGTCGGGTGCAAGCAGTCCTTCGCAGATCTCGATCGTAGTCGTTTTTCCGGCACCGTTTGGTCCCAGGAGCCCGAAGCATTCGCCCGGCGCGACCGAGAGGTCGAGTCCGTCGACCGCGTGGACGTCGGCGTAATGTTTATGTAAATCGCGAACGTAGAGCGCCGCTTTCGCCGCTGTTGGGGAACTCGTCATAGACGGTGAAGTCTACATCCTCTTGCCACGCCGCGGAGGAATTCATAGCGTGGACGAACGGGCGGTCCTCCTGATGCGAGCGTCGCGAACGGAAGACCTGCTTCGACGCGGGTTACTTCGTCAACGGATCCACTTTCTCGGACCAATCCGCGTTTGCTCTTTCGGACGGCGAACGATGCGTCTCTCGGTGTATCGAACTGCGATGCTCGCAATCCTGCTGCTCGTGCGGGCGGCGTCGGCGCGCGCCCAAGCGACGGGTTCGATCGAGGGATTTGTTCGCGATTCCGCGGGCCACGCGCTCTCCGCCGTGGAGGTTCATCTATTCGATGACGATGTGCGCCCGCACCTGGCGATCAGTGATTCAGTCGGTCGCTTTGCGTTTGCCCGTGCGCGCGCCGGTGAATTTCGTGTTCGGGTACGAAGGCTCGGGTACAATCAACTGAGCCTCATGATCAGGATCATCTCCGGCCAAGTCACCCGGCCCGACTACGTTCTTACGCCGGCTCCCGTGATGCTGACCGATCAATTGATCGAGGCCCCGAGCGATCCAACCCGCGGCAAAATGGGCCCCTTTAACCAGCGCATGTCTCGCGGCGTCGGCTCATTCTTCACGCGCGCCGAGATCGAGAAGCGACAACCCGCCTCGATCAGCGAGCTGCTTCGGACGGTGCCCGGCGTGAACATCTCGCAACGCATGGCCGGTGAGCCGCAACCCGTGCACATGCAGCGCTCTGTGAACTCGAGCATGCAGTCGACCTGCGTCGTGCAGCTCTATGTCGACGGTCAGCCGTATCCCAACGGCAACCTCGACGACTTCGCGCCGCTGACCCTCGAGGGCGTGGAGGTCTATCGCAGCGCGTCGGAGATTCCGGCTGGCTTCCGCACACGCGACGCGACGTGCGGACTCATCGCACTCTGGACGCGCGACCCGGAAGCCGCGCGTCGCAAACCATAGCGCTACTGCACGTACCGAAGTACGTCGTACATGTACTTCAGTCCGAAACCGATGTTCGCAACCGAGATGCGCTCGTTGTTGCCGTGCATCCCGGTCTGCACGTCGCTGGCTTCGACCTTGAACGGCTCGAACCCATAGGTCACGATGCCGAGCGATCGATACGTCGGACGATCCGTTGCGGCGGTCAACATCGGCGTCGTAACCAACGCGTTCGGGTCGCGATCGCGCGTTGCTTTCTCGATCGCGCGAAAGAGATCCGTCTCGATCGGACTCTCGAGCGGCGGCTTCGGCGCGAGCAACGGCGTGAAGTGCACCGACGTGTCGTTGACGATCTTCTGAAGCGTCTTGAGAAACGCCTGCGGATCGGTATCCGGCAACAACCGAATGTCGAGCTCCGCGGACGCTTCAGCCGGTATGACGTTCGTCTTGTTCGAGCCCTGCAATGCCGTCAGCGAAATGGTGTTCCGAAGAATCGCGTTCCAGTAGACGTCGCTGAGAATCCACTGGCGCGCCTTCGGATTCTCTAAACCCTTCTTCACATCGACAAGCCACGCCTTCTGCTCTGGTGGATAGTTTCGCGAGATGTCACGGAAGAACTTGTCGACGCCGGCCGTCACATGCAGCGGCGTCTCGTACTTCGCGATCTTGTCGAGCGCCGCGACGAGCTTCGGTACCGGATTGAGTTTCGTCGGTCGCGATCCGTGCGACGGCGTTCCCGCGACTGTCAGCTTCTGCCAGAACGTGCGCTTCTCCGATACCCCGACTCCGTAGTACACGAGCTTGCCGTTCTCGACTTCGTTTCCGCCGCCTTCGGTCATCAGGTACTCGACGTCCTTCAACAAATCCGGATGTCGGTTCACGAACACAAACGCGCCGGTTGATCCAAGCTCTTCATCGGCGTTCCCGAGATACACGATATCGCGCGTCAGCGGCATTCCGCTGCGCTTGATCGCGATCATCGCCATGAGCTGCACGACGCCGATGCCCTTCATGTCGTAGGTCCCGCGTCCCCAGACGAACCCGTCCTTGATCGCGCCGGAGAACGGATCTACCGACCACGTCGCCGGATTCGTTGGAACGACGTCCATATGATGGAGCAGGGCGATGGCCTTCTTCGACCCGTTCCCCTTGAGTCGCGCGTAGAGGTTCGCGCGTCCGGCCGGCTTCAACTCAGCCGTGTCGAGGATCTGGGCCTCGATGCCTTCCTTCTCGAGAATCCGTTTCAAGAAGTTCGCGGCCTGGAGCTCGTTCCCGGGCGGGTTCGTCGTGTTGACCTTGATGTAATCGGACAGAACCTTGACCGTCTCGTCGGTCAGCTTTGTCCAGTCGATCGGCGTCGATCGCTGTGCTCTGAGCGGGGCGCTGGTGCAAAGAATAGCGAGAAGAGCGGCAGTCTTGAGACGCATCGCAAAGTCGAGGGGTCGGTTGGAATGCGAATCTGGCGTGACGACGATCGATTGTCATCCTCACACTCTGCTCGAGACTGGGCGACGCACAACTAGTCCGCCGAAACCGTGCCGGTACCCGGCCCGTATCGTCACCTTCCGCCGGTACCCTCCGAGGCATTGCTATGCTCATCCTCCTCGGCGCCGCTCTCGCGCTGAACATCCATATGCAGACCGGGCCATCGCAGCGACGCGTCCCCGTCGTCCGCGACAGCACCGGAATAGACACGGCGAAGTTCGAGCGTCGACGGAAATACCAAGGCTCGCGAAAAGCGGTGACGGCCGACGATCAGAAGACCGCATTCAAAGACGCGACGGCGAAAACGACTCTTCTCCGTGCCCGCGTCGCTCGGCTGACTCAGGATTCAGCGCTCGTCTCGTACGACGCGATGTCGTATCAGCGCGTCTCCGCGAAGATGGGGTTCACGAAGAACGGGCCCAGCAAGCTGTTGTTCCGACACGAGAGCGCGGCCCGCGTTCGATGGCAGCAGGGCGTCGGCGTCTGGATGGAAGCGAAGGGCCAGCGGACCGCGATTCCGATGGTCGGTTCTGATGAAGCGCGCAAAGAGATGCGAAACGAAATGAATGACCCGGATCTCAACGCGTCGATTCCATACTATCCGGGTTACGAGCCGCTATGGGTCGCCAGCGACATGGCCCGGGCGCAAGTCGACGAGAGCGAGATCGTCAACCCCATCGCCGACGGGGCCGAGGCGTACTACACGTACGAGACCGGCGACTCTGTGAGCTTTAAGCTGCCGCAAGGAACCGTCATTCAGCTGCGCGAGCTCAAGGTCCGTCCGCGCCAGCCGAAGTGGAATCTCGCCGTCGGCTCGCTTTGGTTCGATACGAACTCTGGTCAGCTCGTCCGTGCCGCATACCGGCTTTCCATTCCGATGGACATCTGGGCGGTCGCAACGGAGGAGGATCCGAAATCGATGGACGACGTTCCGGCGTGGGTCAAGCCCATGATCACGCCGATGAAGGCCGAGGTGACGGCGATCGCCGTCGAGTACAGCCTGCATGAAGGGCGATTCTGGCTTCCTCGGCTCCGAATGGCGGAGGGGAACGCGCAGGTCAGCTTCATGCACATGCCCGTGAAGTTCGAGGAGAGCTTCAAGTACGCGAGCGTGAACGGCAAAGACAGTCTTCCGCCGGTTCCGATCGCGGCGCGGGCTCGCATGCCGGATTCGCTGAACGCGGAACAGCGACAAGCGTGGCGCGACTCAGTCCGCGCCGACGCACGCGCGCATATCCGAGCAGTGAACGACTCGATCAAAAAGGGACTTCGAAAACGCGACATTCCGCGATCGCAATGCGATACGTCGGACTATCGCATCATCACGCAGACGCGGCATGAGGGAACGCTTCCCGTCGCCGTGCGCGTTCCATGCGATGTGTCGAAGCTCGAAACGTCATCTGATCTTCCAAAATCGATCTACGATCCGGGCGAAGAATTGTTCGGCGGAGCGGAGCTCGATCAGCTCAAGGCGGAAGCGCTTTCGCTAGGTGCCCAGGCGCCCTTTAGCCTTCGCTTGCAGGGCGGCATGCTTCCGCCTCCGACAATCGAGTATGGTCCTTCGCAAATGCGGTATAACCGCGTCGAAGGATTCTCGCTCGGCGCTTCGGTCGAACAGCAACTCGGCGGCGGCTACAGCGCGAAAGGACTCGCGCGCTTCGGGTTCGCGGATCTGCAGCCGAACGTCGATCTCTCGATTACCAGAACTAATATTGCGAAATCCATAACGTTGTCCGGCTACAATCGGCTCGTCTCCGCGAGCGATTGGGGACATCCGCTGTCGTTCAGTAGCTCGTTCGCGTCGCTCATGTTCGGGCGCGACGAGGGATTCTACTATCGCTCGTCGGGCGCGGAGCTTTCCGGAACGCGAGAAGCGTCGTTCGGCGGTGGGACGCGCGTCGAGTGGCGCGCGTTTGTCGAGCAACAGCGCACCGCGTTCGTGAAGACGAACTTCGCGGTCAATGGCGCGGACTTCCCGGCGAATCTCGTTGCTGATCGGGGCGTCTACGAAGGCGTCGGCCTGAACCTCGGTCACTCGTATGGATTAGACCCGGCCGGGCTGCGCTTGTCGACGAATCTTCGTGCCGAGGCCGCACACGGTGATTCACTCTACGGTCGCGCCGCGCTCGACCTGATTGCATCGCATGGCCTCGGTCGGCTCGCTGGCTCTCTGACGTTGTCAGGTGGAAGTTCGATCGGCGGACTTCCGAGGCAGCGCTTCTGGTATCTCGGCGGACTTCAGACGGTTCGCGGACAGAGTCCCGACACAGCGCAGAGCGGAAACGCCTATTGGCTCACGCGCGCCGAGCTCGGATCGATCGATGCCGGCTTCCGTCCAACGGTCTTTGCGGACCTCGGTTGGGTCGGCGATCGCTCGAAGCTGAGTCAGGTCGGTCGTCCGATGTCCGGTGTCGGTGTCGGTTTCTCGTTTCTCGATGGGCTGATGCGGTTCGACATCGCGCGCGGGCTCTTTCCGAGGAAGCAGTTCCGAGTCGACCTGAGTCTCGAGGCGCGCTTCTAGATCGACCGGGGGTGCGCCCCGTTCGATGGCCGTGCGTAGGGACCGGAGCGAGGAGAGATGTTGGAGTTTTTAGCACGGACTGGACGAACTGGACGAACAAGAACGAACAAAACCACAGTGCACGCGAGTTCAAAGCAGGAGACTTCAAAGCACGAGACTTCAGAGCACGAGACTTCAAAGCACGAGACTTCAGAGCACGAGACTTCAAAGCATGT
>Ga0070683_100006084_pt1 | contig 10117 bp, 11 predicted proteins | sample KBSC713LmetaG_FD_64662 | JGI IMG/M metagenome (GOLD analysis project Ga0070683, IMG submission 64662) | Corn rhizosphere microbial communities from Kellogg Biological Station, Michigan, USA - KBS C7.1-3L metaG | ecosystem: Host-associated > Plants > Roots > Rhizosphere ... | reverse complement strand
CCAGCCCGATCCGATGGCGCCGCCCGCGATGCGCTCGCCGGGCGCCAAGATCACGGCCGCGATGGCACAGGCCACGGCAGCCGTGCCGCCCGCCCAAACCGCCCGGGTCGAGCCGGCCCCGATGACTTCGGGTGTGATCCAGACCCAGCCGCTTGCCCTCGTCCCCGGCTCGTCCGAGCCGATGAAGCCGGTCCGCGTGAAGACGGTGCAGGTCAAGGCAGGCACCATGAAGTTCGCCTCCGCCGGCCCCGCCCAGGCCGCGCCGCCCGTCACCAGCGCGATCCCGCAACCCGCTGCAAGCGTCCCCGAAACCTCGAACGCCGTCGTCGCCAAGGCCGCCGAAACCAGTGTAGAGCCGGTCAGGCAGCAGGAATACGCCCCGCCCGCGATGCGTACTGAATTGCCGCCGCAGCCTCCAGGCCATGGCACCGGTCATGGCGTGCTCGGCGTGTTGCCGGCCTCCAGCGTGACCGCTGCAGCCGCAGCGCCAGCGCCTGCTCCCGCCCCGCAGGTCGTCGCCAATGCGAGCCCCGCCCCGCAGCCTGTGGCCCAGCCGCAAGCCGCCCAGCAGAACAGCGCGACCAGGCCCACCGTCGCCCACACCGGCTGGATCGTCCAGGTCGGCGCGCTCGAAAGCGAAGACGAAGCCCAGAAGCGGATCGAAGCGGCCCGCAGCAACGCCCGCGGCCTGCTCACCAAGGCCGATCCATTCACCGAGCCCGTGATCGCCAAGGACAACCGAAAACTCTATCGCGCCCGCTTCGCCGGCCTCGAGCGCGACCAGGCCGAGGCGGTCTGCCGGGCGCTGCGCCGCTCCGATATTTCCTGCATCACCGTTCGCAACTAGCTGAACCGATAGAGAAAAACGAAAAAAAGCCCGCGCCCCCGGTGGCGCGGGCTTTTTGTTTTTGCATGCAACGCGGGGACCGCCTCTCCGATGGCTGCAAACCTCTCGTCAAGAATTTGCGGTTAAAACATTTCATAAGCGAAGGATCGACCACGCCGGACAACGGCGGGCGACGGCGGGCGTTCAACAGAGGTTGGGGCAGAAGCGGCCCTTCGGTCAGTAGCGTTGGTTGGCGTTGCCGGAGTCAGTCCTTATGCGTGCGAAGCAGAGTATCCTTGGCCTCGTTTACACGAGCAGCGAGGTACGTAGACCCCCCCTGATCGGGATGCAGTTTCTTCATGAGCGCGCGGTGCGCGCGACCGATTTCGTCCCGGCTCGCCCCCGGCTGCAAGCCAAGGATCTGATAGGCCTCCTCGTTCGTCATTTTGCCGCTCGCCGCCGTGCGGCGCTGCCCCCCTGCCGTATTTCGCTCCGTGTTCTCACGCCAGGCGGGAAACCGGCGGTCCAGATAGCTTTCAAGTAAGGCAACGCTTTCCGCGTCGAAGCCCGGCATCATCGCCGCCAGTTGCGGCAGGTCGAATTCGTCGAGCGAGCGCCCGGCATGAGGGCCGGCCAAAAAGCGGCCGGCAAGCTGACCCGTATCGTGGTCAAGCACCATGTCGAGATATTGCGAACGGACCTGCGAGGTCTGCCCCGACGAACGTTGGGTATTGAACCCGGAAAACAGGTTGCCGAAATTGCTGAAGCCGGCCGCGCCGAAGGGCGCCCAGCCGAGCAGGCCTGCACCGAAAATGCCGAGCGGAATCGCTACCGCGAGTTCCCCCCTCAAGCCGACGAAGGCCGCAACCGCGAGTGAGACCACGCCGCCGGCGATCTTGATGGCGCGCGCGAGCACGGCCGGATTCACGGCGCGAAACATCTGCAGCAGCAGATAAAGAACCAGGACGGCGACGGCGCCCGCGATCAGGGTCGGCATGGTCTGCAATATAGGCGCGCTTGCGTCAAAAAGCAGGGATCACTTGAGCTGACCGAGCAATTTGGCGGCACCGCTTTCGTTCGCCGACAGCCGCTTCAGGGCCTCGCGTCCGCCGGCGGCATAAGCCGCTGCAGCGCGCAATAATTCGCGGAGTTGGGCCGCGGCGCCGGGATCGAACTTGCACCACGCCCCGCCCGTCAGGCGCGCAATCTCGCGAAACGCCTGTTCGGCGGTCTCGTCATGCCCCTCCTGGAACATGAAAACCGGCACCTTGAGCAGACCGAGTTCGCCGGCCTTGGCGCAGAGCTCGTCGACATTCTCTTCCATGGCGTCGCCGACAAATACCACCGCGCGGACGCCGGACGCGACCGCTTCGCGTCTGGACTCCGACAACACCTTGCCGATCTGGGTGTTGCCGCCGCGGCAATCGATCTTCGCCATCAACTTGGCGAGATGGGCGCTGTCGGAAATCCAGGCGCTCGCGCGGCATTCGTTCAAGCCGCGATAATAGACGAGGCGGATGTCGAGGCTGCCGAGCGAAGCCGCCTCGCGGAACATGTCGGCCTGCAGCGTGCATGCCATGTCCCAGGTCGGCTGCCGGCTCATGGTGGCGTCGAGCGCAAACACCAGCCGGCCTCGCGCGCCCGCCGCATGCGGCGACATTGCGCGCGCTTTCGCGACGAAGGCGGCGATATCATCGGATGTGGAGGTTTGGGCTTCCGGCAGCGAACCGGCCTTGCCGGCCTTCTGCGCCGACGTCACGTCGCCATTTCTGGATTTGGTCGGCTCTCCCGGCATCGGCGCTCGCGTCGGCTGGCTGCCCCTGAGGTCGCCGTAGCACAGAACGCCTAGTGCGTCAGCGCCTTCGCCGGCCTGGCTTCCCTGCCGGTCGGTACAAAGGGCGCAACCGGTCCCGGGATGATGAATTTCTCCGCGCTGGCTTCGACCGGCGCGATGGCGCTGGCCTGATCGTTGTCGGCGAGGAATTTGTCCAGCATGCCCTGGATCGAGGCCTTTGCCTCCTCCGATCCGGTATCCCGCATATCGTTATGCTGGAAGCCGGTCGTCACGACCGTGATGCCGGCCTTGTCGCACTCCTCGGTGTTCGGAACGACGCCGGGATCTGCCTTGAATTGCGGATCTGTCGAACGGAAGGACAGTATCTTGAATTTGCCCGAGGTCACAAACGGCACGCGCAGATTGTCGAGGGTCACGACCTTCCTGACACGGTCGGGATACTGCTTGGCGAAGTACATCGTAATGTCGCCGCCCATCGAGTGCCCGACCACCGTGAGATGATCATAATCCGCGTTGGGCTGGAGCTTCTCCATCTCGGCAACAGCGAATTTGATGTTGGCGACGCCGCGCTCGATCTGCGCCAGGCGTCCGACGTAAAGCTCGCCGACCTTGGTTACCATCGGCGCATCCGTCGGCAGATCGTGCTGGATGCTCAGCACCAGGTAACCGCGCGTCGCAAAAATGTTTGCAAGGAAGGAATACTCGGTGAATTTGACCGTGTTGCCATGGTTGAGCACTGCGACCGGCAGCTTCAGCATGTCGGCATTCGCCTGCATCTCCCTGTCGCGGCGAACGGCGATGTCTACCGCCACCGGACGGTTGCCCCGATCCGCGTCATAGAACGTGACGGTCTGGTGACGGATCGCCCATTTGCTCGCGGTGAAATAACCGAGCGCCAGTAGCGCACCAACCGAAAGCAGAACCGCAATTCCCCGTTTCATCCTGGTCCTCGGAAAAGTCTTCCGGATTCTGTGGTCGCGTTATTGCCTAGTATATGTACTCCCTAATATATGTCACGGCCACGTGACAGGAAGACTAAAAGTTGTGAATTGACCGCCTTGTCATTGTGCGCCGCAGCTAGTTGTTGCGCAGTCACGCAAAAACGCCGGCGGCGGATTTCGCCTCACCATTGGAGGCGACCGATCTAGGTCAGGTTCAAATCTTCGGCAAAATCGAGGTAAAAGCCGCAAATCCCGGCGGGCCCGGTTCCGGCCAAATCCGCTTTTTTCGAGCGTTGAGGGATTGCCGCGCTGCGGCAGTAACGTGGTACCGAAACCTTACGCGCCCAGAATGTCGTGGACTTCGAGCGGCTTGTCGATCTGGCTGAACCACTCGGCCCGGTTGGCCGCGCGGCGGCGGCCGCGCTCGTCGAGCGGCAGCTTGAGCTGGCGCAACAGGCTCGTCACCTCTTCCCGCGCCGTGACATGGCCGAGATTGGGCCGGGTGCCGAGGGTGGCCTCGTCGAGGTCATCGAGGGCGGTAAGTCCCCGCGGGAAAAATTCGCGAAAAACCACGCGCTCGGCGAATCCGTCGATCGAGCGGAAGCCCAGCCGGAACGACAGTTCCTTGAGCCCATCGGCAACCAATTGCTTGTTGCGAGAGCCGATCATCGACAGGCGGTTGCGCACCACGATCCAGTCGGTGGTGGCGCCGTCGAGTTGACGGCGCTTGCGGCGGGTATCGCGCACCATTTCGGCGTAGTGGCTCTCGCCGGTCACGGCATAGGTCTGGGGGTCGACCGTGCCGAGCACATCGAAGTCGAGGAAGCTGTCGTTGATCGGCGTCACCAGCGTATCCGCCATCGAATGCGCGAGCCGCATCAGATAGCTGTCGTTGCCGGGCGTATCGATCACGATGAAGTCGAAGGTCCGCTCCACCGCGCTGACGGCGTCCATGAACTGCTGCAGTTCCGTGTCTTCGTTGTCGGCGATCTGCATCGTTTCGCCGAGCTTGATGCAGCGATGCACCGGCAACTCCAGGTCGAGGCCGGTCCGGCGCGCCCAGGCGGCGCGGTTGTTGATGTAGCGGGTGAAACTCTGCTGCCGGCAATCGAGGTCGATGGTGGCGACGCGCTGGCCGGCCTTCATCAGGGCGACGGCAATATGCAACGCGGTGGTCGATTTGCCCGATCCACCCTTCTCGTTGCCCAGCACGACCACATGTGCCGAGCCGGATTGTCCTTGGCTAGCCTGCACCAGCATTCGTCGACCCCTGTGGATATCTTCAAATTACGCGCGCTCGCGGTCAAGCGAAATGCGCTCTACCAAATTCAAATTGCTGATCGACTAATTTATTGGTGAATCCACGCGCGCCGTGCTCGGTCCGTGACCGATCCCGCAATCGCAAGCACGCATTTCTGACGGCGGACCGATGGCAGCAATGCGGCGCGCGCTTGGCGCTCACGCGGCCGGCTTGATAAAGTCTCCCTCCTCTTCTCCTCGCCTGAATCAAGGGCTGAGGCCTGCCCCGAAAGATCGAACCAAGATGTCACCGAACCCCATGATCGCCCGCACGGTCCCTGTTTTGCGCCGTGCCGTCGATGGCTATCGCGCCAGGAAGGCCACCATCGCGCTGGTGCCAACCATGGGTGCGCTCCATGACGGGCATCTGTCGCTGGTTCGGCTTGCAAAACGTCGTGCGCGGCGGGTCATCGTGTCGATCTTCGTCAACCCGACTCAGTTCGCCCCGACAGAAGATTACGGCTCCTACCCTCGCACGTGGAAGGCCGACATCGCGAGACTCGCCGCCGAAGCGGTGGACATCGTCTGGCACCCCGACGTCAAGACGATGTATCCGGACGGTTTCGCAACGCGGATCGTGCCCGAAGGTCCGGCGGTTGCGGGACTGGAAGACCGCTTCCGGCCGCATTTCTTCGGCGGCGTCGCGACCGTCGTCGGCAAGCTGTTCACGCAATGCCGCCCGGATATCGCAATCTTCGGCGAAAAGGATTTCCAGCAGCTTCGCGTGGTAGCGCAGATGGCGCGCGATCTCGATCTCGGCGTCCGCGTGATCGGCGCAAAGACCGTGCGCGAGCGTGACGGGCTCGCGATGTCGTCCCGCAACGTCTACCTCTCCGCGGACGAGCGGCGCGTGGCGCCGGAACTGTTCCGCGCCATGAAGGAGACCGCGGCGCGACTGCGCGCCGGCGACGACCTTTCAGCGGCGCTTGCGGGTGGAACCGAGATCATCGGGCGCGCCGGTTTTGCCCTGGATTATCTCGAAGTCCGCCACGCCGAGACGCTGGCGCCGGTCGCCTCGACCGGGGACGGCAAGCTGCGTATCCTCGTGGCGGCCAGGCTCGGCAACACGAGGCTGATCGACAACATGGCCGTGTAGGGTCCCTTCCCCTACAGCAGCCCGAGATCCCGCAGTTCGCGCCGCAGCGGTTCCGGCATCGCGGCGACGCTGCCCGCGGTTGCCTTGCCAAGGTCGCGCGGCGCTGAGTCGTCAGTGAAATAGCGCCAGCCCTGGAACGGGCGCATCGGCCGCGGCGATACGGCAATTACCTTGGGCTGCATCACGATGCGGCAGCGCCCGATGCCGTCCTTGTCGCGGAACGGCTCGATGCCGACGATCTTCTCGCGCGCGGCGATCTCGCCGCGGATCACCCAAAAGAGCGATCCGCCCGAGAGGATCTCCTCCGTCCGTTTTGGCACCATGCGGGTGATATGAATGTGACGCTGCGGAAGACCTTTCTTCTTCGCGGTCTTCATCCGTTCAGCAACCCATTCCTTGAGTTCTTTGACGGAATCGCAGCCAACGGCAAGCTTGAGGATGTGAAGCGGCATGGCTGTTCATTAGCGGGCCCGTTCGCGCCGATCAATCTTCCGATGCTGCCGGCGCTTGTGCGGCTGGGGAAATCGGGGTCGGCGCGGCCGGCGCTGCTCGTTTCGCTGCCGGTGGTTTCTTGGCAGCCGCAGCCCCGGGCGCCGGAGGCGCCGCCGCAGTCTGGGCGGGGCGTGCCGCAGGCGTTGGCGCCGCAGCGGCGGCAGCTGGAAGCCTGGTTCCCGTTCCCGGTTCCGGCGTCATGATACTGACCGGTGGCGTATTGGCCGAGCTCGGGAACTCGGCATTGGTCGGCTTGCCCGTGGGCAGGGACGGCGGCATCATTGCCAGCGGACTTGTTGTTGCGGCCGTCATCTGCGGCGCGTTCCAGGACGGCGAGTAGCGCGCTACGAGACTGTCGAAGGCACGCTCGTCCATGTTGGTGATGATCTGGTGATTATCCGTGAGCGAGCGGTAAGCCGCGCACTGGGTCGGCGTGCAGCGGTCCCGCCTCAGCAACACCTGCGCCACCAGGCCATAGCGATCGCGCTCGATCGCCCGGCGCACCGCCTGCATCTCGGCCGACATGGTCCGTTGCGCGGTCGTGGCATCGCCGAGCGCGGTCAGGCGCGTCAGCATCGATGCGGCATAGTTTACCGCCGCCGCGGTCGATTCCGGCGATCCGAATACGACCTTCTCGCAGGCCTGCCCGACCGTATCACCCGCCAGATCGTCGATGCAGGCCAGCGCGGGCAATGTGACCATGGTCGCAGGCGAAGAGCGTGTTTCGCTCGATGCGCTGCGCGCGGCAGGTTCGTGGCCACGAAGGGTGGCCGCCACGGCGATGCCGATCGCGAGCAGCGTGATGACGGTCAAGGCACCGGTCGCGACCGATTTCTCGGCGCGCAAAATGGTGATCAGGACGATGATGGCGAAGAAGCCGGCAGCGCCCAGCGTCACCCACATCGGAAAGGATTGCGAACGCCAGATGTGATCGAGCGATGTAGCCCAAGCCCAATTCATGCGCGCAATCCCTCACGCAGCCGGAAACGAGTCCGGCGAAATCGAATGCCCACTCCCGGGAATTCTACTTGCGCAAACTGCTTCTGCGAACGGGGCCTTTTGACGGCGCGGGGGAAGTTCCACCTCGCCAGGCCGTTCGCGCGATTCAATAGACCGATCTGCCGATCCGCTGACTAGACAGCGAGCTGGCTTTCCTTGGCAACCCGCTCGAACGCCTCGGTCGAACTCTTGATGCGATACTGGCAGTCGTCGCCTTCGGAGGGAAGCTGGCGGATCACCTCATAGGTGCCACTCGCGGCCGGCCGCGATACGTTGCTGGCAGTAAAGTACACGGTCGAACCAACAGGAAATTTGTGCTTCAACGCCCTCTCCATCACACAGAGAGCCGGTCGCGCTGACAGTCCCGCTGCACGGCCGGCTGAAAACCCGGTTTGCCGTATAGCACGCCGCGTCAAGTATTGGCCAGTCATATCAGGACATGGCAAATACGCAAATCACTCAGGGATTTCAGTCGGATAAACAGGATTTGGACCGCTCCGGACCAGTTCCGAGGTTACCGAACCGTGGTTTTTTTAAGGCCGCCGGGGCCCGGTCCGAACACGAGCGCGTCAGGCGGGGTGCGGCAGTTTGCCGTCCGGGCTCGCCTTGTCCACAGCCACCGGAAGCTGATGTGCGAGCACCTCGGCGACCTGGTCGATCGGGATGTTGTACTTGGCGGCGATCTGGCGGACGGCATCGCTGCCCAGCACCTGCTTCAACTGATCCGCCGTGATAGGAAGGTTCTGGCCTGTGCCGATCCAGGATTTGACCTGATCGCCGAAACCCGCCTGCTGCAACTTGGCGACGATCGCATTCAGCCCACCCTGATTGCCGGTGCCCATCACCTCGCTCATCACGACGGGAAGCACGGCCGCGCCAAGCTTGCCGAGGATGCCCGAACTTTCCAGCGAATCGAGAATGCCCATGGACCATTTTCCTCTTCTGCCATTCGCGTCAACCGCTGCTACCGCCGATTCAGATCGCGTTAGCCGACTTCCGTCAAGCCACGATGACGATCACAATCTGGTCTTGCATCAAACTGTCTCGAATTTCTCGATGACCAGCGTTTCGGCAAGGCCCGCCCTGGTCCACTCGGCGAATGCCGGCAGCGCCATCATCGCATCCATATAGGCCTGCACCTGCGGAAACACCCTGACGGCGTAAGTGCAGAAACGATGCACCACCGGCGCGTACATCGCGTCCGCCGCCGTGAAGGCGCCGAACAGATACGGCCCTGACTTGCCGTTACGGTCGCGGCATTCGGTCCAGATATCCTGGACACGCGCGACATTGGCCTGCGCGTCCGCCGAGAGCGTCACCGCGCCGACCGGCCGGTGCAGGTTCATGCCGCATTCGTTGCGCAGCGGCAGGAAGCCGGAATGCATTTCCGCCGAGATCGAACGCGCGTGCGCACGCGCCGCGCGGTCCTGCGGCCACAGTTTCGCATCGGGAAAGCGCTCGGCGAGATATTCGATGATCGAAAGCGAATCCCATACCGTGATGTCGCCATCGATCAGGGCCGGCACCTTGCCCGCACGGGAAAAACCCAGGATGCGGTCCTTGTCGGCCTTGTCGTCGGTATAGAGCGGGATGAATATCTCCTCGAACGGGATGCCGGCGGCACGCATCGCGAGCCACGGCCGCATCGACCATGATGAATAGTTCTTGTTGCCGATCACGAGCTTTAAGGTCATCGAACAATCCTCTTTGGCGTACTATCCGGCCGTGCTAGGCGGGCGATTTAGCACGCGCAGGCATGGAACGCAGCATGGCTGAAAATGCGGTCGATATTCTGGCGGTCGGCTTCTTCGTCCTCGAATGGTCCGTCTATGCGTACACGCTGGAGCGCACCTCCTATGGCCACGACAGCCTGTCGGCGGGCTGATCCTGATCTTCGTCTACGCCTTTTTCAAATTCGCCTGGGCCTACCGGCTCTTCAACTACGTCCGCATCCTGCTCGGCGCGATGCCGCCAGCCAGCGAGCGCGACACGCCGGAAGCTGAAGCGCACGTCATCCGCACCACCCGCCTGTTCGAATCCGGCGGGCGCCATTTCAACCGCGGCCAGCGCGCTTTCTTCTTCGCGCTCGGCTATCTCGGCTGGTTTGTCAGCCCATGGGTGCTGTTCGTGACGACCGCTTTGGTCGTGGTCGTCACGTGGCGGCGGCAATTTGCCTCGCCCGCCTGGCGCGCGATGGGGAGTTAAGAGCTGAAGTCGTGCGGCGTGAAGGAAAGGTCGAGCACCTTCCACTCGCCATAGCGATCCGCCGGCAGCATCGCATAGGGCTGGCAGGCGGTGAGCGCGGCGACGGCGCCCTGCATCAGCTGCACGCCCTTTATCGAAGCCGTCCCCTCGATCAATGCGGGTTCGGCGGCAAGCCTGCCATCCGGCGTCATTTGCACGCGCAGCTTGACCGCGACATTGTCGGATGGCGAAAGCGCAGCCGGCAATTTCGAGCAGGTCTTCAGGTGACGCCGCAACGTGTCGACCAGGCTCGGGGCAAGATTGTCGGAGGCGGGGCCGGTGTCGCCGCCCTCGCCGCGCTTATCGCCGGCTGACACGCCGGCCGGCATATCCTCCGGCAGGCCAAGCATCACGTGATATTTGATGGTGAGATCGGGCTCGGGCGGCGTGTAGCCGCGCGAAGCTGACGGCGCGGGTGCCGCGGC
>Ga0070683_100006082_pt1 | contig 10117 bp, 8 predicted proteins | sample KBSC713LmetaG_FD_64662 | JGI IMG/M metagenome (GOLD analysis project Ga0070683, IMG submission 64662) | Corn rhizosphere microbial communities from Kellogg Biological Station, Michigan, USA - KBS C7.1-3L metaG | ecosystem: Host-associated > Plants > Roots > Rhizosphere ... | reverse complement strand
CCGCCGCTGACGCCGGTGTGCGAGGCGTTGAGCTGGCCGATCATCATCATCATCGCGGTGTGGAGATCGTCCTCGTCGACGATGTTCTCGAGCAGCGGCTCGTACATCTCGCGGACCGCGTTCCAGTTGGCGCCGTGCATCTTGGCGTCGTAGAAGCGGTTCTTCATGATCCGCCAGCCTTCGTTGAAGACCTGGGCCCGCAGCGCCTTGTGGTCGACCTCGAGGTTGGCGGTGTAGGTCACCTGGCGCGCGGTCTGCTGCGGAGGGGCGCCGGTCTCGGGAGCGGCCGCGGCAGCTCCGCCGCGCCCACCCCGCCCGCCGCCCGCGGCCGCGCCGGTCCCCGCGTTCTGATTCGGTGTCGCGGCCGGGATCGTCGCGGCGTAGAGACCCTCTCCGCTGCGGAAGTAGAGCGTGCGGCCGTCGCGCGAGAAGGCCATGCTCGCGCCGCCGCCGAAGCCGCCGCCACCCGCCGCGCCCCGGCCACGGCCGGCGGCCCCCGCCGCGTTCTGCGGAGCGGGAGGTGGCACGCGCGTCAGCTGCCCGGTCTCGACGTCGATCAGATACAGCCCCGCGTTCGGATCGCTCGCCGCCCCCGCGCCGCGTCCGCCGCCGAAGCCCGACGAGAGCGTCAGCGCCACGCGATGCCCGTCGGGCGCCGGCGTCAAGCCGCCGATGCTGGTCGCCGGCACGGTGAGCCGCCGCGCCCGGCGCGCCAGGCCGCCCCAGTCGATCTGCACCGCTGTCGGCGTCTGCCCGGCGGCGCCCGCGCCGCCTCCGCGGCCGTTCTGGCGAGCGGCCGCTTCGGCGGCCAGGCCCTGCGCCTCGTTGTCGATGTCGCGATTCATCGGATCGCGATCCTGATCGCGCAGCGCCGTCACCCACAGGTCCATCGTCGTCTGGATGCCGCCCTGGGACGCGATCCCGTTGCTGAAGCCTTCCGCCGAGGTGAACACGATGTAGCGGCCGTCGGCGGTCCAGACCGCGTTGGTCTCCGAATAGACGATGTCGTCGTCGGCGAGGCGGCGCTCCTCGCCGCCGGCGACCGGGATGATGTAGACGTGCGAGCGCAGCGTCGGGTCCTGCTTGGTGAAGCTGATCCACTTGCTGTCGGGTGACACGGCGATCGAATTGATCCGGCCGCGGTCGCTCGTCGCGAGCACGGCCGTCTTCGCGTCGGCCACCGTATAGGCGTAGAGCTTGCGATCGGCCGCGGTGTAGAGCAGGCGGCTGGAATCGGGCGCCCACACGAGCGCGCCCTTCTCGTTGTCGAGCTCGGTGATCTTCTTCGGCGACCGGCCGTCGGGGTCCGACACCCACACCTCGTCCCGTCCCGAGCGATCCGAGACGAAGGCGATGTACTTCCCGTCTGGCGACCAGCGCGGCGCATCGGAGCGCGACGCCATCGCGTCGGGGGCGATGCGGGTGATGTCGCCGCGCTCGGTGGCGATGGTCAGGATTTGGCCGCGGACCGAGACCACGGCGCGGCGCCCGGATGGCGAGAGGTCGAAGCTGTCGACCTCGTTGGTCACCGTCTCGATCTCGTGCTCGTTGTCCTTTTCGTCGGTGGTGATGTCGAGCTTCACTTCGCTCGTCCGGCCGCTGGCGACGTCCAGCTTCCAGATGCCGAAGTTGTCCTCGTACATGATCGTCCTGCCGTCAGCCGACATCGACGGCCAGAAGACGTTGCCGTCGGCGTGCTTCGTGACCTGGACCGCCTGTCCGCTGCCGTTGGCCGCGATCCGGTAGATGTTGTTGGCGCTCTTGCGCACGTCGGCGCTGCCCGGCTTCACGCTGCCGTCGTTGGGGAGCGGATCGGCGACGAAGTAGATGTTGTTGTCGGCGCCCCACATCGGCCAGTAGCGGTTGTAGTGCGCGTCGGACAGCAGCTGTGTGTAGGCGCCGGTGCCGAGGTTGGCGATCCACAGGTCGGCGGCGTAACTGCCGCGATAGTGCTGCCGCGACCAGACCGCCGGATGGCGGTTGAACACGAGCGACGTGCCGTCCGGCGAGAAGCTGCCCCAGAAGCCCCAGTCGACGGGGAGCGCTTTCTCGAGGCCGCCGGCGAGCGGCACTTCGTAGAGCACCGCGACGGTCGGGAACGCGCCGTCGCCGCGCGCGGCGCGGAAGAGGACCCGGCTGCCGTCGCGCGACCAGCCGACGACTTCGTCGTTGCCGGTGTGATACGTCAGCCGCTTGGGCGTGCCGCCGCCCGCCGGCATCACGAACACGTCGTAGTTGCCGTAGCGGTTCGACGAGAAGGCGATCCATCTGCCGTCGGGCGAGAAGCGCGGATAGACCTCGCGGCCGATGTTGTCGGTCAGGCGGTGCGGGTCGCTGCCGTCTTCGTTGGCGGTCCAGACGTCGCCGAGATAGCTGAACGTGATCTTGCCGGCGTGGTAGTCCGGGTGGCGCGCCAGGCGCACCGGGGCCGCGAGCGCGGCGGCGGGGAGCAGCGCGAGCAGCGCGAGCAGCGCGCCGCGGGCCGTGGTCGTTCGCACCATGTCCAGTCCTCCAGGGTTCCCGTACGCCCGGGAGTCTACCGCAAGGGCGGCGGCCTGGGGCGCCGCGGCCTACCGGCGCTCGTGCTCGCGCAGGCGCCCCTCGATGCGCCGATCCGGTACCAGCCAGACGAGCGCCACCGACACGTAGACGGCGGCCGCGATCGACGGCCGGACGAAGGCCAGCGGAATGGCCGCGGCGTACATCAGCACCGACAGGATCCCCTTGGCGTCGGAGCCGAGCGCCGCCTGCAAGGTCGAGTCCGGCCCCTGCGACCGCACGATCGCGGTCTTCAGGATGTAGTAGGCGGTGCCGGCGAACATCAGGATGGCGCCATAGACGGCCGTCGGGACCGGGGCCAGCTCCGTGTCCCCGACCCAGGTGGTGCCGAAGGGGATGAGCGACAGCCAGAACAGCAGGTGCAGGTTGGCCCACAGGATCCCGCCGGTCACGCGCCCGGTCATGTGGATCATGTGGTGGTGGTTGTTCCAGTAGATGCCGAGCATGACGAAGCTGAGGACGTAGAGGCTGAAACGCGGCGCCAGCACGCGGACGGCCGACCAGTCGTGGCCCGCCGGCGTCTTGAGATCGAGCACCATGATCGTGATCAGGATGGCAATCACGCCGTCGCTGAACGCCTCGAGACGGGTCGTCTTCATCGCCGGAGCGGATTCTACGCCATGAGACAATTCGGCTCGTGACCCTGCTGCGTCCCATCTCGCGCCGGGCCGGCCGACTCGCGTCGGCGGTCGTGCTCGTGGCGTGGGTCGTCACGCTCGGCGTGCTGCTGGCGCGCGCCTACGTCGAGGCGCGCTCCATGAACCTGGCGACCGGCCTCGCCCGCTACGGCACCGCCGCCGAATGGCGCGGCGTCTACTACCGCGGCGAGAAGATCGGGTTCAGCGTCAGCCAGACCACCGCCACCCGCGACGGCTTCGAAGTGCGCGAGGACGCGCGCCTGCAGATGTCGCTCTTCGGCGCGACGACGCCGGCGGCGGTGACCACCGTCGCGCACGTCGACGACACCTTCACGCTCCACGCCTTCGAGTTCTCGCTCGATCCCGGCACCGGGCCGGTGCAGGTGACCGGCACGGTGAACGGACGGCACGTCAGCCTCGCGATCAAGACGGCGGGCGGCACGCAGACGGAAGAGCGCGACCTCGATCAGCCGCCGGCGCTCAGCCTCAACCTGCCGCGGCGGATGGCCGCCGCCGGCTTCAAGCCGGGCACCGAGCAGCACTTCGACGTGTTCGACCCCGCCACGCTGCGCAACGAGCCGGTCACCGTCGCGGTCGGGAAGCGCGAGATCGTCCCGCTCACCTCGACGCTGCCGACGCGCATCGGCAGCCGCCAGGTCTACCGTCCGACGCGGACGTCGATTCCCGCCTTCCGTCTGGACATGACGCTCGCCGGCCTCCACACCACGTCGTGGGTGACCGACACCGGCGAAGTCATCAAGGAGGAGAGCCCGCTGGGGTTCTCGTCGGTGCGCGAGTCACCGGAGGACGCGCGCCGCCTGTCGGGGCGCGGCTCCGCCGGCGCCGCGCTGATCGAGAACTCCGCGGTCGTTCCCAGGTGGACGACGAAGAAGCGCGTCGACGATGCGCGCGACGTCCGCCGCGTCCGCATCAGGGTCGTCGGCCTGTCGATCGACAGCAGCGACATGCACGACGTCGGCGAGTCGCTGCAGGACGGCATCCTCGAGGTCGTCGATCCGCGATCGCTGCCGCCGCGCAAGGCGCCGGCCGATCTGGCGGACTATCTCCACCCGGAGCCGCTCCTCGAAAGCGACGATCCGGCGATTCGCGCCGAGGCGGAGAAGGCGGTGGCCGGCGTCACCGGCGCGCGCGCCCGCGCCGAACGCCTCACGCGCGCCGTCAACGCGATGCTCGACAAGAAGGCGACGATCGGCCTGCCGTCGGCGCGCGAGGTGCTGCGCACGAAGGTCGGCGACTGCAACGAGCACACGGCGCTCTACGTGGCCATGGCGCGAGCGATCGGACTGCCGGCGCGGGTCGCCGTCGGGCTCGCCTATACGCAGGGGGCGTTCTTCTACCACGCCTGGCCCGAGGTCTACCTCGACGAGGGCAACGGCCGCGGCCTGTGGCTGCCGGTCGATCCGACGTTCAACGAGTTTCCCGCCGACGCGATGCACGTGCGGCTGCTGCGCGGCGGGCTCGACAAACAGGCCGCGATCCTGCCGCTCATCGGCACCCTGAAGATGAACATTCTCGATCTCGAGCTGACGCCGAATTCGACCCCCGTCCTCGTCGGGCGCGGGTCGTTCGGCGACTCCCTCGTCGCGCCCGCGGTCCCCATCCGCGCCGGCCTGACCTGCTGGACGACGGTCCGCCGATGATTGCCGTCGAGCATCTCGTCAAGCGCTACGGCACCTTCACCGCCGTCGACGACGTCAGCCTCGAGGTCGAGCCGGGGCAGATCCACGGCTTCCTCGGCCCCAACGGCGCCGGCAAGACGACGACGATCCGGATGATCGCCGGACTGCTCAAGCCGACCGCCGGTCGCATCCTGGTCAACGGGCACGACCTGGCGCTGGAGCCCGAGCGCGCCAAGGCCTCCCTCGGGTTCATTCCCGATCGGCCGTTCATCTACGAAAAGCTGACGGCGGGGGAGTTCCTGCGCTTTCACGCCGGCCTCTACGGCCTCGACGAATCGCTCGTGGCCGGCCGCGTCACGGAGATGCTGGATCTGTTCGAGCTCGGACGCTGGCAGCACGAGCTGGTCGAGAGCTTTTCGCACGGCATGAAGCAGCGCCTGGTCATGGCCGCCGCCTTCATGCATCGTCCGCGCGCGGTGCTCGTCGACGAACCGATGGTCGGCCTCGACCCGCGCGGCGCGCGGCTCATCAAGGACGTGTTCCGGACCATGGCCGGCCGCGGCGTGGCGGTCCTGATGAGCACGCACACGCTGGAGGTCGCGCAGGAGATGTGCGATCGGATCAGCATCATCCTCAAGGGGAAGATCATCGCGCACGGCACCGTCGGCGAGCTGCGCGCGCTGGCCGGCGATCCGGATCAGCACCTGACGGAGATCTTCCTGCGTCTCACCGGCGGCAGCGGGCTGCAGGAAATCGACGAAGTGTTATGACGTATCCGTTTCCCTACCTGTTGCGCCCGTCGATCTGGGCGGCGAGGAACCGCGCGCGGCGGCGCGAGGCCGGAGACACCACGCGCGGACTGTTCTTCGGCGCCATCGGGGCGACGGTCTTCGGCGCGATCCTCTATGGCGCGTTCTGGGTCACGACGCAGCTGGCCGATTACGCGGAGTTCGGCGATTACCTGCTGCGCCTTGGCCTTTCGTGGCTCTTCCTGACCTTCCTGTCGTTCCTCGCCTTCAGCGCGGTGGTGACGGCGCTGTCGACGTTCTTCCTCTCCGAGGACCTGCGGCTGCTGCTCGCCGCGCCGGTTGCCGCACGCCGCGTCTTCCACGCCCGGTTCCTGCGCACGGTCGCGCAGTCGTCGTGGATGGTCGTCGTCTTCATCGTCCCGCTGCTCATCGGCATCGGGCTGGGCCACTGCGCGCCGGGCGGCTTCTACCTCGTCGCGCCGCTGGCGGTGCTGCCCTTCGTGGTCATTCCCGTGGCGATCGGCAGCGCCGTGACGCTGCTGCTGGTGAACATCTTCCCGGCGCGGCGCGCGCGCGACATCCTGATGCTGATGGGGCTGCTCTTTGCCGGCAGCCTCATCGTGCTGCTGCGGATGATCCAGCCGGAGCAGCTGCTGCGCGTGGAGTCGCTGCCCGACGTCACCGATTTCTTCGCCACACTGCAGTCGCCGATCACGCCGCTCCTGCCGTCGTTCTGGGCGGCGGAGTCGCTGTTCGCCTCGCTGCAGGGGCACGTGGACTGGCTGCACATGGCCGCCCTGTGGACGAGCGCGCTGGGGTTGACGGTGCTGGTGGCGGCGGCCAACGAGCGCTGGCACTTCCTGGGGTTCAGCAAGGCGCAGGAGGCGCGCAAGACCCGCTTCACGCGGCTGGAGCTGCTCGAGTCGGTGGCGCGGCGGCTGCCGCTCTCGCCGGTTTCGCGTCACCTGCTGATCAAGGACCTGAAGCTCTTCCTCCGCGACGTGAGCCAGTGGTCGCAGCTGCTGCTCCTGCTCGCGCTCGTGCTCGTCTACCTCTACAACTTCCGCGTCCTCGATCTCGAGCGCATCCCCTACATGAGCGGCATGATCAAGAACGTCTACGCGTTCGTGAACCTGGCGATGGCCGGCCTGGTCATGTCCACCGTGTGCGCGCGCTTCGTGTTTCCCGCCGTCTCCGCCGAGGGGGCCGCGTTCTGGATCATCCGCACCGCGCCGATCGCGCTCAGCCGGTTTCTGTGGTCGAAGTTCTGGATGGGGCTGCTGCCCGTGTTCCTGCTGACCGAAGGGCTGACGGTGGCGGCGAACCATTTCCTCGGCATCGACCCGTTCCTGCGCATCGTGGCCGCGGTGACGGTGCTGTTGATGTCGCTGGCGATGGTCGGGCTCGCCACCGGGCTCGGCGCGCGCTATCCGCGGTTCAACGCCGACAACCCGAGTCAGGTCGCCGGCTCGTACGGCGGCGTCGCCTTCATGATCGCCGCCGTCCTCTACACGATCGTCGTCATCGTGCTCATCGGCTGGCCGTCGTCGGCGGTCCTCTGGTATCGCTTCTCGCGGGTGCCGATGTCGATCGCGACGCGCGCGCAGGTGGTGGGATCGTTCACGGCGGCGGCCGCCGTCAGCCTCGGCCTGTGCGCGTACGGCATGCGTTCCGGCGTGGCCGCGCTCGACGAGATGGGGAAGTAAGTGATCCTGGCACTGGCGCTCGGCGTCGCCGTGCTGCAGGGCGCGCCGCCCGGACCGGCATTGGTTCTGCCGCGCGACAGCTATCTGATCGACGAACCGATTCCGCTCGTCGTCGAAGGGGTCGCGGCTGGCGCGGAAGTGACGATCGAACTGCATGGCGGCCGGGGCGGGAACCCGCAAAGTTCGCACGCGACCTTCGTGGCCGCCGCGGACGGTCGTATCGACCTGGCGACCGCCGTGCCGCGTCACGGCTCGTCCTACAGCCACGCCGACGTGATGGGTTTGTTCTGGTCGGCGACGCCGCGTCGCGAGGGCGGCACGCCGGCGACGGCGGACGACGTCCGGTCTGGCCAGCCGTGGACGTTCACGGCCAGCATCAACGGCCATCCGATCGCCGAGCGCACCGTCACGCGGTATGTGTTCGATCCATCCGTTCGTGTCACCCGCGTGCGCGAGCGCGGCCTGGTTGGAACGCTCTACGAGCCGGCGGATCCCGGTCCGCATCCCGCGGTGATCGTGCTGACCGGTTCGGGCGGCGGCATCCCACCGCCAGCGGGCCCTGCCGGCGGCCTCGCCTCGCGCGGTTATGCCGTGTTCGCGCTGGCCTACTTCAATAGCGAGAGCCTGCCGTCCACGCTCTCCAACATCAGGCTCGAGTACTTCGGCACGGCGCTGCAGTGGCTCGCCGAGCATCCCTCCGTCGATCCCGAGCGCATCGGTGTGCTCGGCGCGTCGCGCGGTGCCGAACTGGCGCTGCTCCTGGCCACCCTGTATCCGCGCTTTCATGCCGTCGCCGCCTTCGAGCCGAGCAACGTGGTCTGGCGCGGCTGCTGCGATCGCTTCAGCACGGTCGCGTGGACGGCGCAGGGACGGCCGGTCCCGACCGGCGAGATCGCGGTCGAGCACATCCAGGGCGGCGTGCTGCTGGTGTCGGGGAAGAGCGATGGCGTGTGGGACTCCACGGCGATGGGGGACGCGATCGTCGCCCGCCTGAAGCGCCATCAGTTCACGTTTCCGGTGCGTCACCTGTCCTACGATCACGCGGGCCACGGCATCGGGCGGCCGTATTCGACGACGATGACTCTCGACGCGATCCGGCATCCGTTGACCGGCCGGATCATCCCGATGGGGGGCACGCCGGAAGGGACGGCGCACGCGCGCGAGGATGCGTGGCGCGCGCTGCTCGAGTTCTTCGACGCGAATCTCGCCAGGCGGCGCCCGGGCGTATAATCGCGCCTCATGGAGCTCTTTCAGGTCGACGACGAGGCGCGGCTGTTCATTTCGCCGGCGATCGACGACTGGAGCGCGCTCTCGGAGCTGAAGATCGACGTCGTGATCGACATGGAAGGCGGCCTCGACGAGTGCATCCCGACACTGCCGGGCTCGTGCCTCTACGTCTACTTCCCGATCTACGACGAGGAGCTGCCGGATCTGGCGCGCCTCGACGCGGTCGCGATGATGGGCGCGCACCTGGTTCGCTCCGGCCACAGAGTCCTGTCGCATTGCGGCATGGGCTACAACCGATCGGCGCTCGTCGCCGGGCGCATCCTGCATCACCTCGGCGGCGTCAGCGGCTCGGCGGTCGTCGAGCGGCTGCGCGAGCGACGGCCCGGCGCGCTGTTCAACGACATCTTCGCCGAGCACCTGAGCTCGCTGCCGCCGCGCGATCTGGCGCTGGTCTAGCCCAGCCCGGAATCCGGGACACACGGCACGGCCCGTGCGTAGGGCACGCGCATGCTCCGCGTCACCTGCGCTCTTGCCGCACTCCTCACGCTGGCCGCTCCCGCGCCTCCCGACGTCGACGCCGTGGCCTTCGCCACCGCGTTCCGCGCCGGACAGGCTGATCAGTACAAGCTGAAGCAGATCGCGGGAACCGGCGTCAGCTTCCACGGCACCATCAGCGAACGCGTGGCCGACGGATCCGCGCGGCGATCGCTCGTCGTCACGCTCGGCGCCGCGTCCGATGCCGGAGCGATCGCGCCCGTCAAGACATGGGAGGCGTTCGTCGAGGCCGAGCGCGCGAGGACGACCCTGGTGGTGGCGCTGAGCGGCCCGGATCTGCCGGACGTGCCGGCGCAGCCGACCGCGCTGACCTTCAGCGGCGTGTACGACGGGCAGGTGCGGACGATCATGCGCGCGCCGCAGGCGGGCGACGCGGCCACGGCCGACAGCGGTCCCTGCCCGGGCGAGCAGGCGCGGCCGCCCGACGCGAGGGCGTCGTTCTATTGCGCGCCGCTGCTCACCGGCGCGACGGCGGCCATCGTGCGGCAGTAGTGTTTGGTATCATTCGCGGCACATGGATGCATTGTTTCTCGTGCTTCGCGCGGCGCACGTCCTGTTCGCCGCGGTGTGGGTGGGCGCCACGGTTTTCACCACGTTCTTCCTGATGCCGGCCATCGGCGAGGCCGGCCCCGCCGCGGGCCCGCTCATGGGCGCGCTGATGCGGCGCAAGCTGCCGGCGTTCATGGCGGCGATCGGCGGCCTCGCGGTGCTGACCGGCATCTACCTGCTGTACCGCTTCACCAGCGGCTTCAATCCGTCGGTGAGCGCGTCCCCTCCCGCGCGCATGTTCAGCATCGGCGGCCTCGCCGGCATCGTCGCGCTGATCATCGGCGGCGCCATCGTCAGCCGCAGCGCGAAGAAGATGGGGGAGCTCGGCGCGCGCATCGCGACGGCGCCCGACTCCGAGCGCGGCGCCCTGGCCGCGCAGATGGTGACGCACCGCCAGCGAGCCACGACGTTTTCGCGAATCGTGGTCGTGCTGCAGCTGATCGCGCTGGTGCTGATGGCGATCGGGCACTACGTCTGATTCGCGGCACCTGTCA
>Ga0070683_100006081_pt1 | contig 10119 bp, 7 predicted proteins | sample KBSC713LmetaG_FD_64662 | JGI IMG/M metagenome (GOLD analysis project Ga0070683, IMG submission 64662) | Corn rhizosphere microbial communities from Kellogg Biological Station, Michigan, USA - KBS C7.1-3L metaG | ecosystem: Host-associated > Plants > Roots > Rhizosphere ... | reverse complement strand
TTTCTGCCCGATTTAAAAAATCAAGAGCTTTTTGCGGATCACCAAAGAAAATAATTTTATTTGGATAATTAAGACGTTGAAAGACCTCCGTTAAAAAGTCCTGGTCATCCCTGTCATCCTCTATAATTATTACCGGTCCGTTTTTATTCATATAAATAGTTTGTGAAATTTAATGATATTGTATTGAAACTTTGAAGCTATGGCATAAGACATTATGATATGATTGCCTTTTAAATTTTGGTATAAAAAGCCGGTTCTTTTTCAAGACCGGCTTTTTGGATTTCAAGGTGCTTTTTAAAAAGCTAGTTCTTCAATTTATATCCTTCTGATTCTTTTTTCTCTTCAATATTTCTTATTGTTACTTCTACACGCCTGTTACACTGCCTTCCTTCATCTGTAGTGTTATCGCATTTCGGATTTTCTTCTCCAAAACCTCTTGCCATAATACGGCTCGTATCGATACCGGAGGCAATCAATGCATTTGCAACTGCCTGTGCTCTTTTCTTTGATAAAGATTTATTGGTAGCAGCACTGCCTACATTATCCGTATAACCATCAACATAAAAACCCGAGTTTGGAATTTGTTCGTTCATGGTTTTTGTAGCATTTACTATAATATCCATCGATTCCTGACGTATGGTTGCTTTACCAAAATCAAACAAAATGTTTTTGAAATCTGCGGTAATCTGAACAGCTATTTTTTCCGCAGGACATCCTTTTGAAGATGCTGGACCTGCTTCATTCGGACAAAGATCTTCAGGATCATTTACACCATCACTATCTGTATCAGGAACTGGACAACCATTGTAACTGGCAACTCCGGCCACAGTTGGACATTTATCCTGTTCATCATTTATGCTGTCACCATCTGTATCAGGAATGGGGCAACCACCATATCTTGCTAAACCAAATACTGTAGCACATTTATCTTCTTCATCATTTATACTGTCACCATCTGTATCAGGAATGGGACAACCATCATATCGGGCTAGCCCGAAAACGGCAGGGCATTTATCTACATCGTCAAAGAAACTATCACCATCTGTATCAGGTTTCATTTTCTTTTTGTAAGGGATGCCTATATGCACACCGGCATGAAAATCTGCCTGCTTACTTTTGCCTAAAAGCGCTGTAAATGCACTTCCGGAACCTACAAACACAGGGCCAGCACGCAAGGAAAGGCCTGCATTAAATTTTGTGAGGCTGTTATAATTAAATGGAACAGCTACAGCAAAGTTTTTATTTTCAAAACGCGGCGTTATGGAATAGGAATTATACGCAAATAGATTGAGGTCTTTTTTCTCGTTAAATGCAAACTGCCCATTAAAGTTTACAAAAAAGCTGTTGTTGATGTTATAATCAACGTTTGCCTGCAAAGTAGTAGGGAGCGAAACATTATACTTATTATTATCATTCTCACCTTTGGCTTCTTTTGTAAAAAATGAAGAACTGTCAAAAATAGATGCATAACTATTTATTGGTTGATCTTTGAACTGGTTTACATAAAACTGCTGGCCATCCGGTACGCCAACAGTATAATCGCCGGAAGAGGCATCACTTCTATTGAATCTTATCTTGCCAACATCCAGTACTGCCACACCTATTTTAAGTTTGTATTTATTTGCAAAGCGGTCATCCTGATATTTATAATTTTCTTTTGTCATGGTCTCGGGTCTGTATTCATATATTAAACCAAAATCTGCTCCCACACCATGACCATTGAGTTTAAAAAAATCTTTAAACTTATAATCAGCAAAATTTGCATCGGTAGTATTAATCGAAAGATGACCGGTGGTATTAGTTAAATAGGTCCCGTCGGCAGCATCATCATAATCTATGGTTCCGGTTGTGTTATTTCTAAGGTACGCATCAGCAGTACCTGCAAGGTATTTAACTGTAAAGCCTGCTTTAAAAAAGTTCTGGCTTTTGTCAGGGCTTAACACTGTTGAAAAAGAAAGGCCAAACTCACTCCAGGCTGCTGCATTAATGTTTGAATTGGAAGCATTAAAAGTTGCAGGGTAAGTTACACCTGTACTTGCTGAACCACCATCAATAAATGTTTGAGCTAATGTTCCATCTATATTTCGTGCATTTGAAAAAACGCGTGCTCTTGTGGTTATTGCCATTGCAGTTCTGCGGCTTAGGTTAAACATTGCGGAAGGTCCATACACATCAGCGTTCATAAGGCTGGTTATACGGCCACTTCCGCCAAGCAGGATGCTTTTTAATGAATCTGAATTAAAAGCTCTTGTAAGATCTTTGACGCCAAGGGACGCTTGATTATTACCGACAAATCCATTAATTGAAAACAGGTTTATATCAAACTGGTAGCGGCTGTCTGCAATATTTGCAGGATTAAAAAACACTCCGTTTACGCCCGTATAATTTCCCGTTCGGTAACCCGGAAAACTTTGCGCCGACAAATAAAAAGGGACCATAATACTCACAAGGAGTATTCCTAAATAAAGTTTTTTCATAATTAAATTTTGAAAGAAAGAATTGACTCAAAAAGAGAGAGAGAATTTTTTCCAATGTATTCTGCAAGATGCAGGTCCGCTGATATTGAATCAGGGATTTGTGATCGTAATTAAATTAATTACATCGGCAAGGTGAGTTGGTTATTTTTATAAAGCATTACACAATTGAGATAATATGTTACATAATTCCCACAGCGCTTTAGCAACATCAATTAACTTGTTGGAATTGGCCTGTGAAGCAGGAGTAGAAATTATTCAACTAACTTTTCTGACAGTGATTTTTTATTTCTTCTCAAACCCCATATCTCACCTTTATGGCGGGTAGGTATTTCATCACCTAAAAGTTTGCCCCAGGGTTTTAGGTCAGGTATCTTATCAAAAATAATTTTTAATACCCCTGTAAAAGGAATAGATAAGAACATACCTGGTATTCCCCAAACTGCCCCTGCAAGTAAAATCATTATTATAGAAATTAAAGCATTGATCTTTACCTTAGATGAAACGATATAAGGAATAAGAAATTGGTTATCTATAAACTGTATAATTAAATAAGCTATAATAATTAATAATTGAGTATGAAATCCTTCTTTTGTTATGGTTGCAATAAGCACCGGCAAAGCAAGGGCAATAGCTCCGCCAACATATGGCAATACATTTAAAATAGCTCCAAGAACCCCAAGTAAAATAGCATACTTTAAACCCAATACCAATAAGGCGATTGTATTTAGGATAGCAACAATTAATGCTTCCAGCAGTAAACCCACTACATAGCTTTGTATAGATTTTTTAGTTTCGCTTAAAATTTCTCCGACTTCCTTTAAATTTTTTTCGGCAAACACTTCATAAAAAAAATTAAGAATTAAAGTTTTATAAAAAAGAAATAGGAAAGTATATACGGGCAATAAAATTACAAGAGCGAGAGAACTCACTACTGTGCCGAGTGTTTGCCCTATGAACGGCTGCATGCTCGTGCCGGCGCTGCCTATCCATTCATTTTGTTTTTGAAGATTTATATTAAGTCGCTGGTCAATTGTAGTTTGCAATTGTGCAAAAAGCTCAGTAATTTTTTTCTTAAGAAGGGGCAGCTCATCCGAAAAGCCGGCAATTTGAGATGATAGGAAATAAGCTATTCCCCCAACAAAAAAAATGGCCGTTAATAAGGATAGTATTATTGACAAAACACGGGGAGTTCTTTTTTTTACAAACCAGTTACACAGAGGATTTAATAAAATGGCAAGCATTAAAGAAAAAGCAATTGGTATAAGTATTTCTTTAAGACTAGACATTGCATATACAAAGAGCGTAAGACCAAGCAATACCACGGTGCTTTTAATGTAAAAAGGATATTTTTTTAGCATAGGATGTATATTTTCACTAGCATTAAAAAAAACCAATCAGGGCTCATGGCCTTTAATTCATATAAGCAACGCATATATAGTCACTATTGAATTTACCGTTACCAACAAGTTCCCTCCTTCCAGATGGCGATATATATGGTCGCGGAGCAGCCTTTATAGATTTTAGAAGTATATTACTTCCTTTATACAACGAAAAGAAATTGCGCGTGATACAGGCACTTCATTTATTCTTTTTCATAGCGGGTTTGTGGGATGCAATTACAACACCCGGAGTAATTAAGATAAATACTAAAAATCTGAGGTCTTTTTTCATAATTTTTCTTTTATTGATGTTCAGCCATTACAATCAATGAATTTACACTCGTGCGACAGCTGTGTTTTTTTTGTTTATCAATTCACACGAAAACAGCGTGCTATATCAATGGTTAAAAAGCGACTGGCGTTGAACAATGGTCAAGAGATATTGATATAGTTGAAAGATCTAAATAGTTCAATTGTCAAGCCGGATAAATTATTTTAAATGAATAGCTTATCATTCTACGTAATTTCTATACTGCAGGTTGCTTTTGCATTAATGATCCTGGCTTCTCTTTTACTTTCCGGTGTTAGGCTGAAGTATTATGAGGGGTTAGGGTCACTATATGAATTTTACTGAATAGTAATATGATATAGTATACCGGATCTATTTCAAACCAGCGTACGCCAAAATTGGCATTGGATGGATACTGATGATGATCGTTGTGATAACCTTCACCCATCATAAATACATCAACCGGCATTAAATTTTTTGAAGTATTTTTTTGTTTAAAATTTACATAGCCATACTTGTGTGCAAACCAGTTGATAATAGCACCATGCAGAGGCCCCATAGTTATTGTTAAAGGCAGCAGTAAAAATAACCAAGGGCTTGAAGCGTACGCTATATAAAATGTGGCGTAGGCGAATGCCCACAGTATTTTTGAAATTCCGGAACTTGCAATTTTGTCAAACGCCGGCCAGTCAGGTACATTTTTTAAAAATTGTTGCTCAGGTTTTATTTTATTACTGAGAATAGCTGAATAAACATTTTTTGTATGCCACATCATAACAAATAAATTGGAAAAATATTTAGGCGAATGCGGATCTTTTTCAGTGTCTGTGTAAGCATGGTGCATACGGTGCAGGATAGCGTAAGCACGCGGACTAAGATAAGAAGAGCCTTGTGTGATGTAAGCAAACAAATAAAAAAATCTTTCCCAAAATTTACTCATTGTAAATGCCCGGTGCGATGCATAGCGGTGATCGAAAAAAGTTTGGGAAAATAAAGAAAGATACCAATGTGCAATAAAGAAAATAATAATGATCAAGGTTTAGAGAATTATATGAATAATATTTTTACACTATGAAGTTCGGACGGCTGCAATTAAAAACGTTATATAATTCTATTAATATCTTACATTATTCGCAGGTATACCGCATAATTATTGCGTCAGCTTAACAGAAAAAGCGGTTCTTCTTCGAGACCGCTTTTAATTTATAAGGGATTTATTTAAGGTTAATTTTACGATGTATTGTCATACTATCGGTCATATGTTTTGCAGACCGCTTTTATTACTTTTCCCGATACCCACTTATTCGATATTACTTCACTTTTACGAACAGTGTCTTTTACAGTTTGTCCACGATGCTTTACGTCTTTGCCAACAGAAATTTCTTCGACTACTCCTACTTTTTTAGATACAGCAGGAGCGTCTGCATATTAGTTGAATGTTTACATCTTCTGAATTTTTTAGATTTTGCATTGGTTGCGGCCCTGTCAAACTGCTTGCGTTCACGCCTGTCATTTATTATTTCCTGATTTGCTCGTCTAAATTTTCAGCCATATTATCCTGTAAATTTTTCATCATCATCCACATTATCCGTCATTTCATCATCTTCTGATTCGTTATCGTCCGTAACTTTATCTAAATTATTTTGTAGATGTTTATCATCATCGAATGAAGTTTCACTGTTTGATAAGCCGTCTGACCGCGGATTAAATTGCGCATCAAAATTTTCCATGGCCCTATAGACAACCTTAAGATTGTTGTTTGATTTTTTATCTATCGACATATTTTGTTTTTTGAGTTTCAAGATACTAGTGATCTAAGCCCATGGATCAAGCACTATCTTCACACAATTGTCTTCTTTCTTTTTGAAAACATTATATCCCATGAGCAACTTCTGTTAACGGCAATCGGTGAGTGATAATATCATCAGCTTAACCTTTGCTTCAGTTACAAAGCCCGGCAATTCATGATGGAGCCACAACCACTGGCCACGGCTGTGCAACTCCGCCTCAATACCTGTGCAACTCCGAATCGCTTCGAGCTCTCGCTATAACCTCAATAATCGCATCGCTTGTCTTTTAATAGGGGATCATTACCTGTAGCGCAGGTGATTTTACCAGTACCACCTAATAACCGCTGCTTTCATAATTTTTTTTTAAGTTTAGACATTGTCTAACTGCTTTATGTTTTTTTGGCGACCAAATCATCATTACATCAAGAGAATTCATCTCGTTTTTCGCTTCGGCATACAAAGTTCCGGGTGCCTGGTTCTTAAACATTATACAATTGCGTTAATTAGTTATATAATTCACAGAAGGTAATCTTACTAAACTTTTGTAACCACAAAGGGTAAGACTAATCTAATACGAAACAAATGCTTTGTAGGAATAGCGGTAAAAACTCAATGCAGTAACAAAAGTGCGTTATCGCAGTTAACTTTCGTGAAGTTATAATTTTTAAACGCGGAAAAGGGTATTACAAATTTTCAAGTAAACTTCTTTTTTTTAACCTGAGTGATTTAAAACCAGTGGGTGTAAGTCCGGTAGTTTTTTTAAATTGGTAGGACAAGTGTGCAACACTGCTGTAATTTAACCTGTAAGCTATCTCTGTTAAATTATGCTCGTTAACGGAAATCATTTCTTTTACTTTTTCAATTTTATGCTTAATAATAAATTGTTCGATCGTTATGCCTTCAGTTTCTGAAAAAATGTTAGCGAGATAAGTGTAATTATAGTTCATTTGTCCACTTAAATAATCTGAAAAGTTTGCCTGCAATGGATGCTTGGCATGATGGATCATCTCGATAATAATTTTTTTTATCTTTTCGATAAGAATATTTCTTTTGTTGCTGATAATCTCGAAACCATTTTTTTTAAGGGCTATAGAAAAGGCAATTATTTTTTCCTGTGAAATATTCTCCTGAATCTCTATTTCTCCTAATTCTACTTTAGTATAGTGGAGGCTTAATTTTTTTAATTCATTCTTTATGGCTGTTTTACAGCGGTCACTAACCATTGATTTAATATATAATATCATATTATAAGGCTAAACTTGCTATTTACGAAATTATTTGTAAAATAACAAACAAATACCATGCAAACAATAGTTCAGATAGCTCAGCTTTTAACCTAATAATAGTATCTAATGTAATATGTTATGAAAGAAGTATAAATAAATGGCTATGGTGTAGAATCAAAGTTTTCTGCGGCGCGCTCATTGTTTTTCCAAAGCTATTTTTGACCTCCTTAATACGATGGTTGGCACACCTATCAGCCTTTATTGATTTTTCATTCATATTACTTAGAAGTTTGGTGCTCATATAAAAGATTTAGGCTGTATCGCCGGTGAGTACTACTATGTACAAACATAACGTCGAGGTGCCCTTTTCCTGTTATATAATATTGATAAATGGTTATATAATTCACTGATATACTCGACAATATGTTTTTTGCCCTTAATCTCTGTTAAAGGATTAGCCGGATTGTACACTTTCCTAATGTGAATGCCTGCAGGTGATATTTAAAATTTCTTCTATTAGCTTTTGCAAACTGGTTGGTTTAACAATAAATGAGGTAGCGCCGAGATGAAGCACTTCATTAGCAGTTTTTTCATAAGAAATGGTACTGAAAATAACTACCGGGATATTTTTTAGCTGCGGGTCTTTTTTTAATTCAAGCAAGCAATTAACGCCGTTCATACGCGGCATATTTAAATCAAGAAAAATATAGTCAGGTATATAAGGCAAGGCATTCTTTAATTTATGTAGAGCATCCTCACCGTTAATTGCAGTAATACATTCCATTTCAATATTAATTTCTTTTACCGCCTCGCAAAAGAAATCGCGGTCGTCCTCATCATCATCTATAATCATTAGCTGGTATGTGGTTGGCAATTTTCTTAATTTTAATCTGGAATCAATAACTAAACATACTTAAAAGTAAAGTTGTTTAAAATTTGGAATAAATTTTTATCTATTTTACTTTATACGATGGCATCTTCGAAGAAAAAACAAAAACTACCGGCAAAAACAGATCAGCATTTTCCGGTTATAGGCATCGGTGCCTCAGCCGGAGGACTTGATGCATTTAAAAAGCTGGTTAAAACCATTCCTGAAAACTCCGGAATGGCTTATGTACTGGTACAACATTTAGATCCTTCTCATCAAAGTGTGCTTGCTGAAATTCTTTCAAGAGAAACCGTTATCCCGGTACATGAAATAAGCGACAGTATTCTGATGGCGCCGGATCATATTTATATAATTCCGGCTAATAAAATACTTACCTCGGTAGATGGTGTACTTAAATTAGCCAGCCGCAATAAAAACATCACTAATCTCCCCATTGATATTTTTTTTATTTCTCTTGCTGAAGTGCATGGCAGCTATGCGACTGGTGTTGTGTTATCAGGAACAGCTTCTGACGGAACAGAAGGCTTAAAAGCCATTAAGGCAAATGGCGGTATTACCATTGCGCAGGATCCGGCTTCAGCCGCGTATGCTGCCATGCCACAAAACGCTATAAATGCCGGCGTTGTAGATTTTGTTTTGCCGCCTGAAGAAATTCCCCAACAGCTTTTACAAACTATCCGCTTATACAACAATAACTACCCGCATACAGATAAGGACACGCTTGAAAAAACGGATGAAAATACTTTAACACAAATATTATTAAGCATCCGCCAATATAGCGATGTTGATTTTACCAATTATAAACAAACCACCCTGCGCAGGCGCATTGCAAGGCGTATAGCCATTAATAAAATTCCAAATCTTCCAGACTACCTTGTATTTTTAAGGAGCAATAAAACGGAATTGGAATATTTGTTCCAGGACCTGCTGATAACTGTAACCGCTTTCTTTCGCGATCCGAAAATTTATGAGGAATTATGTAACCATGTTTTACCGGATTTGCTGAAAAGTAAATCTGCAGAAGATACTGTAAGAATATGGATTGCCGGCTGTGCAACAGGCCAGGAAGCTTATTCAATGGGCATTTGCTTACAAGAAGTTTTGGAGACCCGGTCAGAAGTTATGAAAGTGCAAATCTTTGCTTCTGATATTTCTGAACATGCTATCCGGAAAGCGCGTGCAGGCAGGTATAGCCAGGCAGATATGCAAAATGTGTCTGAAACAAGAATAAAAAAACATTTTACAAAAACCAATGGCGGATATGAAGTAAATAAGGACATCCGCGACATGTGCATTTTTGCGCCGCATAATTTTTTTAAAGATCCTCCATTTGCAAAAATGGATATGATAAGTTGCCGCAATGTGCTTATTTATATGGATACTTTCCTGCAGAGAAAAGCCTTAGCCAACTTTCATTATTCGCTTAATGATAAAGGTCTTCTTTTACTTGGTAAATCGGAAACCACGAGTAGTTCACCTGATCTATTTGCTCCGTTTATAAAGTCTGAAAAAATATACATACGTAAAAATGTTCCCGGCCGGTTCACACATCTATTAGGTGAAAATAAAGAGCAGGAAGCAAGCTCGAAAAAAACATTCACACACCAGGAAAATAAAAACAAACCCGAAATTATACGACCGGATTTTAAAAAAAATGCAGAAACCATTTTGCTTACGCAATACACACCAGCCGCGGTTATTGTAAATGAACAAATGGATATTGTACATATTCATGGAAAGATCACACCGTTTCTTGAACTCTCTCCGGGTAAACCAACTTTGAATGTTTTAAAGATGGCGCGTGAAGGTTTGGCTTTTGAATTACGCAATGCCATGCATAAAGTAAAAACAACGGGTGATACAGTTTTAAAAGAAGCAATTTCCGTAAAAGAGAATGATAAACAACAGCCTGTTACCATTGAAATTATTGCATTAAACCATGTTGCTGAACCGCATTATTTAATTCTCTTTCGTAAAACCGAACTGCCTGTTGAGCGGCCTTTTTTAACCGGAGATGAAAAAGGAACGGCACAGGCACAGTTGCGCATCGCATCACTTGAAAAAGAATT
>Ga0070683_100006080_pt1 | contig 10119 bp, 8 predicted proteins | sample KBSC713LmetaG_FD_64662 | JGI IMG/M metagenome (GOLD analysis project Ga0070683, IMG submission 64662) | Corn rhizosphere microbial communities from Kellogg Biological Station, Michigan, USA - KBS C7.1-3L metaG | ecosystem: Host-associated > Plants > Roots > Rhizosphere ... | reverse complement strand
CCGAGCGGCCGCGTGTAGCCTCGTTCTAGCAGGGTGCCTTTCCGCACAGGGCAGAGGGCAGCGGCCCGTCGTCGTCGATCCTGGTGCATCGATCGACATCGTCGTGAAGCCGGTTCGAAATGGCGCGCCCGAGGTCCTGTACGCCGAAGTGCGCGAGCATCTCGTGCGAAGCCCGGGCGTCACGAACTCGGAATTCGCGGTTCGCACACCGGGAGGTCCCCCGGGGCCGCCGCCGGCCGGACTTGAAGTTGTGGACATGACGGACGCGAACGGTCCCGTCCCGATGCGCACCGATACGACGGGAAGCCGTATGACGCGTGCGACGCGGCCGGTCACGTATCCGGTGACGCTCGTCTTCAAGGCACGCATGTGGCCACCGGGCACGCGCACGAATCCGTCGTTCATGCTCCGCGCGTCCGAGGGCGGGGTCAGCGGACAAGGCACCGGCATGTTCGTCACGCCTGATGACGGCGTCGACTACGCCGGACATTTTCGCTGGGATCTGAGCGAGCTCGCGCCTGGAGCGGTCACGACGTCCGGGATCTCCGACGACAACGACGTCCGGGCGCCGCTCTCGTCGCTGATGAACACGTTCTTCATGGCTGGTGCGCTCCATCGATATCCCGACAAGGGAGATCGCGACGGATTCGTCGCGTACTGGCACGGCACACCGACCTGGGACGGTCCAGTGGCGATGGCCTGGGTCGCGTCGATGTATGAGTACATGCGAAAGTTTTGGGGCGAGACTTCACCGCGCCGATATCGCGTGATGGGCAGGATGTTCACGCCGCCGGCGTACGGCGGAACGGCACTCCCGAATCATTTCATCTTCAACGCGCCATCCGGGCCGCGCGACACGAGCGACACCGGTCCGCTTCTACTGCTCAGCCACGAGACCGGACATCTTTTCGTTCGGGGACTTCAGAATCCCGGCGGCGGCGGTCCATCGAACAACTGGTTCACCGAAGGGCTGAACGAGTACTACGCGGTCATGCTGGCGCTGCGCTCAGGACTGGCACCGATCGACATGGTGCTGCAGCAAATGAACGTACAGACCCGCAACTATTACACGAATCCTCGGCGCTACCTGCCGGCGGATTCCGTTGCTCGCGCGAATCCGTTCACGGATGGCAGAGCACAGAACGTGTCGTACGAGCGCGGAATTCTTTTCTGGGCGGACATGGATTCTCGAATTCGCGCCGCGACGAATAATCGCCGCACCCTCGACAGCGTCATCGTTCCGCTCGTGACTCGCGCGAGAACGCAGGGTGGCGAAGGGTTGGCCGGCAACGAAGCGCGACAAGGTGGCCAGCCCGGCTGGTTTACTCCGGCGGAGTTGGTCGACTCACTCGTGAAAGCGGCTGGTCCGAGTGCGCGACTGTTGTACGACTCGGTAGTCGTTCGCGGTCGTCCGTTCGTGCCCGCGTCCAATTCGTTTGGTCCGTGCTTCGAGCTCCAGGCAACGAAGATGCGCGACATCTACCTCGGCTCGCCTGGCACGCGCGCGCCCGGTTCGGCGATTGATTCCTCGCAGTCGCCCGAGATCACCGGCTATTTATGGCACCGAATAGCCGGCGTTCCGGATTCTCGTTGCCGCAAATGGTAGAAAGGTCGCGTGAAAGTTCTCGTCTACATCTCGTGGCCGGTGAAGGCGTGGTCTATTCCAGACGAACACGTCGCGCGCCTGCGCGATGAGTTTCGCGATCTCGAGCTCATTCAGCCGGCGAGTCTCGATGAGGCGGCAAAAATCATCGGTGAGATCGACGTTTCGTTCACGCCGCAGCTGACGAAGGAAATGGTCGCGGCGGCGGACAAGCTGCGATGGGTTCATTCGTCGGCCTCGGCGGTCGAGGGGCTGTTGCCGCTTCAGGAGCTCGCCGCGCGACAAATTCGCGTGACGAACTCGCGCGGCGTCCAGGCGATTCCGATGGCCGAGCATGTCATGGGCGGCCTGCTCGTTCTTGCGCGAAAGTACGATCGCCTCCTCGAGGCGCAGCGCGCGCGTCGCTGGATTCAGAACGACCTCGTGAACGACTGGCCGTACCTGCTCCACGGCAAGCGAATGACGATCATCGGACTCGGCTCGATCGGGCTCGAGGTCGCAAAGCGCGCGCACGCGTTCGGAATGAACGTGACGGGTGTTCGTCGTAGCCGCCCGGAACATCGTCACTCGTACATCGATCGCGTGTTGACTCCCGACCGCGTGCAGCGAGGATTGGAGAACTGTGATGTCCTGGTGCTCTCGGCGCCGGGCGTGGCCGCGACGCAAGGGATGATCGGCGCGGAACAGATCGCGATGCTCAACCGTGGCGCGATTCTCGTGAACGTCGCGCGCGCGCCGATCGTCGACAACGCCGCGATGCGTGCCGCGCTCGCGTCAGGTCAGCTCGGCGGCGCTGTCCTCGACGTCTTCGAGCGAGAGCCGTTGGAGGCGGACGATCCGCTCTGGTCGACGCCAAACGTCATCGTCACGCCGCATTCGTCGGGCTTTCGTGCAAGCCACTGGGATGAGGTGACGTCGCTGTTCGCGTCGAACCTTCGGAATTTCCTTGCGGGTGAACCGCTCAGGAATATCGTCGACCACGCGGCAGGATACTAATTCCGAGAGCTCGCGAATCTCACGTATCCAACCCGCTTACTCGGGCAACCCCTTTCCTGTCGTCTCCGTCGCGAACGGAATTATGAGAATTCCAATTCCGAATGCGATCGCTGTCAGCGCGACGGGAGTCCCGAGTGTCCCCATTCTGAGGACCATCGAGCCAAGCAGAAAGTTGACGCCTGCCCCCACGAACCGCCCCACTGACGTCGCAAACGCAAACGCCGTGGCTCGCACTCGCGTGTCGTACTGCTCCGGAAGCCAGAGACTGAACGCCGCGAAGCTCCCGCCGGCGAATCCCATGAAGAACAGAATCGCGATGAACGGCGCGAGCCCGTTGTCCAGGTAGAACGCCCATCCGAACGCCAGCGGTATCGTCACCATCATTCCCGCGAAGTACAGCGCGACCGTCGTCTTCCGCCCAATTCGCTCGGCGAGCGGCGGCAAAGCGATGCATCCGAGTATCGTACCTATCGAAAGGACGGCCGTGCCGAGCGAGACCATCTTCGCGGCAGACGGTCCGACGATGTTCACCTTCTTCGCGAGCGCGTTGATCGCGGCCGGCTCGTAGACGGCCCCGGCCCATAGTCCGATGATCGCCACGGTGAGCAGCGCCGAATTCACGATCGTGCGCTTTCGATACTTCTTGTTGAAGATCTCCGCGAGCGGGTGCGCGCGCTTCGCTTCGGCTTCATGCCGCTTCCACCGCTCCGGCTCCTTCACTTTGCGGAGCGTCAGAATCGAGACGACGACCGGCAGAAATCCGCAGAGAAACATCGCGCGCCAACCGTAGTGCGCGCCGATGGTGTAGTTCAGCGCCGCGGCGAAGAAAAAGCCGAAGTAGTAGCCCGTCTGTAAATAGCCGGCGCCCATTTTTCGTCGGTCCTCGGGCCAGGCTTCTGCGACGTAGGTCCCCGCCATCGCCCACTCGCCGCCGACGCCAACACCCGCGAGCAGACGAAAGATGCCGAGCTGCCAGACGTCCTGAGCAAACGCTGATGCGCCGGTGAAAACCGCGTAGACGAGAATCGTCGCCGCGAGGGCGCGGGTCCGTCCAAATCGATCCGCCACTGGTCCCCAAAGGAACGAAAGTCCCCAGCCGACGAGGAACGCGGCGAACATGATCGAGCCGACGTAGCCGATCTTCGCCGGCGAGACTTCCATTCCGGATTTCGGCAGGAGCTCAGTCAGCGCGGGTGCGAGCACCAGCGCGTAGATCACCGAGTCCATCCCGTCGAGAAGCCAGCCGGTCCACGCGGCCCAGAACCCGACGATCTGTTGTCGATTGAGCGGAGTCTTCATTGGCCGCCGGTCCACGGCGGGAGCAAGTGCTTCTGCACCTTGCCGAGCGCGGTGCGAGGAAGGGAATCGATGCGGAGAAAGGCGCGCGGAATCTTGAACGATGCAAGTTGTTTCCGACAAGTCGCCTCGAGCTCCGCAAAGTCCAGCGACTCACCGGCAACGATGTACGCGATCGGCACTTCACCGCGAATCTCGTCCTTGACCCCGAGCACCGCGGCTTCCCGAACACGCTCGTCCTCGAGCAGAAGCTCTTCGATCTCGCGCGGATAGATGTTGAATCCCCCGCTGATGATCAGATCACCGCGACGACCGCGAAGCGTGTAGTAGCCATCGGTCGAACGAATGCCGACGTCGCCCGTGCGGAACCAGCCGTCGTGAAATGCGGCCGCGGTCGCGTCCGGACGCTTCCAGTATTCTTTAAATAAGTGGGGCGACTTGATCTCGACTTCGCCAACCTCGCCCTCGCCGAGAATTTCGCCATCGTCTCCGGCAATTCGCGCCGATACGCCCGGTAGTGGCGGACCCACGGAGCCTGCGCGGCGTTCGCCTTCGTACGGATTGCTCATGATCATGAGCGCCTCGCTCATCCCGTAGCGCTCGAGAATCGTCTGGCCGTAGCGATGTCGAAACGCTTCGTGGACGTGCGCGGGGAGCGGCGCGGATCCGCAAACAAACAGACGCGCGTTCTCACCGATCGTCTTCGCGGTCGCGTCATCGACAATCGACGCGTCGAGCAACCGGATGTAGACCGTCGGCACACCAAAAACGAGCGACGGCTTGAACTCGGCCATCACCGCTGGAGTCGTGCGCTGATCGAATCGCTCGAGCAGCCGCATTCGGCAACCACTGATGAGCCAACTGTGGATACCGTTGCCGAGTCCATGGACGTGAAACAGCGGCAACATTGCGATGTAGCGATCGGCGTCGGTGATCCGCCAAACCGCTGTGAGCGTGATGCCGTTCGCCGCGAGATTGTTGTGCGACAGAACGGCGCCCTTCGCCACGCCGGTCGTGCCGGATGTGTAGACGATGAGAACCGGATCGTCGCCGTCTACACGAACCTCGGGACTCTTTGCGTCCCGACGCGCTGCCGCCGCGGCAGAAAGCTCGTCGACATCCCACAGCGTCGCATCAGACGTATATGTCGCATCAGACTTCTTGTCGACGACAACCGCTTTCGGCTCCGAATCACTGACGATGTGGCGCAACTCTCGCTCGCGATACAGCACGTTCATCGGTACAAAAATGACGCCGAGCCGAGTGCAGGCGAGATAGATGTCGATGAAGTCGATGCGGTTGGCGAGATGCACCGCGAGACGATCGCCGCGCCCGATGCCTCGAGACGACAGCTCGGCCGCCATTTGATTCGCGCGCGCGTCGATCGCGCCGAAGGTCAGCGTTCGAAGCGCGCCCGAGCTGTCGGTGTATTCGAGTCCAACTCGTTCGGTACGCCCGCGAAACGAGAGGTCGAAGAGCTGAGTGAGATGCATTGGCGGCCTAACCTACGGCCGCTCTGCTCCGGGCGACAAGCTGTCCAGCGGAATCCAGTCGCCGCGCTCCGACTTCCATTCGATCCTCATGATCGGGTGCATCTCCCACAGTGTGAAGCGCGTCCAGGGCATGCTCTCGGGATGCATTTGATCGAGCATCAGCCAACCGCGAAGACGCACACGGACTTGTGTCTCGATCAACGCGCGAAGGCGGTCTTCCGACCAGCCGTTGTGCGACACGCGAACTCGCGGCGTGATCTCGACGACGACGCTCTCACGTTTTCCCTGATGCGGCTGCTCGGTGAGCCAGAGATGGTAGTCTCGATCGCGCGGGTCCATCGAGTAGCAGTTCGGCGGTTCCGGCGTCTCGAGCTTGAGGCTGGCGATGTAGCCCTCGACTTCGATCGCCGCCCCTTCCAATCGCGCAACGTCCGCGGTCTCGCCCGACGTCCATTGATTTCGAAATCGATATCCGACGCGGCGTGGAAACGGCAGTCGAGCGAGTGTTTGCCACGAGATCGGGATGTACTGTGACGCGGTGTCGACGCGATTCTTCCGCCGATTCAGCGCATAGTCGGGTTGCGAACCGCTCGGGCCGCAGGCGTGATAATCCGAGTCGACCGGTGCCGGCTTTGGAGCCTGAACGAGGACGTCAGTGCCGGCCGACGACAGTCGAGTAATGGGCAAGAACCCACACGCGCCGAGCGTGAAGGTTGCGAGCACGACAAGTGCGCCACGGATCGCTGCCACGGCGGTTATCCGAGTCAAGAACGATGCCTCAAGCTCGCATGGGCCGTTCCTGTCCCAACTGACGATTCTTTCCGTCGAAGATGCCCGAGGGGATAGCGATCGCCGCCATCGCTGACAATCGTGTATCCTCCGGGTCGAGATCGACGCTGGAGGTTGTCGCTGAAAGGTCTGGGCGCACTGCTGACTCTCACTTCCATTCTCGATGGAGCTCCTCACACCGTTTGAACACCGGGGACAGCGTCCGATTTCACGCCGCCTCTTTCTCCGCCGCCTCGCGCGGCACGGCGGCGTCGCGGCGTTGATCGTCGCCGGATCGGTATTCGTCGGGACGATCGGATATCACTGGTTCGGCGATCTCGCCTGGATCGACTCGTTTCTCAACGCCTGCATGCTGCTCGGCGGAATGGGGCCGGTCGGAGACCTTCGCCCGAATGGCGGCAAGATTTTCGCGGCGCTGTTCGCGCTCTACTCGGGGCTGATCTTCCTCGTCTGCACGGCGATCTTGCTGACGCCGGTCGTGCATCGAGTCGTTCACAGATTCCACTGGGAATCAGACCAGGCAAAGAAGTCGTCGAACGCGTAGCGCGACAGCGCCACAACCGTGAATGAGAAAATGCGAATCGTCTCTCCTGTCGTGCTGGTTGCTCTCGGTCGAGCCCTCGTCGCGCAAGTGCCGGCGCCTCCGACTCCTCTGGTCCCCGCGCCCGCGATTCTGCTGACGGATCGCGCATTGGACGGACGGGGCGGCGGGCTGTCGAACGCGCGTATTGCCGTAGTCGACGGAAGGATCACGTCATTGAGCGCCGAGACGACGCGCGGTGCGAACGTCATCGATCTTCGCGGATACACTGTGCTGCCAGGATGGATCGACACCCACGTCCATCTCGATTCGCATTTCGACAAGACCGGACGCATCGCCCCGCGATCGGAGCCCCCGGCCGAAGCGACGCTTGCCATGGCGAACAATGCGTGGTTGACGCTCATGGCGGGGTTCACGACTGTGCAGTCCGTCGGAGCGAACTCCGAAGGTCCGTTTCGAGACATGATTCGAGATCGTGGATTTCCCGGACCGCGCGTGCTGACGTCGCTCAACCCCATTCAGGGCGACAGCACGATTTCGATCGACTCGCTGCGCGCGATGGTACGTCGTCGGAAGGAGCAGGGCGCGGATCTCATCAAGATCTTCGCGTCGAAGAGTCAGCGAGTTGGCGCGGGGCCGACGTTCACCGACGAACAACTTCGCGCGCTTTGCGGAGAAGCCTCGGCCGTTGGATTGAGAAGCATGGTGCACGCGTATCGATCGCAGGCGGGTGCGGCGGCGCGCGCGGGATGTCGCGAGATCGAGCACGTGACGTACGGAGCTCAGGCGGATATCGACGCGGCAGTGAAGGCGGGCGCGTTCATTAGTCCGCAAGTTGGACTCGTCGTTCAGAATTATCTCGAGAATCGCGCGCGCTACGTCGTTCCCGGAGGTCTTACCGACGAGGGAATGAACATCATGGAGCGCGATCTACCGCGCGACTTCGAGATCTGCACGCTCGCGGTGCACACGCCAAACGCGAAAGTCGTTTTCTCGACCGACGCGACTGCGGGTGCGCACGGTCGCAACGCCGACGAATTCATCGGGCGTGTACAGCATTGCGGTCAGACGCCGATGTCCGCCCTGGTTTCCGCGAATTCGATTGCGGCCGACGCAATCGGGCTGGGCGATCGCATTGGTTCGCTCAAGGTCGGCTACGACGCCGACGTCATCGCGGTTGACGGCGACCCCTCGAAGGACATCTCGACGGTCAAGCGCGTCGTGTTCGTGATGCGCGGGGGCGTCATCTATAAATGGACCGGCCCGAAAGGGAAATAAGCGTTGCGATTCGGCGAACACGTTCGGCCCGCGCGGCGAGGAACAGACGTTTGTCCGCGTCACGCCCCTATTTGCAACGGTTGTGCAAAATACCTTGGCGCGAATTGACCCTTCGGTATATCTTCTCCCCCCCGCTTTTGAAACGATCAACGCCTTGGTGTGAGGAGAGAACCATGTCTACCACAGCGACTCCCGCGACGGGAACGATGAACGCGAGCGATACGCGCGGACGATTCGTCTGGCACGAGCTCATGACGACTGACCCGGCTGCAGCGGCCAAGTTCTACGGCGATGTCGTCGGCTGGGGTACGACAGAATCGGACATGCCGGGGATGAAGTACACGATGTTCACCGCCGGCGAGATTCCGATGGCAGGCCTCATCCCGATGATGCCGAACGCATTGGCGATGGGTGCGCCGCCGAACTGGACTTGCTACATCGAAGTTCCGAGCGCGGACGAGACGATCAAGCAGGCGGAATCACTGGGCGGAAGGACGCTCGTCCCCGCGACCGACATCCCGGGCGTCGGCCGATTCGCGGTGCTTCAGGATCCGCAGGGCGCAGTCTTCTGCGTCATCACGAGCGCGACGGCCATCGCGCCGGAGACTGATCCGACGCCTATGACATTCTCGTGGCACGAGGTGACGTCGAATGATCTCCAGTCATCGATCAAGTTCTACGAGACGCTGTTCGGCTGGAAGAAGCAGAGCGAGTTCGACATGGGACAGATGGGTGTGTACCACATGTTCGGGCGCGATCGCTTCACGTACGGCGGGATGATGCAGCGCAGCGCCGAGATGCCGCCTCCGAGCTGGCTGCACTATGTGTCGGTTGCTGACACTGCCGATGCAGCGGCCGAGCGCGCGAAGAAAGGTGGCGGCACGGTCATCATGGGTCCGATGGAAGTCCCGGGCGGCGATCGCATCGCGGTCATTCTCGATCCCCAGGGCGCCGCGTTCGCGGTGCACTCGAAGGCGGCGAAGTAAGCGACGCTGCCGGCGTCGCGTTCAGCGCGCCGCCGGAAGTCCCATTCTCGTTCGTACCGCCTCGACGAATTTCTGAGCGTCGTCGGGGCGGAACGAGTTCGAGACTTTGTTGCCGTTGACCTTCGTGTTCCCGAAGAGATCGTGCTGCTTGCCATCCTTCGCGTCGAACACGATGTGCCCGTCGTCGACGCGGATGTCGCGAATATCAGAGAGCGGGAAGACGGCATGCGTCCCGATCGCGCCGGCGACGGATGACTTCACGATCTTGCTGATGCTGCCCGCAAACCCCGACGTGTCGCTGTCGGTTTCCTTCTGCATTTCGTCTTTGACTTTATCGACGGTCTTCGGTGAGAGACCGGCGAGGATGTTGTTGCCGCTGAGGACGAGGTCGACGGAGCTGTCGGCGCTGTAAATGCGCATGTCGCCGGGGCCGAGTGCTTCGGTGGCTGGCGGTGCTTCGCGTTGAACGTGAACGGTGCCGTGACTCGCGAAGAATTTGTTCTTGAAGTAGCGTCCGACGAGTAGGAGGGCGAGGACGACGAGCGTGAGTCGGATCAGGGCAGCAACGAATCGTCGGGATGAGGACATGCGGACATTTACCTCCGTTACGGCGCCGCGATCGCCAGAGGAGCGCGGCGATGTTGTCGCTTGGGTGAATCGATGAAGCGTTTCCAGTTGGCGATCGGGCCGGCGTGCAGTAGGAGGCCGACTTCGAATTCGCTGACCTTCAAATACGTTTTGATTTGCAGCTCGGAATACTCGGTCAGTTTTTCGGTGGCCTTTAGTTCGACGACGATCCGATCGTCAACGACCATGTCCAAGCGCTTGCGACCGATCCGAAGCTCCTTGTACAAGATTTCTACTGCGAATTCGCGTACGACCTTGTGGCCTCTATCTCTGAGCTCGGATTCGAGAGCCTTCGAGTAAATGATCTCGGGCAGCCCGGGTCCGAAATAGTGGAATACTTCGAGAAATGCTCCGATGATGGAGTAGGATCGTTCGCTTTCGAGAAGTTCCGGAGCCATCCAGTAGTCTGCGCGCCACGCTTCGCGGACCAGCACCGTTCCGACGCAGAAAATCCCCGAATCGTGCCGTTCTTTCGTCGTCGGGACGCCAATCGTGATTTTAGCACAGACT
>Ga0070683_100006076_pt1 | contig 10123 bp, 6 predicted proteins | sample KBSC713LmetaG_FD_64662 | JGI IMG/M metagenome (GOLD analysis project Ga0070683, IMG submission 64662) | Corn rhizosphere microbial communities from Kellogg Biological Station, Michigan, USA - KBS C7.1-3L metaG | ecosystem: Host-associated > Plants > Roots > Rhizosphere ... | reverse complement strand
GTTATTTACTCTGCATGAAGCACTTGAAATTGAATCGTTGTTAAATAAGTTCTCCAGCGAATGGCGGTCACATGGTGAAGAAGTGTATGCTTACTGTAACTTGTTTTTCGGACGATTTGTAATTCTGATGGCCGACGAAACCCATGCAACTGTAAGTGGCTGTAGCACCGATGCGTCTGTAAGATTTATAAAAGAGCTTGGGCAAAAATTTAATGTTGATTTTTTTAATCGTACTAACCTCGCATTTGTCATCAACAATAAAATACAGATACTTCCAATGAATCAATTGCATTATGCATTGGACAATTATTTCATTAACCCTGATACATTATACTTCAATAACCTGGTACCTACTAAGGAACAGTTGGAAAATAACTGGATAGTTCCTGTGAAGAACAGCTGGATTGCGGGTAAGCTGTCAATCAAAATGAATTCCTGATTTTTTAGCATAAGTGATTCCAAATAAAAATGCCTTCATCAAGAAGGCATTTTTATTTATCGTATAGGTTTAATCTTACAGCGATTCAATTGAAAGTCGTGAATACTTTTCTTTCTTATTGTACTCTGCTACCATCACATGTCCTTCTTTTGCAGGGTAAATATTAATTCTGCTGCTGCCATCCTTATGAGAAATGGTTCTCATTACTTTCTTTTGTGTCAGGTTGTAAATGACAATATCTTTTACATCATCAACAATTACGTAATCGGTTTTTGTGTTCAAATTGCTCACCTTATAAAACTTTTTTTGCGGTCCAAATGGCGATGCAATTGGTGTTCGTGCCTGCCGGAAGGGGCTGTTGTTACACGGAATTGTATTTTCATATGACAATACACCATTGGCATTTTGCTTCAACACCATGGCATCCGTTACTTTGCATTTAACAGTTCCACCCATCGCAAGTAAAAAAGGCGAAACAACAATCAATGGAGCTAAAACCACAGAGCTCCCAATAATGCCCCACTTGGTTCTTTTAATAATGGATGATCCCACAAAATAGGTGTTGCCCTGGTAGTCTTTATAACCTCTTTGCAGTAACGAATAAGCATCAGTCTCAGAAAATTTACCTCTTTCAGAAATAGAACTATTGGAATGCTCATTCCAATATGAAAAGGTTTCTTTAATATCTGATTTCTGGTGGCCATCTATATTAATGGTGAACACACCGCTGTACGGGCCTTTCGTAAGGTCCTTATAAGTATAAAGTTGATTTGCCCTGGAATTAATGATGGTGCCTGAGAGATAGGGCTTGCCTGTGATGGGATCATTGTCAAATCCAATCACCTTTAACGAATTTCCTTTTTTGTCTTTTAAAATATATTTAGGAAAGGCTTTTTCGTTAAAGGCGTAACCTGATAGTTCAAATCCGCCTTCTGCTACGCCCTCATTTTTTTGTGTGAGAAGATAAATATCATCATTGGATGTTAGTAAAGAAAACGCTTTACCTTCCCTGCCCAATTTTTTCTTCCATGCCTCATTACCACTAAGATCAAATGTGATCATGTAATTACTTACTTCATCACCATAAAAGCAGGCGAATCCTTTCTGAGGAACATTTCTTAATTGAATCCCTTGCTTTAAATATCCCTGTCCCACGTAATTTCCATAATAAGCATAATAATCTCCAAAAAGGCTCACGTCAACAGCGGACGTGTTTGTTTTAATAATTTTTCCATCGAGATTAAGAAATTGTGTTACCACAAAATTTTTGAGCCGGTTAACAGCTGCCTTATATTCTTTTTTGCTTTTGAATGATTGACCGATCACATTACTTTTTAAATAAGCTAAACACAGAATGTCCTGTTCAAAGGAAGCCGATTGAAGGTTAAGACTTTGTTCCCTGAAATTTACCGTCCCGATATCATTCAGGTTTTCATCCATTATGGTGATCTTGTAATTGAAACTGTCTTCAGTTGCTTTTTCCAAACGGGTAAAAACAAGATAACCTACAAGTGCGTTGTCCTGCGTAATTAACTGCACCTGGGATGAAATTTCATCACCAACTTCTTTAAAAACTTTGGATTGTGAATTTACATAAGTAAATGCCACCAGGAGAAGCAGTGAAAGCAAAACGTTTTTTTTCTTTCTCATTTTTTCAAGTTGATAGGTTGCTATTTATTTTAGTGTGAAATGGTCTGCAAATTCGCAGTACATGCTTGTACTGTAAGACGAAATAAAATTTTTGGCTGCCTTGCTTCGCTCTGAATCTGAACTTTCCGTCGTAAGGTTTAATGCACTCATTAAAGCCTTTAATCCATTGGCATCGGAAGACAGGTTTTTCCAGAAAAGCTGGTTAAGAAATGCTTTATAATATAGCTCCAGTTTATCCTTTGGAATTTGCTCGAGCATATTTTGGAGTTCATAATAGTCTTTTGAAACCGTTTCTTTAGGAACGATACCCACAGCATGAAAACGATTTAATTGTTTATCGGAGTAATAAAGTCCGGCCATTACATTGTGCATCATGAAATCGTACCATTCATCAGTAATGCCCCTGTCTTTCTGTAATAAAATCTCGTACAAGCATGCGGTAAGGTCAAGGTTGTCGAATAGGTTCCAAATGATAATGCGGGAAGCTTTTTCTTTAATCGATGGAGGAACGGGCGTTAACCGAATAGATCCATCTGAACGGCTAAGGGTAGCAGCATAACGTACGGAACAATCAGGATGGGTTTTTAATGAGTCCTGGATACTGGCTGTGTCTTTAAAATTATAGCTCTTTGTGGAAAGGCCTTTGGTTCGTTTTTGAGTCCACCAATCTTCAAACGCAAGATTATAATTGGTAAAGTATTCTTTGACCGGTTTTTTTAAGCTTTGTTTGAATTGCATATCAGCACTATCTAAACGCAAAAAAAATCGTGCATCGAAACCAATGTGGCTATTCTTCAAAAGAATTATTGCTAAAGAGTCGGCGTCGCTCTCATGATAACGATGGTGTTTGCTCCTGTCAATCTTATAACCCTGGAATAGTTTCTTAAGCCTTGTTAAGCGTTCATACCTTGAATCCAAAACTGCATTCAGCGAATTTTTGTATTCATCAGATGTAAACCACTCCGCTTCTTCTTTCATAGCATTATCCGGATGCTGAAGGATATTGTGAGAAAGCTCGTGAGCAATTACAAGCGCAACTTCTTCCCTGCTCTGAGCAAAATTTATCAAGCCAAGGTTCACAGCAATTATATTCCCGCCAATGGCATAGGCATTTACCGCCGAACTTCTGTCAATGAACAATAATGGCGTTGTGGATATTGATTTCGGGTTTGATTTTACAATATCGCTTAAAATTGAATTGACGTAGTTGAATACATCCAGTTCCCGAACGTAATTATTATTATCAATTGAAGCAATGAGATAATTAGTTCTTGAATCCCATAGTTCCTTATATTTTTTTTGAGTTGGTTTTTGTTCAAAAATCGCCGGGCAAACCCAGTTCTTTTTTAAAGAGTCTTTTTGCCTGGAATAAGCAGTTTTGGAAAGATCCTGGTAGGTGTACAAGATTTTCGGCTGTGCTATTGCCGCAATTGAACCAAATAAAATAAAAGCAATTAAAATTTGGTAAGCTGGTTTTACAAATGGAAGGGAACGAAATGACATACTATTTAAAACAATTATAGTTTCCGCAAAATATGTTTTTCCTTTTATACGGGCAATGATCCAATTAAAAAACCGCAAAATACTTATCCCCGTTATTTTGTTGGTTGCCCTGTCTTAGGGATGTGTCCGTTAGTTCCTGTATTTTTCTTTTGAGATCTTGAAAGATTGTATCCAAGCGTCAACCTGAAGTTCCTCGTTTGTGTCGTGTTGTAGTTTTCCAGATTGAAGTTGGTTCCGTAGGTAAACGTGTGATTTTGTTGTTGCACAAAAGGATCAATAATGTTTGCCGTTACACTAAATTTCTTATTCAGTATTTTAGCCTGCAAGCCAACATTCATGCTCAGTGAACTCTTTACAGTTCCCTGTGGATTGGCAAACCGGTTATAAGTAAAGTTACCTGTTGCGGTATACAACTCTTTCCATACATAGTTAGCATTGAGGTTAGAAGTAAAGGAACCGCCATTACGGTACTTCCTTACTTCCCTGTCAAAAGCGCTATACGTATTATAACTGTAACTGGCACTTAAATTCACTCTTGTATGTTTACTTAATGTGTAACCACTCCACGTACTTATTTCGTATTCCTTTCGGCCGCTAATGTTCTCCCAGGTAATTTGGGTGGTAGTATCAGACACGCGGTTACGGATTTGTGCAAATACGTCATCCACGACGTTATAACCTAAGCCAATATTTGCGTAGAATGAATTTTTTGTTTTACCCAGAACAAGATCGAGGTTGTGCGAAAGTGAAGGTTTCAGATTTGTATTACCAGTGCGAATCGTGTACGCATCTGCTGAATCAACTGTGGGATTTAATTCGGTAGATCCGGGTCTCCGAATTGTTTTACGATATGAAAAGGTAAGGTTCGTTTGATTCTCCCAGGTTTTATTAAAGGTCATAAAGGGCAAAATGCTCCAGTAATTGTTGGATGCCTGGCCACCTGTTTTGTAAAGATTAAAATCAAATTGGGTGTATTCAGTATAAACGCCGGCGGTTGTACTCGCATTTTCTGCTAACATTTGTTTTACAGAACCGCGGAATGTGGTCACCTGTTGCCGGAAATTGAATTGGTTAATCAACGCACTTAATGGCATCCAATTCAAATCAGATTTTCTAAGGTAAGAAGCATCGGAACTGATGTTTGAATTGGTAATTAGATAATAGCTTCCTGCTGACAAAAAAGTTTTGTGATTGCTTAGTGGCAGGTCATAGTTCAATCTTCCATTATAACTTTTTGTTTTGTTACTGGTTATTTGCTGTTGGGTGGAGTCTGTGCCACTAGGTGAATGATCTGGATGAAAATATTGCTGGTAAAAATCGCGGTTTGTTTCACTCATTGAATAATTAAAATCATTGATCCACTTTAGTGTTTCTCCCTGTCTTTTGGTTTTTAAGGTATAAGTCAGATTTAGGTTAGGATTGTAATTGTCTCCTTCATTATCCAGTGTTCGATCACTTAAACGGTAGACGGTTTGACTATTATTCAGGTTGGTAATTTCTGTCACATTGTGGTTGAGAAAACTATTCTGGTTGTATTGCAATACTAGATTTAAGGAATGAAACTTATTGAAGTCATAATTAATATTGCTGCGAAAGCTGGGACGTACATTCTTATTTTGGTAGTTATTATCTGTATTGAAATAGTTTACCGAATCCGTGAAAATATTTTGTCTTCTTGAATAGCCGCTTCCTTCAAATACGTTTCCTACAATTCCTGCATTCATATTTATCGATAACCCCTGTTTGCGATAATTAAAACTTCCATTGACTCCCTTTTCTCCCCTGGTTCCTGCATAGATTGAAAGCCTTCCACTTTTCCCTATCGATCCCTTCCTGGTAACGATATTGATAACACCTCCCTGTTCATTGGCATATTGCGGTGGAGGGTTGGTCATTACCTCAATTTTTTCAATGGAACTTCCCGGCATTGATTCTAACAGGTCCTGTAATTGTTGAAGATTTAATTGAACAGGTTTATCATCAATTAAGATTTTTGGTTCTTTGCCTCGCACCAACAACTTGCCATCCGGGTCTTTAGTAACAAGTGGTACGCTGGTTAATAATTCACTGGCGTTGCTTCCGGCGCTCAGGGCAGATTCACCGGCATTAAAAGTGATGTTCCCGTCCTTACTTTGTATCAATGGCCTTTCCGCGTAAATAATTACCTGCTGCATTGTATTTGAATCGGCACTTCGGGGTAGCAGGGTGATGTCATTCATATTAAAATCGTATCGCTCCGGCCTTAAGTAAATGCTATCGATTAGAAGTGTATTGAAACCAACAAAGGAAATTTTTAAGTTGTAATAACCAAAAGGGATGTTGGAAATCTGAAAGGCTCCATCTTTATCGGTGAGCACTGTCTTTTTTTGTAAACTATCCTTTAAACTGAAAACTTGTACGGTGGCAGACTCCAAAGCTTTCTTTTTTTCATCGAGTACGTTGCCCACAATAATTCCAAAATTGGTTTGTCCAAATCCTTCAAAACCAAGAAAACAGATGAAAAAAACAATCACAAATCTCATGACGATCAAAGATAAGTTTGCATACAGTAATGAAATGGCCCGGATAGCCAAACTATTAAGGAAAATTAACCGTATGAGCCGTGTTGAAATGTTTAAACCTTACTTAAATCTGTCATCCTGTCACGGAAAGCATTGATATTTTTTATCTTTGCCCGCATATTTATTGATTATGTTGGAATTAGCTACCACCAAAGTTCATGATGAAGCGAGGCAGGGGGAAGCATTTGCACCTTTCAGCAATGAGCCAAACCAATATAAACGCAGGTTTTATATAGAGAGTTATGGTTGCCAAATGAATTTTAGCGACAGCGAAATTGTAGCCTCTATCCTCAATAAAGAAGGCTTTGGCGCAACAAGGAATTTTGCAGAAGCCGACCTGATTTTTTTGAATACCTGTTCTATAAGGGAGAAGGCTGAACAAACGGTTCGGAAGCGTTTGACTGAATTTAAAAAGCTAAAGAGAAGCCGACCATCTACCTTAATTGGAGTTTTAGGTTGCATGGCTGAACGATTGAAATCCAAGTTCTTAGAAGAAGAAAAATTAGTTGATATTGTAGTGGGACCAGATGCCTATAGAACCCTTCCACAATTAATTACAGATGCCGATGGCGGACAAAAGGGAGTGAATGTTTTATTGAGCCGCGAGGAAACTTATGCCGATATCTCTCCCATTCGATTGAACTCAAATGGCATTACCGCATTTGTAAGTATTATGCGGGGCTGTAACAATATGTGCTCTTTCTGCGTGGTGCCCTTCACCCGTGGACGAGAACGGAGTCGTGATGCACAAAGCATTGTAAGGGAATGCCAGGAACTTTTTGGCAATGGATATAAAGAGGTGACCCTATTGGGACAAAATGTTGACAGCTATTATTTTGTTCCAGAGAGCCCATCCCCAACAACTAGTTTGGAAGTTGAAGATGGTGCTAAAGCCCCTTCCCGGTGGGAAGGGGACAACCAGTCTGAATCATTGGGGAAAGCAGAGACGCCCATAACTTTTGCAGGACTATTGGAAATGGTTGCGCTAATCTCCCCTGATCTCAGAATTCGCTTTTCTACATCACATCCAAAGGACATTACGGATGATGTATTGCGCACAATGGCTAAGTACGAGAATATCTGCAAATACATTCACCTGCCTTTGCAAAGCGGTTCAACCCGTGTGCTTCAATTAATGAACCGAAGCTATACCCGTGAATGGTATACTGCTAAAGTGGATCGCATTCGTGAAATCCTTCCGGATTGTGGAATCAGCTCAGACGTGATTTCTGGCTTTTGTACTGAAACTGAAGAAGATCACAAGGATACTTTAAGTTTAATGGAATATGCCGGCTACGATATGAGCTATATGTTTTTTTATAGTGAAAGGCCTGGAACCCTGGCAGAACGCCGCTACCAGGATGATGTTCCATTAGATGTGAAAAAAAGAAGATTGCAGGAAATTGTGGATTTGCAAGGCAAACTTTCTCATCAAAGCAACAAAAAGGATTTGAACAAAATGTTCAAAGTTTTGATAGAGGCCTCATCTAAAAAAACTGATACAGATTGGATGGGACGCAACAGCCAGAATAAAGTGGTGGTATTCCCAAAAGCAAATAAAGACCATAAGCCTGGTGACTATGTTTGGGTAAAAGTGACCAATTGTACACAGGCTACATTATTAGGAGAACTTGTTTAAAGGAGACAAAGAATGGACTTACAAAGTATTAAAAACCGTTTCGGAATTATTGGTAATTCGCCTGCACTCAACTATGCTTTACAAGTGGCTGTACAGGTTTCCAGCACGGACCTTACCGTTTTAATTGTTGGTGAAAGTGGTGTAGGTAAAGAAGCTTTCTCTCATATTATTCATACATTATCCGCCCGAAAGCACAATCCCTTTATTGCTGTGAATTGCGGTGCAATTCCGGAAGGAACAATTGACTCTGAATTATTCGGTCACGAAAAGGGCTCATTTACAGGTGCCGTCGATAGCCGGAAAGGGTATTTCGAAACAGTGAATGGCGGAACAATTTTTCTCGATGAAATTGGCGAAATGCCTTTAGGTACCCAGGCCCGTTTGCTTCGTGTTTTAGAAAGCGGTGAATTTATTCGTGTAGGCTCTTCCAAAGTTCAGAAGACAGACGTCAGGGTTATTGCTGCCACCAACAAGGATCTTTTGAACCTCTTTCAACAGGGGAAATTCAGGGAAGATTTATATTATCGTTTAAACACAGTTCCAATTCGTGTTCCTGCATTGAGAGACCGTAAGGAAGACATTCCTCTCCTCTTTAGAAAATTTGCTGTGGATTTTGCGGAACGATATAAAACAAGCCCTGTGCAACTTGACGACCCGGCAAGGCAGCGATTAATGGACTACCCTTTTCCCGGTAATGTTCGTGAATTAAAAAATATTGCAGAACAAATTTCAGTTCTTGCCACGGACAAACAGGTAAATGCAAGAGCACTGGAAAAATTTCTCCCAACAAATGATCACTCAATGAATCGTTTACCCGTGTTGGTACATACAAACGGACATGATTCGCATGAATTCAATAATGAGCGAGAAATTTTGTACAAACTCTTTTTCGATATGAAAAGAGATGTAACAGAATTAAAAAAATTGTTTTTTGAAGTAATTCAAAACCCTTCAGTTATTCAACAAAATCCCAATCTGGCTAACCAAGTTAAAGAATTGCAAACCTCAGATGTGGCCCAACCGGTTTTGGTAACTTCAAACATTCCTTCAAGCCAACCGGTTATGGTGCACCATGACATTCATGAACACGAAGAGGTGGACGAGAGTTTGAACATCATGGACAAGGAAAAAGAACTGATCATAAAAGCATTGAAGAAACACAGAGGTAAAAGAAAAGATGCAGCCATGGACCTCGGCATCAGCGAAAGAACGCTTTACAGGAAATTAAAAGAATACGATATCGATCAATAAATGAAATGAAAAACACGGTTGCCATATTTCTGCTTTTTACAATTTGCGTGTTCAATTTTGCTTTTACGGGTTGCGGTGTATATAGCTTTAGTCCTAAAGGCACACTTGATCCCGATATTAAAACTGTTCGGGTCAATCTTTTTGAAAACAAAGCCCCTTATATTAATGCTCAATTGACTCCGAATCTTTCGGAGAGACTACGACAAAAAATAACAAGGCAAACCAAACTGAGTCAAACCAATAACGACAATGCCAACCTGGATATTAACGGCACCATCACTGATTATTCAGTGCTTACTACCGGCGTTTCGTCCGCCAATGGCCAAACACAATCCTCGATAAACAGGCTTACAGTTACAGTTCACATTGTTTTCAATAACACTTTAAAAAGCGATATTAAGGAAGCGGATGTGAGCCGCAGTTTTGATTTCCCTGCTAATCAGTCGCTCAACCAGGCCGAAGGTCAGTTGCTTGAAGAAATCGTTCGTAATCTTAGCGACGATATTTTCAATCGCATTTTTTCGGATTGGTAATGTAAATTGCCGGATGAGCGAAAGAATTCATGTACTGGCTCAACAACTTTTTGGCAAATCATCAGTAGATGAATGTGATTTACAGGAAATAAAAGACCTGGTAAATCGCTATCCTTATTTTGCACCTGCTCAATTTTTGCTTCTGGAAAAATTAAAAAGACAGAACGCACCTGAATATTCATCACAATTACAAAAAGCTGTTTTATATTATCATAATCCGTTGGAATTTGAATATTTTATTTCTTCGGACCGGTTTGAAACCAGTGTTGATTTTGTTGAGAACAGTCAGGTATCCGACATCAACAACCAAGAGAAAGAAGATCTGTCCCTTCCCGTCGATGAACCTCACTATGAAATGATCAACATTGATTCTCCACCACCGGTATTTATCCAAACAGGGCCAGAAAATTTGGAGGCAGCGGTACCCCAGCCATCAGAGAAAATGGAAGTTGTCACCGAGAATGAGCTTGACATTTCCAATGAACAACTGATGTCGCAATCGATTGAACGTGTCCTTGAAAACGAAGATGTACAGGCACAACAACCG
>Ga0070683_100006073_pt1 | contig 10125 bp, 11 predicted proteins | sample KBSC713LmetaG_FD_64662 | JGI IMG/M metagenome (GOLD analysis project Ga0070683, IMG submission 64662) | Corn rhizosphere microbial communities from Kellogg Biological Station, Michigan, USA - KBS C7.1-3L metaG | ecosystem: Host-associated > Plants > Roots > Rhizosphere ... | reverse complement strand
CGAACACCGATTCGCCCTTCGAAGGCTTCCGCTTCTGGCTGATCGTGCTCGAGGTCGCTGCGATCGTCGCATCGGCCGTCGCCCTCAGGGTCTTCCGCTTCCCGCTCCTTGTTCTGGCGCTTGCGGCCTCGATCTGGTTCTTCGTCACCGACCTGATCTCTGGGGGAGGCGATTGGTCGGCGATCGTCACGATTGCCGTGGGCCTCGCGTTCCTACTGGCCGGGATCGCGGTCGACGACGGCCCCTCGCGGCCGTTCGGGTTCTGGCTGCATGTCGCCGCCGGGCTCACGATCGGAGGCGGCCTGATCTGGTTCTTCCACGACAGCACGCTCGACTGGATCGTCGTGGGCGTGATCGGCCTCCTCTACGTGCTGTTCGGCGCGCGGCTCGGACGCTCGAGCTGGGCCGTCCTCGGAGCATGGGGGATCCTGCAGGCGACTGCATTCTTCGCGGACAAGTGGTCCGAGGTCGGAGAGTTCTTCTTCCCGCTGTTCTACTTCTTCCCGTTCATCATCAGCTTCGACGGGGATTACCGCGAGCATGCGCACAACTGGATCGGGCCACTCGTCTTCGCGGTGACCGGCCTCCTGTTCATCGGGATCGGCGTGTGGCTGGCTCGGCGCTCCCGGCCGCCTCTCGCCGAAATCTAGAATTCGCACCATGAGGATCGGCGTTCTCGCCCTCCAGGGGAACTTCCGCGAGCACGCGGCCATGCTGCGCCGGCTCGGCGCGGACCCGGTCGAGGTGCGCAAGCCGGAGCAGCTCGAGGGCCTCGACGGCCTCGTCGTGCCGGGCGGCGAGTCGACGACGTTCATGCGCCTGATGCGGCTCTACGGCCTCGAGGACGCGATCCGCAGCTTCGAGCAGCCGATCCTCGGCACCTGCGCCGGCCTGATCGTCCTCGACCGCGAGCACCTCGGCCTGGTCGACGTCGAGGTCGCGCGCAACGCCTACGGCCGCCAGGTCTCCAGCTTCGAGGCCGACCTCGAGCTCCACGGCGACGAGACCCCGCTCCGCGGCGTCTTCATCCGAGCGCCGCGGGTCGAGCAGGCGGGCGCCGACGTCGAAGTCCTCGCCGAGCTCGACGGCAAGCCGGTGCTGCTCAGGCAGGGGCGGTTCCTCGTCGCTACCTTCCACCCGGAGCTCACGGACGACACCCGCGTTCACGAGCTCTTCCTCGACGCAGTCAGGGAGGCGAGCCTTGTCCGGACATAGCAAGTGGGCATCGATCAAGCGGAAGAAGGGCGCGACCGACGCGAAGCGCGGCCAGCTCTTCTCGAAGCTGACGCGGGCGATCATCGTCGCGGCGCGCGACGGCGGCCCCGATCCGGGCGGGAACATCGCCCTGCAGAACGCGATCGAGAAGGCGCGCGAGAGCTCGATGCCCAAGGACAACATCGACCGCGCGATCGCCAAGGGCGCGGGCACCGGCGCCGACGCGGCCGCCTACGAGACCATCACCTACGAGGGCTACGGCCCCGGCGGGATCGCGCTCTTCGTCGAGGCGCTCACGGACAACCGCAACCGCACCGCCGCCGACGTCCGCCACGTCTTCACGAAGAACGACGGCAGCCTCGGTGAGTCCGGCTCCGTCGCGTGGCTCTTCGAGCGCAAGGGCGTGATCCTCGTGCCCGGCGAGATCGACGAGGACGAGTTGATGCTCGCCGCGGCCGACGCGGGCGCCGAGGACGTGGAGGCCGAGGAGTCGAGCTACCGGGTCACCACCGCGCCGGAGACCCTGCACGCGGTCCGCGAGGCGCTGGAGGCCGCGGGGATCGCGATTGAGTCCGCCGAGTCGACGATGGTGCCGAAGACGTCCGTGGAGATCGAGGACGAGTCCGTCGCACGCAAGGTCGTCCGCATGATGGACGAGCTCGAGGAGAACGACGACGTGCAGGACGTCTACTCGAACTTCGACATCCCGGAGACGGTGCTCGAGGCCGTCGCGGGCTAGCTGGATCCGGTCGGGAGGATGCCCTCCCAGCCGCACGCCTGGCACAGGAACACCGAGGTCCCGTTGTCCAGGCGCTTGAGCTCTTTCAGATAGCCCCGGTGGCCGCGCATCCGGCCGCAGTAGAGGCGGGGGAGGCGCGGAATCTTGCGCGGCGGCTGCGACACGCCTCCAGCTTACGCCTAGCGGCCTGCGCGGAGCTCGCGGCTCACGGCCGTGAACCCGCCCCAGCGCACGCTCACCCGGTATCTCCCGCGCTTCTTCGCCTTGAGCAGGTAGAAGCCGCGCTGGTCGCTCTTGCCGCCGGAGACTTTCGTCCAGGTCCCGCCGATGCTCTTCTCGAGCGAGACCCGCGCACCCAGCACCGAGTCCAGGAACCGGTCGACGACCTTGCCGCGCACCATCCGCCCGCGCTGGATCGCGCGCGCCGCCACGATCTGCGGAGCCAGGTTCCCCTGGAGCTGCGCGCCGGCGAGTGCGACGAGCAACTGCCCGCGGTTCCAGCTCGAAGCCACGCTCGAGCCGTTGACCACGTACGTGTCGTCGGGAGGCTCGAGCGCCTCGAAGTGGATCACCGCGTGCAGGTTCGTGTCGAGCGGGAACGCAAGGGCGCCTTCGAAGCGCGCGTCACCGGGCGTCGGCGGGGTGACCATCTCGTAGTAGCCGAGGATCGTGCCGACGCCACGCGTCCCGACGACGTGCGGGACGGACAGACCGCCGCGCTGGTCGCGCGCCCAGCTCGTGTGCTGGATGTGGGCGTGCGCGATCGCGTCCGCCTCGCCGGTGCTCTGGTCGAAGCTGACCGTCCAGTCCAGGGACGCCTGTCCCGCGTTCTCGGGATGGCCGATCTGCTCGTAGCGCGCACCGACCCAGCGGCCGGCGTCTCCCGAGGCGGACTGCCGCTCGTAGCCGGTCGGCGACGCGAGCTCGACGAGGAGACCGGCCGGAAGCTGGTGCGCCTGGCGCGCGGCGTCGGTGATGCCGATGCGCTCGACCGTCTGGCCGCGCGCGCCCTGGGACGTCCCGGCAAGGGCTGCGAGCCCGATAAGGAGTGCAAAGAGGAGGATCGCGCGCCGCACGGCCTCTAGAGGCTAGCCAAGGGTGAAGCTAGCGTCTGCCCCGACTGACGATCAGATTCACGCGCGTGCCCCGCGGACGCCTCACGCCTGCGCGCGGGCTCTGGGACACGACACGGCCTCGGGCCCTGCGCGAGCGGGCTTTCCGGACACGTCCGACGCGGCAGTGCGCCCGGACGATCGTGCGCCTCGCGACCGGGAGCTTCTTCCCGATCACCTTCGGGACCTTGCACCTGACCGGCGGCGGCGGGGGCGGAGGCGGTGGCTGCGCGGAGCCGACCGTGAACTCGCCCTTCATCTGGGCCGCGTGCGGGTCGCAGACGAACCTGTAGACGCCGTCCGTGAAGGTGACGAGCCAGGTCGTCGTGCCCTTGAAGTCGACCTCGGTCGACTTCTCCACGCCCGGCCCCGTGAGGTGGAAGTTGTGGAACGTCGAGTTGTCGTGGACCTCGACCTCGTACGTCCCCGCCTCCAGGTGCGTGACCTTGGCGCCGTTCATCGTCAGCGAGATCGTGAAGCCGTCGCCGGTGCCGACGGTCGCCACGAGCGTGCCAGGAGGTGGCGGCGGAGGCGGGGGAGGAGGCGGTGGCGGCGGTGGAGGAGGGGGTGGCGCCGGCGGTGGGCCGGTGTTGACGTTGATCGTTCCGACCATGACCGGGTGCGGAGAACAGTGGTACCCGAATTGACCGGCCTCCGTGAACGTGTACGAAAACGTGTCGCCGTGGTTCAGGAACGGCGAGTCGAACAGCCCAGTGTCTGACGTGACCGTGTGGATGTCCTGACCCGTGTTCGTCCAGCAGACGGTCGTCCCCGGCGGGACGGTCGTCTCGGCGGGATCGAAGCCGTAGTCGACGATCGAAATCTGCGTCGAGCCGGCCGGGCAGCCTGGTGGCGGCGGTGGCGGCGGAGGAGGCGGCGGCGGTGGGGGTGGCGGCGGCGGGCCGTTGTCGACGAACCGGAGGAAGGCCTGAGTCGCCCGCTCGTACGAAACGGCCACGCGTCCGATCGACCCGGCGGTTGCTGCCGGAGCCGACTCGTTGGAAGCACTCGATGCGATCGGGAACCCGTCGCCGTCGAGCACGTGGCCGTCGGTGCCGACGCGGGCGCCGTAGATATCCGCGTTGCCCGAGCGGCCGTCCTCCCACGTGACGACGAAGTTCGTCCCGTCGAAGGCCGCACTCGGCCGTGTCTGGTTGCCGGAAGCGGTCGAGATCTGGATCGCGGTTGCGTCGAGCACCGTCCCGTCCTCGGCAACCCGCCTCCCCAGGATGTCCCCGGCGTCCGACCACGTGACGAGGTAGTTCGTCCCGTCGAAGGCAACCTGCGGAGTGTCGCCGGCAGGCGCGACCAGGAACGAGCTTCCAAGCGGCGCGCCGCTGTCGTTGACCAGGCGGGCGTACACGCCGCCGGTTGTCTTCCAAACGACCAGCGAGGTCGTGTCTCCGGCCGACACGCGCGGGTCATCGCCGTAGCCGTAGTAGATCTGGATCTGCTGAAGGAAGACACCGGAAGGGCTGACGAGCCCACCGTTGATCCAGTAGTTCTGGATGTCGTCGTGCTCGTGCCAGACGGAGAGATAGTTGACGCCGTTGAAGGCGACGTCCGGGTGGTACGCCGCGAGCCACCATGGCCCGGCCACGAGCGTGATCCCGTCCGGATCGAGCAGAACACCGTTCTTGCTCACCCGAGCTCCCTTGATCTTCCACGGTGCCTCACCCACCGATTGCCATACGACGAAGTAATTCGTCCCGTCGAAGGTCATGCGCTGCGACGAACCGGTTCCGATCGGGATGCCCGGGCCGTCGAGATGCCCACCAAATTGGTCGACCCGTCCGCCGAGGACGCTCGAGCTCCCTTCCCGCCAAGTCGCGAGGTAGTTCGCTCCGTCGAAGGCGATGCTCGGACCGACTTGCGCGGCCGAGGAAATGTCCGAGACCGCGTACTCGGGGCTGATCGCGGGCGGAGGCGGCGGCGGTGTGCCGGTGACCGTCACCGTCGCGATCATCCAGGGGTGCGGCTGGCAGTGATAGCCAAATGTCCCCTCGCTGTTGAACGTGTAAGCAAAGGTCTCGCCCTGCGCCATCGACCCGGATTCGAAGAGCCCTTCGTCGTCAGAGCTGACCGTGTGCGGCGTCGGGTCGTCGTTCGTCCAGCAGACCGTGGTCCCGACCGGAACGGTCAACGTGTCAGGGTCGTACGCAAAGTTGATGATGCTGACCGGCGTCGAGCCCGTCGGACATCCACCTGACGGCTTCGCGTTCCCGCTTCCCGCAGGCCCGCTGCCCACGAGCACGCAGAGCGCGGCTGCGAGCGTTGCTGCGGCTACGAACCGTCCCCTCATGGCTCCCCTCCCCGAGGTTAATCCATTGGTCCCGTACGCAAAAGGGGGAATCCCGGTTTTCGGGGCAGGAACGTCCGGCCCGGCGCCTAACCTCGACCCGTGAAGGTTCTCGGCATCGATCCGGGTACTGCTGCGTGCGGATACGGCATCGTCCAAGAAAAAGGCGGGCGGGTTCGGGCCCTCGACTACGGGTGGTGGAAGACGGGCGCGTCCGACCGCCCCGAGGCGCGCCTGAAGACGATTTTCGACGCCGTCACGACGCTCATCGAACGGGAGGCGCCGGATGCCGTCGCGCTCGAGGAGTCCTTCGTCGGCGTCGACGCCCGCACCGCGCTCTCCGTCGGCCAGGCGCGCGGCGCCATCCTCGTCGCCTCCGCGCTCGCCGGAGTCGAGTGCGCTGAGTACTCCCCGGCACGCGTCAAGCAGGCCGTGTGCGGCTACGGCCGGGCCGAGAAGGCACAGGTGCAGCGCATGGTTCAGGCGATCCTCCGCCTGGACGCGCCTCCCACTCCCGACCACGCTGCCGATGCGCTCGCTGTCGGGATTTGCCATGCGCTGGCGCCACCGTTGCTGAAGGCAGTTTCAGCGTGATCGCCCGGCTGACAGGGACTCCCGTCGCGCGCACCGCGGACGGGCTCGTGCTCGATGTCGCGGGGGTGGGCTACCTGCTCCGGGCAACCGAGCGCGCGCATCGGAAGGCCAAGGAGGGGCGCGAGGTCACGCTCGACACGTATCTGCACGTGCGCGAGGACGTGCTGCAGCTGTACGGGTTCGCAGAGCCGGCCGAGCGGGAGCTCTTCGAGCAGCTCTTGTCCGTCTCCGGCGTGGGGCCGAAGGTCGCGTTGCTGATCGTCTCCGGCTCGACTCCCGCGGAGCTACGGCGCTCGATCGTCCTCGGCGACACCGCGCGGTTCATCGCGATTCCCGGAGTGGGGAAGAAGACCGCCGAGCGCGTCGTGCTGGAGCTGAAGGAGAAGCTGGGTCTGGAGCAGGTCGTGCCCGAGGGCGCGCCCGACCTGGTGGCGCGTGACGCTCTCGTCGAGCTCGGCTACTCGGCCCTCGAGGCGGAGCGTGCGCTGGCCGGCACCGACCCGGACGATCCTCCCGAGGAGCGCGTCCGCCAGGCGCTGAAGGCGGCGTGACCGAGCAGTTCCTGGCACCCGCGCTGCAGCCGGACGAGGACGACCTCGATCGCTCGCTGCGCCCGAGGTCTCTCGACGAGTTCGTCGGGCAGGAGCGGATCAAGGAGCAGCTGGACATCGCCCTGCAGGCCGCGCGGGGGCGCGACGAGTCGCTGGATCACGTCCTCCTGGTGGGGCCGCCCGGGCTCGGGAAGACGAGCCTCGCGTACATCGTCCGCGAGGAGCTCGGCGTGGGCATCCGCTGCGTCGCCGGGCCGGCGCTGGAGCGGAAGGGCGACCTGGCGGCGATCCTGACGACGCTCGAGCCGCGCGACGTGCTCTTCATCGACGAGATCCACCGGTTGTCCAGCGCGGTCGAGGAGGTCTTGTACCCGGCGCTCGAGGACTTTCGGCTGGACATCATCGTCGGGCAGGGCCACGCGGCGCGAACGCTCACGCTGGAGGTGCCGCCGTTCACGCTCGTCGGCGCGACCACGCGGACGGGGTTGCTGACGACGCCGTTGCGCGACCGGTTCGGGATGACGTTCCGGCTCGAGTACTACGAGCCGGCGGAGCTGGGCGTGATCGTGCGGCGCTCGGCCGGGATCATGGGCGTGGAGATCGAGGACGACGCGGCCGAGGAGATCGCTGCGCGGTCCCGCGGGACGCCGCGCGTGGCGAACCGGATCCTGCGGCGCGTGCGCGACGTGGCCGAGGTGCGCCATCAGGGCGTCGTGACGGCCGGCGTCGCGGCCGAGGCGCTGGAGCTGCTGGAGGTCGACGGGCACGGGCTCGAGCGCACCGACCGGGCGCTGCTGCACGCGATCGTGAACCGCTTCGACGGCGGTCCGGTGGGCCTGTCCACTCTGGCCGTGGCTCTGGGTGAGGAACCGGACACGATCGAGGACGTGTACGAGCCGTATCTCCTGCAGCTCGGGTTCATCCAGCGCACGCCGCGCGGTCGGATCGTGACCAAGCTCGGCCGCGAGCACGTCGGAGCCGCGGCGAAAGCCGCAGAAGCCCTCTTCTAGTCCGGCAGGGTCGTGATCGCCACGTCGATCACGGCGAGGACGTCGGAGAGCTGCCGTCCCTCGACGTCGTTCCAGCCGTCCAGGTCCGCTGAACCGGTCGCGGTCCCGAGTGCTGCCATCGCGTCGCCGAGCGCGCGAGCGTCCATCGAGTGCGCGACGAAATCCGCCTGGAGCGACTCGTTGTGGCGGTACCAGCTGGAGAGGAGCGAGCCGAGCAGGGACCACGACGTCGCCTCCCGGCTCCACGCCTGGATTGCCTGCCCGTTCTCGTTCCGAGCCTGGGCGTCCTGCGACCAACCCTTCAGGAGGAGGCCGCGCGCCTCCATCAGCATCGCCGCAGCCGTATCGACGGCCACTTGTGACAAGAATCTCCTCTCTAGCTAGGAAGGTACCACCCGGGAGGTCCGTGAAACTACCCCCCGATCAAGTGCTCTTTCGGTTCGTCTGGCCCTGGCGGGTCTTCAGTGCGCTTCCCGCGACGGTGGTCGAGCACACGACGGCGCGAACCGTTCTCTGGATCGCTCCCGGAACGCCGGTCCGATGGCCGCGGGGGCGCCGTGTGGCTATCTCCGAGCTCCAAGCGGGTGATTGGGCTCACGAGGAAGCTGACTGGTACGGAGGCCGGCTCATGCTCCACGAGCGGGGTGCCTCGCACTCGGTTTACGTGCACTGGGGACGTGTCGGGGAGTTCCTCGGCTGGTACGTGAACCTCGAAGAGCCGTGGCGGGAGACGGCCTTCGGTTTCGACACGACCGACCATCTACTGGACGTCTGGATCGATCCCGACCGGACCTGGCGCTGGAAGGACGAGGACGACCTCGCGGAAGCGGTCGAGATCGGGCTCTTCACTCAGGAGAAGGCCGATGCCGTGCGGGCCGAGGGGGAACGCGCAATCGAGCGCGTCGACGCGTGGTCGGCGCCGTATGACGAGGGCTGGGAGCGCTGGCGCCCCGATCCAACGGTGCCCGTGCCCGAGCTAGCCGCCGGCTGGAACTCCTTAGACGCTGCCCGCCCCTAGCAGCCACAACTCAAAACGCAACCCCCGGGGTCAGACCCTGTAAAGAGGCGTTTGGGAGAAGTGGCCACTCTCCGCGGATTGTGGATTGTTCGCGCGCCTTGCTCCGCTCGATCGTGACCCTTTTGGTGCTGGGTCTGACCCCGGGGTTGACCTCGGGAGGCAGGTCCGCTGAGAACGGTTAGCGGCGGAACTGAACTTCGTGCCACGAGGGCACGGGCGCGAGCTCGAGCAGGGCACGGTCGCCGCGCGGGTCGCGGTAGGCGAACTCGCCCTCGCGGTCGTCCCAGTCGACCTCGAGCAGCCCTTCCTTCACGCGGTGGTCGAGCCAGGCGCCGCGGAAGACGAGCTTGCGGAGCCAGTAGACGAGTGACTCGCCGCGGACGAGCGAGAGCTGCTCCCAGTGGCGCATCAGGTAGCGCCCCAGCGAGCTCCGGGGCTCCTCGATCAACCCGTCGGCCGCGAGCTCGACGAGATCGGCGGTCTCGTCCTCGTCGAGGTCGTTGCTCTCGACCAGTCCGAGCTTCACGGCGGCGGCCGTGACGCGCTGCTCGAAGTCGTCCGTGTTGAACGCGAACCGGTACCCGAGGAACTCGACCATGTAGTCCTCGCCCGAGGAGTAGTTCGCTTCGACCGTCACGTTTCTCAGGATAACTACCGCTGTCCGACCGCCTCCGTACCGTGGCCAGGCTTATGGATTGGTCGGTCAAACCGTGCCCGCAGGCCGATGCGAGCGCCCTCGCAGAGAGCCTCGACGTCAGCGAGACCACCGCGCGCGTCCTCGTTCGCCGCGGCTACTCGAATCCTGGGGAGGCCCGGGCGTTCCTCGAAGGAGCTGTGCCCGGGCACGACCCGTTCCTGCTCGGGGACATGGCCGGCGCGGTCGACACGATCCGTTCGGCCATCGCCGCGGGCAAGAAGATCTGCGTCCACGGCGACTACGACGCGGACGGGATCTGCGCCACCGCGCTCGCCGTCCTGATCCTGCGCGAGCTCGGCGCCGACGTCACCTGGCATCTGCCGAGCCGCTTCGAGGAGGGCTACGGCCTCCAACGCGAGACGCTCGCGCGCCTGGCCGATGAAGGCTGCGGGCTCGTGCTCACCGTCGACTGCGGCGTGACCGCGGTCGAGGAGATCGCCGAGGCCCGAGCGCGAGGCCTCGAGGTCGTCGTCACCGACCATCACCAGCCGGGGGAGACGCTCCCGGACTGCCCCGTGGTCGCGACGCGGCCGTCCGACTATCCCTTCCCCGAGCTCTGCGGGACTGGGGTCGTCTACAAGCTCGGCGAGGCGCTCCTCGGGGTCGGGCACGAGACGCTCACGCGGCACCTCGACCTCGTCGCGCTCGCGACGATCTCGGACGTCGTGCCGCTCGTGGACGAGAACCGCGCGCTGGCGTTGGCCGGCCTGCGCGGGCTCGCGCGTACACAGAAGCCGGGCCTCCGGGCGCTGATGAATGCGGCTCGAGTCGATCCGGCGCGGGTCGACGAGGGCGCCGTCGGCTTCCGGCTCGCTCCGCGGATCAACGCGTCGGGGCGTCTCTGTCGTCCTGGCGCCGCGCTCGAGCTGCTGCTCACCGAGGATCGCGAC
>Ga0070683_100006069_pt1 | contig 10130 bp, 6 predicted proteins | sample KBSC713LmetaG_FD_64662 | JGI IMG/M metagenome (GOLD analysis project Ga0070683, IMG submission 64662) | Corn rhizosphere microbial communities from Kellogg Biological Station, Michigan, USA - KBS C7.1-3L metaG | ecosystem: Host-associated > Plants > Roots > Rhizosphere ... | reverse complement strand
GTCGTGATCGAGGATCGAGACCTTCACCTGTACGGTGGCCCGCTGCCGGTCGGCGGTCGGGACGACCTGGCGGACTTCGCCGCGGAAGCTGGTGTCCGGGTAGGCATCGAGTGTGATGCGGGCCGGCCGGCCGCTGGCGATCCGGCCGATGTACGCCTCGTTGACGTCCACCTCGACCTCGAGCGTCGAGAGATCGGCCATCGTGACGACGGCACCGCGCGTCAGCCCGCCGCCCACGGATGGCGCGACGACCTCGCCCACCTCGGCGTCCTTGCGCAGCACGGTGCCCGTGAACGGGGCGCGGATCACGGTGTTCTCGTTGCTCGCCTGGGCGAGCCTCAGCGCCGCTTCGGCGCTCCGCTTCCGCGCGACCGCGGCGTTGTACCGGGCGACGGCGGCCGCGGCGCGGCTCGTCGCCGTCTCCAGGTCCTGCGGCGACATCAGGCTCGCGTTGCGCGCCCGGATCTCGCTGATGCGCTGGGCGTCGCGGGCGGTCTGGTCCCGATCGGCCGTCGCCTCGATGACGTTCGCGTCCGCCGCCGCCACGTTGGCCTGTGCCTGGGACACCGAGGCCTCGTAGTCGGCGTTGTCGAGCCGGGCGATGACCTCGCCCCGGTGCACGTACGAGCCCTCGCTGACGCCGAGGAACGCGAGCCGGCCGGCCGTCTTGGCCGAGACGGATGCCTTGGTGCGCGCTACCACGTACCCGTTGGCGGTGACGCTCGTCGCGCCCCCGGCGGCGCCCCCGCCCCCCGCGCCGGTGCTCACGCTCGCCGTCGCCACCTGGGCCTCGGGCACGCTCCGGGTGCGCAGGACGATCGCCGTGACGGCGACGATCACCGCGGCGACCGTGAAGATCGCGAGATTGCGCCCGACTGCCCGGCGGACGGGAGCGGGCGCTGTGCTGCGGTCGATGCGCAGCTTGGAAAGATCGGCGGGCGCTGACATGGGGAGCCTTACCTACGCCGGAAGCACTGAGATGGGGCGCCAAACCTACGCCCGATGTTCGGTATCCGCGAGGGTGGCGGACGGGCGTTCGACGACATCGCCGGCAACCCCAACAAATGCCTGCTCGGTGAGGCGGCCCAAGACCATGTAGCGCAAGCGCTTCGTCTGGCGCCTCGGTTGCTTCGCCTGTATTGTAGATCACATTGTGCGGGGTGCGCGGCGGGCGTCGTTGCCTGTCGGGCGGCACACTCTTTTTTCAGCGGTTCGGCATGACCCAGACGTCGATCTCTTCGGAGACCCTGACGGCGTTTCGCAGCGAGCTCGCGCAGAAGTACACGCTGGAGCGCGAACTCGGTCAGGGAGGGATGGCGATCGTTTACCTGGCACACGACCTGGTCAACGATCGACTCGTCGCGCTCAAGGTGCTCAATCCGGAGCTCGCAGCGACGCTGGGTGCCGAGCGTTTCCTGCGCGAGATCGAGGTCGGCCGCACCCTCCAGCACCCGAACATCGTCGGCGTCCTCGACTCCGGCTCAGCGGACGGACGACTGTACTACACGATGCCCTTCGTCGAAGGCGCATCGCTGCGCGACAAGCTGGATCGCGAGAAACAGCTGTCGATCGACGAAGCGATCGACCTGACGAAGCAGATCGCCGAAGCGCTGGCGTACGCGCACTCGAAGAACGTCATCCACCGCGACATCAAGCCCGAAAACATCCTGCTGTCGCACGGCCAGGCGCTGGTGGCCGATTTCGGGATCGCGCGCGCGGTGAGCGTGGCGGGCGGCGAGCGGCTGACGCGTACCGGGATGGCGGTCGGCACGCCGACGTACATGAGCCCCGAGCAGGCGATGGGGTCCAAGGACGTCACGCCGGAGAGCGACGTCTACAGCCTGGCGTGCATGGTGTACGAGATGCTCGCCGGCCAGCCGCCGTTCACCGGTCCGACGGCGATGGCGCTCCTCGCGCGCCACTCGCTCGACAACGTGCCGAGCCTCAAGATCGTCCGCGGCACGGTACCCGACGCGGTGGAAGACGCGATCGTGCGTGCGATGGCGAAGGTGCCGGCGGATCGGTTCCGCTCGGCGATCGACTTCGCCAACGCGCTGACGGACAACGAGGGCGCAGCCCGGAGACGGTTGCACAGCCTGAAGGCCATGGCGATCCCCGCGGGGACGATGGCCGACGTGCAGATCGCCGGCGGTGGCAAGAAGAAAATGCTGATCGCTGCCGCAGTCATAGTCCCGCTGCTCGCGATTGGCGGATGGTTCGCGTTCGGGAAGAAGGGTGCCGGCGCCGATCCATCGCTGGCGGCGATGAAGGCGAACGACATCGCCGTGCTGTACTTCGACGACCGCAGCCCCGATCACGCGCTGCGCTACCTGTCCGACGGGCTCACCGAGGCGCTCATCCACGAGCTCGGAATGGTGAAGGAGCTCCACGTCACCTCGCGCAACGGTGTGATGCCCTTCAAGGGGAAGGACATCGCGCCGGACAGCATCGCGAAGACGCTCAGCGTGGGGACGATCGTGAGCGGCACGATCGCCCAGAGTGGCGACAAGATCCGCGTCACGGTGGACCTGCTCGACGCGCGCACCGGCAACTCGATCGGATCCACGGAGATCGAGAAGACGAAGCAGGACGCGTTCGCGCTCCAGGACACCCTGGTGACCGAGGTGTCGGCCGTGCTGCGCAAGCAGCTCGGGCAGCAGATCGAGGTGCTCACGAGCAAGGCCGGTACGAGCAACGCCGCCGCGTGGGAGGCCTACCAGCGGGCGATGCAGACGGCCAACCAGGGCGACTCGCTCATCGGCGCCGGTGACATCGCCACGGCAGCCCACGTGCTCCAGAATGCCGACTCCGCGCTCGGCGCCGTTGCCGCGCAGGACGGCAAGTGGTCGGCGCCGTCGGCGCAGCAGGCGGTCATCGCCTACCGCCTGGCGCGGTTGTCACTGGGGACCGGCGTGGGCATGGACGCCATCAGCCAGCAGATCGAGGCGGGGATCAAGGCGGCGGACAAGGCGATCGCCGCGTCGCCCACCGACGCCGATGCACTCGATGCCCGCGGTTCGTTGCGTTATCTGCAGTGGCTGCTTGGCGTCGTGCCTGGCGACGCGGGCAAGGCCGACAAAGCCGTCGCCGCGGCCGAGGCGGATCTGAGAGCGTCGATCAATGCGAATCGCTCGCAGGCGTCGGCGATGAACGCGCTGAGTCACCTGTTAGCGGTGACCGGCCGCGCCGTGGACGGGAAAGTCATGGCGGGCAGGGCCTACGAGGCGGATCCGTACCTGACCGACGCGAACAAGACCGTCTGGCGCCTGTTCACGCTGTCCAACGACCTCGAGTTCGGTCAGGAAGCGAAGAAATGGTGCGGTGAGCTCGGACGCCGCTTCCCGACCGATCTCCGCGCCACCGAGTGTCAGCTCTGGCTGCTCGGGGCTCCCAACCAGACCCCGGCACCGACCGCCGATGCGATCTGGAAGGCGAACGACGCCTACCTCGCGGCCAACAAGGTGGACAAGCCCGAAGTCGCCAAGCGGAAAGGAATGATGCTTGCCGCTATCGGGCTCATCCGGGCGAAAATGCCGGACAGCGCGAGGGCGGTGATCGGTCGCGCCGCAGGCAGCGAGGGCCTCGATCCGAGCGGAGATCTCGTGTACATCGAGGCGATGGCGCGCAGCCAGCTCGGTGAGAAGGACAAGGCTATCTCGTTGCTGAGCCGCTACTACGCGGCACATCCGCAGCAGCAGCGGTATGCGGCGAAGGACGAGTCGTTCTGGTGGAAGCCCTTGCAGGACGACCCCAAGTATCAGGCGTTGGTGGGGTCGGCGAAGTAGGCGTAACGGTTGGGCATCCCGCCCGGCGGCACTCGCGGCCGTGGCGGGGTGACAGCAAGTTGTCGCAGCCCCTCCCCAAGCTCGGTTGGACCACAAGCTCGGTTCGCCGGGCACAATTGAACGGAGAGTGTTGATGAAGGCCCGCGTACTCACCAGCGTTGCCGCCGTCGGCGCGTTGGCGGTTGTTGCCTGCAGCCAGGATCTGGCGAAGAGCCCCCTCGCCCCCACGCAGGCGCAGTTCAGTGTCAGTGCATCCGCGTGCTCGTATCCCGCTATGCGCACCGCCGCGGCGGCGTACCTCACCGACGCGGGTCTGGTGAATGAGCTCATCACCGCGATGTCCAAAGCGGCCGGCCAGGCCAACATCAATGCCGCCGGCTTCAATATCCTGACGGCGCTCGCCGCGGCCGCCGATGCCGGCGCCCCCACGGTGAAGGGGACGCCCGCCGACGGCAGCACCTTCGCGAACGCGGTCCTCGGCTGTATGGTCGTCACGGGCTACTCCGCCCCGATCGACTTCACGGGCGCGTTCGGCGCCGGGATCTTCGAGGTGCGCGACGGCAGCGGCAGCAGCCCCGTGACCTCGCACCTGCTGGACGGCGGCGCCCCCGCCTTCGGGGCCGAGCCGAGCACCGGGAACTGGCCCCTCGCCGGCAAGACCCTGTTCTACGGCACCCTGCTCAACCTTCCCACGCTCGGGAACGATGCGGCGGCCGGAGACAACTTCGAGCTGAGCACCCTGCCGAGTGGGCTCACCTTCTCGCCCGAGATCAAGGCGGGGGTGTGCATGCTGACCGATCCGAACGGGCGCATTCTGCACCTGCACGCGAGCGATCCGGGCGTCATCCTGCCGCCGGTGTCCGCGCTGAGCTTCTGCCCGACCACGTCGAGCACGACGACCCCCAACGCGTCGCTGTTCGCGGCCGCGGCGAGCCGGGTCGGATCGTGGTTCACCCCGTCCGTGGCGCACGCCGCGACGTCGGCATTCCGGGTCGGGGGCGGCGGCACTGGCCTGATCGGTAACCTGAGCAAGATCGGCCCGGTGTCCTACACCTCCACCATGGCGTGGGTCGTCAAGCCGGGCAACACCAGCCGCAGCAAGAGCCCGCAGTTCACCCCCGTGGTGATGGTGCGGAACGGCTCGGCCGGCGGAAACAACATCCAGGGCGCGACGATCACGCTCATCGTCTCGACCAACAACGGCAGCTTCACGATCACGGGCAATACGGCCGTCACGGATGCAAACGGCGTCGCGACCTTCCCGAACCTCAAGATCAGCAAGCCGGGTGGGTACACGATGACCGCGGTCTCCGAGCTCGGTGGCAGTATCTCGACGTTCTTCAACATCGACGGACACTAGAGAGCGATCGGGCTGCCCGAGACCTCCTGCTCGGGTAGCCCTGATCGGAAGCAGCTTGCGGCCCGGAAGCACTCTCGCTTCCGGGCCGTGAGTGCTTTCCTGCGGTCGAGGAGGATCACGCCGCAGGAGCCTGGAATAACGGAATTTTCACGATCAGGACCGATAGTGCGATCACGATTCATCGCGTAACGCAGCACCCCGAGCCGACGCGGCCGGCGAGCGAAGCGCTCCCGAGCCACGCTCCTCGAACCAACACGGAGCGACACAAATGAAGAACAGAGTTCTCGCCGGTCTCACCGTCGCCGGTGTAGCCATCCTGGCCAGCTGTGGCCAGGACCTCACACAATCCACCATCGTCCCCTCGGCGCCGTCGTTCGCGAGGGCTCCGAGCTGTTCGTTCTCGTCGATGAACAACGACGCGAAGGCCTACTTCGCCTCCAGCAAGGACGCCGTCTTCGCCCTGATCGACGTCATGTCGACAGCGTACAGGTCGGGCGGCGCCGCGGGCGCGACGAGCGCGGGCTTCGACGTGCTCGCGCGCATCGGTGTCGCGGCCAACAACGGCGTCAGCCAGGTGAAGGGGACGCCGACGCAGGGCAACACGCTGGTGAACGACGTCCTGCTCTGCATGGACGGTCTTCCGACGAACATCAACTTCACGAGCGCGCTCGGTTCGACGGGTCTGTTCGGCGTGCGAGATGGCGGTACCAGCACCGCGGTGATCGCGCGGAACCTCGATGCGAACGGGGCGCCGATCGGCGGCACGCCACTGTATGGTGCGGAGCCCTGGTCGGCAGACCCCAGCACCACGGGGACGTGGCCCTACAGCGGGCGTGCGCTGTTCTATGGCAACAAGCTCAACCAGTCGTCACTTGCCGGCCAGCAGGCGGCGGGGATCCTGTTCGATCTCAAGACGGCGCCCGCCGTGACGTTCACCTCGCCGATCCGTGCGGGCGTGTGCGACGTGGCGAACGACAATGCGCGTACGCTGCACTCGCACAGCGCCACGGACCAGGCGATCCTGCCTCCCGCGGGCATCGCCGGCTTCTGCACGTCGCCGCCTCCGCTCACGGCGTCGCGAGGCAGCTTCGTCCAGATGCTCGCAAACGTGTTCGCGCCGAAGCCGCTGTTCGCGTTCAAGCTCGGCGGGGGTGGTACGGGCCTGATCGGCAACCTGAGCGAGATCGGACCTGTCAACTTCGACGACTCGCTCGTCTTCCAGGGCAAGATCCCGAACGCGGCGGTCAGCGACTCGATCAAGGCATTCGACGGCGATTCGACGACGAGCCAGTTCAGTACTCCCATCACGGTGCTGGCAGTCAGCAAGGGCGGAAAGGTGCCGCTGGCGGGAGTGAGGCTCACCCTGTCCATCTACAACAACAACGGCAGCTACATCGAGGCGCCAGCTCCCTATAACGTCGCCTACACTGATGGCAGCGGCGTCGCGCGCTTCCCCAACTACTACATCGACAAGGCGGGCGGTTACCAGGTGACCGTCACCTCGGAGTTCGGCACGGCAAGCGCGGTTACGTCGAAGCTGTTCAACGTCAGCGGGAAATAGACGGCCTACCATGCAGACACGCGCGGCCCGGAAGCATTGACGCTTCCGGGCCGCGCGTGCATTCGGACTCCTGCGCGAAACTCACGACGAGCAGCGCTCCCCCGACGTCAGGGCGGGACGACCGTGATCGTGGCTCGCCCCCGCTCGGCATTCACGCGCACGGTGACGACCGTCGTGCCGACGCCCGTGGCGATCACCTTGCCGGCCTGATCGACGATGGCGATGGCCGAGTCGCTCGTCGTGAACACGCGGCCCGGCGGCATCACCACCGGCAGGCCGAGGGAAGTGGCGCTCGGCACCAGAATGACGCTGCCCGATCCGCTGAGGCTGCCGAGGACGAGCGTCACGTTCTCCGGCGTGAGCGTGAGCCGGAGCGCGAGCGGAGCGAACGGGTCGGTGACCGAGTCATCGTCGCACGCGAGCAGGCCGACGAGACCAGCGATCGCCAGAAAACGAGTGCGCGTCATGTAGAGCGCGCAGCCGCAAGATTCGTGTCGGATCCCGCGCGGGTGCCCGAGTGATCCGCCCTGCGCTGGACGCGCGCTGGATCCATCGAGCGAGATGTCAAGCGAATGTCAAAATCCGGCGTTCCCGTTCGACTATGGGGTGAACCAGCGGTACAATCGACCACCCTCACGGAGACACGACGATGAAATACCTCTGCCTCATCTACGAAGACGAGACGTTCTGGACGAGGACGCCGAAGCCGGAGCTCGACGCGGTCATGGCCGAGTACCGCGCATTCGGTACGACGTACATTCCGAGCGGCCATGTGCTGGGCGGCAATGCGCTCCAGCCGACCGCGACGGCCACGACGGTCCGCGTGCGCAACGGCAAGATGTCCACGACGGACGGTCCGTTCGCCGAGACGCGCGAGCAGCTCGGCGGCTACTATCTGCTCGAGGCGAAGGACCTCAACGAGGCAATCCAGATCGCTTCGAAGATTCCCGGCGCGAAGACGGGGAGCGTCGAGGTACGCCCGATCATGGAGGTCCCCGAGTCCGTGCTGAACCTGATGTCGGAGTCCTCGGTGGGTGCCTGAACCGGAGGTGAACGACGCGGGCTCGGCGGCACGCGAGGCGGTCGAGCGCGCCTACCGCGCCGAGTCGCGCCGCGTGCTCGCGACGCTCATCCGCCTCCTCGGCGATTTCGATCGCGCCGAGGAGGCGCTGCACGATGCGTTCACCGCCGCGGTGCAGCAGTGGCCGGTGAGCGGCGTGCCGGCGAACCCGCGTGCGTGGCTCGTGTCGGCGGGGCGGTTCAAGGCGGTCGACAGCGAGCGGCGTCGCGCGAAACACGACGCCGCTCGCGAGTCGATCGTGGAGGGATTCGCATTGCGCAATACGCCGCCGCCCGACGTCGACGACGAGTCGCTCGACGACGACTGGCTGCGGCTCATCTTCACCTGCTGTCATCCCGCGCTCGGCGACGACGCGCGCATCGCGCTCACGTTGCGCGAGGTGTGCGACCTGACGACCGAGCAGGTGGCGCGCGCCTTCCTCTCGACGCCGCCGACGATCGCGCAGCGCATCGTGCGGGCGAAGGCGAAGATCCGCGATGCCGGGATCCCGTACACGATCCCGACGCGCGCCGACATGCCGGAGCGTCTCGATGCCGTGCTGCACGTGGTCTATCTGGTGTTCAATGAGGGGTATGCCGCGACCTCGGGCGACGCGGTGGTGCGCGGCGACCTCACGCGCGAAGCGATCCGCCTGGCGCGCCTGCTGCTCGACCTGCTCCCCGGCGAGGGGGAGATCTGCGGATTGCTCGCGCTGATGCTGCTGCACGACTCGCGGCGTGAGGCGCGGATGACGGCGGAGGGCGATCTGGTGCTGCTCGCCGATCAGGACCGGCGGCTGTGGGATCGCGTGGAGATCGAGGAGGGGCTCGAGCTGGTGCGGCGAGCGCTCCGTGCGCCGCGCTACGGCTCGTACTCCGTGCAGGCCGCGATCGCCGCGCTGCACGCGCAGGCTCCGACGGCGGCGGAGACGGACTGGTCGGAGATCGCGGGGCTGTACGACGTGCTGCTCGGGATCGATGCGTCGCCGGTGGTCGAGCTCAATCGGGCGGTCGCGATCGCGATGCGCGACGGCGCTGCGGCGGGGCTCGTGCTCGTGGATGCGATCGTCGCGCGCGGTGCGCTGGAGCACTATCACCTCGCGCACGCGGCGCGCGCGGATCTGCTGGCGCGGCTCGGGAAGGGCGATGCGGCGGCGGCGGCCTACCAGCGTGCGCTGACGCTGGCGTCGCAGGCGCCGGAGCGGCGGTTCATCGAGCGCAGGATCGCCGAGCTGACGGGTCTCGCGCCTCGAGACGTGCCGTCGTAAGCTTGCGGAGCCGCCGGGACGGGCGGGGAGCGGTTCCTTCCAGCAGCCGGTGCTCACCATGCGCGTCGCGACCCTGTTCGCTCTCGCGTCACTGTGGTCGTTCGCGACGACGGACGAGCTTCCCGGATCGCGAGCGCCCGTGGCGCGCGTCGCGATCAACGACAACCGTACGCCTGCCGGAACGCTCCGCGACGGCGTGCTCACGGTCCGCCTCGAGGCTCGAGAGGGCGAATGGCATCCGGACGCGGAGAGTGCGCCGGGCCTGACCGTTCACGTATTCGCCGAACGCGGGAAACGGGCGAGCGTCCCCGGTCCACTCCTGCGCGTCGCCGAGGGCACGGAGATCCACGCCTTCGTGACGAACTCGCTGGCGCGTGGCACGCTCGTCGTGCACGGGCTATCGACGCGCGGAGGATCGCTCGCCAGCGCCGCCGACACGCTGCAGATCGCGGCGGGTGACACGCGCGAGGTGCGCTTTGCGGCCGGCACAGCCGGCACCTACTACTACTGGGGGGAGGTGCGCGGTCTCGGCGTCGAGGCTGGCGAGACGCGCGACGCGGAGCTCAGTGGAGCGTTCGTGATCGATCCTCGCGGCGCCGTGATCCAGGATCGCGTGTTCCTCATCGCGTTGTGGAGCAAGGCACCACTGCCCGGCGGCATCGTGGGACGCAACAGCGTTCTCCGGTTCACGATCAACGGGAAGTCGTGGCCGAACACGGAGCGACTCGCGTACGCAGTGAGCGACACGGTGCGCTTCCGCGTCGTGAACACGAGCGGCGCGGCGCACCCGATGCACCTGCACGGATTCTACTTCGACGTGAACAGCCGCGGCGACGGCACGATGGACAGTGTGTACGCGAAGGCCACGCCGCCGCAGCGCGTCGTGACCGAGCGCATCGCGCCGGGCCGCACCCTGTCGATGACGTGGGTGCCGGAGCGTGGTGGCAACTGGCTCTTCCACTGCCACGACAACTATCACGTGCTCCGCAACGCTCCGCTCGACGGCACACCCTTGCCAGCGGAGCAGCTCGTCCATCCGATGAACCACACACTGGAGATGATGGGCGGGCTCGTGATGGGGATCGACGTGCGGGGCC
>Ga0070683_100006067_pt1 | contig 10131 bp, 10 predicted proteins | sample KBSC713LmetaG_FD_64662 | JGI IMG/M metagenome (GOLD analysis project Ga0070683, IMG submission 64662) | Corn rhizosphere microbial communities from Kellogg Biological Station, Michigan, USA - KBS C7.1-3L metaG | ecosystem: Host-associated > Plants > Roots > Rhizosphere ... | reverse complement strand
AGAAACGCCTCGCCGAGATACGCAATCGTCAGCCCCACGTACATCGGATTCCTGGTGAATCGATAGGGGCCCCAGGTCACCAATTGTGCGGACGTCTTGCCAGGCACGGTGGTGGTGCGAGCCCTGTGAAACGTGACCAGGCCCCACCCCGCGATGAATGCTCCGGCGGTGAACAATGCCGCTCCAACCCAGACGGTCGCACGTTCACCTACTTCAACACCGAGGCGCAGCGGCAAGAGGTGCTCGAGCCCCACACCGATGAAGTAGGCGAGGATGAATACCCACGGCACAGGGATCCGCATGAGCAAACGGAACGGCCCCGCCTCGTCTCGCCGCACAGCGTTCATGGGCGATTCACTGTTCACTGCCCGACACCCTTTCGGCGCTTAGGCGGTCTTCCGGACGCGCATCATCTGGTTCCCGCCGCGTTGGAACTCGTAATCCACCCGCTGGATTGATACGTCGTATCCCATCTCTCGAAGCATCCCCGCACACGTGTCGACGAAGGGGGAGGGCAGGCCGCCCAACGCCAGCAGCGGGAACACTCGCACTTCTTTCGCCACTCGGCCCAGCTCCAACACCGCGGTCCGATGAAAGGCCTCGCCGAGTTGATCGCTATACAGGAACAGTAGATGCGAGCACAGCGCCAGGTCGAACTCCGCATCTCTGAACGGCAAGGCTGGGAGTGCTGCCTCGACGTAGCGACCTTGGGAGAGGCCGACCGGATAGTCCGCCAGGAATTCCGCCATCGCCGCCATCCGCGTTCGGCCTAATTCCTCGACTGAGGAGATGACATCCCAGACGAACTCGTGCTGGTTCTGTCGCGTTTGCTCAAGGATTTCGTCGTACGTTTGATTGATGCGAGCCCGAAGTTCGTCGGCGGTCCACCGGTAGATCGGGTCACACGATACGACCGATGTCCGTCGTCCCGTGGCCCCCGCGTTGAAACTCGCAGGGCCGTCTCCGCATCCCAGGATTCGACCTGCCAGGTCCGCGTCGCTGATCGCGAACATCTTTCGGTACTCATCGAACGAACGGCCCCAGGGCACGACCTGGGCTAAGGTGAACATGTTGTTGCTATGTGCCGGCGATCCGAGTCGCGCCCTGCGCTTCAAGCCGCGCCGCTGACATCCCTCACGCGCCTTCGCCGAATCCAGGTGATCCCGACAATCATCACGAAGATCGCGCCGCCGATCTTCGCGGCGGTGCGCTCGGGGTACATGCCAACGTGATGGAAATCCTGAAGAGCAAGCCAGGGATGCGAAACGAGACGTGCATTCGCTCGGTTGATGTAGGCATACCGGAAGTCGGGCTTCAACTCGATCGCGCGATCGAAGTCTGGAACCGACTTCGCAGCGCCGTAACCATGTGACATATAGGCCACGCCTCGGCTGTTGTACGCCTTTGGGTAGTTGGGTCGCAGTTCTATCGCTCGCGTGAAGTCGGCGATTGCACGCTCGCCGTTTCCTTTCAGGTAGTAGGCAAAGCCGCGGTCGTTGTAGGCTTCGGCATAGTCGGGCTTCAACTGGATCGCCGTGGTGTAGTCGGCGATCGCCCGATCGTGTTGACGAGCGCCGCAGAGGGACTCGCCGCGTTTCAAGTAGAACTCGGGGTCACCTGCCGATTGTGGTGAAGCGCTCGCTGTTGGCGCGGAGCCGACAAAGGTCAACACGACGAACCAAAGGCAGACCAGACTGGGTCTCACAACTCCGCCTTGTCATCGTCTGGATCGAAGTCGTCGTCTTCGTCGTCGCCAGGCACCTCTGGGTCGAATTCTTCGGCCGTGTCGGGGAATGCATCAGTCTCGATGTCGGCCCCTTCATGAACGGTCGACTCGAGATCATCGTCGTGCTCACTCATGTGTCACCGACCATTCTGTCTGGCGTAATCGATCGCGCTCACGATGGTGTGGCGGCGGCGATCACCTTTCCCAGAAACTGATCGAGGCTCTCGTTGGTATCAATCCAGCGGACGACAACGACCATGTCGTGCTCCCAGTCCAGATACACCACGTTGACGCCGTTGCCCTGGAACGTCACCGACGAGCGCGGCGTTGATGGAAACGGAAGCGCGTCTTCAGTGCCGTCGGACCGTCTCGCTGGGTTGTTCAAGAACCAGTTGCAGAAACCATAGCCGACGTTGGCGGGCCCGGGTGTGCGCGCCATCGCGATCCACTTCATCGACACCAGCTGCCGGTCTTCCCATTTGCCATTATTCAAGAACAGGTAGCCGAACCGCGCGAGATCGTAGGCGCTGATGAACATCCCTCCGCCGAAATGCCCGCCGCCGGTCACTGACTTCATGCGCACGCCACCGATCTCCACGGACGCGTTGTCGTACGCCTCCCAGTGCCAGGTAGGGGAGGCGCCTATCGGATCCATGATCGACGACTTGAGCACCTCCGGCAGGGGCTGTTTCAGGACGTACAGGAGAGAGAGTGCCAGCACGTTGACGCGGGTGTCGTTGTATTTGAAGAACGTCCCGGGTTCGTGGAGTTCGCGCTTTTCCCACTGCGCCGGCGTCTGGCCGCGGGGCGGGCGATCGGCCCAGTCCGGTTTTCCCCACAACGTGCCCGACCAGTCGCTGGTCTGCCGCAGGAGATGCTCCCAGGTGATCGGCGCGTTGTGCGCCGAGGTGAACAAATCGACGCCGGCCGGCATGTAAGGAGCGACTCGATCCGTCACGGCACGAATACTTCCGCGGTCGAACGCCACACCAGCCACGGTTGAGAGAAACGTCTTCGTGACGCTGAACGTCATGTCGGCGCGGGCCGTGTCCCCCCATTCCGCGGCAACGGCGCCGTGGCGGATGATGACGCCGTTTGAGCCCGCGCGCGTCTGTGTCGGACCAATCAACGTGTTGTAGGGAGCCTCGGACCGGAACTGGTTGACGATGGCGACGGATAGATCCGTGGTGTTGGGATTCTGGTGCGCAACGGCAAATGCAATCGCTTCGTCCAGTTTCGCCTTGTTGAGGCCTACAGCCGAGGGGTCCTTCTTCTGCCACTCTCCTCGTGCAGGAAAGTACGGCCGCACGGAGGATCGCTGCGGCGCAGTGGTCACGGTCGCTGCGGCGACGGCGATCATCAGCAGCGCCACGGCACCGCCATTCGCCAGGCGTGGACGACTCATGAGATCAGTCCTCCCTTCACGGTGTCTATCTCGCTGTTGCCATTATCAGGTGTTCCGATCAGCGCACGTCAATCTGGTACAGGGCGAATTTCCCGCCGCGATTGCTGCTGAAGATAATGTGCGTCCCGTCGCCGACAAACTGTGGTGCCGCCTCTTCCGCTTTACTGTGTGTCGCACGAACAATCCCGCCGCCGTCGGCGTTCATGACGTAAATCTCCGGGTTACCGTCACTCATCGCGATGAACGCGATCCGCGATCCGTCTGGCGAGAACGCTGGCAGCGTATCGTGCGATTTCCGGGCCGCAAGCACTTTCTCCTGGCGCGGTTCAGTCAGGTCCAGTTGAAGAATGTCGAGGCCGTGGCCCTCGCGGTCGCCGGCAAATATTAGATGCACGCCGTCTGGCGAGAACGCCGGATGCATTTCAAATCCGTCCTTCTCGGTGACGCGGCGCAAATGGCCGCCATTGACGTCCATTCGGTAAAGCTGCCCGTGGCCAAAGTCGTCTCGCGAGAACACGATTTCACGCCCGTCCGGCGAAAACACAGGGCTGACGTCGGGCAGAGGATGCCGGGTCAGATTTCGCAGGCCCGTGCCGTCGTTCTTGATCGTGAAGATGTCCCAGTTCCCGCCGATGCTCGCCGAGAACGCGACCAGCGAGTTGTCGGGCGACCAGGCGGGCGTCAAATGAACACCCGCCGGATACCCTGGTTCGCTCTTGAAAAGATGTGTGGTCTTTTTCGTAACAAGGTCGGTGACCCTCAGCTCCAGGCTGCCGTCCGCTCCCCACGCTTCGTACAGCAGGTTCCTGCCGTCCGCGGCCAGACGCGGAAAGCTCAAATCGCCGGCCTCGTCGCGAAGAACCTCCTGCGCCGGAAACGGCTCCACGTCGATGAGCTCGATCTGGTTTTTCCCGTGCTGGCTCGTGTAGATGAGCATGCGTGTGCCGTCGGGCGACCAGCATTTCGGCATGAGCCCCGTCGTACTTGTCGAGTGCGTCAGTCGCCGCGGCGGGCTGTGGTCATTCAGATTCTGCAAGTAGATTTCGACGTGTCCCCCCTGGCGGTTTGACTGAAAGGCGATTTGTGTGTCGTCCGGGGAAAACACGGGAAAACTGTCGAAGGCCGGATGGTTTGTCAGGCGGCGGATGTGCGAACCGTCAGCGTCCATGACGTAGATCTCCGCGTTGCCGTCGCGCCACGACGTGAAGGCGATGTGTGTGCCGTCGCTTGAAAATGAAGGATCCGCGCTCGGTATGCTGCCGGTCAGATTGACGCTGTTCTCCGTCGCCAGCGTGTAGATGAAAATCTCCGACACTTGCGGCGCGGTCCTGGCCTCATACACAAATCGAGAGCCGTCGGGTGACCAGTCCAGATTCCCGGCCACGAATGGCAAAGCCTTCTCGTGCGTGCCGTCGGCATCGGCCAGGTAGATGGTTTTGCCCTGGTCGTCATCCTTGGTGAAGACGACGCGCTTGCCGTCGGGTGACCACCGGCCGTGGAGCAGGCTGGTGATCTGCGCATTCGCCCGATGCGCGTTGGTCCCATCCGCGTTCATCGTCCAGCTTTCGGTGCGGGTGGTCGAAAGCGATCTCGAGAAATAGATCTGGCCGGTATCGATCCAGTACGCGGCCATGTCTTCATGACTACCATCGGTGAGAAAAGCGCGGCCGCTGCCGGCAACCGCGGCCGGCGGCGCTGCCCGCCCGAGCCGAATCAATCCCACCGAGATCACGCCAGCCAGAGCGAACAGCGAAAGGACGAACACAAAAGCCAGGCCCCGTCGGCGGGTCGGCGTCGTCGGTAGGGGCGCATCGGGCGCATCGGGGACCTTTGGGTCTTCCGTGACACTGGGCGCGCTGACCTGCCGCCGGATCACGACGCTTTCGGTTTCGACCGGCAGTTCCGTCACCGGCGCGATGAACCGGTAGCCAACCTTCGGAATCGTTTCGATGTAGGTACTCTCGCCGTTGCCGTCCGCCAGGACCTTGCGCAGCGTCCAGATGTTTCGCGCAAGATTGGCCTCTTCGACGATGGTATCGGGCCAGACCTGCTTGAGCAGGTCGTCCTTCTGAACGACCCGTCCGCTGTGCTCCACCAGCACCAGCAAGGTTTCGAAGGCCTTCGGCGTCAGCGGAATCCGCTCATTCTGACGGAGCAGGAGCCGTTCGCCCGCCTCCAATCGGAACGGGCCGAATTCAAGGACTCGATTCGCGCGGTTGCTCATGTCCAACAGCAATTGGAGAGTTTTTGGAGAAATCTCCAAAGACGCCTTGTCGCCTTCCTGTCTATCCTCATCCCCCGGTCGGCGATCACCCGCTGCGGCCGGTCTGCATTGTAGCCACGCGCCGACAGGCGGACAAATACGGGGACCAGTCGTGGGGTCGAGTGCAGGGAAAGAACCGGAGATCACCCTGGAGATCGACGGACGGAGGCGATGAGAAGGAGAGGAATCATGAGGCTCGCAATGCAGCGCATTGTCATCGTATGTGTCTGTGTCTCGGCGCTGGCCGCCGTCGGGTGCGCCGACGGATCCGGGACGCCGACCAGTCCAGGCGCCAATCCGGCCGTGTCCGGTCTGGCGTCCCCTTCATCCGGCAGTACCACCGCGTCGGTGACGCCGTCGTTTCCACGAAGCGGAGCGCTTCATGTGACCAAGGATTGCCCGCCGGAGACGTACATGGGCCAGGTTGGTGACTTCTGTACAATCGCGTCATCGAACCTCAATGCGATCGACACTGGCTCGAAGATCACCTATGCCCAAGCGCTTGATTTCGGGACCTTTACGCTGGACAGCGACGTCGTCCTCGACCTGCCGGGGCCCGGCAACAACAAGGCGTTCGGGCATTGCCATCTCAGCCTCGGCACCGGTCGTGGACTCTGCACGTTCTCGGGTGGCACCGGGAAGTTCGCACAGTTCCAGGCACGCGCGAACGTTTCGTCGCTCGGCGGAACCCTGTGGGCCTGGGACGGAACGTACAGCTTCGATCCGCGGGATTGAACAAGACTAGCCCGCCTTGGAGGGCGATGTCGGAGACCGAAGCCCTCGGGTACTTGACGATGTCCGGCATTGCACCCGATGTGGCACGGCGGATCAATCTGATCGCTCGCGGACACCCGCTGGCGCTCGGCATGGCTACCTCGATCGCCCTGACTGATCGTCGTCCACTAGCGGCGTTTGAAGACTTCTCTGGTGGGAGGCTGTGGCTTGCCGCCGATGACCGCGGTTTCCATCACCAGTTGTCCATCCGCGTTGATCGACAAAGTCACGCGCCTGATGTCTTGCGCTGTTTCGGGGAAATGGATCCGAATCACCAGCGCATTGCCTAACCAGGCGGCCTTGGCAAGTAGAGGCTTCCCGTCAGGGGAGCTCATTTCGGTGTCGGAACCGTCAAGCTTGAACGTGCGCTTGGTCACGTCTGGCTTGCCCTCGAGCGACAGCGTTGAGGCGTCGTGCTTGATGATCAGTTCCTGAGTGTGCTGTTGAGAGTCAACGCTGATCCACTCGCCCGACAGGTTCGGCTTGTCTTGCGCGGTCGATCCAGCAGCGGCGGCGGCCGCAACGACAAACCCGAGACACAGAGTGACGACCTTCATCGAGTTCCTCCAGTGACACTATGACCTGATTTCGACTGGCATTCCGTTCGGAGCGACGCACCCGATCTCTTCAATTCTCTTCGATCGTCACAGTGGTACGGAACGCTGCGCATGCAGCCGGAAATGACCGGTGAAGAAGAAGGCCCCCGCCCGATTCGCCAGCAACATCCAGCCGAGCGCCCCGAGCCGATTGAACTAGCTCTATCGTTCAGAGCGTCGTTCGAATCCCGTCTGCTGCAGGAGAGTCCACCACTTGCTCGCCGGGAGTCTATTCGCTCGAGCTGTCGGAACGGGAACTGGCGGTCAGGGCGGGTGTCTAATCCCTTGGTGCGTTGTCCAGAGCCTTGGGCGACGTGGAAACCGCCGCGGCGTCACACGGAGACTACATGTTCCTCAACGTGCTTCCGGTTGTGTTCTTCATCGCCTCCATCGCGAGTGTCGTTTACACCCTTCTTCTTGCGAGGCGTATGGTCACCGCGGTGGAGCAGATCGCCCGTTCGACGCATCGCGACGTTGCGGAGTGATACGCGTCACCCCTCCGCCGTTCTGCTGCGTCGGTCAGAACCCGAATGCGAAGCCGAACCACCCGTGAAGTGCGGCTCAGCGTATCACTAGCAGCGCAACGAAGTCGCCTTCGTCCAGACCGACCCGATCAAACGAGCACCGGGAACGGAGATCGGCGTAACTGGAGCCCACGTTGACGACTTCTCCGGGATCGCTGCGTAACACGCGCTATCTCCGGTCGAAGACCGCCACACTATTCAACGTGTTGCCGGCCGCGTCCCTTCCGGTCGTTGCGACCGTCATCGTCTTCCTGTCTTCGGACACGATGCGTTGATAAGTCTGGACAACCTGGCCGTCCCTCTTCCGTGTCCCTTCGACCATGTTGCCGTTGCGCTTGAGGGATACGCTGTCGTAGTCGGGCGACCCGGTCACCGGGTAATCCTTGCCGTCGAGATACGCTGTGTACTCCACAACAATCTTTTGTCCATTCTGGCGCACGGTCGTGGCCGTCACCTTCACTCCCTGGCCCGCGGCCTCGACCGTCACGCGGAGGTTCGCCGGAGCCGTCCCTGGTGCGTACTTTGACTTCGCGAGATTGAGCTGCCAGTTGCCGATGGCCGGATCGAGTTGCGCCGCGACGAACGCAGGAGAAAGCAGGACACACGAGATCAGGAGCAGGACGTGCCGGGCGAGGCGATCGAAAAACCGGTGCTTGCTCATGACCACCCCCTTCTGTCGAATGGATGAGCGCTGCGAGCCGACTTTCTCTGGAATCGTAACACCAGCCCGGTAGAGTCGCACATGTTTGAATTACGTCACTGGAAGCAGTTGCCGCTGACGTAATTCTCGGGGATCGTGGCCTGCGACGGTCAGTCGACTAGCTGGGCTTGAGTTTGGACTTGTCAACGAGCCTGAGCACGTCGCGAATCGAACTTTGATCCGCCATTAGTCTGTCGTAGGCAAGGAGAACTCGCCGCGGCCGCAAGGCTTTCGGCAGCCGGCCATTTCACCGGAACGAACTCGAAGGCGGGCGGTTCGCGGAACCCTGTGGCGCGTGTCAGGTGGCCTTTCGCGCCACAAAAATCAGCTCGCCTGGGTACTTCGAACCGTACGGGGCCATCTCGTAATCCGCGTACACGTGTTCAACCTCAAACCCCGAGCGAGCCAGCAAGTGTTCCGCCTCGAACCTGAAGATGTAACGCAGCGGAAATGCGTGGACGAGACGCTCGGTCACGCCATCCGGGTGCGTCACGTAGTAGATGAGCTCGAACTGATTGACTTGCTCGAATCGGTCGCATGCGACTGTCCGGTGCCGGCGTAGAACGCGGTCGCCTTCAGGGGTTATGAATTCCGGCTCGTCGCCGTACTCCATCCCCGTACGGGGGCTGCCCAACATATCCAGCGATGGATTGAAGAGGTCCAGGACGAGTGTGCCGCCATCGATGAGATGACGCCGAATGCTGGCCAGGCAGAAGAGCTGGTCGCTGACCGTGAGCAAATGTTGAAACGGCCGAAACGGAATGGTGATCAGTGCGAACGTCTTGCCGAGATCGAAGGCACGCATGTCGCCCTCAACCAGTTCGACGCGGGACTGGACCGTTTCCTCTTCCTGGCGCAATCGCTCGCGGCACACCGCCAGCATACGGGCCGACAAGTCCAAACCGACGATCTCGACACCGGCTCGAGCCGTTGGAATCAGGATGCGACCGGTGCCGCACCCGATCTCCAACACGTGCCCGTTCGATTTCGTCGCGGCGTCGACGAAGAACGCCACGTCCGGGCGGTTCCGATAAGGCACGACGTGGTCGTAAAACGGCGCGACAAACGCGTACTCTTCGTAGCCTCCGGTCAGATTCATGCGCCGACAATAAATCGCCATCCACGAGATCGCAAATGCACGATCGAGAGGTGGCCTTGCGGTCACGTCTCCAAAGAGTCTTGTGACGACGTATGAGGACGTGATCGTGACCGAGTGAACAGAGAGCAGCGCAGATTACATCGTGTCGAGCAGTCTGGGTACGAGTTGGTCGCACCGTTTCACGAGATCGCGGCTTATCTCTGTCTTCACCTCATGCAGCGTTCCGCGGGGGATAGCACTGGTGCAGCCGGGCGGGATCGCTTCCCCTCAACAATCGTGAACTTGAGCGTCAGGTGCTGGGGATTTCCGTACGTCGGCCTCGTGTCGTGTGTGATCTCGATGTCGAGAAACCCTTTCTCGCTCATCACGTCTCGCAGGACCTCCTTGAAGCGACACAGCGTTTGATTCTCGAGAGGCCACCCCGGCCGAAGCTGAGCACCATTTGCCCGAAGCCGCTCGTCGAGCTTGTGCCACCCTGATCGAGACAAATCGAGCTGTTTGGTGCCAACGATCTCGACGCCTGCGACGATGTCATGTCCCTCCACCGGTATGCCATGGATGCCACTCAGGTCACGATCTTGCTGGCGTGCGACCACGATCGAGACGGCCAGAAGCAGACAAGCTGATACAACAAACACCCGTCTTCGACGCAAACGCGCCCGGGGGTTACCACAAAGGTTAATGGCAGAACTCTCGGCGAGGGTTCCGGCCCTCATGACATCGATGAGACATTCCGTGAGCGCAAGCCTTGGCCTCCAATCATCACGAGCGTGCACACAATCACGAGGAAGGGGATTGGAGTATCGCCAAGACCACGGCCCGTCCCCGCCATGCCTAATGCGGTAAAGGCTCCAATCCCGAGAGGTAGCAGCAACACCCATCGGTTCTGGACGGAAGCCCCAACAAGCGAGGCGATCGCGAGGATACGCAATCGGCGTGGGGTATTTCACGTATCGACAGCAGTGGGTTGTCGCTCTGCTGTGGATAGCGGGCCTGCCCAGTCTCCGTTGGGCGCTGTATCGATCATTCCACCGCGTCTCTCGC
>Ga0070683_100006062_pt1 | contig 10135 bp, 1 predicted proteins | sample KBSC713LmetaG_FD_64662 | JGI IMG/M metagenome (GOLD analysis project Ga0070683, IMG submission 64662) | Corn rhizosphere microbial communities from Kellogg Biological Station, Michigan, USA - KBS C7.1-3L metaG | ecosystem: Host-associated > Plants > Roots > Rhizosphere ... | reverse complement strand
GACAGCGCGGCCACGGCAAGCTCCGGCAGCTGCATCGCCACCTGCTCGTTGTTCTGCAAGTTGAACAGGACCTGAAAAATCGGGCTGTGCGCCAGGCTGCGCTGAGGTTGCAGCTCATTGACCAGCCACTCGAAGGGAATCTCCTGGTTCGCCTGCGCATCGAGCGCATCCCGCCTGGCGCGCTCGATGAGTCCATTGCAAGTCAGGTCTGCCGGGAAGTGAAAGCGGAAGACGAGCGTGTTGACAAAGAATCCAATCAGGCTCTCGGTTTCCCGGCGATGTCTGCCGGCGACGGGACTGCCGATGACAATGTCCCGCTCATTGCTCCAACGGCTCAACAACAGGGCAAAAGCACTTTGCAGGACGACGAACAGTGTCGTGTCGTGGTGCGCCGCCAACGACTTCAGCCGCTGCAGGAGGCCGGCGTCCAGCTGCTGCAACACATTGCTGCCTGCGAATTGTTGCTGCGGCGGACGCGGCCTGTCGGTCGGCAGACTATGCACCACCGGGATGCCCTGCAGTTGCTGTCGCCAGTATTCGATCTGAGACTCCAGCCGCTGCTGGGTGAATGTAGAGACCTGCCAGATTGCATAGTCGGCGTACTGGATCGGCAGCGGGGCCAGAGGGCTGGCCTGTTGGGTCCGGCGTGCCTCGTAGAGCGCCATGAATTCCCTGGCCAGCACTCCCAGGGACCATCCGTCCGAGGCGATGTGGTGCATCGTGAAGAGTACGACGTGCGAGTCCGCGGCAAGCCTGATCAGCCGGATTCGCAGCATCAGGTCCCGACTCAGATCGAAAGGCGTCGCGGCCTCCTGCAACGCGAGCTGGCGCAATTCGAGCTCCTGCGCGGCCGGGTCGAGGTGCGAGAGATCTGCCTGCGTGATGGGCACCTGTTTCGCGTCATGGACACGCTGCACCGCCACTGCATTGACCATGGAGTACGTGGTGCGCAAGATCTCGTGGCGCGCGACGATCCCATTTATCGCCTCCGCTACGTGTTGCCTCTGCAAGTGGCCCGTCAAGCGCAAGGCCACCGGCATGTTGTATTGAGTACTTGCGCCGTCCATCTGGTCGATGAACCACAGCCGCTGCTGTCCGAACGACAGGGGAGCCGTGTCACCCCGGGCCGCCCTGTCGATGCGGACAAACCCGGTCTTTTCCAACGAGGCGATGTGGGCGGCCAGGCTGCTGATCGTCCGGTTCTCGAACAGGGCTCGAACCGTCATGGCAACGTTGAAATGCTCGCAGACGCGCGCGACCACTTTCATGGCGAGCAGAGAATGACCACCCAGCGCAAAGAAGTTGCTTGCCGTACTGATGGGCTGCGTTATACCCAGCGCTTCGCCCCAGATGTCCGCCAAGGCCGCCTCGATGGGATTGCCCGGCGCTCGATAGGCGTTGGCTGCCTGCTCACGGGCTCGCGCCAACAGAGTCCGCACATCGAGCTTGCCATTGGCGGTCCTCGGGAAATCATCGAGCGCGATGACCTGCGCGGGCAGCATGTAGGCAGGCAACTCGGCATGCAGCGTCGCCGCGGCATCGGTTGGCGACACGCCTCTCACGAACAAATCGATGCTACGCAGCTCTTTGTCGTAGATGGCGGCCCCCTGGGCCCCCGGGCGCCTCTGCTCCAACAGGCGCGAAATTTCACTCAACTCGATCCTGTAGCCGTTCAGCTTGATCTGGTCGTCGATGCGCTCCAGGTAGTACAGGTTGTCATCATGCAGGACGCGAACGTGATCTCCCGTTCGATAGAAACTCCCTGGATGCGGCGGCCGCTGCACGAGCGCGCTTTGGGTCAGGTCCTCCTGCGCGTGGTAACCCTGGAAGAGGCACGGCCCGGTGATGCACAGCTCTCCCGCCTCGCCCCTGCCGGCTTCCTCCCCATCGGGCGTCAGCACGATGCACGATACGTTGCTGACTGGCTTGCCGATCGGTACGAAGTCGGTGCGTAGTTGCTCTCGGTAGCGGAAGAACGTCGAATCTATGCAGCATTCAGTAGGTCCGTACAGATTGATCACTTCGCAGTGCAAGGCCCGCGCTGCCTTCTCCGCACTGCTGGTCTTCAGAGCTTCTCCGCCACAGAACAGGTAGCGCAGGGACCGAATATCGAGCAGCCCGCCGTGATCCATGCAGGCCTCGAGCAGGGAAGGCACCAGCTGCAATACCGTGACCTGGTGCTTGCGCAACAAGGCTGTCATTGCCGACAAGTCGTAGTTGATGTCTCCGGGCGGCAGTATCAGCGTCGCGCGCGCCAGCAAAGGGCTCCAGATCTCCCAGACCGAGGCATCGAAGCTCAACGACGTTCTTTGCAGGAAGACATCGTCGGCGCGATAGGCGAACTCCGCCTGCATCCACCACATGTGATTGTGGAGGGCGCCATGAGGTATGCGTACGCCCTTGGGCCGGCCGGAAGTTCCTGACGTATAGAGGATGTATGCCAGGTCGGTCGGCTCGATGCGGATGCCGGGATCATCGGCGGCGAAGTGGCCGTAAGCGATATCGCGCAACGATACGGCCTCGATGCCCTCGAGGGTGGCTCCGGTGATTGTCAGACACGGCCGTGCGTCCCTCAGCATAGCTTCGACGCGCGCTTTGGGAAGCTCGATATCGACGGGCACGTAGGCGGCGCCAGCTTTCAACACCGCGAGCATGGCCACCAGATACTCGATGGAGCGCGGCAGATGCAGGGCAACGATCCCGCCTCTGCCTACACCCGCTTCAATCAGATAGCGCGCGAGTCGATTGGCACGGCGGTTCAATTCCTCGCTGGTGAGGAGATTACCCTCCGCATCGATGATCTGGCCGCCAGCGCCACGTGCCGCGCTCGAGAACCAGTCCACCACGTTGGTATGAGCGCCGGCAGGGTCGCAACGCGAGCCATCGATGGTGAACCGGCGTGGCTCACGACGTGCACCCGCAAGTTGCAGCGTCAAGCCATTCGCCCATCGGGCAAGCCACTCATCCAGCGCGTCGGCGTCGATGAAATCCGCGTCGAAATGGACCAACAGCGCCGTATCCCCTCCCTGCTCGAGCAAGTGGAATTCGATCCTCGAGACTTCGAGGGGCGCCAGCAGGGTTTCGATGTGGTACCGGCCTGCCGCATCCGGGCAGGAGCTGGCCGAGAATGTGAACGGGAAACTGTCGGTGTCATGTGCCACGGGCCGCGTAAAGCATTCCAGGAAATCTCTGGCGGACTCCAGAGCCCCGACTTCCGCGCGGCTGGCGTCAGCCAGAGCCTCCGCCGGGGGCGGCAGTATCGGTACGACACGGCTCATCGGTCCCAACGCTTCCCTGAGGGCTTCATCGGTCCTGCTGTCGACGACGCGGCAAAGGCACGCCTCCGGCCCGATGCGCCGCAACTCCATGCGCAGGCTCGCGCAGATGACATCTGCAACTGTCGCACCGTGAAGCTCGGCAAACTCCCGCAGCTCGTCGATCCGAGCCCCAAGGTCGATACGCCTGTCGGGGTGTGTTGCCGTCCCTGCCGGAAAGTATCGTTGCAAGCCGATCTCGGGACGAAACGCCTGGCTCAGCCGGGGGGTGTGCCAGAGCTCCCTCGCCTCCCGCAGCTCATCATTCAACACGAAGTCAGTCAGCCATGCGGACACCTCACTGTATTGAATGACCGGTTCGCTCCCTACACACGGTCTCAACATCTCGTCGATCACGCGCACCAGGGTGGACGCATCCACACTCATGCTCGGCGCGGCCAACTGCAGCCACGTCCTCGCTGAATCCAGCCTGGCCACCGTCAGGCTCAACCAAGGTTGGCGACAATCGCGTGTCGCGTCGCGTGCGCGGACAGTCGCTTTGAGTGACTCGAGCGCGGTCGCCGGAATCGACCTCCAATCCAGTTCCTCCACATCGACGGCGACCTGTGCGTGGACGCTCTGCCAGAGCACACCATAGGCGTCCACTTCGTATCCGGTGCGCAGCACCTCGTTTTGTTCGGCTAACCGCTCGACCGCGGAACGCAGACCTTCACCCTGCAGCTCACTGTTGACGATCACGCAGATGTACGCGCAGACCGGCCGGGATGGCCTGGCGCCTCGGGTAAGACGCCAGTGCACTGCCTGGATCGGGGAGGCCAGAATCTTGGTGTCCTGCATGAATTCGTCCTTATCCCATCGCCACGATGACTTTGCGCTCACCCACAAACGGTTTTCTTCCGTGCGCCACACGCCAGTTGTCGAGGAGGAGAATGTCGCCGGCGCGCCAGCTGAACTTCACTTCTTCGTCGCGGTAGGCCTGGCGCAAGGCGGCGATATGAGTGTCGGGTATGGGCGTGCCGTCGCCAAACCAGGTGCCGTACGGAAATTCCCGTATCGAAAAAATCTCGTCAAATCTGGCTCGCACCGATGGACACAGGCTCGAAGGGTGCCAGAACGCTACATGGTTGAACCAAACAGGCACGCCCGTGCGCGGATGACGATGAACCGCGGCGCGAACCTGCTCCGTCGCGATCCTGCCGCCGGGTCCGACTTCGAGACGAATGTTCGCGCGGTCGCAATAAGCCTTGATCTCATCCAGGCTGTCCGTGCCGAAGGCCTTGTGCACCGGGGGGCCGAAATCCCCGTCATAGTTCCGCCTGAGCATCCAGCCGCCGCGCGCCTCGAACTCCTCGACCAGCTCAGGATCCACTCGCGCATACACGCGACTGACATCCACGATCGGTGTCTGTCCGCCTTCCTGGGGAGCAACCAGGCAACAGAATGCAATTTTCGCGGGCGGATGCGTGACATACGACAGCTCGTTATGAGGGGCGATTTCCTGGTCCGCGGGAAATTCCGTCGAGGTATAGATTCCTTTCTTCAACTGCGTGCGCGGCGTCGCGCCTTCGATATAGGCGGCGGTCTCCCGGATGGCGATCTGAACGAATCGCTCGAATTCTCCCTGTCCCAACACCCGGAAGCCGCGAAACAACACCGCGCCGTGCGCGGACAGGTCGCTCTGGACCTGCTGCTCGTGGTCGCCATACCACCTGGCGATGTCGAGGCCCTGCGCCAGGGCCCCATAGACCACCGGCAAGCGCGGGCACTCCTCGAGAAAATCCCTGCTCACGGCGATCTGCGGCGCACCGTCTGTGGCCTTCCTGTTGTTTTTCCATTGCGCAAAGCTCATTACTCTCCCCTCGTTGCCCTCTATCTCGCGACGAATCGGCCTTTGAGCCTGTGAAGTGTCGTGCGCGTGCCGGCCAGCAAGCGCGCCTTGAGCGCTTCGCCGGTGATACCCGGTTCTGCGCTGATCCAATCGAGCAGATTCCGATGAGCCGCGCTGAGGTGCGCAATCGTCCTCGCCTCGAACACACCGCAATCGTACAGCCACCGTCCGTTGAGCTCGTCGCCAGAATCGTCCAACATCAACGTCAACGCAAACTGCCCGGTGTCATTTGCGAGCCGGCCGGCCGCAGAGCCCAAATACGCCAGTTGGGTTTGTGCAGGATGGTCCGTGAGGTGGGCATTCACACCGTCCCCATCCGTGCAGACGGATACGGAGCCGACCGCATCGGCCACTTTGCGAATCACGGATGCCGCTCGAACATGACTGTCCATCCGGCAGGCCAGTGTGAGCGAGTGATGTATCAGGCGCCGGCCTGGTAGGTAGCCACGCTGGCGCTCTCGCAAGTTGCCCACCGCCACACAGGCGGCGCCGGATCCGTTATGCAACACCATCAGCAGGAGGTATACGCCTAGAAGCGCATCGCGAACGGACACGTTCGAAGCCGCCGCGAGAGCTGAGACCGCGGCATGCGCTGGCCGGCCGTACTCACAATCCAACTGCCCCACCTTGTCAGCCGCCACCGCTTTGCAAGGGTAGTCGGTCCGCAGGCGCGGCATTTCCGGGTCCACCTGGCGCTGCCGATGGCGCGGCGGCTGTATCACGGCAGAGCGATCGATCTGTCCCTGCACGGTGACCGGGAGCTCGTCCACCCAGACCCACTCTTCGGGGATCATGTAGTCCGGCAAAGAGGCTCTGAGTTGCTCCTGGAGAGCCGGCAAAGCGGCTGGTGTGGTCGCGGAAGCCGGAATCGCAAAGGCCGTGAGGCGGCCCCCGGCATCGGAGGTGTCATGACTCAACACGACATTCGCCACGGCCGCGCAGCGTGACAGGTATCTCTCCACCGTCGCCAGCGGAACGCCGAAAGCCTCGTAGCCGCTGTCTTCGCCGACCCGGCCCAGCACTTCGACCTCGCCGTTCGAATGCTGACGCCCCAATATTCCCGTGGCGTGACTGTCCGAAACCTGCTGCCGGCACACGTGCACCTCACCGACCGCGCCCAGTGGCATCCTGTTCATGTACGGATCGAGAATCCGGATTTCGACGCCCGTGGCCGCCGCATAGACAATCGGTCGGTCGGGCTCAACGGTCGAAACACAGGCGGCGGGCAAAGCGGGTGGGCCGAAAGCGCTCGATACGCGGCAAACCCTGGCCCAGCGCCAGGCCGTTGCTTCGGCCAACCCACTGCCTGTCAGCATGAGGTGCTGCAAGCGATGTTCGGCTGGCCACGGCAGATGTGGCAGCAGCGCCGCGGGAATCGTCAGGTGAGTGATACCCTCGCGCCGGATATAGGCATCGACTCGATCCAATGAGGGACAATCCGCAGTCGACATGACGTGCAACTGCCCCCCTGACACCAGAGGCAACAGCCATTCCATGGGAGCGAAGTGGCACGCTCCAGGAAGCAGTAGCGTGCGATCCGACCGATCCATTTGTGCGATGTCCCGCCGCCGGTGGAGGTAGTCGGCGAGCGCGGCATGCGTCAGCTCAACGAATGAATCCTCGGTGACCAACGCCGGAGTATCGGAACGTGGCGCGATGAAACTGCTAAGCGCCTCCGCAGCAGCCGTATCGATTTCGAGCGTTTCCAGGAGCAGCACACGCTCGTGCAGACCTGACAATGAGCTTGCATGCGCTGTCTGCGTGAGCACGCAGCTGACACCACTTTGCTCGATCAGAGCCGCCGGGCTGTGCCGCAGCATCGAGGGCTCGACCGTCAGACAGACGGCGCCACGCCAGAGCAACGCGAGCAGCGTAGCGACACGAAGCGGTACATTCTCCAGGAGAATCAGGACGCGAGTACCCGGCCCGATCTGGGCGGCGGCGAGACAGTTCGCCAGGCGCACGACCTGCTCGTTCAGCACGGCATAGCTCAAGCGGGTGTCGCCGGCGCATACGGCAAGCGCGTGCGGTGTCGCACGCACCTGGGCTGCGAACAAATCGAGTACATGCCCGTCTCCTGCTACGGAACGTGCGGGCATCGCCAGTCGGTTGAACGCCTCGAGATCGTCGCGAGTCAGGAGCGGCAGGCGGAACATGGGGATCGCCGGGTCCTGCAACAGGCTCCGCAGCAACACTTCGAAGCTGTTCCCCAGGTTTTGCAGCGTCGCCGGATCGAACAACGCCTGCGCATAGTTCCAGGTGAGCCACAACCCGCGATCATCTGTACCCGCCATGAACTCTATATCGAACTTGACGATGTTCTGCCGCCGCGTGAGTGGCTCGATTTTCAGATCCGGCAGCTCGAAGCCCACCGGCCCCGTGTTCTGCAACGTGAACATGATCTGGAAGAGCGGGCTATGGGCCAGGCTCCTGCGGGGCTGGAGCTCGTCGACCAGCATCTCGAACGGAATGTCCTGATTCGCATAGGCATCGAGGGCGTGCCGCCGCGCCTGCGCCAGCAACTCCTCGAAAGTCGATTCCAGGCAGACCTCGAGCTGCAGGGCCAGCGAGTTGAGGAAAATCCCGATCAGCGGTTCCAGTTGCTCGTGCGCGCGCCCCGCAATAGGCGTTCCGATCACAATATTCCGGCGGTTGCTCCAGCGCGCGAGGACCAGCGACCACGCACTCAACAGGATCATGAACAGCGTCGCACCGGTACGCGTGGACATCTCATTCAGCAGCCGCAGGACGTCTGGATCATCGATGCGCAGGTCATAAGAGCTTCCCACGAATGTCTGCCGGGGCGTCCTGGGCCGATCCGTGGGCAGAGCATGGACACCCGGAGCGGCGCGCAAACGATCGCGCCAATATTGCAGCTGCCCCGCCTGCAGCTCGCGGGTGAAAGCATTTCGCTGCCAACACGCGAAATCACCATACTGAAGGGCGAGCGGCGGGAGCGGATCCGGTTGGCCACGACGGAACGCATCGTAGAGCGCGGTGAACTCCTTGGTCATGACCCCAAGAGACCACGCGTCTGACACGATGTGATGCATCGAGGTGATGAGAGCGTGCTGATCGGGCGCGAGGGTAACCAGGGTCAGGCGCAGCATGTCGTCGCTACGCAAATCGAATGTGCGGTTCGCTACCTGCCCGATGATGCGATCGAGATCAACCTTCCGCTGCTCAGGTGCAAGCGTCGACAGGTCCATTTCGTCCATGTTGACAGGACGCACCTCGTGCACGACTTGCACAGGCCCATCGGCGCCTCGTTCGTAGGTCGTCCGCAACACCTCGTGCCGCTGTACGATGACATCGAAGCTGCGTTGCAAGGCGCTTTTGTCGAGTCGGCCTGTCAGTTTGAGAACATTGGACACGTTGTACTGCCGGCTGCCTCCTTCCAGCTGATCGATGAACCAGAGCCGCTGTTGGTCGAAGGAGAGTGGCAGAGGGACACTGCGGTCCACGCGAGGGATCTTCTGAGGCGATGCATGTGTGGACTCCGCCGCCGGCATCACGGATGCATCACCGAGTTTGTCGGCGATGGCGCGGATTACCGGATTCGCGAAGAAGTCCGCGAGCGAGAACACTGTGTTGGGCACCGCGAAGTGGGCGCGGATCCTGGCGACGAGCCGGGTCGCAATCAGCGAATCGCCGCCGAGCTGGAAGAAATTGTCGTTGACGCCGATCCTGTCTATCCCGAGGACCTCCTGCCAGAGGCGCGACAGCGTCTCCTGCGTTTGAGTGGCCGGTGCGAGATAGTCCTCGGAAAGATCCGGACGGCTATAGACACTCTGCGGCTGACTCTGCTGCGGCGACATCCGGATCCATTTCTCGATCCGGCCCCGCAGATCGGTAGTCGAGTTCACCAGACAGGGATGCTCGAGATGGCGCATGGCCAGAGCGAAGGCCTCGATGCCCTCTTCCGCACGCATCGCATGCTCGACCCCCGGGGCCAGACTGTCCTGGGGAGCGAAGCTCCAGCCGTCCCAATCGATCGAGCACCAGTGGTCCTTGCCCGCATTGCGCATGCGCTGGACGAACGCGTCGGCATAACTGTTCGCCGCGGCATAAGCGGTAAATCCGAGTCCTCCCAACTCGACGGACAAGGACGACATGACCAGGCAGAAATCCACGGTCCTCGTCTGCAAGAGCCTGTCGAGATTGATGAGGCCAGCCACCTTGGATGCAAACTGCCGGTCACAGATCTCCTCGTCCGTATGCTGCAGCGGCACGACGGAATTCTTGACATCGCCGGCTGCGTGAATGACGCCGTTGAGGCTTCCGAACGCCTCCTCGGCGCACGACACACCTCGCTCCAGCTCATCCGAACGGCTCACATCCGCCCGGATGACCTGAACGTCCCCGCCGAGATCTTTGATCCGTCTGAGCCAACGAACCTGCTCGAGGACTTCGGCGGCAAGCGTCAGCTCCTCCACACGCTCCCAATCGTGGGATGGCGGAAAATCGCGTCGGCTCAACAGGGTGATCCGGCTCTGATAGTCCTTCGCCAGCCGCATGGCCAGCTGCAGCCCGATTCGCCCGAGGCCTCCGGTGATCAGGTAATGGCCGTGGGTCACCAACCGTTGCCTGGGCTCGCCCCAATCGCAGTTATTGAGAGGCTCATAGGCTTTCAGCCAGCGTCCCTTGCCGCGCAGGGCGACCTCGGGACTATTTTGTCCGGACTGAAGCTCTTGCCACAGTTGCCGGGCGAGCTGCAGGCGTCCCGATTCCGTGCGGGCGTATCCGCCATCGATGTCGATCAAGCGGCAGGAGACCTGGGGGTTTTCCTGGGGCATCACCTTGCACAGGCTGCGCAAAGGGGCCAGCGATGCCCGGATCGCTTCCTCCCCGGTGACCCGGAACAGGCAATCCGTGATCATCAGGAGCCGCACCTGCAGGTGGGGACACCGGCTCGACAGGGTCTGGAGTAGCTTGAGCAGAGGATGGAAACAACGGCGCTGAGCCTGCCGGA
>Ga0070683_100006060_pt1 | contig 10136 bp, 8 predicted proteins | sample KBSC713LmetaG_FD_64662 | JGI IMG/M metagenome (GOLD analysis project Ga0070683, IMG submission 64662) | Corn rhizosphere microbial communities from Kellogg Biological Station, Michigan, USA - KBS C7.1-3L metaG | ecosystem: Host-associated > Plants > Roots > Rhizosphere ... | reverse complement strand
TCGATACCTAAAGAAAGCGGCGTAACGTCAAGAAGCAATACATCTTTTACATCACCGGTTAATACTCCTCCCTGGATGGCAGCACCAATAGCTACTACTTCATCCGGGTTTACTCCTTTAGATGGTTTCTTACCAAAGAATTTCTCCACTTCTTCCTGGATGATCGGGATTCTTGTAGAACCTCCTACCAGGATTACTTCGTCGATATCTGAAGTAGATAAACCTGCATCTTTCAAGGCTTTGGCTACCGGATCCATAGATCTCTTTACCAGGTCAGCAGATAACTGCTCGAATTTAGCCTTGGTTAAAGTTTTCACCAGGTGCTTAGGACCTGTTGCTGTAGCAGTGATATAAGGAAGGTTGATTTCAGTCTGTGGAGAAGAAGACAACTCGATCTTAGCTTTTTCAGCCGCTTCTTTCAGTCTCTGTAATGCGATAGCATCAGATTTCAGGTCTACTCCTTCTTCAGCTTTGAACTCATCCGCCATCCAGTTAATGATCACATCATCAAAGTCATCACCTCCAAGGTGCGTATCACCGTTGGTAGACAATACTTCGAATACACCGTCTCCTAAATCAAGGATAGAAATATCGAAAGTACCCCCTCCTAAATCGTATACTGCGATTTTCTGGTCTTTATGGTTTTTATCCAGACCATAGGCTAATGCAGCAGCAGTAGGTTCGTTGATGATTCTTTCAACTTTAAGACCTGCAATTTCTCCTGCTTCTTTGGTAGCCTGTCTCTGAGCATCGTTAAAGTACGCCGGAACAGTGATTACCGCTCTTGTTACTTCCTGACCCAGGTAATCTTCAGCTGTTTTCTTCATTTTCTGAAGCGTCATAGCAGAGATTTCCTGCGGTGTATATTCTCTGTCGTCGATTTTTACTTTTACTGTATCATTCGGTCCGCTTACCACTTCGTAAGGAACTCTTGAAATTTCCTTCGCATCTTCCTTGAAGTGCGTCCCGATAAATCTCTTGATTGAATATACTGTTTTCTTAGGGTTAGTTACCGCCTGTCTTTTTGCAGGATCCCCTACTTTTCTTTCTCCGTCTTCTGTAAAGGCAACAATGGAAGGCGTGGTTCTCTTACCTTCCGCGTTAGGAATAACAACAGGGTCTTTACCCTCCATTACGGCAACACATGAGTTGGTTGTTCCTAAGTCGATTCCGATTATTTTACTCATAATATTTTTATTTTTCTAATTTTCTTTTTTAAACTATATGCATCATTTCTCAATATTTGTACCACATCAAAATTTGTGACAAATTGACACAATTGCATAAACCAGGATTGCATCTGAAAGATTTGCCTACCAGTAATTATTATAAAAAAAATAAATTTGAAAATTATAGACAAGAAAAAAAATACATCTATACCTGATAATACAGTATTGAATATTACCCATTTAACCGTATATTTGAAAGGCATGATCTTATGAAGATGAACACAATAAAGGTTCGCGCAACATTACATTATAGTATTTAAAAGTTAATTAAAGTTTAACCTGGACAGTACCGCTGAACATCTGTCGAATTGTTATTTTTGGTCAAATAAAGTAGAAAAATGTCATTACAGTTCAATCCGCGAGATATTACCTGGCTGGCCTTCAACGAAAGGGTTTTGCAGGAAGCCATGGACGAAAAGGTCCCTTTGCATTTGAGAATCCGTTTTTTAGGAATATTTTCCAACAACCTGGATGAATTTTTCCGGGTGCGGGTTGCCGGACTGAAACGGGCGATGGATTTCAAGGAAAAGGTCATTGCGGAGTCATTTTATCAGGCTCCGTCCAAAATACTCCAAAGGATTAATGACATCGTGATCCACCAGCAGCAGAATTTCGATAAGACATGGAAGAAAATCCAGGCTGAAATGGCAGATCAGAGGGTCTTTATCAAATCCCCGAAAAGCCTCACACCTGTCCAGAAGGAATTTGTCAGCAAATATTTTGACGAAGTAATAGAATCCAACGTCATCCCTATCCTGCTGCATGAAAATACGCCAATGCCTTATTTAAGGGACAAAAGCCTCTATCTTGGCGTGGCCATGAGCAAGAAAGACTGGCAGTATGCCAGCAATTATGCCATTATTGAGATCCCATCACGGTTTGTCGGCCGTTTTCTGCTGCTGCCTACGGAAGATCCCAAAGAAAAGAATGTCATGCTCCTGGAAGATATCATTACGTTCAACCTGCCGCATATTTTCTCCTACTTCGGATATGACGAATTTTCTGCCCATGCCTTTAAGGTAACCAAAGATGCAGAGCTGGACCTGGATAATGACATCAGGACCAATTTTGCAGAAAAGATAGAAAAAGGACTTAAGAACAGGCGGAAAGGAAAACCGACCAGGTTTGTCTTTGACAAGGATATGGATAAGGCACTGCTCGAGCTCCTGATCCGTAAGCTGAACCTCACCAAGAAAGACAGCATCATCCCGGGAGGAAAAATTCATAATTTCAAACATTTCATGGATTTTCCGGATGTTTTTGATGATTACAAACGTCCGGTAGAAAGAACATCTTTTACCCATCCTGCTTTTGAGCATGGAGAACGGGTTACGGATGTGATTTTAAAAAACGATGTGCTCCTTACATTCCCGTACCATAAATACAACCCCGTTATTGACCTTCTGCGTGAAGCAGCCATGGATCCCGACGTAAAATCCATACAGATTACAGCCTACAGGCTGGCCAGCAGCTCAAAAATCATCAATGCCCTCATTTATGCCGCGAGAAACGGTAAAGAGGTAACGGTCATGCTGGAGCTTCAGGCAAGGTTTGATGAAGAATCCAACCTCGAATGGAAAGAAATGCTGGAACCGGAAGGCATCAGGGTACTGATCGGTATTCCCAATAAGAAAGTCCATGCTAAACTTTGCGTCATCAAAAAGCGCGCTCATAATAAAACACTTCAATATGGCTTCGTGAGCACCGGAAACTTTAACGAAAAAACGGCACGGGTCTACGGGGACCACCTGCTGATGACTTCCGACCGCGGCGTGATGGCAGATATCAACAAAGTATTCTCCGTCCTGAAAAAACCGAAGGACGACTTTATGCCGGTCCTGAAAACCTGTAAAAACCTTCTGGTCTGTCCGCAGTTTATGCGTGAGAAGTTCATCCACCATATCGACCGGGAAATCGAGGAAGCCAAAGCAGGACGGAAAGCTGAAATGATCATCAAGGTCAACTCGCTGAGCGACCGCGGAATGATTCTTAAGATCTATGATGCGGCTAAAGCCGGGGTAGTGGTTAAAATGATTGTCCGCGGAATCTACTGCGCCGTCAATCATAAAGATTTTAAAGAAAAAATAGATGCCATAAGCATTGTGGATGAATACCTGGAACATGCCCGCGTGATGTATTTTTACAGCAAAGGGGCAGAAGACATGTACATTTCCTCAGCAGACTGGATGACACGGAACCTGGACAACCGTATCGAGGCAGCGATAAAGATCACCGACAAAGACCTGAAAAAAGAAATGAAAGATATTCTGGACATCCAGCTGAGGGATAATGTAAAGGCCAGGATCTTGAATAAAAAGCTCGATAATGAATACGTGAGGAATAATAAGAAGCAATGCCGCTCCCAGATTGAAATTTATAAATATTTAAAAGCCAAAACAGACCCTGAATGAAGATTGCAGCGATAGATATCGGAAGTAATGCCGCAAGGCTCCTGATCAATGAAGTAAAAGAAAATAACAACAAACCTGAATTCATCAAACTGAACCTTCTCAGGATCCCCCTGAGACTGGGAATGGACGTCTTCACGCTCGGAAAAATCGGGGAAGAACGTGAGAAAATGGTGATTGACGCCATGAAGATCTTCAGTGACCTGATGAAAATCTATCAGGTGGACCATTACCGCGCCTGTGCTACCAGTGCCATGCGTGATGCAGCCAACGGAAAGGATATTATTGAGGAAGTAGAGAAAACATCAGGCATCAGCATCGAAATCATTTCAGGGGACGAAGAAGCTACCCTCATCTATGAAAACCATGTTGCTGAAGGCCTGGATAAGGAATTTGCCTATCTGTACGTAGATGTGGGAGGTGGATCTACAGAGCTTACTTTCTATGAAAATGATAAGATGAAGTATGAAAAATCCTTTAATATAGGAACAATCAGACTGCTGAATAACCTGGTTACCGAAGATAACTGGAAGGAAATGAAGGAAGAAATCAGGAAGAATATCAACAGTAAAAAAACCATTGTAGCCATAGGTTCCGGAGGAAACATCAACAAAGTGTTCTCTATGAGCAAAACCAAAGAAGGCAAGCCGATTTCCCTTGCCCATATTAAAAAGGTATATAAGGAATTCAATGAAATGACCCTTGAGGAAAGGATGACCCGCTATAATATGAGGGAAGACCGTGCTGACGTAGTTGTACATGCATTGAAAGTGTATAATAATGTGATGTCCTGGGCAGACATCAACAGGATATTCGTTCCTAAAATCTCAGTGGCAGATGGACTCATCCAGAATATCTACCACAAGCTTCAGGATAAAAAATAAAAATTTTTCTTTATCATACTGCCGGTTACGCTCATAACCGGCTTTTATCTAATAGTCCAGAGAGTCTCATTTCATTTTCTTTTGTTTTTTCACTAAAAAATTATAAAATGGAATATAAATTCAAATAAAAAATGTTAAATTCACTCCATAATCAGGATATCCTGATACTGTTTTAAATTCTAAAGAATAAATTGTACGATTTTTGCATTGTTCTAAGGTAAAATATATTTGATGAACGTCATCAGTAGTATCAATACTGAAAGTCCGTTCCTGTTTCCAAAGCATCAGCAAGGAGCAGGAGCCAGAATCTTGATAGGAGGAGCAGATTGATTTATTTACCATCAACATTAAAATTTTTCGATATGAAAGACATGATCAAGCGCATATTCCTGGTAGCCTTCATTTTACTGGTACTTACTGCCATTTCAGGCTTCTTTTACATGCAAAAACATCCTATGGACAATAAGACAGGCAGTACGGTTCTTATGATGACCGGTAAAACGGGAAAATAGCACGGAACATCAAGGATGATCTATTTATTAATCATTTATTAAAATTCCATTAAAATACTTCAGGGGTATATCGTTCATTTTTGTAAAAATTAAAGTACATAACAATGACGAACCATTACTTTCTGAAAGGTTCCGTAATAGCTGCATTCTTCCTTCACGGCAGCCTGTTCGGACAAACCGTTATCCATTACTGGAATTTCAACAATAACACCGCCGCTGCCTCTCTGACCGCCGCGTCTTCTACCCTCCTTAACGGTTCACTTACAGCCTTAGCAGGCGGAAGCAGCGTCATAGACTATGCTAACGGAACCGGACAAAATTTTGACATTCAGAACTTAAATGCCAGGAACAGTGATCCTGCAGGAAGCCATCTGAGATACAATAATCCTATTGATGGCGGATTGCAGTTTTCCCTGCCGACTACAGGCTATACTAATGTTACGGTAAAATTTACAACCAGACGCTCCGGCCAGGGTGCAGGAACTCAAAGCTGGTCCTATTCTACAGATGGTACGACCTTCGTTCCTTATCAGACGGTTTCTCCTCAGGATGCCAATCCGCAGCTGGTGACCTTCGACTTCTCAGCTGTTTCAGGAGTTTCCAACAATCCCAATTTTAAACTGAAAGTTGAATTTTCAGCACCAGGAGGCGGAACCGGAGGCAACAACCGCTTTGACAATTTTACGGTAGATGCCATTCCGACAACCAGTACGGACACGACTCCGCCAACAGTTACTTACCTTCCTGCCAATAACAGCAACACAGCTTCTATCACCGTAAACCCTACCCTTTCATTCAATGAAAATGTGAGGCTGACGGATAATTCCGCCATTACCGGTGCCAATGCGCAGAATCTGGTTGAATTCCGTACCGGCAGTGCTTCCGGCGCTCAGGTGCCTTTTACGGCAACATTTGCCAACAATATCATCACGGTCATTCCAACTTCCCCTTTATTGCCTAACCAGACTTATTATCTTGCCCTGAAACCGAATACGGTTGAAGACTTCAGTGATAACAGCATCAGTGCCCAAACCTCCGGCACCTTCACTACGGCAACGACATCAGTCTCCATGGAGAAAAGCTTTATTAAGGTAGCCGAAAACGCCGGAACACTTGCCTTTAAGATCAATGTGAACAACCCTTCCAATGCGACGGTAAACCTCGTTGTTAAACCTGCTCCTTTCAGCACGGCTGACGGCAGCGATTTTACATTAGCCACACAAAGCATCGCGATTACGCCTTCCATGAACAGCTATACCGTAAACATCCCGATTATTGATGATACGCTACAAGAACAGCAGGCGGAATATTTTGTCGTAAGCCTGGAAAATCCGGCAGGCGCAACCATTACCGGGGACCATTCATCCACAGTCTACATTATTGATAATGATAAACCGGCACCGGTTCCGTCCCATCAGATCCAGCTCAATTATATCGGGAGCTTCGATCCTTCAGGGAACAACAGCAGCTCAACGGAAATCGTCGTGCATGATCCGGCTACCCAAAGGCTATTTACCATCAGCTCGCTGACCGATGTTTTTGATATTATTAATTTCAGCAATCCCAATACCCCTTCTGTGATCCAGACCGTGAATATGGCACCTTATGGAGGCATTACCAGCATTGCCGTGAAGAACGGCATCATTGCAACGGCTTCCCCTAATGCCAATCCGCAACAGAACGGTTCTGTCGTTTTCTTCGATATCAACGGGAATTTCCTGAAACAGGTTACCGTAGGAGCCTTACCGGACATGATTACCTTTACGCCGGACGGGACAAAGGTGATTACGGCCAATGAAGGAGAACCGAATGATGCATACACGGTAGATCCTGAAGGTTCGGTCAGCATCATTGATATTTCAGGAGGGATTGCCGGCCTCAGCCAGAGCAATGTAACAACATTAAATTTTAATAATTTCGATTCGCAGGCTGCCGCACTGACATTAACAGGACTCAGGAAAGTAAGGACCAACAATACTTTGTCTCAGGATCTTGAGCCGGAATATATTACCGTAAGCGCTGACAGCCAGAAAGCCTGGGTAAGCCTTCAGGAAAATAACGGTATTGCGGAAGTTAACCTGGCTACCAAAACCATTACCGGATTATGGGGACTTGGCAAAAAAGATATGAGCCTGCCCGGAAATGGCTTTGACGCTTCCGATAATAACGGGGAAATACTGATTGCCAACTGGCCTGTACAAGCGTATTACACTCCGGATGCCATCCAGAATTATACGGTCGGAAATACGCATTACATTGTCACCGCCAATGAAGGGGATGAAAAAGACCTCTCCGGATTCAGCGAAAGAACAACGGTGGGCGCAAACAGCTATACTCTGGACAGTACTGCATTCCCCAATGCAGCAGTACTGAAAGCATCCCATAACCTGGGAAGGTTCAGGGTAACCAATGTGAACGGAAATACAAACAGCGATCCTGAGTTTGAAGAAATCAATGCATTGGGCGCACGGTCATTCTCCATTTTCAATGCAGATACGAAACAGATTATCTATGACAGCGGGGACAGCTTTGAGCGCTATATTGCAGCCAATCATCCGCTGATCTTTAATGCCGACAATGAATCCAATACCGTAAAAAGCAGGAGCCGCGCCAAAGGCCCAGAACCGGAAGGCGTTGCACTGGGAACCATAAACGGGCAGACCTATGCATTCATCACCCTGGAAAGGACCGGAGGCGTCATGGTATACAACATAACCAATCCCGCTAACCCAACATTTACGGATTACAAACATTCACGCATGACTTCTGCCTACGGCGGCGATAACGGGCCTGAAGGGATTACCTATATAGCTCCGGCCAATACAGCCAATGGCAAAGGATATATTATTGTAGCCAATGAAATCAGCGGAACATTATCCATGTATGAGGTCGTTGGTGCACCTACGCTTGCAACGGGAGAAACCGCTACTGAAAAAGTGACCTTCAACGTCTTTCCGAATCCGGTGACAAAGGGTAATACGCTGTATTTTAACCGTGCCCAGGGATATGAACTCTATGACATGTCCGGAAAACTGATCACAAAAGAAAAGACTGCCTTAACAATACCTACATCCGGATTGTCTTCAGGAATATATATGATGAAGACCGCAGAAGGTTACATCAAAAGGATTATGGTGAAATAACAAGAATCGCCAATGATATCTTATTACGATCAATCCCCGGAATATTCCGGGGATTTTTAGATCTAAAACAATAAAATAACACAAAAATTAAATATAAAGCCCTTTGCAAGTGCCTCACTTATCAAATTTAGATAAATATTTTTAACTTAAAAACATTTATTTAATTAAAATTTTTCATATCTTCATCACTCAATAACCATATACCTGAAAAAATTCAATATGACCATTATTTATGATTCTAGAAACACGGGAATTGGAGGCTGCAGCAAAATAACCCCTCATTATTGCAGCCTTCGGCGAAGAATCTGTCTTTCATAACTCACCAGGGAATAATACCTATTCCTTATTGTTTTATGATACCAAAAAGGCAGACTGTAACAGTCTGCCTTTGAAATTATCTCGTATCGGTATCGTATTCGGTTACTCTACACTTATTACTTTTTCAATTTCCGGAGCATGCTGCCTGATGGTGTTTTCAACGCCCAGTTTAAGGGTTGAGAAATTCAGGGAACAGCCGGAGCAGTTTCCAAGGAGTTTTACAAAAACCTGGTTATCCTTTACATCGATAAGCTCTATATCGCCCCCATCCCTGTTCAGGAACGGACGGATGCTTTCCAGGGCTTCCATTACCCTTGTTACGGTGTCTTCGTGTGTTATATTTGTTTCCATATATTGTATTCAGTCATTGGTCCCAACCGTTTGGGATGAATTATTTTGCTTTTGGGGAACATCCGGCCATTGTGGTAATTTTCACAGCTTCCGTAGGAGGAAGGTTTTTATTTCTTTCCACTAAGCTTTCCACCATTTTTCTTGCGGTTTCAGTATAGATCTCTGCAATTTTGGAATCTTCCTGAAGGGCAGCCGGTCTTCCAACATCTCCGGCCTCCCTGATGCTCTGGATTAAAGGAATTTCCCCCAGTACCGGAATTCCAAGGTCGTCAGCAAGATACTGCGCTCCCTGGTTCCCGAAGATATAATATTTATTATCCGGCAATTCTTCCGGTGTGAAGTAAGCCATATTTTCAATCAGCCCCAATACCGGAATGTTGATACTTTCCATCTGGAACATGGCAATCCCTTTTCTTACGTCTGCCAGGGCAACATGCTGAGGCGTGCTTACAATTACAGCACCGGTTACCGGAACTTCCTGGATGATGGAAAGGTGGATATCACCCGTTCCCGGAGGAAGGTCGATCAGAAGGAAATCCAGTTCTCCCCATGCCGCATCGCGGATCATCTGGTTCAGGGCTTTTGATGCCATAGGGCCTCTCCATACCACTGCCTGGTTGGCTCCTGAAAAATAACCGATGGAAAGCATCTTAACACCGTAATTTTCAATCGGCTTCATCAGGCTTTTTCCGTCTATGTCTACTGAGATCGGCTTTTCGCCTTCGGTATCGAACATCGTTGGAACAGAAGGGCCGTAGATATCTGCATCCAGCAATCCTACTTTGAAGCCCATCTTGGCAAGGGTTACCGCCATATTGGCTGCTACCGTAGATTTCCCTACGCCTCCCTTTCCGGAAGCGATGGCAATAACGTTCTGAATGCCTTTGATCTGCTTCCCTTTGATCTGGCTCTGCTGAATTTCAGTCGGTTCCGGAGAAACGATTTTCAGTTTCAGGTGAACATGTTCACCGAACTCACTGGCAAAAGCCTGCTTCATGGCTGCTTCCAGTTTCTTTTTCTCATGCATTGCCGGTGAATGAGCCGTCATATCAATATACACGTCATCGCCCATAATCTGAAGATTATTCACCAGATCATCAACTTCTATTTCTTTAAGGAAATCCTGAACCTTTTCTTTCGTCAACATAAACTCAATAAATTGATTACAAAGTTAAGGAAATTTTACCTATTTGGAATAAGTAAACGGGGCTATAGATAAATTCTTTTAGGGTCCGTATTTTTATAGTATTTTTAAGGACTTTTTACGGTAACAATGAAAAAAATACTTTTT
>Ga0070683_100006057_pt1 | contig 10138 bp, 8 predicted proteins | sample KBSC713LmetaG_FD_64662 | JGI IMG/M metagenome (GOLD analysis project Ga0070683, IMG submission 64662) | Corn rhizosphere microbial communities from Kellogg Biological Station, Michigan, USA - KBS C7.1-3L metaG | ecosystem: Host-associated > Plants > Roots > Rhizosphere ... | reverse complement strand
TGCTGCTGACCCGGATAGGCCTGACCCGGTTGCTGCTGACCCGGATGTGCCTGGCCCGGGTATTGCTGTCCGGCATATGGCTGGCCTGGGTATGCCTGGCCGGCCGCGGGCTGCGGTTGAGCCGTGTATGGCTGGCTCGACGGCTGCGGCTGACTGCTGGCCGACGGCTGGCCCTGATAGGTCGGTGGCGCCGACGACGGCTGGCCCGGGTAGGCGGGCTGGCTGCTGACCGGCGGCGCCGACCACGGCCGGCTCGGGTAGGCCGGCGGCGCGGACGACGGCTGGCCCGGGTAGTCAGGCTGGCCACTGACCGGCGGCGCCGACGACGGCTGGCCCTGATAAGCCGGCGGTGCCGACGACGGCTGGCCCTGATAAGCCGGCGGCGCCGACGACGGCTGGCCCTGATAAGCCGGCGGTGCCGACGACGGCTGGTCGGAGGCTCCGTATGGCTGTCCGCTCACCGGCGGCGCGGCCGAGTATGGCGGGCTGCTGGTCGGCGGCTGTGCCTGGAACCGTTGCGTCGGCGGCGCGGTGTCGACCGGCTCGTTGAATGACATCTTCTGAGTCGGCGGCGCCGTTTCCAGGTCGGGTTCGAATGCGGGCTGTGGCTGGTACAACGGCGGCGAGGAGAGCGAAGGAAACTGTTGGCCGGCCGGCTGCCCGATCGGGGTGGGCATGGTGCCCGCATCCGCCTGCCCCGGCCGGCGCACCACGACCGCGACAGCGAAGAGCGCGATGCCGATCGCCATCATGGCGACGTCGGCGAAGGTATACGTGTTGTTGACCGTGTTGAAGTGGTCAGCGTCGAAGTCACTGGCTTTGGCGATCGAGGCGGTGTGCAGTACCCAGAGGATGTTGAGTCCCTGGTCGGCCGCGAGGATGAAGCTGCCCGCGGCCCCGAGGAACGCGGCGGCCGCCCCGAGCCGGCGCATGAAGACCAGGATGAGCACCACCCCAGCCAGCCCGATGAGGATCGCGGGTATCCGCAGACCTATTTGTACGCCGTTGGACAACGGCTCAGCCGCCTCGATCATCTGCCACCACCCGAGTGCGTTCGGAACGACAGGCCGACCCTAGATCACAGGCCCCGTCGCGTGCTATGTGGTCGCCTTTCGTCCCCGACAAAGTTCAGGGTCGCGGCTCGCGGATGCCGGTGTGGCCGGTCGCGGGGCGGCTGCTTGCGAGTGTGGCGCTCTCCCGCTCGGCCGGCGCTCCCATCAGTCGGCGCAAGCGCACATGATTCGGCTCCGGGCGGTCCGCCGGCATGGCATCCGTCATCGCAGCGACCATGTGCTGATGCTGCCCCCGTAGCGCGAGAGGATCACAAAATGCCCGTTCGCGCTGAAGCTGATCGACATGGCCCAATCGTTTTTTTGTTTCGCCGGCAGGGTCGCGATATGCACGACGTTAGCGAGATTCATGGTGGTCCAAAGCCACACCGCGCCATCGTCCTCAGCCGTCGCGAGCAGGTTTCCGTCCGGGCTGAGCGCCGCGTAGAGGACGCTGGACCAACCATTCGAAGGAGGACTCGTCCGCAAGGTGACCAATTCATTGGTCGGTCCGTTGCGAACTCGCCAGATCGAAACAATACGCCCGAACGCGGCCACAATCAGCTTGTTTCCTGTGTAGTCATAACTCAAGCTGCGAATGCTCAAGGATCCATTGAGCGTGAAGCCGCCGGCTCGTCGTGGCGTGGCCGGTGTGGACACATCCCACAGCTGCACCTCGCCGTTGATCGCAACCGCCAACTGCTGTCCGTCGGGACTCAGCGCGACTGCGCCGGCTTGACTTGTCGGAATGGCGGTGAGCTTGCGAGCGTGCGCCGACTGATCAATGGTCCACAAGCTCATCGTCGGGCCATCAACCAGCACACCTACGCTCGCCAGCCGGGCCCACACGACGCGCGAGCCGAACGATCCGATGGCGTCGCCGCGACGCCAGGTAGCCGCTCCGGTCTTGCGCCAAATAAGAAGGTGATCCTCATCTGCGGCACTATGAGTCGCCAGGACGTCCCCGTGATCGCCGACCGTCGCCGGTCCGACGGCATCGGGCAACGTGCTTGCGGCAAACAGGCTCGGTCCTTCTCCTGCGTACTCGGCGACAATCGGCAATTCCATCGGATGGGCCGGCAGCGAACTGGCCTCGCGCGGCGCAAGGAGCGGTGCCATGAAGGTCGGTAGCGACTTTCCGGCGCCGGTCGCCGGCCCGAAGGGCGAAAGCAACCATCCCACCGCCGCCAACACCACCAGAGCCGCAACAACCCCGAACGCGACAATTCGTCGGCCCCGCTTAGCCCGGCGCGCGCTGGCCCGTCGGAGGTGTTCGTCGGACTTTTCATCGTCATCGTCTGCCGCGTCGACCAGCTTGCGCAGCTCCGCGAGCGTGCCCTTGTCGGGCAGGTGGCCGTGCGTTACGTCGACTCGCTGGATGTCGGCCAGCATCAAATGGGGCGGGCTCTCAACCAATTCGAAGGGGAATATTCGCTTACCTATCGCCGTGGCATAGTACAGTTCCCGCTGCACCCACCGCGATCCCGCGGCGTTTGGCGAAACAATAACCACGACGGCGGCCGCTGCGTCGAGACGTTGCTGAGTTGTCTCCGGAAAGACGTCCGCGGCGCCCATGTGCCGGTCGAACCAGACGGGAATGCCGAGTCGTGGCAGGCGCTTTGCGAGGCGCTTCACGTATGCGCCGTCCTCACGGCTGTAGCTCACGAACACGAAGCTCATCGCTGCTCCCTCGAACCGTGGCCGGGAGGACGCATTCACCTACCACCCTGGATGCCCCAAACCAGCCGCTCGAGCGGATCCGGGCGAGCGTAGCGAAAGTCCACAGCCTGCCATTCTGCGAGAAATACGGGCAGCGATGCGTCGGCACCTGAATACGATAGAAACACCGGGATCACCGTGCAGCCACGTCGCATGAACTCGTTGACAAACGCCTTGGTTTCGAGATCCTGCCACGGACCGAGCCCGCCGGATCCAATCAGGACAGCAACGCTGCGGATACTTTCAATTTGAGCTTCAAGAACATCTTGCCAGCGCTGACCTGGAGCAATTTCCCACAAATCAAGCCACGGACGGATTCCCCGGCGAAGCAGACGGCGGGCTATCTCGACCGCTTCCTCCCTGTCGTCGTAACGATAGCTCACGAACACGTCGAAGGTTCCGGTAGCCGCTTTCCCCTTGATCGTAGTCTCGGCCACCGCCAAATCACGCTGTTCATCGGCACCGTGGTTCATCGACGACACACGCTCGTGAGTCCGAGACGTCAATCGCTCCTCGCGATCAAGAAGCGAGATTTCGCTCTCTTCACATGCCGGGCATCGAGCGGAGACCCGTCCGCGTTGTATCCATCGGCTTACCAATTCGGTGGGAAACTCATACTGACACGAAACGTTGAGACAGTAGTAGACCCTGCGCCTTTTGACGGAGTCGGGGATGGCACGCGCCATTAAATGCGCGTAGACATAGTCCTCAAACAGGAACCGGGTTTCCTCGCTGGCCGGTTCTCTGAAGAAGAGGCCCAATTCGGCGGCGCCCTCGTCGGTCGCTCGTAGCGAAATCCCACAAGTCCCGCCGACTTTAGCCTCGAAGAGGGCGGTGTTCCGATACATTTCGCGGCGGGAGTAAATCGTCACATGCGAGAGGCGCACTGCCAGGGCTGCGTAGATGCTGTGGACGGGTCCCTCAAATGAAAATACAAGATCCAGCCGAGGCGAATCCACGGAGTCCGGGCGATCTCGCGTGAACTGCGAAGGAAATATCAAATCGACCGCACCGTCGGCAACCTCACGCAGAGCAAGGTCATGACGGAGCAACTCCTCAACCGTCGCGATCAACAGCAGGCGTTCCTCATTCTTGTCGTCCAGCCGTTCGTCCGACGACATGCGAAAGCTTCCTTCGAGCGCGGCCGACTCTGTCACGAAGCCCAAACCATCCGGCTCCGTTCTGGCAGCGTCGATCATCGCCGATGCATATGCGTCGAGTGCTTCGGGCTGCAGCAGAACATAGTTGCCGAACGTCAATTTTCTCAGCACGTCCCGGGCTTCGAGAAGGCGGATGCAGGTGGCGAAGCTGGCGCGCAAGCCCTCGACATTCGCTGATTCGCGATATTGATTCGTGAACCGCCGCATAAGGTCGTCCTCTACAACGAGGACCAGGCCAGCATTCTTCTCTCTCCACAAAAATGCCTTGATGCTGTCGAAGAGCTCCGTTGACGCCGACCACGGTAGATCATCCCACGGGATCGACCCGTGAATCAGCTGCCGGAGCTCATCGATCCCCCAGCCTTCCTTTGCGCTGGTTTCCACGTAGCCGAGTAGGCGCATCTCTTCCACCAAGGCAGCGATTCGCTGGTGAGGTAGGGGAACACCGCCTCGATCAACACGCGCGGCTGCCAGTACCGTCGGCAAAGACGACAAGCCATCGGATCGGTATTGAGACGAGTTTTGAATGGCCCGGTGCCAATAAGTCACACCCGCGATCGGGTCCGATTCGCTCCGCGAGTCAAAAACGACTATCGCCATGGCCGACTGGGCCAAGTGAAGCTGGTGCACCAGGCGGTACCCGGGCTGCCCAGCCAGATCCCAGAGCATAGTTTCTCGAGTTTCAACGGCGCCGTCCGGCGTCAGCCGTTCCTCGAGTCCGGCCGACGCCACCTTCCTTCCGTGGGTCGATTCGGTGGCCTTGTAATCCTGTCCACTGAGCACCAGGCCGAGGCCGGATTTGCCCACTCCGGTATCGCCTACGAGCACGACCTTCGCGTTTATATATCGCCTCACGGGCACTGGGGTGCGAAGAAGTGCTTCCATATCGCACCTCAGCACAACAAGCTCGGAGTTGTCGTTGTTCCGGCACGCCAGTAGGGGCAGTGTGGGGTGAAATGATATGCCCCCGACGCCCCAGCTAGAATCACAGTCAATCGCAGTGAGGCACTGCCAGGTATCAGTCCTCCAAAGACGGATGTGGCCATCGTTCGCCATGGACGCCAAAAGCGCATCGTCCGATGAAAAGTCGAGCGCAAAGACATCGCCTGAGTGGCCCTCCAGCGTGGCTAAGAGGCGTAAGGATTTCCCATCTTGAAGGCTTATCGCTGTCGCACCCTCACCCGTGGCGTGAGCCACGAACGCGTCAGCTCGAGACCAGACCTGCCAGTAGCTCAGCGCGGAAAACCCGCCGCCTCGGCCAATTTGTGAAGTCGCAGGAATTCGCGTCCACTTCCGGGTGCGCTTCAGATTCATTCTCAGAAAAGCACCGTCGTCCTCGCGTTGACCCACAACTACTGGCCCTTGCTGGAGAGCGGCGACCGAATAGATGCGTGAACTTGGTGCTACGTGGTCAAGCGTGCCGTCCTGCGAGACCACGTAGAAGTTGCCCGCATACAACAGTACAATTTTGCACTCGTCACCATATCGAACACATGCCATACGCTGGCTTGCGTATGCCCCGAGGTAGGTATCACCTTCGGACTCGGCGTCGACGCTCAAGTCGGTGCGCCAGATCTCTGACCAGTCGGAGGTATTCAAGCACACCAGTTGATGATTTTCCTGAACGACAAGCTGGTTCGAACTCGACTTCAGCCATAGAGGCAGGTGGACGCTCGATCGAGACTTCCACCTGGAAATCAACGTTGCGTGAGCGCCTTCTTCGTGAAAATCGAATACTTCCGCGGTAAACGTGCCGTCCCGGTCGAGGCCGGCGGCCAGTATCTGGTGCCCGGATGCGCTCCAAGTAATGGCGTTCACCTCGTATTCAAGGTCTCGGCCAACGATGCGCGAAACCGGGCTGTCTGGTTCGAGTGCCTCAAGGTCCAGGATCTTGACGTCCGCCATCCGGCATCTCCGTTCTTGCAAGCTGAGCGGCGCTAACGACGCCGTGCATTGAGGTCCACCACAGTTCGCTGCTCGCCGTGTCTGCACTGATGGCGCGTAGTGCCAAGGGGCCGGTCGGAATCCGGGTGCCTGGACTGGCGCGGCCGCCATTCCGCTTCCCTCCAGCGGGGCCAAATGTGTCGGTAGACTACCCAATTCGATCGTGGAAGGGTAGATCGAAACGGTCAGTCCCACGCGGATCAGCCTCTAGGTGTCACGCGCCCGATTGACAAGCGAGGAATGTGGAGTTAGAGCGACGATCGTCGCTAGTGGATCCGCCGGAGCTGGGCGGACTATCTGGTGCCGGCTGCCGCGATTGTGCGCGACGGTTGCTGTGGGGCGACCGCCGCGCCGTCAGATTGAAGAACAGCAGCGACCCGTCCAGCGCGACCGATTGAGTCGATCAAGGCATTGCGGCGGATGCCGTAGCTCTATGCGACAGTCGCACCGGCGCCCGACTCCGGTCACGCACCGCTGCAGGGGGTGCCGACGGCCAGGCCGGTGATCTCGACCGGACGCCGGTCTCTTCGAGGTCGGAAGAGGCGCAGCCGCAAAGGGCCGCCGCGCCTGCTTGTCGGTGTCCGGTGGGCCGTGCCGGCGAGGCATGCAGCCGGCTCGGCGGTACAGTCGGCGGTATGCGTAGGAAGACATCGCTCACCCTCGACGAGACCACCGTCGCGACCGCGAAGGCCGGTGCCGAACGGGACGGCAAGCCATTGTCTCAGTGGGTGGAGCAGGCGATCCTCAACGAGGCGGGACGGACCGATGTTCGCCTCATCGAGGAGTGGGAGAACGCGCTGTCCAGCGAGGACCAAGCCGTCCTCGCCGCGTTCGCCGAGGCCGACCGGCTGGCGGATCTCGACAAGTGAGGCGTGGCGAGGTCTACGAGTACACGATCGGCAGCCAACGCGCGCGGATCGTGATTGCTTCGGCGGCCCGCTACAACCCCGGCCGCGCCACCTTCGCTCTGGTGCTCGGCGCGGGCGTTGCGCCACCGCCGGTCGCCGTCATGGTGCCAACCGCCGACGCCGATCCGGTGCGCGGCACGGTTGATGTTTCGCGCCTGCGCCCGTTGGACCCGTCGGCCGTTGGTGCTCGGATCGGTGGGCTCACGCCAGACACGCTGCGCCAGTTCGACAGGGCGCTTCGAACCTACTTTGACCTGCTATAGGCGTCTGATCGTCGCGATCCGAAGATCTCCACGCGGGCCGCGTCCTTGGTCTCACGAGGTACGTCGGACCGCCGGCAAGCATTGAATGCCATGGACTGCTCACTCCAGCGAACCGGCAGCAGGCTAGCGACCCCCGCATGTACGGTCGAGTCCAATTCCTGAAAGCCGCCGAAGTCAGCCGAGGTGATCGGCGGGTGCGGTGTTCAACAGCCACGCGAGGGGCATCTTCGTCGCCACCTCGTACTCCCCGGTCGGGCCGAGGTGGTGCAGCGTGACAGTCTGTGCCGGGTCACGGTCGACGACCCAATAACGCGAGATTCCCGCAGCTCCGTACTCGCGGCGCTTGACCATCTCGTCCATTGCCTCCGACCCAGGCGACACGATCTCGATCACCAGTAGTGGATCGGTGATCGCAAGCCAGACGCTGCATGCCTGCGGCTTCGACCACAACGTCAGGTCAGGGATCCGGCCACCATCACCCTTCGGACCGGTGATGCAAAGTCCCGCCGCCTGCAGAACCTGCTCCGCTGGCCAACCCGCCAAGATGAACCAGGCAAACAACCGGCTAGCTATCGCGGCGTGCTCCGAGTCCCGCGGCGGCAAGACAGACAACGCTCCCTCGGGGCTGGTCTCATACCGGTGTCCGTGCGAGTCCTCGGCCATCATGGCGGCAAGATCGTCGAGCGTGATGGCGGACGGCATGTGCCTGCCGACGGCCCCTGCGCTCACGACTCTCATCCTAACCGCCAGGCAGTCTGTCATCTGTCCACCAGCTACTACGAAGGCGTCCAGGCACGTCGACGGCGCTGCATCGGACGGGATACGAACCCCACTGTCCCGACCCTCCCCGGCGCTTCGGCGGGCTAGCGGTCAAGACGCGTATACCCGCCTGGTCAAGGTGTCGGCACGGTTGGGTTCGAACCAACGACCCCCTTGTAAGACCGGTCCGAGCCGTCCAGACTCGGCTGTCCGTGGCTGTGACTTGGGCGAATTGTCCACGGCCGGGTGCCGGTAGGTGGGATTGTGCGCGGCGGTTGCTGCCAGCGTCGCTGAACGGCAACCGCCGCCTCCATCTCATCGCGGCCACTTGCTGCACGTTGCAGCACTGGCGAGTGCGACGTGGGGTGGCAACGTACTGGGCCACTCCCTCGGGCTATCTGGACAAGCAAGTACGGTCAATTGCCCGTCCGGCGGATGTCGGACCCGAACCAGGCCCGATCAGCACGTCCTCTCAAATGCCCGGTGATCCGTCGCCGGGATCGATCGAAGTCGGACGTGTCCGGCCGAACACAGGAGGTTTCCATGGCTAAGGGCTACTGGGTCAGTGTCTACCCCGCCATTTCCGACCCTGAGACGCTGACTGCCTACAACAAGCTGGCCGGTCCAGCCGTCCGGGCTGGGGGCGGGCGAACCCTGTCCCGTGGCGGTCGAGTCGTCGCCCACGAAGCCGGAATCACGGAACGCGTCGTTCTGATCGAGTTCGACAGCTTCGAACAGGCCGTCGCGGCATACGAGAGCGAGGCATACCAGAAGGCGCTGGTGGCCCTCCCCGACGGCCTCGAGCGCGACTTCCGCATCATCGAAGGCATCGACTGACCGGCGGATCCGGGTCGGGGGTTAGCGGTGGTCTGCGACGGCCACTGAGGCGACGACCAGACCGTCCTCTCAGACGGTGCGTGCGCAGTTGTCGACACCGGAAGGCGTCCCGGCCCGCGATTATCCACGCTTCTGCAGCCGGCTGGCCTGTTGCTGTTTGTCCACAAGGAAACGCAGGGTCACGTCGATCCCCTCGATCTCCCCGATCCAGCCTTCGGCTTGTGCTCGTTTCCGGTGCAGGACCAAGTCCTTCTCCAATTCGGCAGGTCCAGGTGGTCTACGCCGTGCTTCGAAACGCCCTCCAGCACGTTATGCGGGGAGGAGGGCAGGTCAAGGCGCTGCTACGGGAAGTCCCGGGCCACCGGCTCTACGCGCTGTACATGGTCGCCGCGACCATGGGACTACGGCGCGGCGAGCTGCTCGGGCTGCGCTGGGAAGACGTCGACCTCGACGTCGGCACGCTGACCATCCAACAGACCGTCCAGCGGGCCGGCGGCAAGCTGCACCTCCAGGACGCCAAGACGGAAGGCTCAGAGGCCGTCCTGCCGCTCCGGGAGATCACCCGCGCCACCCTGGAAGTGCATCGTGATCTTCAGGAGAAGGAGCGGGTCGAGCTCGGCGAGGACTGGAAAGATCACGGGCTGGTCTTCCCCTCCGAGCTGGGCACGCCGATGGAGCCGCGCAACCTCAGCCGGCACTTCGCAAGCCTCCGGACGAGGGCCGGAATTTCCACAACACGGCTGCACGACCTCCGGCACACGGTCGTATCAGTTCTGATGGATCTTGGCGTGCCGCCACATACGGTCCAGGCCATTGCAAGGCACTCGGACGTCAAGATCACGCTGAAGATCTACGCCCACTCGAACCTCACCGCCATGCGCGAGGCCCTCGACAAGATCGACGGGTGGTTGTCGTGAAGACGGTTGCCGTAAGTATTGCCGTAAATGGCCACTTGACGATCAAGAAGGCCGACCAAAACGCCTGGTGGGCACGGTTGGGTTCGAACCAACGACCCCCCGCTTGTAAGGCCGGTCCGAGCCGTCCGGCGCTGCCCTACGGCGTCCGTGACCTGCGGAAACTGTCCAGGGCCGGCTGGCGGTAAGCGGGTTCGTGCGCGGCGGTTGCTGTACGCGTTGCAGTACGGCAACCGCCGTGTTTCACTCCCCGTCCACCATCGCCGAAACCCTTACGGCGCCTTAACACCCCTTCCGTGCCGTTCACTCGGGCGCAGGCACGGCCAATCCGGAGCCCTGCCAGGTGTCCACGATCGGGTACGAAGCGGCCGACCGACAAGATCAGGGCAAGCAATTCCCGCGATCCGCTTGAGCCACAACCATCGTCGGAACCATCGCCGCTTGCGTCAGGTAAGTGGGCGGCACGCAGGTCCGGGCGTCCCGCGCTATCAGGTCAGCGACCGGGCCGAGTGGGTACGTCGATCTACTTCCGCCACCAGAAAGCGGCGGCTGATTGAGTCTTCGGGTGATGGCAACCGTCCGACT
>Ga0070683_100006054_pt1 | contig 10139 bp, 9 predicted proteins | sample KBSC713LmetaG_FD_64662 | JGI IMG/M metagenome (GOLD analysis project Ga0070683, IMG submission 64662) | Corn rhizosphere microbial communities from Kellogg Biological Station, Michigan, USA - KBS C7.1-3L metaG | ecosystem: Host-associated > Plants > Roots > Rhizosphere ... | reverse complement strand
TTTCTAAAATGCGACCCCCAGACGTCGTCCGGCGCTCCAAACAATACGGCAACGCTTCCTGGTGCCGCCGAACAGCAACTCGAATCGATTTGGCAGCTTGGTCTGCCCCGATATCTCGAGGCACGCTCCGCCGGGCGAATAGTCTACAACCCTGCAATCAATGACGGGAGCCTTCGGGTCAACGATCAATTTGGCCACGTCGGAATCTCTGCCCTTGGGGCGGACGCGTGTGAACCGTCGCGGATACATCGCCGTTCCTCCAAACCGGAAGGTAACGGCCAATTTCGCAGAGTATCTTGAAGGCTTCGTTGAGCCTTATAGTTATCGAAATGTGCATTCCGGTTGCCATGCGGATCGCGGCCGAAGCAGTTCATCAGCATTCGAACCGCTGAGGGAGCTGGCAAGCTCGGGCGGATCGGCGATACGCCAAGCTGATTAGGATAGAGACCTCCGGGGGTGTCCCCCTTTAGGCGAGGCGAGTGGGGTGGGGTGGGACGGACCCCAGGATTGCCTCGCTTCGCTCGCAATTACGGGAAAAACCGCAAGAAAAGCAGCGGGTTCCCTGCACCGGATCGTATCGGTCGAGTACCCGGCATAAGGGCCATTTACGAATAAGTTCTCTTTTGCGCGCATGCTCTCAATTACAGATTTAGTTGAGCTCGCTGCGTTTTTAACAAGCTGGCGCACGAGCGCGATTTTGAAAATGCCGAATTGAGCGGCGGCGGGTCTCTCGGATCACGCTGAGGATCAGCACCGCACGTATCTTTCGGCTTTTTGGGTCATAGCCATGCAAAACGCCGCAGGCTCCCTGTTTGATGATCTCGATGCCGCGCTCCAGAGCGGCTCATCGGAAAAGCGTGTGAGGACAGCTCAAAGGCTCTGTATCGAATCTAGCGAGGGTTTTGGATAACGACCGAGAACTGAGACCAGCTTTTATGCTCGTTCATATTGTCGCCGATACTGTCAAAAAGCTTGCGGACCTGCGCGCCATGCTGGAACGGCACCACGCGGTAACATCCGAATTGCTAAGCGACGCAAGCATCCGTTGCGGCGAGTCTGATGCTGTCGTCGTCACGGCGAACTTACAAGCCGTCGAAAATATTGCGACTCTCAAGGAGATGTTCGGGAAATTAACGCACGTACGTAAGCGGATTTTTATTGTCGATCAGAAAACGCGCCTGTTCACCGCTCAGGCTTATGCTCTGGGAGCGACGCGCGTACTTGTTAATCCCATTAGTCAATCTCGCCTGTTGGCAGAACTGGCCGATAGAGACCGTCCAGAGACCAACTTGAACAAGGTTTTGCCCAGCGCGCGCGAAGCCGCGACGGCCGGTGCTGCTGCCATGGCTTCGATGTTTTCAGACGCTCTCACCGGCAATCCCATCGATGTTGGCAGCGCGAAAGGCACAGCCGGCAAAATTGCGGACAGCATCGCCGAGGATGGATTGTGTGACTGGCTCGAGACGGTTCGCCACCACCACGAGGGAACCTATCAGCACTGCCTCCTGGTCACAGGAATAGCCGTCGATTTCGGACTGAGCCTCGGTCTGTCGAAGGCAGACAATGAGCGATTGTATTCCGCCGCGATGTTTCATGACATTGGCAAGGCGAAAATTCCGCTCGCTGTCCTGGACAAGCCGGGGCGTCTCGACGCACGGGAACGTGCGCTGATCGAAACTCATCCTGTGGCCGGATATGACGTGCTGAAGGGAAACCCGGCTATTTGCCCGGAAATCCTTGATGCAGTCCGGCATCATCACGAATATCTCGATGGAAGCGGATACCCAGACGCACTTTGCGCCGCCAGCATATCCGACCTCGTTCGAATATTGACTATTTCCGATATCTTTGCGGCATTGATCGAGCGTCGATCCTACAGGCCAACCATGCCTCGGGAACAGGCCTATGAAATCATTCGGAATATGGAAGGAAAGCTTGAGAGGCCGCTGGTAGCCGCATTCAGGGCTGTGGCATTGAATCGCTGACGGAGCGGATCTGAATAGATGAGGCGACGTACGAAGATGCTACGCCCTGAAATCTCGCCCGTCCAAAGCTCCCTAGGACGTCAAAATGCTCGGTCGATTGTGCGGCGGAAGCGGTGCGGGTTGTTGCGATGACGTTCATGAGACCGGTTCTTTTTTCGATTGGCAACGCGTTACGAGCGCGTCTGTCGAGGTCCATCATGCGCGGCACAATGTGCCAGATCAACCCGCCGACTCACAGTACAAAACCCCATTGCCGCGCGGTCTGCACAATCCAGTCGCGGTAGAGCGTCAGCGGCGTCACGCCGGTCAGGCCGCCGCAGCCGGTGCTGCCGTTCGGCCCTGTCGACCAGCTGACGACGCCGACGATGGCCGGGCCGCCCTGCCGGTCCTCAAACACCGGGCCGCCGGAATCGCCGGTACACGCGCCGAGCCCGCCGCGCGTGCCCTGCCTGACCGGATCGACCAGGCGAATCTGCAATGTCCCGGGCTGGCCGGTGGCAATCAGGCCGGCGACGCGAATGGTGCCGCCGCTACTGCCCTCGCCGCGAATGGTCACGCCGATGCCGGCGATGCTGAAGCGGCTGCCGGCGACAATCGGTATCTGCGGCGCGCCAAGAACCGCCGCGATTTTCCCCTTCGGCGGCGCTTCGAGCTGCAGCAGCGCCACGTCGGCGGTGGCGCGATGGGCCGTCATCGCCTGCATATTGAAGGCGGGATGAATGCTGACGTTTTTCACGTCCCGCAACTGCGGCTGCTTGTCGGCGCTATATTCGACGATTTTGTAGATCGCGCCGGGCTGCACGCAATGCGCCGCCGTCAACACCAGTCTGGTTGCGACCAGAGCGCCGGTGCAGAAATTACCGCGCGAGCCGACGATGGTGACGATGGAGCGGCCGATGCCCTCGGTGGACGGCACCCCGCCGCCGACGATGGCGTCGGCGGGCGCGGAAAGCAGCAACGCCGAGATCGCCATCAATGGAGCCAGAATTTTCATTGGCGCAGCAATAGCCCGCAACCTGTCGGCCGCCAAGGGAGGTTCAGACTGGTCCTCGCCCGGACACCATGTTAGCCGTTCCCAATTGGGTTCGCATGGGCGGGAAATTGATGATCGAAGCAGTGATCTGGGATTTCGGTGGGGTGCTCACGTCATCGCCCTTCGAGGCATTCGCACGCTTCGAGACCGAACGCGGGCTACCCGCCGATATCATCCGGCGCACCAATGCCAGCAATCATTGGGAAAACGCCTGGGCGAAATTCGAGCGCGCAGAAGTGGATATTGAAACCTTCGATCGACTGTTCGCCGTGGAATCGCTGGCGCTGGGCGCAGAGGTGAGAGGCAAGGACGTCTTGCCGCTGCTGTCAGGCGATCTGCGGCCCGAGATGGTCGAGGCGCTGAAACGAATCGGAGCCAAATTCAAGACTGGCTGCATCACCAACAACCTTCCCGCCAACGCGATCGGAAGCGTGGAGGGTCGGTCACTCTACATCGCGGAGGTGATGGCGCTGTTCGATCACGTCATCGAATCCGCAAAGATCGGCTTGAGGAAGCCCGACCCCCGCATCTATCGGATGATGGTGGAGGCGCTCGGCGTCGATCCCAAGGCTTGCGTCTATCTGGACGATCTCGGTGTCAATCTGAAGCCGGCGCGCGACATGGGCATGACCACCATCAAGGTCGTCAACGCGGCGCAGGCGATCGCCGAACTTGAAGCGGCGACGGGGCTAGCGCTGCGCAATTGTTAGTTGCATCTGTTCACGGCGTTACCCTTAGCGGTGATGCCAGACGTGAACTTCATCTTCACAGCCGACGGCACAAAGGTGCGTCGGCCAATCCGGCGACACACCTGCCCAACGGATTCACCGTCTTTGGACGGAGGGCTTTACGGCTTCTTACACATTTGCCGGTAGGCAGGTATTCCAGCAAACGCGGCACCGCCGCCGTTCGGATCCTGTCATATGTTGAAGATCTATAATTGCATCGCCAACGCCCATGATTTGAAGCTCGTAGCGCTCGCCGCCATCATCTGCGTCCTGGCGTCATTCGCAGCGATTAATCTGCTTCATCACGCGCGCAAATCGAGCGGCCACATGCGAGGCGTGTGGCTCGCCGTATCGGCCGTATCCACCGGCTTCGGCATCTGGGCAACGCACTTCGTCGCGATGCTTGCATTCACACCGGGCATACCGAGCGGCTATAACGTTGTCTTAACCATCCTGTCTCTGGTCGCGGCCGTTCTGCTTACTGGCGCAGGGCTCGCGGTATCGCTGGCTCCGAACTGGCGTCACGGACCATGGGTTGGCGGCGCCATTGTTGCCGGCGGTATCGCCGCGATGCACTACACCGGTATGGCGGCCTTCGAAATCCAGGGCATCGTCCTTTGGGACTCCGCGCTCGTGATCACATCGATTGTGCTGGGTGCGGCGATCGGTGCGGTCGCGCTTCCCGTCGGTCTTCATGGCAAGGAAGAGCGATGGAAGATCGGCGGCGCGGTTCTGTTGACGCTGGCGATCTGCAGCCATCACTTCACGGCGATGGGCGCGGTGTCGATAATCCCCGATCCAACCATCGAGGTTTCTCAATCGGCGCTGCCGGCCGGATGGCTGGCGGTCGGCGTGGCGCTCGTGAGCTTCGCAATTATCGGGCTAGCCTTCGCGGGCGTCGTGCTTGATATCCGCGACCGGCGCCGTTCCGAACTTGAAGTCGACCGGATGCGCGACCTCGCCAACGCATCAGTGGAGGGGCTTCTGGTTTGTGATGGCGAAGCGATCGTCTCCGTCAACACGAGCTTCGCTGCCCTGACCGGTGTATCCGTTTCCAATCTGGTTGGTACAAGGCTCGAAAGCCGCTTTCCCGACAACGTCGCGCGCGCCAGGTTGCTGTCCGGCTCCAGCCTTCCGGTTGAAACCGGTTTGCGGCACCTCGATGGCTCGTTGATCCCCGTCGAACTCATTCTGCGGCCGATCGTTTTTGCCGGGCGGCCGCATCACGTCGTCGCCGTTCGCGATTTGCAGGCGCGCAAGGAGGCCGAGCAGCATATCCACTATCTCGCACATCACGATGCACTGACGTCGCTACCCAATCGCAGCCACTTCAACGAGCGGATCGACCAGGAAATCGCCGCCTTGACCAAGGGCGAAAGCCTCGCGGTGCTCTGCCTCGACCTCGACCGGTTCAAGGAAGTCAACGACCTGTTCGGCCACGCCGCGGGGGACCAAGTGCTTCAGGCTGTAGCTTCGCGCGTCACCGCAGCACTCGGCGAGCGTCAGATGATGGCTCGTCTGGGAGGCGACGAGTTCGCAGTTCTGTTACCGGGAGTTACAAATCCCGCCGCGGCAAGCCGGCTTGCCGAGAGCATCCTGGAAGTGCTGCGCTCCACAAGCGATACGCCGGAAACCAACAGCATCTCGACGAGCATCGGCATCGCACTTTATCCCGACGATGCGGCGGATCGTCAGTCGCTTCTGACACACGCCGACACCGCTCTCTACCGGGCCAAAACCGAAGGCCGCAATACCTATCGATTCTTCGAAGCGAAGATGGGCGCTGAGGTCCGCGAGCGCCGGATGCTGGAACACGATCTGCGGCTCGCGATCGCGCGCGACGAGATGCGGCTGGTGTATCAACCGCAAAAGGAAATTCACAGCCAAACCATCGTTGGCTTCGAGGCCTTGCTGCGCTGGAAGCACCCGACGCGCGGTGAGATTTCGCCGACCATCTTCATCCCGATTGCCGAGGAGACCGGTGCGATCCTGGAGATCGGAGACTGGGTGCTGAAGACGGCCTGCCGCGAGGCCGCAACATGGACGCGCGCGCTGACCATCGCTGTCAACGTCTCGGCCGTGCAACTTTACAATGCCGACTTTGTGAAGGAATTGCACCAGATCCTGCTGGAGACCGGCCTGCCACCCCGTCGTCTGGAGATTGAGATCACCGAGACCGCGCTGGTTCGCGACTTCAACCGCGCGCTGGCCACTTTGCGGCAAATCAAGGCGCTGGGCATTGGCATCGCGATGGACGATTTCGGCACCGGCTATTCGTCGCTGTCAAACCTCCGCGCGTTTCCGTTCGACAAGATCAAGATCGACGGCTCATTCATCAAATCGGTCAATTCCAACGATCAGGCCGCAACCATCGTCCGTGCAGTCCTGGGCCTTGGACGCGGCCTTGGCTTGCCGGTGCTGGCGGAAGGTGTCGAGACCGACGCCGAACTTAAGTTCCTGCAGGACGAGCTTTGCAATGAGGTGCAGGGCTATCTGCTTGGTCGCCCGGCCACCATCGGTAGTTTCCGCAATTTCACGCATGGCGACGCCGTGTCGGATGTGAGCGACGATGTTGTTGCATCGCGAGCAAAAATCGCCTGAAAATGCGCTGCGACCGCCATCGGGGTGCTCAAACCGCCGACGGAGATGCCGCGCGCGGTGAAGCGCGCTTCCACGACTGCGCTCCCTGCCACAAGCTTGAAGCCGGCGCCAACAATGTCAGGCCGAGCCTGCACGGCATTTTCTCGCGCAAGGCCGGCGAGCTTGGCGATTTCCACTACTCGCCGGCGATCAAGCGCAGCGGAATTGTCTGGAGCCTGAGACGCTCGACAAGTTCGTCGCCGATCCGCAAGCCCTAGTGCCGGCCAATCGCATGCCCTATGCCGGCATGGCCAGCGCCGATGACCGCGCCGACCTCATCGCCTACCTGTTGAAGACGTCGAAGTAGGCCTTCCCGGCACCAGATTCGCCGCCGGACCGTCCGTCCTTCATTTGCGCGGGCTGGCGGTTGCTAATACAGTCTGATGAAACAAACCAAAATAACGGGGTGACGCGTGAGATATCAGGGCATTCGGGTCGCGGTTCTTCTCGCCGGCATAGGCTGCGGCTTTTTAGCTTTGCCGGCACAGGCCGCGGATTGGAAACCGGTTCGACCGATCAACCTGATCGTGCCCTGGGCCGCGGGCGGCTCGACCGATCAGATCACCCGGCTGGTCGCCGGCGAGATGGAGAAATCGCTCGGCCAGACCATCGTGATTATCAACCAGCCCGGCGCTTCCGGCTCCATCGGGACACGAAGCGCGCTGGAAGCCGCCAAGGACGGCTACACCTGGACCGCCGGCGCGGCGCAGGATCTCGGCGCGTACCAGACGCTGGGCTCGCTCGATACCTCCATCAAGGACTGGCATCTGTTCCTGAGTGTCGCCAATGTGCAGGTGATCGGCGTCAATGCCAAGGCGCCCTATCAAAGCGCCAAGGAATTGCTGGATGCCATGAAGGCGCAACCCGGCAAGATTTCAGTTGCGACCGCCGGCGTTACCTCGGCCGGTCACAACGCGATGGAATTGATCGCGAAGGTCACCGGCGTGAAATACCGCCACGTCACCTATGATGGCGGCAACCCGGCCGTGGTTGCGACCGTTTCCGGAGAGGCCGAGGTCACCACGCAGCTGGCCGTCGAGCAGGCCGACATGATCCGCGGCAAGCGGCTTCGCCCGCTCGCAACCGTCAGCGACAAGGCGCTGGAACTGGAGGGCTACGGCAGCATCCCGCCGCTATCGCAGACGCTTCCCGGCTTCTCGGCGCCGACCAACTATTTTGGCATCTTTATTCCCAAGGGAGTGCCGGACGACGTCATCGCCACCGTCGATAAAATCTGGAAGGACAGCATCTCCAACAGCGAAGCCGTGAAGAAATACGCGACCTCGCGCGGCGCACTGTTTGCGCCGTCGTCCGGAGAGGCCGCGCAAAAGGCGGTATTTCCTGCGGTGCAGGCCAACGCCTGGTTGCTGTTCGATACCGGCAAGGCCAAAGTTTCCCCGGACACCGTTGGCATTCCGAAACCCTGACGCGCCTTCCGAAATATGACGTGCTAGCCGGGCGGCATCACCGATCAGACCTCTGTTGGATGATATCTTATGTCTTCGCCTGAACCGGCCATGCCGGCCGCGTCAACCGCGGCTCGCGAATCCGAAGACCCGGCCAGCTTGCGCAGCGATTTCCTGTCCGCTATCGGCTGGATGGGATTGGGAATTGCGATCCTGATCGGGTCAGTGACCATGGACCGACTCGAAAAGCAGGGCATCAACCCCTACACCATCCCCGGATTGCTTCCGGGATTGCTCGGTATCGCCATGACGATCCTCGGGGCATTGCTGGCGGCGCGCAGTTGGCGTCGACATTTGCTGGCATCCACCGCCAACGGCGCACCGGCCGACCGCGCCGAACGAAAACGCCTTTTGCTGGTGCTCGGACTGTGCCTCACCTTTGGCGTAGTGCTGGTCGGACACGGCCTGCCGTTCTGGCTTGCCGCCGCCATCTTTGTGTCGACGGCGATTCTCTCGCTGCAATATCAGCAGCGCAAATCAAGCGGCCAGAAACTGAGCGCGCGCATGGTCGTCACCGCCGTCGCGATCGGTCTCGGCGCCGGCATCATCATCACCATCGTGTTCCAGGAAATCTTCCTGGTTCGCCTGCCCTAACGCACCGGAACTTGTCATGCTGACGGGGCTATCCGAACTCGGTCAAGCCTATCTGAGCATTCTCAATGTCTATTCCCTCGCCTATGGGCTCGGGGGTGCGCTGCTCGGCATTATCGTCGGCTGCCTGCCCGGATTATCGGCCACGCTCTGCATCGCGCTGCTGACGACGCTCACCATCAAGATGGCGCCCAACGATGCCATCCTGATCCTGATCTGCTCTTATGTCGGAACGCTTTATGGGGGATCGCGCACCGCGATCCTGCTCAACATCCCCGGCACCGCAGCCAATGCAGCCTCGTGCGCGGACGGCCATGCGCTCGCCTTGCGCGGCGAGGCCGGCCGCGCCATCGGCATTGCGACATCGGGCGCCTTCAGCGGCACGCTGTTTGGTGTGCTGTGTCTGGCCGCGTTTACGCCGCTGCTCGCCGAGGTCTCGCTCTCGTTCGGCGCATACGAATTCTTTTGGCTGGCTTTGCTGGGGGTTGCGATGTCCGGCAGCATTGTCGGCAACGATCCGCTGAAGGGATGGCTGATGGGTACGCTCGGCCTTTTCGTGGCGCAAATCGGCCAGGAGGGCCTCTATGCCCACGACCGATTTACATTCGGATGGAGCCAGCTCTCCGGTGGCATTTCGCTGATTCCAGCGCTGGTCGGCGCCTTTGGTTTTGCCGAAGTCCTGACCACGCTCGCCGATCCCGTCGAACGGAAAATGGTCGAGATGCGCGACTCCGTGCTGCCGCGATTTCGCGAGGTTTTTCAATATTGGCGTACCGTGCTGCGCTCAGGCGCCATCGGCGTTCTGACCGGGCTGATGCCGGGTGTTGGCGAGGATGCCGGCGCCTGGATGTCCTATGCCGCCGCCAAGGCGGTCAGCAAGGAGCGCGAGCAGTTCGGCAAAGGATCGATCGACGGCCTGATGTCTGCCGAAACCGGCGACATGTCCTCCATTCCCGGCCACATTATTCCGGCGCTCGCGCTCGGCATTCCCGGATCGGCGCCATCGGCGGTCTTGATGGCCGCCATGATCATCCACGGCATTCAGCCCGGGCCGATGCTGATGATCGAACATCCGCAATTCATTTACGACGTGGTGGCGATGACGTCGCTGGCAACCGTCAGCATCCTGGTGTTTGGACTGTTTCTGATCAAGCCGCTGTTGCTGGTGCTCAAGATCAAGCGCACCGTGCTGATGCCCATTATTTTCCTGCTCTGCACCGTCGGCGCCTTCGCCAGCGCCTCCCGGCTGTTCGACATCTACTGCATGCTGGCGATCGGAATCGGCGCGTTCTTCCTGCGCCGGCGCGGATATCAGATGGCGCCGTTCGTGCTTGGCCTGGTTCTCGGCGGCCTGCTGGATAAAAGCCTGCGCCGGGGCCTCGTGTTGTCGGACGGCAGCATCGAGCCATTTTTTACCCGGCCGATCAGCATCGGCTTTGCCACCGTGACGATCCTGATTCTTTTGCTCTATATTCCCGCGTTCAAGTCGCTGCTCTCCACGATCACTGGGACCGTCAGCAAGCAGATCCAGCGCCTTGTCTCCCGGCAAGCCTGAACGACCGGAGTTTCAAAATGCGGATCGCCTTGTGCAACGAGGTTCTCGGCGGCATGGCGCTGGAGCGGCAATGCGAGTACGCCGCCGCCCTTGGCTATGACGGCCTCGAAATCGCTCCGTTTACGCTGAGCACGTCGCCGG
>Ga0070683_100006052_pt1 | contig 10142 bp, 5 predicted proteins | sample KBSC713LmetaG_FD_64662 | JGI IMG/M metagenome (GOLD analysis project Ga0070683, IMG submission 64662) | Corn rhizosphere microbial communities from Kellogg Biological Station, Michigan, USA - KBS C7.1-3L metaG | ecosystem: Host-associated > Plants > Roots > Rhizosphere ... | reverse complement strand
TGGAACCGCCGCCTTCGCGGCGAACAGCGACGTATCGTTGATGCCATCCTCGCTCGTGGCGTCGATGTCGTGCTCGTCAAAGGTGTAACGCTTGCCGCGCGCTACTATGGGGAAATCGCGTTGCGGCCAATAGGCGATATTGACTTATTGGTGCGCCCGGAGGATGCCGCAGACTGCGGACGCATCTTGACAACATGCGGTTACACACCGTTGCCCGGACGAGAAAATCCAACACAGTGGCACGCGCTCGTGAATCGCGCCCTGGCTTACCGTGATGACGCCGGAATCACCATTGATGTCCACTGGGCACTGGCAAGCCTGCCACCGTATGTCGCCGCCTTTCCTCAGGCTGAGTTGTGGAACTGCGCTGAGAACCTCGACCCCGCGGGACCGTCAGCCAGGCGGCTCTCAACTGCTGATGAGTTACGCTTTCTCTGCTTTCACTATGCAGCTCAACATCGGGACAAGCGACTGATTTGGCTCGTAGATATTGCCGAGATACTCCGTATGCTTCCTTCGGCCTGGGATTGGCCGCAATTCGTCTCAGATACAATCGCGCGAGGCCTGGCAATGCCTGTTGCAGCGGCTCTGGATATGGTGCAGCACTTACTCAACGTCAAGATACCTGCAAGGGTTATGTTGGATCTGCATACCGCTGCCTCTCACTGGAAGGAACGAATGGCATGGCGAGCGGCACAGGCCGGCCGTTACGGGATAAGGGCTATGTATCAGCACCTGAGGGTGCAGGATGGTATTGCAGCGCAGCTTGCCTTCGCGAGGCAGGGGCTTTTATGGCACGCGATTGTACCAGCGCGCACGCGGGTGAGTTCTTTGCGACAGACTTTTGGGGAGCGGCGCCTGAGAATATCCGGCGCAGCATCTGGTGCGGAGGAGACGTGATAGACAGTCAATATCCGCGCACCCGCCCGGCCACGTAGGTTAACCGCTTGCTCTGGGGCGATTACATTTACTCGGATGGTCTGCCGCCGTGCCAACGCCAGTAGGGACTTCACTGGCCAGATTTTCCCCTGTGTTACCCAAATGGCAAACATTCGCTATCATCGTTATGAAGGTTAGTGCCTTAGCGCACCACTTGAGTCGAAGTGTCTAGTTTGAGGGGTTTGGGGATAATGCCCGATACGGATCAATCGAGCAACTCAAGCAAAGACGCTATGACATCTCCGCAAGGCACACCCCAACGTCACACTTTTCCAACGATCGACAATTATGATACCTTGCTCACCAGCAGCGTGGAACGCCTTTCATCGCGTCATGCTCAGAAGGCCACGAAACCAACCGCGCCGCTCATAGCGAGGCGGGCTGTGTCTTTTGGCCTGGTTGGTGGTTTCGTCGCACTCGTTGGGTTTGTCATTCTCTATGTGCTGGTAGAGCAAGTCGGCCTCAATAAAAACCTCGCGTACTTCATTCAAGCCGTTGTCTCGATTGAGCTCAATTTCTTCCTCAACCGGACAGTCACCTGGCGAGATCGCCGTGGCGCGGGCTTCGCATCATTTTTCGGCATGTGGGCGCGCTTCCACCTTACCCGCGTCGTCACGGTGGCGCTTAATCAAGTGCTCTTTGGGGCATTCGTCTATATCGGTATTAACTACCTGGTTGCCAATGGCCTCTGCATCATCATCGTGATGATCATCAACTTCCTCGTCGGAGATAGATTCGTCTTCCGGTCGCGCCCGGCTGCCGCGAGCCTGGTCGAAGTCTTGACCTCTGACCTCATAAATCTCGAGGTGACCACTGAGCCACATCTTGGCAGTATCATCGGTCCACGAGCATTGCCAGACACAGGATGGCCAACGGTGAGTGTGATCGTGCCGGTTGGACGCAATCGGCATGGCATTGAGCCCACCGTTTCCGCTCTCACACAGCAAGACTACCCAGGTGAGATCGAGATCATTCTCGTAGGTGACCAAGATGACCTCGCCTGGGACGACATACAGTGGTATATCGATGATGACCTCGTGACGATCATAGAATCCGAGACATCTGGCTCGAGCGTACCGCTGGGAAGAAAGCGACTCGCGGGCATTGGGCGCGCGCGCGGCCAGATACTTGCGACGCTTGACCCTGGCCTGGTGCCGCCCAGCACCTGGATATCCTCAGGCGTCGACCATATCCGTGATGGATGGCCGTGCGTCGTGGGACCCACGGCTGGCTTTGACAGGTTGGCATCTTCATCGACGCTTCGCACGGACATGTTTCTGCCAGGTCGGGTGCTCGATCCAGAGCGCCTGCTCGCCTCCAATTATGTGCCGCCGCTGGCAGCCAATCTCTTTATCGCTGGTGATGTCCTGCCTAATCTCCTCTCCACCAGAACGAAAAATGACACCGCCGACAACGACTACCTTGATTGGATCTGGAATCTAGCGCAGGCCGATATCGCGGTCTTTGAAACGCCGACGATCGCTGCGGGTTTGGCCTATAGGCCCCATGCTGGCCAAGTAGCCCGGAGATATGTGGACGCTGGCGCCGTCCTCGCCAAAAGCTCGCGACAATCCAAGCGTGCCCCTGGGCGTGAGCGTCGACGGACGCCTGTGATCGTTGGCTTGGTCTCAGTAACTATGGCAGTAGCCCTCCTGGTCGCTGGGGCCGTAATATTCGGTTGGCCTGGCCGCCAGGGCTCTCTCGGATCCGGGAGCTTGCCCAACCTCTCCATCCTATCCAATTTGCCGTTGGGATTTGTCATAGCAATTCTCGCGGCCGTATGCGCGGCGGCCCTGGAGGTCGCGTCGAAGGTGACTGATGTCGAACAGAGTGGACAATGGGGAACCGTATTAGCCCCTGTTTATCGCCTGGTCTATGCATGGGATGTCACTCTCGGCAGAGTCGGTAGTGCGCTACGCTCTCCTCGCCGCACGTCCAAAACAACTACGACATCTGAGCAGACAGCCCCGAGATTCGTCACCACCCATGCTTCAAATGAGGCCTTCACCCGGCCAATGGCCACCATGCCACCCGGCCCAATGCGCAGGCGCGCAGTGGTTCCGGCCAGAGGCCCGCGAGTGACCCCAGCTGTGGCGTGGCCAAGCGTGAGTGTAGTTATCCCAGTCAAAAGCAACCAGGCGACAATTGGCGCCACAGTTAGATCGCTGCTCAACCAGGAATACCTGGGTTCCGTCGAGATTTTGCTAGTCGGCGACATCAACGACCCAACGTGGCAAGCCATACGAGATGACATCGAGTCCGGGCGTGTGCGCATTCTGGAGGCCGAGGTTCATAGCGCCAATCGCGACGCAAATGCAAAGCGATCGATCGGCCTCAAGGCCGCGCGTGGCGACGTCCTGGCGCTGACTGATAGCGATATGATTTTGCCATCGCACTGGGTTGCGACAGGCATCCAATACATTCTGCGTGGCTGGCCGTGTGTGGCAGGTCCAATGCGTGGAGTTACCGGCAATTTTTGGGATGCATATGCCGATTTGGTAAGCCTGGGAAGTAAAACGCCTCGGTTTGTCGTCAACCGTATCCTCGATGCCGAGCGGTACGGGCGACCAAAGCATAAGCCGCCAATTACTGCAAATGTCTTCATGACGCGCGAGGCGTTGGAGCGTGCTGGCGATTTCGATGCTACCTTTATCCACTCGTATGAAGACTATTCGTGGTTCTGGACCACCTGCAAGGCGGGGGTTCCGATACTTTGCACCCCTTCACTGCAAGCCGATCACTATCACCGCCAAGGCTGGAGACGCCTCTTGCGCCAGTATACGCGGGCCGGCAAGGGATGCGCTGACTTTGTCATGAAATATCCTGAGTCGCCGTTGTCGCGCTTGCGGCTTCTCCAATGGATGTGGGTGTGGGCTGCGACGCTGGGCGCCATCGGACTGATAGCGGCTGGAGTGATTGCTACAAATAACCCCGGCTTGCTTGGCATCCCGACAGAGTTTGCGCACGCATCGATCTTGCCAGCGCCTCTGGAACTGCTCGATCCACTTATACTGGCAGTGCTGACCACGCTGGGGCTGCTGGGTTTGGGCATCACGAACGCCATGACCGTGCGTCAGGCGCGTGCGGTTGTCTTTCCCTTCATTACCCTCGTCTTCGGCCTGGCATTTTCCTACGGCATGGCCGTTGAGTTTACCCAACAATTCGTGGCAAGGCGACTTGGGGCGCTCCACGTGCGTCTACAACGTTCGCAGGTAATCACTGCGACTCTCTACACCGGAATCCTGGTTGTGAGCTCCGGACTCCGCCTGTGGGATCTGGGCGCTCGCCCCGGATACGAATGGGATGAGCCGGTATACGGCAGTGTCGGCGCCCACTTTGCGCAGTTCAGTACGGTGACGTATAAGGCTCCGATCGCGCGGCCCACGGAGTATCTGTCGCATCCGCCCTTCTATTTCATCATGCTCGGCCAATGGTTCCGTATGGTTGGTACTGGTATCACCCAGGCGCGCGTGCTCTCGGCGATCATGTCTTTGCTACTGATCACGATCCTCTTTCTCTACCTGCGCCAGCGTATGGGCGCGTGGGCGTTGCTGCCAACCTTGCTGGTCGCCTTCGACGGCTGGATCGTCTTCGCGAACCGCATCAGTTGGATTGACAACTCGGTAGTCGTGTTTGGCATGTTGGGCATTTGGGCATACTTCTACGCGCTCAAACGCGATACGACGCGAGCCTACGTCGTCGCAGGACTAGCGCTCGGCCTTACGCTGGCCTTCAAGCAGCTTGGAATCTATTTCTGCGCAATTCCGGTCCTGAACTGGATTTTTTCACGTCAGCGCACACGTGGCCACCTTGTCATGTTGGGCACGATAGTTGTGTGCTTCATGCTCTACCTGGGCTACATGGTCAGCGTCTACAAAGATGCCTTCGTGCGGCAAACCATGTCGCAGATCTTCCGGTCGAGCGGCGCCGTCACCTCGCGGGGCGTCGTGAGCCCGCAAGATGTTATCACTGCGCTCGTGGGACAGTACCATATCTTCGCTTTCACGGTGCTCCTGTGTGCGGCATCACTGGCCTGGCTAGCGGTCGATATCACCCGCAGTATTCGGCGCCGCGACCCGTCATGGCTGCGCCGCTACAGCATCGAAGCCAGTTGGATTATCGCGGGCATCGTGGTCTTCATCGCCGTCCAGATCAAGTTCCCCAACTACTTCATTTACCTGATGATCCCGCTGTTTGTGTATCTGGGCATGCGCATCCGCGATGTCGCCTCTGGCTGGCTCGCGGCTAGACCGCGCCATCCGCGCCTGTTGAGGATCGGGCTGATCGCCCTGCTCGCATTCGCTATTGCCGCTGACCTTGGCGCGTTCTACCTGCGCATCGTCGATCAGAATGACAACGCGCTGTTGCAGGTCGCCACCTATGTCACAGCCAATGTCCCCGCAAGCGATACCGTGCTGGCGGACGAGCCGGTTGGCGTGATGATCCCTCAACCCTACTGCAAACTGGAGTCCGCGAGTACCTGTCCAGATGTGAAGTGGATCGTGACCTATACGAGCCTGACCCAAAAGTTGCCCACACAGGCAAGTGATCCGCAACTCTACGTCCTACTACAGGGCGCTGAAAAAGTCGTGGTGTTTGTCGGCTTCAAGGAGACAATTACCGTCTATCGCGTCGTTGGTGCGGGCAACGTGCTGCCGTCAACGCCGCAACCGACCGTTGTGCCAACCGTTGTACCCACGGTCGCGCCAACAGCGGCGCCAACAGCTCCGCAAAAGCCAGCGCCGACCGCCACACCGACGACGCCAGCGACACCGGCCACAGCGACACCGGCGCCGACCGCCACGACACCTCCTTCGCCCTAGTTTTCGAGGAGCCGGGAGTAGGATGAGGATGCACGATCGATGGATGAAATGGGAGAGAGCGATTACATGACATGGAATGAGCCACAGGCGCAGGACACCGTGTCCTCTCGACCATTTGGGCCGCCATCGCCGGAGTCCCCGACGCAACTGGATCGAGCTGGGGGGCAGCCGACTGCGCCGGTCCCATTCGCGTGGGAAACCGAGCCAACCCTGGCAAGCGGGGACGCGCGAACGCAACCCGGCGGGGAGCCAACCATGCTCCGGACGCCGACGAAGCGCGGTACGGAACGACGGGGTCGCCTGTTGCGGCTGATGCGCGCTCACCGCATCCTCTCCGTGACGCTCCTTGCATGCATCCTGCTGCTCGCCCTCGCAGGAGTGGTTGGCGCCGTTCAGACCTATGATCAGTACTCAACCGCACGAGCAGAGGCCGTCGATGGCATCAAGCATCTCAAACAGGTACAGTCACTCCTCAAGCCGCTTGCGAAGCAGCCCGCGATCCCCGATCCGGCCTTGCTGGCATCGGTGAAGAGGGAACTGACCCTTGCCGAGGCCGACTTTGCCGCCGCCCGCAGTATTTTGGGCGGCTGGAACTTTTCGCTCGCCGGGCATATGCCCATAGCGAGCGACACGGTTTCGTCTGGAGTGAGCCTGATTGTTGCCGCCGATGAGGCATCGTTGGGTGGGCTTGCGCTCGTGAATGCCGTCGAAACCGCACAGCCATTGCTCCATGCTGGGTTCCTTGCCTCCGAGACGAAGCCCGCAACGCCCGTGCTGACTGCAGCGATGTTATCCCAGATCACGGACGACTTTGAGACGGCGTTGGCCCACTTCGATACTGCCATCACGCTGGCGCAGACGGCAGATCTCACCGTGATTCCAACCAGCCTGGTGAGTGACAGCACACGCGCGAGTCTCAGCGACTTGCTCACACAATGGCCCAACATGCGCGGGCAACTGCAGAACGTGCGAAGTTGGCTAGGCGCGGCGCCCGCGCTTCTTGGCGTGACGGCGCCTCAGCGCTATCTCGTCGAATTACTTGACCGCGGTGAGATGCGCTCGACCGGCGGCTTCATTGGTTCCTATGGCATCCTGACGATCCAGTCGGGCCAGATACAGCCGTTTACGCTCAGTGATGTCTTCGCGTTGGATTTACCCTATGTTCACCGCGTGGGACAACTGCCAGCGCCCAACAAATACGCGTGGTGGCCGTTCCCGGGCTACGGGCTACGAGACTCGAACCTCTCCTTCGACTTCCCGACCAGCGCCAAATACGGCATGCAAATGCTCAAAACCGAGGGAGGCCCCGACGTTCAGGGTGTCGTTGCCATTACGATTCCGATCATACAGCGCATTATTAAGGTGATTGGATCAGTGCCCCTGCCGCAATATGGCGTGACGGTGACTGCCGACAACCTTGAACCGCTCATTCGCCTGTATACCGAGACAAAGGCGGCCAACGTCGGCAGCGACTTACCACCGAGCGACCAGTTGACTACGTTGCATGAGCGGTTCACCGCATTGCTGGGTCGCGCGTTCATGGCGAAGCTCCATAGCGCGAACACCAAGCAGTTGTCGCAAATCGCCCAGATTCTCCTATCGAGCCTTCCGACCAAAGATCTCCAGGTCTACCTGAGCAATCCTTCGGCGGAAGGGCTGCTCACGGCGCACGGCCTCGACAGCTCCCTCTACCGCGGCCCGCAGGATAGCGTCACCATCGTCGATTCGAACACGACAGGGAACAAAGCAAATCTCTTTACGACTGTCAACTACACCGATGCGGTGACTATTGCCTCCGATGGGACCGCGACACATCACCTCACTATTACCTATAATTTCAGTAGCGCCAGCCTCCCGAGCATGACGCATTACCTCTATGGCAGGTCGCACTACCATACGTACCTGCGGGTGTACACCTCGAGCGATGCGAAATTAGTTGCGCACGATGGCTTCAACGGTGGCATGGTGCAACTCAATGTCAGCGATGAGCCTGACCGCCAGATGTGGGGTGGCTATGTCATCGTGCAGGACGGGACGCCCTATTCGCTGCACTTTACCTGGACGGAGGCGCATGCGGCTACGAAAGATAGCTCCGGCGTCTGGCACTACCACCTGATTTTCCAGCATCAGGCGGAGTCGCGCCAGCATCTGGTACTGACCGTCACCCTGCCAGAGGAAAGCAAGCCTGCGCTGAGCTTTCATGGCAATCTGGATCGAGATCGAGAGATCGTAGTGTAAGAGATTCCGTGCAGTGTCGCCAAATCGGCTATGGCCTGATTGCACAGAGCGAGTCATGCATGCCCAGGAAGACCTTACCTGCGCGGAAGCTTTGGCGCGTGTCGGAGTCGCGATGCGGCGGCGTTAGAGTACCTATCCGCGGTCATGCCAGGATATGTGTAAAAATAGGTTCTCCTGTTGATTTGGTGTGGCGCGCTCGGTGTATGAGGCGCCGGTTGGACTAAACCCCATTTACCAGACCACGGGGCAAGTCAACTCATCAATGGATAAAGAGCAGGTGGCTTCAAACTCGACGGGTGGCAAATAGCCCAGGCTGGAGTGCAGCCGCTTCACATTATAGACCGCTTCAATGAAGTGGCCCAAGTTGCTCTCAGCCTCAGCAAACGTGCGGTACTCTTGGAGATAGACCTCCTCCCGTTTCAACGTTTTGAAGAAGCTCTCAGCTTTGGCGTTGTCGTAGGGATTGCCTTTGGCAGACATACTCACGCGAGCGTCGGCCTGTTCGCGCCGGGCCACATAGGCCAAACTGGCATACTGCACGCCGCGATCTGAATGGTGAATCAGCCCAGAAGCGGGCTGGCGCTGCGTTAACGCCATCTCCAGCGCCGCGAGGGTGAGGTGCGTGTCAATCTGGCGTGAGAGCTTCCAGCCGACACAGCGCCGTGAGTAGGCGTCCAGCACACAGGCCAGATAGACAAAGCTCGTCGGCAAGCGGACATAGGTAATGTCGGCGACCCACGCCTGATTCGGGGCGCTCAGCGTCCCTTCCGCTAGTAAGTTGGGATAGGTCGGCAACCGATGCGCCGAATCCGTCGTCACCAGGAACCGCTGTTTGAGCTGACAGAGCAACGACTCTTGGCGCATAATCCGCAAGACCCGTTTGTGATTGACTGTCCAGTCCTCACGTTGCAAGGCATGGGTAAGGCATGCGTCACGCGCCGATAGCCGTAGCCGGGAAATTCCAGAGTGAGACGCTTAATCGCGTCGCGCAGATCCAGGTCGCGTTCGGCACGCGCGTCAGCAGAGGGATGAGAGTAGTAGCAACTCCGGCTTACGCCGAGCAACTGGCAGAGCCGACGCAGCGTAAGTCCGGGAAACTGTTCCTGGAGGACGGCAATCATAGCGTGTTGTTCCCCGATGGGGTCGGTGTGCTGCGCGAGGCTTGCTGCGCGAGGCTTGCTGCAAGGCTTTTTTTAACGCCGCGTTTTCCAGCGCCAATTGGCCGCAGAACCGCTCCAGTTCAGCGATCCGGGTTTCAAGTGGTGTCGCGCCCACATCGGCTCCTGCACCCTGACGCGCGCGCAGCCGGTGGGGTGGACGGGGTATCATCGCCGGATCGATGGCGAGATGCTGCGTGAGGTCGCCTGGCCCCTTGATGCGGGGGCGCTGGCGTTCGTGTGTGGCCCAACGCCGTTTGTCGAGACCGCCGCGGCGAGCCTCGTGACGCTGGGGTATGCGCCAGCGCGTATCAAGACCGAGCGGTTTGGGCCAACAGGAGAATCGGCAGGATTAGAAGTACAGCGAGCAGCAGGAGAGCCAGGAGGCGAGTGATGGAGACGAAGCTCGACGGCAACGCGGCGGGTGGTGTATTGCGTGAAATCTTTCCGTTCGAGATGACGCTAGCCCGGATCACCTGCGTCGGCTGCTGCGCGACGCATGTTTTCAGCGCAGTGGCCGCGTATATGCCTGGGATGGGAACAGTGCTGCGCTGCCCATCCTGCGACTATGTGCTCATGCGTGTGGCGCATGCGAACGGCCAGTATTGGCTGGACACGCGGGGTGTTCGCGTGCTGCGGATCAGTGAGGAGACGGCGCAGGCGCAATGAGCGGCGTGATTCTTGGAGTTTGGGCAGATTGTAGGCACGGTGTAATGGGTCTCACTCGGATCCGCCACTGACCTCCTGGAGCGCGCTCAAGCCGCAGCGCGTTCGCGCGTTACCCGAAGGTGAAGGCAAACACCTCTACGCCTGGGTCGAGAAACTCGATCTCGAAGCGGCGGTCGCCGATCGGCTGCGGCTGCCGGATAAGTTGGTACGTTCGCTGTTCAGTCACCGCGCCGTCGCCTTGAGCGCCGATGTCACTCCCATGCGCAGCGCCTGGCGCCTGTCCATCGAGGCGCACCTTGAAACGCACGGACGAGCC
>Ga0070683_100006051_pt1 | contig 10142 bp, 5 predicted proteins | sample KBSC713LmetaG_FD_64662 | JGI IMG/M metagenome (GOLD analysis project Ga0070683, IMG submission 64662) | Corn rhizosphere microbial communities from Kellogg Biological Station, Michigan, USA - KBS C7.1-3L metaG | ecosystem: Host-associated > Plants > Roots > Rhizosphere ... | reverse complement strand
AGGCCATGCACGCGCGTGGGGGAGACGTTGAGGCGGATGTCGACCTTCTCCGCCGCGACCTTCTTCGCGGCGGCGCGGAGCGTGGGCTCGCAGCCGCTCGTCGTGCACAAGAAGAGGGCGCGTTCGCCGCCTCCCGACGCCCAGGCGTGCGCGAACGTCAGCGTCGAGCGCGGCTCGTACGCCGAGTCGCCGACGACGATTCGCGGATAGGTCGCCGGATCGGCCCGCGCGACGTTCGGCACCTGGCTCGCGCCCATCGAGAAGCCGGCGAGGACGATCGTGCGCGTGTCTTTCGTCCACGCGCCGAACGTCTTCTTCGTCGCAGCGACGGCGCGCGCGATGCGCTCGTTCGTATCCGCCGTCGTTCGCCAGCCGAGGCGGCGCTCGTTGCCGCCGAACCCGCGCGGGCACACGACGAACGGATACGCATCGGTGATGCTGCGCCACGCCCGGCACGCGACCTCCGGCCTCTCGCTGCCGCCATGGAGCGCGATCATGATCGGACGCGGCTCGCGCGCGCCGAGGGGCACCGACACGAAGCCCACCGTGTCTTTCCCGTCCGTCAGCACGACGATCTCGTCGTAGCCGGCGAGCGGCGCCCCTGCCTCCTCTTGTTGTATGGACGGCGCGGGCTGTACGGGCTCGGACAGTCCCGCTTCGGCGACCGCGGTCGTTTCCGGCGGATGATCGGCCGGCATGGGCCGCGAGCAGGCGCCGATCGTCAGCACGAGCACATTTCTCGCGACTTCGGTCGCCGTGGTGGCTCGAACGGGCATGGCGCGAAAATCCATGCTACCCCCGGCCGCGATGAAATCGCTTGGAGTACTCCTGCTGGCGCTCGGGGTCGTTGGCTGCGGTGCAGGCGCCATCGGGACCACGCAGCCGACGTCGGCGAAGAAGCTCGTCGTGAAGAACCCGTTCCCGACGCGCGATGCGCTCGAGAAGATCGCGAGCGGGGCGCCGCGTCCCGTACCCGCGCGCGACGTCGCCACCGCGCCGGATTGGACGGTCACCGTCGACGGCGGCGACGCGAAGGAGTCGAAGCTCGAGAAGAGCCTCGGCCTACTCACCGCCGGCGCGAGCGACGATCTGACGTTCACCCCCGATCTCCGTTGCGCGGCGCGCGAGCTCGCACGCTTCAAGTCGGAGCACGGCGCGACGCCCGACGAGCGTATCGATCGCTTCATCACCGCCGCGTGTGGCCGGACGGCGAACGTGCACACGTTCTACTCGTCGTCGACCGTGCCCGCGAAGGTGAAAGAAGACGACATCTACAAGGCGTGGAAGGGCAAGCTGAAGGTGCCCGCCGAGGCGCACGGCAAGTCGGCCGGCGCGTGGATGCAGAGGAAGGGCGACAAGGTGACGATCGCCGTCGCGTTCGCCGATCCTGCGCCGGTCACCGTGTCCGCGGCGGACGACGCCGGGCGCGTCACCGTCAGCGGTACCGTGCCGATGACCTCCAACCGCGTGCTCGGGCTCATCAACCAAGGTGCGTTCGCCGTCGCCGAGTGCGAGAACGATACCTCCGTCGCGCTCCCCGAATTTCGCATGACCTGCCCGCTCGCCGACGGCGATCGCTGGGCGTGGCTCCAGGTGATGACCCACCCCGAAGGCCAGCGCCTCATGCACACGGTCTCGCTCTCGATCGCGCGGCGCGACGACCAGCCGATCACCATCGAGAAGCCGGGGCACCTCGCCGATCTCCCCGCCGATCCCGGCGCGGCGATCCTCGAAGGCGTCAACCGCACGCGCGCCCAAGCTGGCCTCGCGCCGGTCGATCTCGCGCCGAAGCAGTCGGCGATGAACGCGAAGGTCGCCCCGCATTTCTTCGGCGCGGAGCTCGCACACGACAACGCGATGGCCGACGAGCTCGCGCTCGGCCTCCTCGCCGGGTGGGACGTCGACGGCGGCACGATCAAGAACGGCAGCTTCTTCTCCGGCCTCATCAGCGCAACGAAAGATCCGTCGGGCTGGCTTGCCTACGCGCTCGAGATGCCGATGGGCCGTCACGCGTTGCTCGGCCCGCGCGCGCGCAAGATCGCGATCGGTCCGGCCGCGTTCGACGGAAGCATCACCGCGGTCGTCACGACGTACGACCTCTTGGATCAAGGCGCATTCGATCCGACGCGCGACTGCGCACGCATCCTCGACCGCATCAACGCCGAGCGCGGCAAGCTCGGCCTCGCACCGCTCGCGTCGCTCGGCGTGAATCCGAACGTCGCGACGCTCGCGAGCCAGGTTCACGACGGCAAGCGCGAAGCAGGGGAGGCCCTCGAGAGCGCGCTCACGTTCGAGACGCATCGCCTCAGGCGGTCGGTCCGCGGTTGGGCGCTCGTGACGAGCGATCTCGATCGCCTCCCGATTCCGCCGGAGCTCCTCCTGCCGACCGCGCGTCAGATCAGCATCGAGGTGACGACCTTCAAGCCGGAAGGCGCACCGTGGGCCGCGTACCTGATCTACGCGGTCACGCCTGCGAGCTGATCAGAGCCCGCCGAGCGGACGATCGTCGACGTAGCACCAGGTCCACTCCTCGCCGGGCTCGACCGACGTGATGATCGGGTGCTTCGTGTGACGGAAGTGCGCCGTCGCGTGCTTGTTCGGGGAGTTGTCGCAACACGCGATGTGCCCGCACGTCAGGCACTCGCGGAGGTGCACCCAGACGCCGCCCATCTTCAAGCAGTCTTCGCAGCCACGCGCCGGCCGCTCTACGTCGCGGATCTTCACTTCACCTACGTGGTCACACGGCTCCGACAAATCGACGTTCGCCATCGCATCACTCCATCAGTGCTTTGTGGACGAGCTGAATGCACACCGAGCCTTCGCCGACCGCGGACGCGACGCGTTTCACGCTGTTCGCCCGCACGTCGCCCACCGCAAAGATGCGCGGGTGGCTCGTCTCGAAGAGGTAGGGCTTTCGCGCGAGCGACCATTTTGCGCGCACGAGCTCTTCGTCCGTGAGCGACGTATCGGTGCAAACGAAGCCTTTTTCGTCGAGGGCGACGCAATCGCGGAGCCACTCCGTGTTCGGCGTCGCGCCGGCCATCGTGAAGACGTGGCGGGTGTTGTGCGTCGATTCCTCGCCGGTCGCGTCGTCGCGCCACGTCACGCGCTCGAGATCGGTGGCCCCGTGGAGCGCGACGATGCGCGTTCGCACGCGCAGCTCGATGTTCGGCGTCTCTTCGATGCGGCGGATGAGGTACCGAGACATGGTCGCCGCGAGATCCGGCCCGCGCACGAGCATGTGCACGCGGCGGCAGCTCTGCGCGAGGAACGTCGCGGCTTGGCCCGCGGAGTTGCCGCCGCCGACGACGATCACGTCCTCGCGCGTGCAACGCTGGGCTTCGACGAACGTCGCGGCGTAGTACACGCCCACGCCCTCGAAGCGTGCGAGCTCCGGGACGTCCAGCTTGCGGTACTCGGCGCCGGTCGCGATGACGACGGCGCGCGTTTGCACCGAGTCGCCGTTCGCGAGCTCGATGACGACGAGCCCGGTGCCGGAGCAGTGGAGGCGCGTTGCGCCCCGCGCGACGGCGAGCTTCGCCCCGAATTTCTCGGCCTGCGCGAGCGCGCGACCCGTGAGCGCCTGGCCCGAGATGCCGGTAGGGAAGCCGAGGTAGTTTTCGATCTTCGAGCTCGACGCCGCTTGGCCGCCGGGGGACCCCGTCTCGACGACGAGCGCCTTCAGCCCCTCGGATGCGGCATACACCGCAGCGGCGAGGCCCGCCGGCCCTGCACCGCAGACGACGACGTCGTGCACGGTGTCCTTCGGGAAGACCGGGTTGAGGCCGAGACACTCCGCGACCTGGGCGTCGGTCGGGTGCTTGAGCACGTGTCGATCGGCGCAGATGAGGATCGGGATGTCGGTCGCCTCGACCTTGGACTCGTGGAGGAGCTGCTCGACATCCGGATCGCGATCGACGTCGACGTACTGGTACGGGTGACCGTTGCGGACGAGGAACTCCTGGAGGTGCAACGTCGCCGCGGAGTGCTGCGACCCGACGAGGACGACGTCGCCGTGGCCGCCGGAGAGGAGCCCGAGTCGACGCAGGATGAACGCGCGCACCAAGATCTCGCTGATCTCGGAGTCCGTCTGGAGGAGCTCGCGGAAACGTGTATTTTCCACGCGAATGACCCGCACCGGGCCCTTCGCCCGGCCGCGCACCAACGCGCGGCGGTCGGCGAGCATGCTCACCTCGCCGGTGAACTCGCCCGCGCCGTGCACGACGATCAGGTGCTCGACCGAATTGTGCGGGTGGATGATCTCGAGCTCCCCTTCGAGCACGACGAAGAACGGGATGTCCCGGTCGCCCTGCTCGAAGAGGATCGCTCCGTCGGGATACGACTTCTGTTCTCCGAACGCCGACACGCGCGCGACCTGCTCGCGCGTGAGCGTCGGAAACATCTGCCCCCGCCGACCTTCGGCGTCGAACGCCGACGAGAGCCGCTGCGTCGTCATCTGCGCATCATACGCTCGCGGAAAGCAGGTCGGGGACCTCGCGCGTCTCCGCCCAGGCATCGAGCATTCCGCGGATGATCCGCGGCACGGCGTCCACGCCGTAGATGTCGACGACGTCGGCGACCGATTCCGCCATCCATACGGAGTGCTCGTCGCCGTCGACCTCGACGTGCTCGTCGAAGTACTTCGTGTCCGCGCCGATCTCCGCGAAGCTCGGCAGTACCGCGCCGAACAGATCCGGAACCAGGGTCTCCGCGGTGAGGAGCCATCCGGCGATCTCCGGGTCCTCGAGCGCGTCGGCCTCGTCGGAGAGCCAGTAGCCCGCGTTGGTCGAGAAGACCTTCTCCCGAAAGCCGCTCGAATCGCGGATGCCGAGACTGCGCATCAGGCCGACGGCGAGCGACACGTGCGATGCGGCGTGGAGGCCGGCCTCGTGCGCGATGTTCTCGGCGATGGCTCGGCGCAGGCGATCGGAGCGCTGCGCTTTCGTCCTCATCTGCGCCAGCATCGGGATCCAGAGGATGCTGTCCGAGAACTGATACCAAGCAAAAGCATGCAAAGTGGAAAGAGGAAGCCCGCCGCTCCGCGCCGCGACGAGAAACGGATGCTCGCGTAGGGCCGCGCGAAGGCCCGCGAGCAAGACGAAGATTGGTTCGGTGTAGTTCTTCATGTCGATCCTCCTGATGGTGAACTCTCGAATATGAATCGCATCGCCGCGCGTGCAAGGGCGTGTACGCTTTCACGCTTCGATGTCGATCCACGTCGCGCTCCACCACCGGACGACGTACCGCTACGCGAAGCCGGTGACGCTCGGGCCCCAGAGCATCCGCCTGCGTCCCGCGCCGCACTGCCGGACGCGCATTCTCGCGTACGCGCTGAAGGTCACGCCGGCGGAGCACTTCCTCAACTGGCAGCAGGATCCGCAATCGAACTACATCGCGCGGCTCGTCTTCCCCGAGAAGACCACCGAGCTCGACGTGCACGTCGATCTCGTCGCCGAGATGGCGGCGATGAACCCCTTCGACTACTTCCTCGAGCCGAGCGCGGAACAGTGGCCGTTCGAGTACGACGCCGCGCTCCGCGAAGAGCTCGCGCCTTACCGCCGTCTCCTCTCCGAGCAGCCGGCCGTCGACGCCTACGTCGAGAAGCTGCCGCGCGAGAAGCGCGGCACGAACGATCTGCTCGTCGAGCTCAATCAGCGGCTGTGCAAAGAGATCGAGTACCGCGTCCGCCTCGAGCCGGGCCTCCAGACGCCCGACGAGACGCTCGCCCAGAGCGTAGGATCGTGCCGCGACACGGGATGGCTCCTCGTCCAGATCCTCCGCCGCCTCGGGTTCGCCGCGCGCTTCGTCTCCGGATATCTCATCCAGCTCACCGCCGACACGAAGCCGCTCGAAGGACCCGCCGGGCCCGCCGCCGACTTCGTCGATCTCCACGCGTGGTGCGAGGTGTACTTGCCGGGCGCAGGATGGATCGGGCTCGACCCGACGTCGGGTCTCTACGCCGGCGAAGGTCACCTTCCGCTCGCGTGCACCGCCGAGCCGTCGATGGCCGCGCCGGTGAGCGGCCTCGTCGACGTGGTCGAGACGAAGTTCGAGCACGCGATGAAGGTCACGCGCATCCTCGAGGTGCCGCGCGTCACCAAGCCCTACACCGAGGATCAATGGAAGGACGTGCTCGCGGCCGGTGCGCGCGTCGACGCCGCGCTCGCCGAAGGTGACGTGCGCCTCACGATGGGCGGCGAGCCGACCTTCATCGCCGCCGAGGACCTCGACGCCGCCGAGTGGAACACCGCCGCGCTCGGTCCGACGAAGCGCCGCTTCGCGACGGAGCTCTTCGGCCGCCTCCGCGAGAAATACGCGCCCGGGGGCCTCGTGCACTTCGGCCAAGGCAAGTGGTACCCCGGAGAGCCACTCCCGCGCTGGTCGCTCAACCTGCATTGGCGGAGAGACGGCAAACCGCTGTGGAAGCGGTCCGATCTCGTCGCCGACGAGACGAAGCCGAACGGCGCGAGCCACGAGACCGCGGAAAAACTGCTGCGCGACGTCGCGAAGCGGCTCGGCTTCGATCCGAAGTACGTCTTCGCGGCGTTCGAAGACGTCGACTACTACCGCTGGCGCGAGAGCCGGCTCCCGATCAACGTCGACCCGCTCGACGCGAAGCTCGCCGATCCGCTCGAACGCGAGCGCATGAAGCGCCTCTTCACGACGGGGCTCGAAGTGCCCGCCGGATACGTTCTTCCGGTCGCGCGGAAGAAAGAAGAGGAGGTGCTGCGCACCGGCCCTTGGCACTTCCGCGGCGATCGGTGCTTCCTCACCCCGGGAGATTCACCGCTCGGCCTCCGCCTGCCGCTCTCGTCGCGTCCGTGGATCGATCCGAAGGACATCGACGAGGTCGTCGTGCCCGATCCGACCGAAGAGCGTCCGCCCCTCGACGAGAAGAAGAGGAAGGGCACCGCAGAATCGGCGAAGTGGCTCGTGCGGACCGCGCTCTGCGCCGAGGCGCGAAAGGGCGTGCTGTACCTGTTCATGCCGCCGGTGGAAGCGCTCGAGGACTACCTCGCGATCCTCGGCGCGATCGAGGAAGCGGCGTCGGCGGCGAGCGTTCCCGTGATCATCGAGGGCTACACGCCGCCGCGCGATCCGCGTATCGAGCAGCTCTCGGTGACGCCCGATCCCGGCGTCATCGAGGTGAACATCCATCCGGCGAAGAGCTGGGACGAGCTCGTCGAGCACACGACGCACCTCTACGAGGCGGCGCGCCTCACGCGCCTCGCGACCGAGAAGTTCAACCTCGACGGACGCCACACCGGGACCGGCGGCGGAAACCACGTCGTCCTCGGCGGGAAGACGCCCGAAAATTCGCCGTTCTTGCGCCGGCCCGATCTCCTCCGGAGCCTCCTCGCGACGTTCCACCAGCATCCGTCGCTCTCGTTTCTCTTCTCCGGGCTCTTCATCGGCCCGACGTCGCAGGCGCCGCGCATCGACGAAGCACGCAACGACTCGCTCTTCGAGATCGAGATCGCCTTCCGCGAGCTGACGCGCCTCACGAAGGAGAAAGAAAAACCCGGTCCGTGGCTCGTGGATCGCCTTTTTCGTGATCTCTTGGTCGACGTCACCGGCAACACGCACCGCGCCGAGTTCTGCATCGACAAGATGTACTCGCCCGACGGCCCCGCCGGTCGTCACGGTCTCCTCGAGCTCCGCGCGCTCGAGATGCCGCCGCACGCGCGCATGAGCCTCACGCAGCAGCTGCTCCTCCGCGCGCTCGTCGCGAAACGCTGGAAGACACCGCTCGCGCCGGAGCGTCTCGCGCGATGGGGGACCGCGATCCACGACCGCTTCATGTTGCCGTTCTACGTGTGGCAAGACTTCGAAGACGTGGTCGCCGAGATCGGTTTCGATCTTCGTTCGGAGTGGTTCCTGCCGCACTACGAGTTCCGTTTCCCGCGGCTCGGTGATTTTTCGGCGAGCGGGATCACCGTCGAGCTGAGGACCGCCCTCGAGCCGTGGCACGTGCTCGGCGAGGACGCGGCCGCAGGCGGCACCGCGCGCTACGTCGACTCGTCGCTCGAACGCATTCAGGTACGCGTGACGGGCATGGCACCCGATCGCTATTCTGTCTGCGTGAATGGCATCGCCGTTCCGCTTTCACCTTCGGGCGTCGCCGGCGTCCGCTTCCGCGCGTGGCAGCCGCCGCGTTGTCTCCACCCGCACATCGAAGTCCACGCGCCGCTGACCTTCGACCTCGTCGATCGCTGGACGGGCCGCAGCATCGCGGGGTGCGAGTACCACGTCGCGCATCCGGGCGGTCGCAACTACGAGACGCGTCCCGTCAACGCGCTCGAAGCGGAGGGCCGCCGTCGCGCGCGATTCTCGCGCACCGGTCACACGCCGGGCCCGATGACGCCGCGGGTCGTCACGCCGAGCCCCGACTTCCCATTCACGCTCGATCTTCGTCTCACGTAATGGCTGCTGCCGTCCCGACACCGAGCCTGCTTTCCGACTACGAGCCGTCGCCCGAGCGGCACGACGAGCTCGTCGATCGCTTGCGTGTCCCGCGCCCGCACTGGCGCGCGTTCCTCGCGCATCTCGCGCTCCTTCCCCCGGAGACGATGCACGAGCGGAGCCGCTTCGTCCGCGAAGCGATCGCCAGCGACGGCGTCACGTACAACGTCTACGCCGATCCCAAAGGCGTGAGCCGGCCGTGGGAGCTCGACCTCGTCCCGTTCATCCTCCCCGCCGACGAATGGCGCGAGATCGCCGCCGCGGTCGAACAGCGCGCGCGCCTCCTCGACGCCGTGCTCGGCGATCTCTACGGCCCGCAGAAGCTCGTCGCCGACGGGCTCGTTCCGCCGGCGCTCGTGTTCGGACAACGGAGCTTCCTCTGGCCGCTGCACGGCCTCGTTCCGCCGGGTGGCACATCGCTCCACGTCTACGCCGCGGATCTCGCGCGCTCGCCCGACGGACGCTGGTGGATCCTCGCGGATCGAACGCGCGGACCCTCGGGCTTCGGCTACGCCCTGCAGAACCGCATCACGCTCCTCCGCGCGTTCCCCGAAGCGTTCCAGGAAATCCAGATCGAGCAGATCGCGCCCTTTTTCCAGGCACTCCAGAGCTCGCTGCAACGCCTCTCGAAGACCGACGCCGGCGAAGCGCCGCTCGTCGTCCTCCTCACGCCCGGTCCCTACAACGAGACCTACTTCGAGCACTCGTTCCTCGCGCGCTACTTCGGCTTCCCGCTCGTCGAAGGGCAGGACCTCATCGTGCGCGGCGACCGCGTCTACTTGAAGACGCTCCGTGGTCTCCGCCGGGTCCATGCGATCCTCCGGCGGCTCGACGACGACTTCTGCGATCCCGTCGAGCTCCGCGCCGACTCCGCGCTCGGCATTCCGGGGCTCGTGCACGTCATTCGTGCCGGCAACGTCGTCGTGGCGAACGCGCTCGGCTCCGCGCTCCTCGAGACGAGCGCCTTCGCCGGGTTCTATCCCGCGATCAACGAGCGCCTCTTCGGCGAAAAGCTGAAGATGCCGACCATCGCCACGTGGTGGTGCGGTGAAGCGCCGGCGCTCGAGTACGTCCTCTCTCATCTCGACGAGCTCGTCATCAAGCCGGCCTATCCGTCGATGAATCTCGAGCCCGTCTTCGGGCACTCGCTCGACCCCTCCGCGCGCGCGCAGCTGGTGGAACGCCTGCAGGCGCAGCCACACGCGTACGTCGGCCAAGAGTGGCTTCGGCTCAGCCACTCGCCGACCTGGTCGAACGGACGCCTGGTGTCGCGCTCCACGACCATCCGCGTCTTCGCCGTGCGAACCGCGGAGGGCTACACCGTCATGCCGGGCGCACTAACGCGCGTCGCGCGCGAGGACGGCGACGTCGTGTCGATGCAATGGGGCGGCGCGAGCAAAGACACGTGGACGCTCGCCGATGGGCCGGTGGTGCGCACGCCACTCCGGAGGCCGCGCCTCGGCGCCGAGGACGTCACCAAGAGCGTCGTCGACATCGCCTCGCGCGTCGGGGAAAACCTCTTCTGGATGGGCCGCTACGCCGAGCGCTGCGAGGGCCTCGCGCGGCTCCTGCGCGCCGCGCTCGTGCGCGTGGCCGACGCGGCGCTGCAATCCGAGCCTGCGCTGCGCACGCTGACGCTGGTGAGCGAGCGGATGAAGCTCCTTCGTACGACGGCGGAC
>Ga0070683_100006050_pt1 | contig 10144 bp, 11 predicted proteins | sample KBSC713LmetaG_FD_64662 | JGI IMG/M metagenome (GOLD analysis project Ga0070683, IMG submission 64662) | Corn rhizosphere microbial communities from Kellogg Biological Station, Michigan, USA - KBS C7.1-3L metaG | ecosystem: Host-associated > Plants > Roots > Rhizosphere ... | reverse complement strand
ACGGGGTCGGCAGTGCGGGTCACCCGACCGGCAACGGCCTTAACGGGCTACGCGAACGGGTTGCCGCGGCCGGCGGGCATGTCGAGGCGGGGCCGGCCACGCCCAACGGCTGGCGGCTGTTGGTGAGGTTATGACTATCCGTCTCCTCGTCGCCGATGACCAGGACATCGTGCGCCAGGCGCTGTGCGCGCTGCTGTCGCTGGAGGACGACTTCGAGGTCGTCGCCTCGGTCGGGCGCGGCGATGAGATCGTTGCCGCCGCCCGGGAGGCGCAGCCGGACGTGGCGCTGCTCGACATCGAGATGCCGGGCATCGACGGGCTGGCCGCGGCGGCCGTCGTGACCGCCGAGGTACCGGGGTGCCGGGTCGTCATGCTGACCACGTTCGGGCGGGCCGGGTACCTGCGGCGCGCGATGGAGGCGGGCGCCGTCGGGTTCGTCGTCAAGGATGCGCCGGCCGAGGCGCTCGCCGACGCGATCCGGCGCGTCATGGGGGGCGAGCGGGTCGTCGACCCCGCCCTCGCGGTCGCCACGCTGGCGGCGGGGGAGTCGCCGCTGACCGCCCGGGAGCGGGACGTGCTCATCGCCACCCGCTCCGGCGCGGCGGTCGCCGAGATCGCGGTGAAGTTGTCGCTGTCCGAGGGTACGGTGCGGAACTACCTGTCCTCGGCGATCGCGAAGACGGCGACGCGGAACCGGCTCGAGGCTCTCCGGGTGGCCGACGAGCGCGGGTGGCTCTAGGGCGCCCTATGCGGGGATCTCGTCCACGTTCAGGTCGGCGTTGGTCACGTGCAGGAAATGCAGCACCTGCCGTTTGAGCCGCCAGCTGCTGTCCGACATGAACGCGGTCGGGGTGTTGACCTGCCGGACAATGTGCAGCCGCGCACCTCCGCACTCGTCCTGCTCGAGGTGCGCGGCCAGCCGGGCGATCTGCGTGGTGTACGGGGCGAGCCGCTGCACCAGATCCTCGACCTGCTCGTCGACCGTCTTCTCGGGGTCGCGGCAGGTCACCATCCACTCGTGCGAGGTGGGGACCGGCGGGTCCACCAGGTCGACCGCGCGCACCGTGATCTCGTCCGGTTCGAGACCCAGAACGGCGGACATCTCACTGGCCGGCATGCGCCGCGACCAGAGTCCGAATGAAGCGTAGGGGGTTGGCACCCTGCGATCCTCGCCGGACTTTGGCTCTGCGCTACCGAACTGTCAGCCAATAGCCATGCCCGGAACCCGACATCTGTCACTTCCGTCACTCGTACGTAAGGATCAAGCGACGCTGCGTGACGAGATAGCCCGCCCGTTCGAACGTCGCCGCCATCGGCGCATTGGTCGTGTCGGTGTCCGCGTGGATTTCCCTTTCTTGATCGTGTACTAGCTGCAGCGTGCCCTCTGCGAGCAGGTCAGAGGCGTAGCCGTGGCCGCGGTGGGCGGGCAGGACGCCGACGAACGCGATGACCGCGTGCTGGTAGTTCCGGCTCGGCACGACGATGCCGACCAGGTCACCGTTCGTGTCGTAGGCGAGGCGCCACCCGGTATTCGAGCCGGGCAGCCAGAGGAGGACGTCGAGCGCTTCCTGGGCGGCCTTGGCGGCGCCGTGATTCTCGACGTCGCGCCGGCTGTACGCGTCGAGGGTGCCCTCCAAGATCGACTGCAGGACGTCGCGCACGGGTTCGGCGCCCTCGGGCGGCCGGAACGTGAGGCGGCCTCGGCGTTCGGGAAGCCCGCGCTCAGGCGTCCAGGTCAGGTGCAGCCGTTCGACGAACTCGTGCATGCCGGCCGCGCGGGCGGCTTCGATGCGCTTCGTGGCTGCTTGGCGCGTCGCCGGGTCGTCGCGCCAGTCCGGCGGGAGGATGAGCGGATAGTCCTTGCGCAGTGGCGACGCCTTCAGCAAGGAAACGCCGGTCGCCGGGTCATCGCCCGGATCGAACCAGTCCATCGCGAACGGCTCGTCGTCGTCCGGCCCGCCGTACCAGGCGGCGCGCGCCTTGACGGTGCCGTCCCGGCCGACGGCCACCCAGGTCCACTGTGGACGGTAGTGGCCGGCCTCCATCGTGGCCGCGAAGTCGCGGCCGAGCCAGGCCACCCCGGTCAGGGCCGTCTCGCGGTCAGGGTCGGGCATGGACGTGAACAGGCCGGTTTCGCCCGGTGCGAGCGGGCGGAAGACCAGATCGGTCATGGTGCGTGGTTCCTTTCGGGAGCGGTCGCGCTCCCGATCAACCCCGCGAGGACGCCCGAGCGGGATGGGAGCGCGTGAATGTCGTGTCCATCGCGCTCACCTCCTTCGGCTCCGAGGGCGTGATCTCACTGTACCTGTGTGCACAATCGAGTTCGTGACCGACCCTATGGCCGCGCTCGCTCGCGCGGAGGAGATCGCCGAAACCGTGTTCTTCCCGGCCGCGCTGGACGTGGACCGCAGCGACACGATCCCGAAGAGCCACCTCGACCGGCTCGCCGAGGAGGGGTTCTACGGGCTGGCCGGGCCACCGGAGTACGGGGGATTGACGGCTTCGCAGCTCGCCCCGTTCAGCCGGATCGTCGAGACGCTCGCCTCCGGCTGCCTGGCAACCACGTTCGTGTGGTTGCAGCACCACGGCGCGGTCCGGGCGACGGCGGCGAGCGACCGGCCCGGGATCCGCGAGCAGTGGACGCCGGCGCTGTGCCGGGGCGACCGCCGGGCCGGTGTCGTGCAGGCGGCGCTGCGGCCGGGCCCGTCCTCGCTGCGCGCGCACGCTCGCCATGATGGCTGGGTCTTCGAAGGCGACGCGCTCTGGGTGAGCGGCTGGGGAATGGTCGACACGTTCTTCACGGCGGCGCGGGCGGCGGATGACGGCGTCGTGTGGGCGCTCCTGGATGCCGACGGCTCGCTGACCGCGACCCCTCAGGAACTGATCGCGGCCAACGCCAGCCGGACGGTCGCGGTGCACTTCGACGACGTGTTCGTCCCGGCCGAGCGGGTGGTCGGCACCGCGCCGTTGCAGCCGACCAGCCCGGATGCGCTGCGGGTGAACGGGGCGCTGGCGCTCGCGGTCGCACGCCGATGCATCGCGCTGCTGGAAAACCCCGCCGGCGCTGGCATTCCCGGCGGCGTTGCCAGCCAGGCATTCGATGGCCACGGCGGCGCTGGCGGTCCCGGTGGTGGCGGTCCCGGCGGTCCCGGCGGTCCCGGCGGTCCCGGCGGTCCGAGCGATCCGAACGGTCCAAACGGCCGCTCCGGTGCCGGCGACTTCGCCGCCAGCCTGGGCGCTTTCCGCGACGAGCTCGACGCCTGCCGCGACGCGATGGACACCGCCGAGGACGTGGCCGGCGCGCGGGCGCGGGCGGCCGACCTTGCCCTCCGGTTGGCGGCGACGCTCGTGGTCAAGCAGGGCGCCCGAGCCATCCTGCGCGACCAGCACGCCCAGCGGCTGATGCGGGAGGCCACGTTCCTGCTTGTGTTCGGCACTCGTGCGCCGATCCAGCAAACGCTGCTCGAGCTGGTGTCGCGAGCATGAGCACCCTGTCGGTTGACTACTTCAGCTCGCTCGACGGGTATGGCGGAGCCGAGGGCATGGAAGGGTACTTCGGCCTCGCCGGCCCCGGGCTCTTCGACTGGATCAATGAGCAGCTCGAGCGCGACCACATCATGCTCATGGGCGCCAACACCTACCGCGTGATGGCCGAGATCGTCGCCGGCGGTGACGATCCGTCCTTCCCGCGGATGGCGCAGCTGCCGAAAGTGGTGTTCTCCAGCACCATCCAGCCGCCGCTGAGCTGGGCCAACACTCGCCTGATCGGCGACGATGCAATCGCGGCCGTCGCCGACCTCAAGGCGAACGAGACCCTTCCCATGCGCACGATCGGCAGCCTGTCACTGAGCCGCTCCCTGCTCGCCGCCGGCCTGGTTGACCGGGTGCGGATCGTGCTGTTTCGGCTGATCCTCGGCCGCAGCGGCCGCGAGCGGATCCTCGACGGGCTGCCCGATCTCAACCTCACCATGGTCAGTTCCCGGATCCTCGATGGGCGCCTCCAACTCCTCGAATACATCCCCGAAGTGCGCTAGGCCCGTATCGGAGTGGATGGCCGGGCGGCGCCGGAGCAGTTTCATCACGCCGCCTGGAACCACGCCGGGCGCAGCCGGATACAACCCTCCGGGTATCCGGCCGCGCCACGCCGCCTGGAACCACGCCGGGCGCAGCCGGATACAACCTTCCGGGTATCCGGCCGCGCCCGGCGCGGCCCCAGCCGACGCCCGAGCCTGGCCTCGCCTCGACCCCCACTCTGATACAGGCCCCTGAAACCCGCGCCTACTCGGGCCGCAGCCGCCAATCGCTGTCGTCGCCGTCGGTCATGCTCCCGTCGGACAGGTTGGCGGCGGTCGACAGCGGCCAGTGCCCGGCCGGTGGGCCGGCGAACGGCGCGTTGTCGGCCAGCTGCGTCGCGAGCCGGCTCTGCTGGCTCGCGATCGCGCCCAGGTAGGCGCCGAGCGTGCTGCCGAGCACGCCGAGCGTCGCGATGAACTTCGCCACCGAGGCGCTCGCGGTCCCGACCCCGGCCGGCGCGCCCAGCCCCGTCGCGGTCAGCGCACCGGCCGCGGTGAGCTCGCCGAGCAGGAGCGTGATCGCCGTGGCCACGCCGGCCCAGAACGCGACGATCGCCATCGCCACGTTGCGCAGGGTGTCGCCGATCTCGCCGGCGACGTTCTGGACCTTTTCCAGCGCCGTGCGCTGCGGCGGCAGCGTCGCCGCGTAGGCCGTGGCGGCCGGGCCCTTCCACTGGTCGTCGGCGTGCAGGAAGTCCAGGTCGAACGTGCCGACGCTGTTGGAAACCCCACCGGCGAAGTCGATCGACCACCGGTCGCCCGTCCGCCACAGCGCCGGTGGGTCGCCCGGCTCGGTGAGCATGTTTCCGAGCTCCTTGAGCGCCTCTTCCAGGAGGGTGGCGATCTTGCGCAGCGCCGCCGCGACGGCCGAGCCGAGGAATCCGAGCCACGGCTGGAGCCGGTGCACGTTGTCGATGATCCGGTTGACCGCCTCCCGGACCCGCTCGAGCCCGTCGTCGATGCGGCGCAACAGGTCGCCGTAGCTGGCGATGCCCATCGGCATGACCGGTGCCATCGCCCCGCCTCACCAGGCCTTGCGCAGCTCGTGCACGGCCGCGCGCTCGTCGTGGTCGTAGCCGTCGGCGGCCAGGTCGAGCGCGGCGCCCACGTTTTCGAAGTTGGCCGCCGCCTCGTCGCACAGCCCGACCATCTTCTGTTGCAGCAGAAGGTAGGTGTGTTGCAGGCCGGCCTTGGCGGCCGGGTAGGAGAACTCGTATCCGCCGAGCCCCAGGAACCCGGCGATGAGCGAGCCGGCCCGGAGCTGCCCGGCGCAGACCCGCCAGGCGTCGGCATCCCGGTGCAATTGGTCGATGGCGGCGACGATCGTGCCGTGAGGGGGAGGTGCCATCGCTGAATCCTTTCAGCTCAGAGTGCGAAGCTGGCGAAGCGCGGCGATGCGCCGCAACGGTCCGGTGATGGCCCGCTCGGCCGCGCCGAAGGCCTCGCGCAGCGCCTCACCGGCGTGCTCGGCGATGGCCTCGGCCCCGGCGAAGGCGAGCCAGCGCTGGTCGACCCGCACCTCGGTGACCGCGCCGTGGCGGACCACGACGCCGATGCGGCCGTCGTCGCTGCGGCCGTGGGTCGGGCCGGCGATCGCCTGGTCGATCTCGGCGACCACCGTGTCAAGGTCGTCGTAGGCGTCCAGGACGATGCGAACGAGTGCATCGAGGTCGGCGGCGGAAGACTGCGCAGAGCCGCACCCGGGCGTGAACGGCGTCGACCACGGCGATCCCGGCCGGGAAGGAGGCGAAGCCGCGGGCGGACTGGATGCGAGTTGCTCCGCCCACGCCTCGGCCCGCCGCTGCACCGCATCCGCCGTGGCTAGCGCCAGCGCCTGGCCGAAATCGGCCGGGTTGAGCCGGGCCCGCCAGTCGGGCGCGACGGCGACGGTCAGCGCGCCGTCGAGCACCGCACCACGCATGCCCACCCACACGCAACCGGACGGCTCGACCCCGACGCTCGTGCGGTCCGGCGCGACCGCCATCGCCAGAATTTGGGCACTGTTTTGGGCACCATGCATCGACACGACCACACCCCCGTGAGTTGACCCAAAAGACGCTGGAACCATTCTCACGAGCCGCGAACGACCCCACCAGACCCAATCCCGCCCTGTGGATAACTCCCGGCTAAAGGGTCAAACCAGACGCTTCACACAATCGAGCAGCCGTGAGACTTCCTCAAGAGTGTTGTAGTGGTAGACGCTCGCCCGTACCGCTCCGCCGCGCGGGTGCAGACCCATCGCCTCGAAGTATTCCCACGCGTAGTAGTCCCCGGCGAACACGCACACACCCTGATCGCCGAGCGCCAGCGCGGTCTGCGCCGGGAGCGCGTCGCCGACCAGGAACGACACCGTCGGGCACCGCCCCGCAGGAGCCGGCAGCACCCGCACCGAAGGCAGCGCCTGCAAACCGGAGAGCAACGAGCCGAACACGTCCATCTGATAGGCGTGCGCCGAACCCATCGACGTGAGCACCCGCGAACGCCGGGAGCCGGCGGCCGCATCATCCAATGTAGACAGATGGTCGACCGCCGCGGTCACCCCCGACAACAGCTCGAAGCTGGGCGTGCCCAGCTCGAAGCGCTCCGGCACCTCGTTCGGCGACGGGTTGAGCTTGTCCGGCCAGAGCGACTCCAACAGGCCCGGATCGGCCACACACGTGGCGATGTGCGGCCCCGACCACTTGTAGGCACTGGTCACGTAGAAGTCCGCGCCGAGGGCGCGCACGTCGACGGGCAGATGGGCGGTCGCATGCACGCCGTCCACATAGACCAGCGCGCCGACGGAGTGGGCCAGCGCGGCGATCGCGGCGACGTCCGGTCGCGTGCCGATGGCGTTACTGGCCGCCGTCAGCGCCACGACCCGGGTGCGCTCGTTGACCAACTCCCGGTACGCGGAAACCGGCAACGCACCCGTCGACGGCTCGAACGGCGCCCAGCGGACCGTCGCCCCCGACCGGCCGGCGGCCTGCACCCAGGGCCGCACGTTGGCGTCGTGATCGAGGCGCGACACGACCACCTCGTCGCCCGGCCGCCAGGTGTCCGCGAGCGCCCGCGACACGCGGTAGGTGAGCGAGGTCGCGCTCGGCCCGAACACGACCCCGGCCGGGTCGGCCCCGAGCAGGTCGGCCACCGCGACCCGAGCCTGCGCGACGATCTCGATGGCCCGCCGGCCAGGCGTGAACACGGTCGTGGTGTTACCGATCGCCGCGCGCAGCGTTGCCGCGATGGCGTCGGTCACGGAGCCGGCCACGAGCGTGCCACCGGCCCCGTCGAAGTGTGCGAACCCCTCGCCGAGCGCCGGATAGAGCGCGCGGACGCGCTGGACGTCAAAGGTCATACGCTCATTCAACACGGTCAGGGTCACGATCCCGGCGCCAGTCGTTGACGACCGCGGCGATGACCACCAGCACCACGGCCGCGAGACCGAGCAGGACCCACACGACCACGGAATTCAACGCTACGCGCCGAGCTGATGACCGGTCGTCACTCGGCCGGTGGAGATGTTGTACAAATGCTGTGGAAAATGGAGCCGTGAATCCGTTCGTCGCCGAGCACACCACCCTCGGCTCGGTCCCGTTCGTGCCGGAGCTGCGCGCGTACCTCGCCGAGGAGCCGATCGCCCTCTGGGAGCACACCGAGCGGGACAGCGGTGCCCAGCAGCCGCCGCCGTTCTGGGCGTTCGCCTGGGCCGGCGGACAGGCGGTGGCCCGCTACATTCTCGACAACCCCCATCTGGTACGAGGTGAGCACGTCCTGGACGTCGCCGCCGGGTCGGGGGTGATCGCGATCGCGGCCGCCAAGGCCGGTGCGGCGACCGTGCGGGCGGTGGAGATCGACCCGCTGGCGGTCGACGCGATCCGGCTCAACGCGGCCGTCAACGACGTCAACGTGGATGCCGAGCTGAACGACGTCCTCAAGACCGACGGGGGCGACGCCACCGTCGTGTTCGCCGGCGACGTCTTCTACAGCCGCGAGATGACCGCGCGGATGCTCGCGTTCCTGCACCGGGTCACCGCCCGCGGCGCGGCCGCGATCGTCGGCGACCCCGGTCGCGCCTACCTCCCGAAGGCCGATCTGATGCGGGTGGCCGAATACGACGTGCCGGTCGTCGAATCCCTCGAGGACGCGCCGGTCAAACGGACCACGGTGTGGCGCGTCGCCCCCGAGCGGCGCCGTCCCTAAGATCACGGGGCGATGCTGACCCCTCGTACTGCCTCCCTCCCGGCGGTACCCGTGCCGCTGATCGAGTTCACCGACGGCTGGCTGGCCAACCGCCGGCTGTCCGCGCACACCCGCGCCGCCTACCGCCGCGACGTCGCGCAGTGGCTGGCCTGGTGCGCCGACCACGATGTCGAGCCGCTGCGGGCATCGTTCCTGCACGTCAACGCCTACGCCCGCAGGCTTGAGTCCACTGTGGACGCCCGCACCAACCGGCCGCTCGCCCCGTCCAGCGTCGCGCGCAAACTGTCCGCGCTGTCCAGCTGGTACGGGTTCCTGCACCGGGTCGAGCTCGTCGCGGCCAACCCGGTCGGCGCCGCGGACCGGCCGCGAATTGCCCGGGACCACTCGGCGACGGTCGGGCTGACCGCCGGCGAGGTCGACGCGCTCCTCGCCGCGGCCGCCCGGGAACAGGGCAGCACCGCGGCCCGCAACCGGGCGATCGTCGCGCTGCTGGCCGATCTCGGCCTGCGCGTCGGCGAGGTGGTCGCGCTCGACCTCGCCGATCTCGGCGACGAGCAGGGCCACCGCACCATCCGCTTCACCGGCAAGGGAGCCAAACCCCGCCGCCGCGCACTGCCGCCCGGCGCCGCCGCCGCCGTGGACGCCTATTTGCTGGTCCGGGAGCCAAGCGGCGACGGCCCGCTCTTCCGCACGCTGCGCGGCGGACGGGTCGACCGGCACGCGGTCTTCCGGCTCGTCCGCCGGCTGGCCAAGGAGGCCGGAGTGCCGGCCTGGTCCCGGCTCTCGCCGCATTCGCTGCGGCACGCCTTCGCCACGTCGGCCCGCGAGGAAGGCGTGCCGCTCGAGGACGTCCAGGACGCGATGGGCCACGCCGACCCGCGCACCACCCGCCGGTACGACCGGGACCGGCACAACCTCGACCGCGACCCGGCCTACACGATCTGGGCCGCCCGCAACCGGCGCGGGGACTGGCGACGGGACACGGTGTGACATCGGCCGCTGTCCGGATGCTGGCTGCTGCCTTGGCGCTGGAGGCTCGCCTCGTACGCTGTCACAATGCTCATCGTGCGGCTGGCCGGCCCGTTCACGGTTGAGCGCGACGGCCGGCCGGTGGCGGCCATTGACGTCGGAAGCCGGAAGGCCCGGACGGTTCTCAAGCTGCTCGTCGTCAACCGCACACGAAGAGTGACCGTCGATCAGCTCAGTGATGTGCTCTGGCCCGGCCGCCCGCCGCAACGCCCGGCCGACAACGTCGCCAGCCTGGTCAGCCGGCTGCGGGCGACGTTGGGAGCCGGGGTGATCGCCGGTGATCGCGACGGCTACCAGCTCGGCGGCCCCGACGTCGTGACCGTCGATCTCGACGTGGCCGCCGCTCACCTGGCCGAGGCGCGCCGCCGCGCGGCCGGGGACGAGCCGGCCCTCGCGGTCGCCGCCGCCCAGAGCGCGCTCGCCGAGCTCGCGCCGGTCGCCGCGGGGGACGAAGTCGCCTTGGCCGACGACCCGTACGCGGACTGGGCCGAGCCGGCTCGCACCGAGGCCGGCGACCTGGTGTGCGCGGCCCGCGAAGCGGCGGCCGACGCCGCCCTCGCCGTCGACGACCCGGCGACCGCCCGGGACCTGGCCGAGGCGCTGGTCGCCGCGGACCCGTACGACGAGGCCGGCTACCGGCTGCTCATGCGGGCCGAGACGGCGCTCGGCCGGCCGGGCCGGGCCCTGGCCGAGTACGAGGTGCTGCGCGGCCGGCTGGCCGCGGACTTCGGGGTCGACCCGGCCCCGCAGACCCGGGCCGTGCACCTGGCGATCCTGCAGGAGCAGCCGGCGGGAGGCAGCGACGAGATCACCAAGCCGATGGCCGCCCGGGGACGCGGATCGCTGCTGGCCGGCCGCGA
>Ga0070683_100006048_pt1 | contig 10145 bp, 9 predicted proteins | sample KBSC713LmetaG_FD_64662 | JGI IMG/M metagenome (GOLD analysis project Ga0070683, IMG submission 64662) | Corn rhizosphere microbial communities from Kellogg Biological Station, Michigan, USA - KBS C7.1-3L metaG | ecosystem: Host-associated > Plants > Roots > Rhizosphere ... | reverse complement strand
GGGGAAGAACGTCAGCGGGACGAGGAAGCCGCAGATGAGCCAGACCGGGTACTCGAACATGTTCCCGAGCGCCCAGGCGGCGCGGAAGCGGACGAAGCAGACCGCGAACAGGAAGCCCAGTGCTCCGAACGTGAACACCGTCGCCGGGATCGAGAGGACGAAGAGCAGCCAGTGCACGACGTGCAGGTGGATGCCGAAGATCAGGCGTCCCCAGAGGAGCGTCGCCACGAGGCTGTAGATCCCGATCGTGGCCATCGCGATCGTCACGGGGAGGAGGATCAGGGCGAGGTTTGTCGGCGTTGCGACGAGCGCCTCGAGCGTGCCCTGCCAGCGCTCGCGCTGCATCGCGGAGCCTGCCGTCGTGCTCGTGGCCGACCACATGCCCATCACAGCCGCGCCCAGAGATGCGTAGAGAAGCGTTCGCGGGCTGTCTCCCGCCCGGAAGACGAAGAAGGCGACGGTCGCGAAGAAGAGCGGGTAGATGACCTGGCCGACCCCGTCGAAGGCGGAGCGCATGATCATCTTGAAGTGGAACTGCCAACCGATCCCGAGGAGCCTGAGCGTCCTCACTCTTCGGTCACGAGCGCGACGTACGCGTCCTCGAGCGTGGGCTCGCGATATGAGACGCGGCCGACGTTCGAGCCGTTCAGGTGGCCCAGGATGGTTGCGGTGAGCTGCACGTCCGCGCGGGTCTGGACGCTCAGGACCTGGGCCTGCTCGCGCTCCTCCACCCAGACGGACATGACGCCCTCGAGTGCGCGCAGGCGCTCGACGGTCTCGTCGGGGATGCCGTAGACCTCGACCTCGGTCACGCTGCCTGACGCGACACGGCTCTTCAGCTGGGCGGGAGTGCCCTCGGCGACGATGGTGCCCTGTGAGATGACCGCGATGCGGTCGCAGAGCGCGTCCGCCTCGAACATGTAGTGGGTCGTGAGCAGGATCGTCTTGCCGGCCTGGGTGAGCGTGCCGATCGTGGCCCGGAGCTCGCGCGCGCCGACCGGGTCGAGGCCGATCGTCGGCTCGTCGAGGAAGACGACTTCGGGGTCGTGGAGCAGCCCGCGCGCGACGTGGAGGCGCTGCTTCATGCCTCGCGAATAGCCCTCGGTGCGCTCGTGCTCGCGGCCCTTCAGCCCGACGAGCTCGAGCAGTTCTTCGATACGCGGCTTCTGGCGCTTCGGCGGGACGCCGTAGAGCTCGGCGAAGTAGCGCAGGTTGTCGTAGCCGGACAGGCGCTCGTAGACGCCGCGCTCGCCGCCGAAGACGTAGCCGATCCGCTTCCGCACCTCGCGCGGCTCCTTGACGACGTCGTGTCCGAGCACGCGCGCTGTGCCCGAGGTCGGGATCAGGAGCGTGATCAACATTTTGATCGTCGTCGTCTTTCCGGCGCCGTTCGGGCCGAGCAGCCCGAAGAGCTCGCCCTTCTCGATCTCGAAGCTGACGCCCTGGACGGCTTCGATCTCCTTGACCCGGCGGCGGATCGTCCCGGTGTGCGTCTTGTAGACGCGACGCAGGTTGCTGGCCTCGACAACGGGCATGGCTCCCAGCCTATCGCGGCGTTCCGAAGCCGCCGCCGCCGGGGGTCTCGATGCGGACGAGGTCGCCCGGGTCGAGGTCGCGTGTCGTCTTCGCGGGCAGCTCTTCGCCGTTCACGACGTTGCGTCCTGGGGCACCCGGCTCGCCGCCTCGGGCTCCTCTGGGCGGGTGTTTTCGCCGCTCCGAGATCAGCGAGAGGCGGCACGGCTCGAGCACCCTCAGCTCGCGGACGACGCCGTCACCGCCGCGGTGGAGCCCGGCTCCCCCCGAGCCGAGGCGAAGCTCGTGGCGCTCGACGCGGAGCGGGTACGCGAGCTCCAGGGCCTCGGCCGGAGTGGTCAGTGTGTTTGACATTGTCACGTGCACTGCCGAGGGCCCGTCCGCGTCGGGACACGCGCCCTGGCCCCCGCCGAGCGTCTCGTAGTACGTGAAACGTTCGTTGCCGAGGGTCACGTTGTTCATCGTCCCCTGCCCCTGGGCGGGAACCGGAAGCGCCTCGCCGAGCGCGGCGAAGAGGGTGTCGACGATCCGGCCGGAGGTCTCGACGTTGCCCGCGGCGACGGCAGCCGGCGGCCGGGCGTTGACGATCGAGCCTTCCGCCGCAGTCACGGTCACGGGTGCGAACGCGCCGCCCGAGGAGGGGAGGTCGGGTGCGGTCAGGCAGCGCACCACGAAGTAGCAGGCCGAGCGCGTCACCGAGAGCGGACAGTTGAGGTTCCCCGGGTGCTGCGCCGCCGACCCGGCGAAGTCGAATGCGATCTCGTCGCCGGCGATCGTGACCGCTGCTCTGATTGCGAGATCCCCCTCGGGCGCCTCGAGCACGTCCTTCGCCTCGAAGCGCCCGTCGGGGAGGCGCTGGAGCGCGGCGCGGACGACTCGCTCCGAGTAGGTATAGAGCTCGTCCATCGCCGCGTCCACCTCGGTGCGCCCGCGGCGCTCGGTCAGGTCGGCAAGACGGCGCTCGGCCAGGTGGTGTGCCGCTAGCTGGGCCCGGAAGTCGCCGCGTCGCTCCTCGGGGTTCCGCATCTGCTCGATCAGCACGTCGAGCGTCTCGTCATCGAGTCGTGTGGGAGGGATGACGACCCCTTCGTCGGCCAGGGTGTGCGAGTCGGCGGGCATGCTGCCGGGCTCGATGCCGCCGACGTCCGCGTGGTGCGCGCGCGTGACCGCGAAGCCGAGCGCGGTGCGTGAGACGAGCGTCACGTCGGGGAGGTGCGTGCCCCCGGAGTAGGGGTCGTTGAGCACGAATACGTCCCCCGGCGCGGGGTCGTGGCGCATCACCGCGGCAACCGCGTCCGGCATCGCGCCCAGGTGAACAGGGATGTGCTCGGCCTGGGCGATCATCCGGCCGCGCGCGTCGAAGATCGCCGCCGAGCAGTCGCGGCGCTCCTTGATGTTGGCCGAGAAGGACGAGCGGATGAGCACCGCGCCCATCTCCTCGGCGATCGACCGGAGCGCGCTGCCGAGAACTTGGAGCTCAATTTTCACGATCTCGTCACCATCCAGCTGCCACTCTTCCCATCCCTAACCCCCACCCACCCTGGGGGTAACCAGCAGGTCGAGCCGTCCAGTTCGAGGACGTCCGGGCCGGACACCTCGCGGCGGCTTCCTCGCTGAGTCTCGAGCTCTGGGCCGTGCTCCACCTCGGCGGTCCGCACCGCGACGAGCTCGATCGGTCGCGAACGATCGGCATAGCCGTAGCGCTCCTCGTGCGCCACGTGAAACGACTCCTCGAGGTCGTTGCCGAGCGGAACTGTCAGCTCGAACGACTGGCCCGCATAGCGAAGGTCCGCCTCCCCTTCGCCCGGAAGCTCACCCGCCTCGGCGAGTGGTACGAGATACGACCGGACGCGATCCCGCCGCTCGTCGCTCGCCGCCAGTCCGAGCGCGGACAGCACCCCGGCGCTCTCCGGAACGAGCACCGTCCCGATCTCCAGCTCCTCGGCCAGCTCGCACGCGTGCAGCGGTCCCGCCCCGCCGAACGCGACGAGCGCGAGCTCCCGCGGGTCGTGTCCGCGCTCGACCGTCACGAGTCGAAGCGCGCGCATCATCTCGGCGTTGACCGCGTGGATCACGGCCCCGGGATCGAGGTCTCCAAGCGCTCGTTCCGCTGCTGCGCGGTCGAGCGGCATCCCCCCTGTGAGCGTCTCGGGAAGCCGGCCGAGGACGAGGTTCGCGTCCGTGACCGTGGGGCGAGTCCCACCCCGCCCGTAGCTGGCAGGGCCCGGCTCCGCGCCCGCGCTCTCGGGCCCGACCCGGAGCGCTCCGCCCTCGTCGCGCCAAGCGATCGACCCCCCGCCGGCGCCGACCGTCTGGATGTCGACGCTCGGCAGGCGTACCGGATATCCGCCGACCGATCGCTCCGCGGCGCGTTCGACCTCGCCTCCCGCGATCAGCGCGACGTCGGTCGACGTTCCGCCCATGTCCAGCGAGACCGCATTGCCGATCCCGGCCGCCCGAGCGGCGATCGCCGCGCCCACTGCGCCCGCCGCCGGCCCCGAGAGCAGCGCGAACGCCGGGTGCGCGGCCGCCTCCGCGATCGAGGCGACACCTCCGGAAGAGCGCATCACCATCGGCTCCGGGAACCCCTCCTCGACGCAGCGCCTCGCCAACGCCTCGAGATAGCCCGCGAGCGAAGGCCCGAGGTACGCGTCGATCGCCGTCGTCGAAGCGCGCTCGTACTCGCGGAACTCTGGCGCGATTTCGTGGGAGGCGACGACCCTCGCTCCGGGGAGCCGCCGCCGTAGCTCCGCCGCGACCTCCTGCTCATGCCTCGAATCGGCGAACGAGAAGAGGAGGCAGACGGCCACCGCCTCCGCGTCGATCTCCGGCAGCGTCGAGATGTCGAGCGGCCTCAGCACACCGTTCGGGCCTATCCGCTCTTCGACTCCGAAGCACCGGTCGAGCGGCACGAGCGGCTCGGGATGGTCGTCGCACAGCCGGTACAGGTGTGCGCGCGCCTGCCTGCGCAGGTGAAGCAGATGCTCGAAGCCGGCCGTCGCCACGAACGCGGTGCGGGCTCCCTTGCGCTCGAGCAGCGCATTCGTCGCGACGGTCGTCCCGTGCGTGAACCGTTCGATCTCCCCGGCTCCGACTGCCAGCGCGGCCGCGAGCACGGACTCCTCCTGACGCGCGGCCGTGGGCACCTTTGCGGTCGCCACGCGTCCGTCTTCGACGAGGACTGCGTCCGTGAACGTTCCGCCGACGTCGACGCCCAGAATGCCCACGGCGCGAATGTACGCGGTCGTCCCTGCGTTGAAGGGAGAGATGGGGGGACGCACGACGGAGATCGAGCTCCGCGGCGGCGGCGGCGAACCGGTCGACTTCCGGCGCACGATCGCCTCTCACGGGGTCGCCGACCTCCCACCGAACCGGATCGACGAGCAGGCCTGGACGCTCGAGCTGACCCTGGCGCCCGGCGGAAGCCCGGCGACGACGGTTCTCGTCTCCGAAGGCCGCAAGGGACACGCGAAGGTGAGGGTTCTCGCGGGCCCGGCGACCATGGCCGTCCTGCGCCCGGCCGTGGCGCACGTCCTGCGTCTCGACGAGGACCTGCGCCCGTTCTACGAGGCCGCCGCGAGCGACCCCGACCTGAAGTGGGCGTCAAGGGGTGCCGGCCGGATGATCAGGAGCCCGACCGTGTTCGAGGAGGTCGTGAAGACGATCTGCACGACGAACTGCACCTGGTCGGCGACCGTGCGCATGGTCTCGAGCCTCGTCCAGAACCTCGGTGAGCCCGCTCCCTCCGCGGACGGTCCGTACGGGCGTGCCTTCCCGACCGTTGAGGCCATGGCGCGGAAGAACAGTGCGTTTTACACAGACAAAGTCAGAGCGGGCTATCGGGGCGCGTACCTTCGAGACCTAGCCCGCTCGGTCGCGTCCGGAAAGCTCGACCTCGAAGCCCTCGGCAGGTCGAGCGCGGACGAGCTCCCCGACGACGAGCTCGCTGCGAGGCTCCTCGCGCTCCCCGGTGTCGGGCCGTACGCGGCGGCGCACATCATGATGCTCCTGGGCCGCTACTCGAGGCTGATCCTCGACTCCTGGACTCGCCCCAAGTACCTGAAGGTCTCCGGAGCGAAGCAGGCGAAGGATGTCACGATCGAGCGCCGCTTCCGCCGCTATGGGCCGTACGCCGGCCTCGCGTTCTGGCTCTATCTGACGCGGGACTGGGTTGACGAGTAGCTATCGCGAAGGCGCGAGGCGGATCGCCGCCCTCACCCCCGCGGCACTCAGCTTCGGAGCGGCCTTCGGCGTGCTCGCGGGCGCGAACGGCATCGACGCGACGGCCGCGATCGTCATGTCGGCGACGACGTTCGCCGGGGCAGCGCAGTTCGCTGCGATCAGCGTCCTCCACGACGGCGGGACGGTCGCGGCCGCAGTTGCAGCGGCTGTTCTCCTCAACGCCCGCTACCTGGCGATCAGTCTCGCGATCGCTCCCTCCTTCGACGGGTCGCGGCTGAGACGCCTCTTCGAGTCGCAGCTGATCGTCGACGAATCCTGGGCCGTGTCGCAGGTCGGGCGAGGGCGCGTCGACAAGCGAGTGCTCGTCGGCGCGGGGCTCGTCCTGTACCCGTTCTGGGTCGCGGGAACCGTGATCGGGGCTCTCGCCGGAAACGTGCTCGCCGACCCGAAGGCTCTCGGGTTCGACGGAGCCCTGCCGGCGCTCTTCCTCGCGCTGCTCGTCGCCCAGCTCGTCGACCGGCGCTCCAAGGTGGCGGCGCTCCTGGGCGGCGCGATCGCCCTCGTGTTGATCCCGTTCACGCCGGCTGGTGTCCCGGTGATCGCAGCTGCGACTGTCTGCCTCTGGGGGCTGAGGCGTTGAGCGACGCCTGGATCGTCGTCATCCTCGTCGGCGCGTTCACGATTGCGTTCAAGGCCGCCGGCCCTGTGCTCCTCGGAGGCCGAGCGCTTCCTGCGCGCCTGACCGGAGCCGTCGAGCTCCTGGCGCCCTCGCTCCTCGCAGCGCTCGTCGTCACGCAGGCAGTCGGCGGCATGCGCGAGATCGTCCTCGACGCCCGGCTCGCCGGAGTGGCCGCGGGTGCGGTAGCCATCTGGCTCAGAGCGCCGCTGATCGTCGTCATCGTCGTCGCCGCCCTCGCGACGGCGCTCGTGCGGCTCGTCTGACGGCCCTATCCTTTCTTGTTCGAAAGTGGGACACTCGAAGAGGGGGCCTGACAGGAGTAGAGGGAGGCCCGACGATGAACGAGTCCAGAAACCTGTCCGCGCGGGCGGCGTACTGGAGCGCGCATCACAGGAAGACCGCAATCTTCGGCTGGCTCGGCTTTTGCTTCGTCGCGTTCGCCGTCGGGACGATGGTCATCGGCGTGACGGGCCTGGACAGCTCGAATGCAGGCGTCCGCGAGTCCGGCCGCATGGACCGTCTGCTGGACAAGGATTTCAAGAGTCCCGCGGGAGAGCGCGTCATCATCCAGTCGAAGACGCTGACCGCGAACGACCCGGCATTCGCCGCCGTGACCGCGGACGTCCTCCGCCGCCTGAAAGCGAACAAGGACGCTGCGAACTTCACGACACCCACCGAGGACGGAGGGCTCATCTCGGCAGACAAGCACTCGGTCCTGATCGACTTCGAGGTCGCGGGTGACCCCGAGACTGCGGCCGATCGCGTCCAACCCATACTCGACTCGACCGCTGCCGCCCAGGCAGCGCACTCCGACTTCGCGATCGAGGAATTCGGCGGCGCGAGCGGCGACAAGCAGCTGAACAAGGTCTTCACGGACGACCTCAAGAAGGCGGGCGAGCTGTCGATTCCGATCACGCTCGGAATTCTGCTCCTGGCCTTCGGCGCGCTCGTGGCCGCGGGCATTCCGTTGATGCTCGGTTTGACGGCCGTGATCGCAACGATGGGCCTGCTGGCGATCCCGAGCAAGATCTTCCCGATGGACGACAGCATCGGCGCGGTCGTCCTCCTGATCGGTCTGGCCGTCGGAGTCGACTACACGATGTTCTATTTGAAGCGCGAGCGCGAAGAGCGTGCAGAGGGCAAGAGCCCGGAGGAAGCGCTCCAGGTTGCTGCCTCGACCTCCGGGCGTTCGGTGCTGATCTCAGGGCTGACGGTGATGATCGCCATGGCCGGGCTGTTCCTGACCGGCGATCCGACCTTCCAGGGATTCGGCGCCGCCACGATCATCGTCGTCGCCGTCGCGGTGATCGGGTCGCTGACCGTCCTACCGGCCATGCTGTCCTGGCTCGGCGACCGGGTGGAGAAGCTCCACCTCCCCTTCGTCAAGCGCTTCCGCCCGAAGCACGGAGAAGGCCGCTTCTGGAGTGCGATCCTCGGGCCGGTCCTCCGGCACCCGATCCCCGCGATCCTCCTGTCGGCCGGGTTCCTGCTCACGCTGTGCGGCGTCGCCCTGCAGCTGAAGACCGTCGTGCCCGGCGCGGACACGTATCCGGAGAACCTGTCCACGGTGAAGACCTACCGCAAGATGCAGGCAGCGTTCCCAGGCGGCGAGACGCCGGCAGGGATCGTCATCAAGGCGCCCAACGTGCGCTCCCCGGAGATCAAGGAGGCGATCGGACAGCTCAGCTGGCGGGCGCTCTCGACCTACGTGATGTACGAGCCGATTCTCACGGACGTGAACAAGGCCGGGACGGTCGCCGTGATCTCGATCCCGGTTGCGGGCTCTGGGACGGACGCCAAGTCGCAGGAAGCCGTCAATGCGCTGAGGGACAGCATCCTCCCGAACACGCTCGGCCTCGTGCCCTCGATCGAAGACTACGGAGTGACCGGTGACACGGCCAGCTCGAAGGATTTCAACGACCAGATGGGCCAGAGGCTCCCGTACGTCTTCGGATTCGTGATCCTGTTCGCCTTCTTGCTCCTGATGATCACGTTCAGGTCGATCGTGATCCCGACCGTGTCGGTCGTGCTCAACCTGCTGTCGGTCGGAGCCTGCTACGGCGTGCTCGTGCTCGTCTTCCAGCACGGGATCGGGAAGGGGATCCTCAACTTCTCGTACACCGCCGGTGTCGCAGGATTCATCCCGGGGTTCCTGTTCGTGATCCTCTTCGGACTGTCGATGGACTACCACGTCTTCATCCTCAGCCGCGTGCGTGAGGGCTACGACAAGGGTCGAACGACCGCGGAAGCGGTGGAGCACGGCGTGAAGGTCAGCGCGGGCGTCGTGACGAGCGCGGCGATCGTGATGGTGTTCGTCTTCGCGATCTTCGGGTCGCTGCAGATCCTGTTCCTGAAGCAGTTCGGCGTCGGGCTCGCCGCGGCGATCCTGATCGACGCGACGATCGTCCGGGCCGTGCTCTTGCCGGCAACGCTGAAGCTCCTCGACGATCGCATCTGGTACCTGCCGAGCTGGCTCGCTTGGCTTCCGAAGCTCGAGGGGGAGAAGGCGCCCGAAGCGCCGCCGGCCCTCGTGCCCTAACGCTTGTGTGGGGGCGGGTCGCATGACTGCGGCTCGCCCTCGCAGCACCCGAGCTTGAACCGACACCGTGGGCACTGCCAGGTCCCGTGGCGCCATTCCATCGGCGCAGCACAGCGAAAACATGGCTCGATCGCGTTCGGCGCGCTGCTACTCTTCACTGGCTCGGCGGCGTAGCTCAGTTGGTTAGAGCAGCGGAATCATAATCCGCGTGTCGGAGGTTCGAGTCCTCCCGCCGCTACCTCCTCGTAGACTGAAGGAACCAAAATGGCCAGTGGAGTCAGAGACGCAATCACGCTTGCCTGCACCGAGTGCAGGCGCCGCAACTACCAGAGCTCGAAGTCGAAGCGGAACACGCCCGACCGCGTCGAGCTGAAGAAGTACTGCCGCTGGTGCGGCCGCCACACGGCCCACAGGGAGACGCGCTAGTGGCCCGGAACACGAGGCAGCGACGGCGACAGCGTCGCCGGGCTCAGGGCGCCGCCAGCGACGAGCAGCAGCCTCAGCAGAAGAGCGTCACCCAACGCGCTCGCTCGCGTCAGGCAGCAGTCCGTCCGTCGGCCCAGCCGCCGAAGACCCAGACCGGGTCGAGGCGCGTACCGGGCGGCGGCTTCAAGCGGTTCGTCTCCGAGTCCTGGGCCGAGCTGAAGAAGGTCGAGTGGCCGACGCAGAACCAGGTCATTCAGGGAACGATCGTCGTGATCATCGCGTGCGCGATCGTCGGCGCGTACCTCTGGTTCGCGGACCTCATCTTCAAGCCCTTCGTCCGAGACATCCTTCTGAGGTAGACCTCGGAAAATGACTGTCATTCGTCTGGCACCTCAACCTAACTTGGACGCGTAGCGTGTTTCGCTGGTACGTGATCAACACTTACTCGGGCCACGAGAACAAGGTGAAGACCAATCTCGAGCACCGAATCGTCTCCATGAACCAGGGGCCGCGCTTCCGCCGGGTCGTCGTCCCCACGGAGCAGGTGATCGAGACGAAGGACGGGCAGAAGGTGCAGACAGAGAAGCGCGTCCTCCCGGGCTACGTGCTCGTGAACATGGACCTGGACGACGACGCGTGGGGCGTGGTCAAGAACACGCCCGGCGTCACCGGCTTCGTCGGCGCGGGGAACACTCCCGTTCCGCTCTCGCAGCCCGAAGTCGATCGGATCCTGCGCACAGGCACCGCCATCGGCGAGCGCCAGCGCGCCCAGGTCGAGTTCTCGCT
>Ga0070683_100006045_pt1 | contig 10147 bp, 6 predicted proteins | sample KBSC713LmetaG_FD_64662 | JGI IMG/M metagenome (GOLD analysis project Ga0070683, IMG submission 64662) | Corn rhizosphere microbial communities from Kellogg Biological Station, Michigan, USA - KBS C7.1-3L metaG | ecosystem: Host-associated > Plants > Roots > Rhizosphere ... | reverse complement strand
ACGCCTACGCCGCGGTCACCGCGCACCCGTGGTGGCGCTGAGTTAGGTCCGGCGCCGCCCGGCCACCCATGTTGATGGCAGACCTATGGATCCCCGGGTTGGGTTTCGGCCTGACCCGGGGATGCCATTTCCTCCAGCTCAACCCGGCCGGGTGGCGGGGGCGGGGGCGGCTTGCCGACCATGGCCTCCACTCTGGACAGGAGCGCGCTGGGCCGCACCGGCTTGGCGATGTAGTCATTCGCCCCGACCAGCATTGCCTCTTCCTTGCCGCGCCAACTGCCGTAGGCGCTGACGACCAGGACGGGCAGCTGCGTGGTCGCCGGGTCGGCCCGGAGCCGCTTGCACAGGTCGAGACCGGACACCCGCGGCATCCACATGTCGGTCAGCACCAGGTCGATCGACCGCTCCTGGAGCACCTCGGTCGCCTCGACGCCGTCCCGGACCGCCACGACGCCGTATCCGGCCGTCGACAGGATCGTCGAGAACAGTTCCCGGAGGTCCGTGTCGTCCTCCGCAACGAGCACGGTTGCCGTCTCACTCACCACGACCTCATGCAAGCGCCGCTTGGTTGCCACTTGTCATGACCTCGGGTGCAGATAGGTTGCGAACATGACCTTCACAGCGGCGACCGACCGGTACGACTCGATGAAATATCGGCGTACGGGGCGTAGCGGCCTCAAACTGCCGGAGATATCGCTCGGTCTGTGGCACAACTTCGGACACGAGCGTCCTTATGCGACACAGCGGGACATCTGTCTACGAGCGTTCGACCTCGGCGTGACCCACTTCGACCTGGCCAACAACTATGGGCCGCCGTACGGCTCGGCCGAGGCGAACTTCGGCCGGATCATGGCCGAAGATCTCCGGCCGTACCGTGACGAGCTGATCATCTCGACCAAGGCCGGCTACGACATGTGGCCCGGGCCGTACGGCGAATGGGGCTCGCGCAAGTACCTGCTGGCCTCGCTCGACCAGTCGCTGCGCCGAATGGGGCTGGAGTACGTCGACATCTTCTACTCGCACCGGCCCGATCCGGACACCCCGCTCGAGGAGACGATGGGCGCGCTGGATCGCGCCGTACGGTCGGGCAAGGCGATCTACGCCGGAATCTCCAACTACACCGCGGACCAGACCGCCGAGGCGGCCGCGATCCTGCGCTCGCTCGGCACGCCGCTGCTGATCCACCAGCCGAGCTACTCGATGTTCAACCGCTGGATCGAGCCCCGGCTGCTCGACGTGCTGGCCGAGGTCGGCGCCGGCTGTATCGCGTTCTCGCCGCTGTACCAGGGGCTACTCACCGACCGGTACCTGAACGGGATCCCGGCCGACTCGCGCATGAGCCGCAGCCCGGATCTGGACCAGGGCGAGCTGACCGACGCCCGGCTGGCCACCATCCGCGCGCTCAATGAGCTGGCCGTCCGCCGCGGCCAGTCCCTGGCTCAACTCGCCCTGCTCTGGGCGCTGCGCGACCCCCGGATGACCTCGCTGGTCATCGGGGCAAGCAGCGTTGCCCAGCTCGAACAGAACCTGGGCGCGCTGTCGTGCGTGGAACTGTCCGACGACGAATTGGCGGAGATTGACAACCGGCTAGGAGAGTAGATTTCCGGCATGGCCACCTTTGCAGAGGCGCGGGCGTTCCTTCTGGCCCACGCAGACGACTACGACACGGCCTATCGCGACTTCCGCTGGCCCGAGCTCGACGAGTTCAACTGGGCCTTGGACTGGTTCGACCGGATCGGCGCCGAGCACGACCGGACGGCGCTGTGGATCGTCGAGGCGGACGGCAGCGAGCAGCGGTGGTCGTTTGCGGAGCTGACCCGCCGCTCCAACCAGGTGGCCAACTGGCTGCGCGCCCAGGGAGTGGCCCGCGGCGACCGGCTGATCCTCATGCTCGGCAACCAGGTCGAGCTGTGGGAGACGATCCTCGCCGCGATGAAGCTGGGTGCGGTGATCATCCCGGCGACGACGCTGCTCGGCCCGGCCGACGTGCGGGACCGGCTCGACCGCGGCCGGGCCAAGCACGTCGTCGTCGCCTCCGCGGTCGCGTCGGTCTTCGATGGCGTCGAGGGCGATTACACCCGGATCGCGGTCGGTGCGCCGGTCGACGGCTGGCTGTCCTATGTAGACGCCGATGCCGCTCCGGCGGTTTTCGCGCCGGATGCGGTGACCCGGGCCGGCGACACGCTCCTGCTCTACTTCACCTCGGGCACCACCGCCCAGCCGAAGCTGGTCGAACACACCCACGCCTCTTACCCGGCCGGTCACCTGTCCACGATGTTCTGGATCGGGCTGCAGCCGGGCGACGTCCACCTCAACATCTCCTCCCCCGGCTGGGCCAAGCACGCGTGGAGCAACGTCTTCGCGCCGTGGGACGCGGCGGCCACGGTGTTCATCTACAACTCGCCGCGTTTCGACGCCGAGTCGCTGATGGCCCAGATGGACCGGTGCGGGGTGACCAGCTTCTGCGCGCCGCCGACGGTGTGGCGCATGCTCATCCAGGCCGACCTGCGCACGCTCAAAACCCCGCCGAAGAAGGTCGTCGGGGCCGGCGAGCCGCTCAACCCGGAGGTCATCGAGCAGGTCGAGAAGGCGTGGGGGGTGACGATCCGCGACGGCTTCGGCCAGACGGAGACCACGGTTCAGGTGGCCAACTCGCCCAGCCAGCCGGTGAAGCCGGGGTCGATGGGCCGGGCGATGCCGGGCTATGACGTGGTACTGCTGGATGCCAGCTCCGGCGAGCCGGCCGACGAGGGCGAGATCTGCCTGGCGCTCGACCCGCGGCCGCTCGGGTTGATGGTCGGCTACCACGGCGACGACGAGCGCACGGCCGAGGCGATGCGGGGCGGCTACTACCACACCGGCGACATCGGCGCCCGCGACGCCGACGGCTACATCACTTACGTCGGGCGCTCGGACGACGTGTTCAAGGCGTCGGACTACCGGATCTCGCCGTTCGAGCTGGAGAGCGTCCTGCTCGAGCACGACGCCGTCGCCGAGGCGGCCGTCGTGCCGTCACCCGACCCGATCCGCCTGGCGGTGCCCAAGGCCTACGTCGTCCTGGCGGCCGGGTGGTCGCCGTCCGCGGAGACCGCCGGCTCCATTTTCGCGTACTGCCGGGAGCACCTCGCTCCGTTCAAACGCGTGCGACGGCTCGAGTTCGCGCCGCTGCCCAAGACGATTTCCGGCAAGATCCGGCGCGTCGAGCTGCGCGCCGCGGCCGCCGCCGGTTCGACCGACGAATTCCGGGAGGAGGACTACCGATGATGTCCTCATACGCCTCTGCGGTGGCCGAGACGGCGCTGCTCGGCGACACGATCGGGGCCAACCTGGACGCGACGGTCGCCCGCTTCGGCGACCGCGAGGTGCTGGTCGACTGCCCGAGCGGGCGGCGCTGGACCTACGCGGCGTTCGGGGCCGAGGTCGACGTGCTCGCGCGGGCGTTCCTCGCGGCCGGGATCACCAAGGGCGACCGGGTCGGCATCTGGTCGCCGAACTGCCCCGAGTGGGTGCTCGTGCAGTACGCGACCGCCAAGATCGGCGCGATCATGGTCAACATCAATCCCGCGTACCGGAAGCACGAGCTCGAATACGTGCTCAACCAGTCGGGCGTGCGGGCGTTGGTGTCGGCCACGCAGTACAAGACCTCGGACTATCGCGGGATGGTCGAGGAGGTGCGCGGGAAGTGCCCGTCGCTCGAGTCGATCGTCTATATCGGCGATCCGTCGTGGGATGAGCTGGTCGCGACGGCCTCAACGGTCGAGCCGTCGGCGCTGACCGCCGTCGCCGCGACACTGTCGTGCGATGACCCGATCAACATCCAGTACACGTCGGGAACGACCGGCTTCCCAAAGGGAGCCACGCTGTCGCACCACAACATTCTCAACAATGGCTTCTTCGTCGGTGAGCTGATCGCCTATACCGAAGCCGATCGGGTCTGCCTGCCGGTGCCGTTCTACCACTGCTTCGGCATGGTGATGGGCAATCTCGGGGCGACCAGTCACGGTGCCTGCATCGTGATCCCGGCGCCGACGTTCGACCCCGCCGCGACGCTGCAGGCGGTCGCCGACGAGCGAGTGACATCGCTCTACGGCGTGCCGACGATGTTCATCGCCGAGCTGGGGCTGCCGGACTTCTCGTCGTATGACCTGTCGTCGCTGCGCACCGGCATCATGGCCGGCTCGCCGTGCCCGGTCGAGATCATGCGCCGGGTCATGAGCGAGATGCACATGTCCGAGGTGTCGATCTGTTACGGGATGACCGAGACGTCGCCGGTGTCCACCCAGACCCGGCGGGACGACGACGTCGAGCGGCGCACGGCGACCTGCGGGCGGGTCATGCCGCACGTCGAGGTCAAGGTGATCGACCCGGCGACCGGCGTGACCGTGCCGCGTGGCGAGCCGGGTGAGCTGTGCACGCGCGGATACTCGGTGATGCTCGGATACTGGAACGAGCCGGACAAGACGGCCGAGGCGATCGACGCCGCCCGCTGGATGCACACCGGTGACCTGGCCGTCATGCGCGAGGACTCCTATGTGCAGATCGTCGGCCGGATCAAGGACATGATCATCCGGGGCGGCGAGAACGTATACCCGCGCGAAGTCGAGGAGTTCCTCTACTCCCACCCGGCGATCGCGGACGTGCAGGTGATCGGGGTGCCTGATCCGAAGTACGGCGAGGAGATCCTGGCCTGCGTGATCCTGCGCGACTCGTCGGGCAGCCTGACGGCCGAGGACGTCGTCGAGTTCTGCCGGGGCAACCTGGCGCACTACAAGATCCCGCGGTACGTCCGGGTCGTCGAGTCCTTCCCGATCACCGTCACCGGCAAGGTGCGCAAGGTCGAGATGCGCGAGTGGGCGGTGCAGGAGCTCGGCCTAGCGTGAGAGCAGCGCATTGAGGGTGTCGACCACGTTCTTGAGGGCCGGCGGTATCGCGCCGTCCTCGGCGAGGACTTCGTACCCGTCGTAGACGATGCGATACGTGTACCCGTCGGCGATCGCCCCGCCCTTGTTAACGTGCGGAATGCTCTTGAAGTTGGACGCGGCGAGAGTCTGCTCGACGGCGGCGAGTTGATCCGGGGTGAGCTGGCCGCTTACGGCCGGCTGGTGGCGGCGCGTCAGGGTGAAGGTGCCGTCACGGTTCACGACCAGGTGATCGTCGGCGCCCTTGAGTCCGCCTTGCCGGCCGTACTCGAGGAGGACGCTGCTTGCGCTGGTGACCTCGCTCACCGCGGGGCTTGCTGGATTTTGTCCGGGTTCGTTCCTGGCGCAACTCGTCAAGATGAGCGCGACCAGCACAAACACGAGTCCTATTCGGCCCCGCATGGCACCTCCGTCACTCGAAATGGGCTCGTTCTTGTCATACCCACCGGCGAGGATGTCTGCATGCAACTCGACCCCTACCGCCGTGTGCTCGCTCTGCCTGGTGTGCGCTCGCTGATGGTGCTCGCTCTGCTGGCCCGCATCCCGATCACGGCGGTCGGCGTGACGATGACCTTGCACGTGGTGCTCGACCTGCATCGCGGCTACGCCGCGGCCGGCCTGGCCGGGACGGCGTTGACCGTCGGGGCGGCGCTGGGGGCGCCGCTCAACGGGCGGTTCGTCGACCGGAAGGGCCTGCGGCCCATGCTGGCCATCACGACGATCGCCGAAGCGGTCTTCTGGGTGTTCGCGCCGGCGTTTCCCTATCCGGCGTTGCTGGTTGCGGCATTGGTGACCGGCCTGTTGGCGCTGCCCGTGTTCTCGGTCGTCCGCCAGTCGATTGCCGCGCTCGTGCCGATCGACCAGCGCCGCCAAGCATATGCGCTGGACTCGATGTCGGTTGAGGTCTCCTTCATGGCCGGCCCGACGCTCGCCGTCTTGCTGGTGACCCAGACGTCGGCGCGACTGACCATGCTGGCGATCGCGGCGTCGTTGCTGGTGGCCGGCAGTGCGCTGTTCGTCACCAACCCGCCGGTGCGCGAGGGCGCCGAGCCGCCGGTCGACAAGGCCGCCGCACCCCGCCGCCGCGACTGGCTGACCGCGCAGTTCGTGGCCGTGCTGGCGGCGGCGATGGCGACCACGATGGTGCTGGCCGGCACCGACGTGTCGATCGTGGCGATGCTGCGCACGGCCGACCACATCTCCTGGACCGGCGCGATCCTCGCGATCTGGGGCGTTTTCTCGCTCGTGGGCGGCTTCGTCTACGGCGCGATCACCCGTCCGGTGCCGTTGGTGGTGCTGGTCGGCCTGCTGAGCCTGTTCACCGTGCCGGTCGGCCTGATCGGCTCACACTGGGCGCTGCTGTTCGTGGCACTGCTCCCGGCCGGCGCCCTGTGCGCGCCCACGCTGACCGCGTCGACCGACCTGATCAGCCGCATCGTTCCCGACGGCGCGCGCGGCGAGGCGATGGGCTGGCACGGCTCGTCGCTGACCGTCGGCCTGGCGGTGGGTGCCCCGCTGGCCGGCTGGGCGATCGACCTGGGCTCCCCGATGTGGGGCTTCATCGCGGTGGGCGCCGCCGGCGCCGTGGTGACGCTGTTGCTGCTGGTGGTGCGCCACCGCCTCACCACCGTCGGCACACCGGCACCCGCGGGCGCGTCCATGTCAGCCGCCCAGCCCGAGCCCGCATCCGCCACCGCGTCCGCCGCGGCACCCGCGCCCGCACGGCAGCCCGAGCCCGTCGGCGCACCCGCGTCCGCCGCGGCACCCGCGCCCACACACCAGCCCGCGCCCGCCACCGCGCCCGCCACGGCACCCGCGCCCGCCACCGCGCCCGCGTCCGCCACCGCGTCGGCAGCGCTAGGCGCATCCGCCACGGCACCCGCGCCCGCACACCAGCCCGAGCCCGCCACCGCGCCCGCGTCCGCCGCGGCGTCGGCAGCGCCGGGCGCAGCCGCCACGGCACCCGCGTCCGCACGGCAGCCCGAGCCCGTCGACGCACCCGCGTCCGCCGGAGCGGCGCAGACGTTCGATGCAGCCCGGCCGGCGGACGCGCCACAGGCTGTCGGTGCGGCGCAGTCGCCGGTCGAGGCGGACGGGGCAGCGGCGGCCGGCGCGGTGCGCGCAGCGGCGGACAGCGCGAATGGGAAGTCCCAAGAGGTCGCGGCCGAATTGGACGGCGCGACGGTGGCGGAGGCGCTCACGAGCAATCCGGCCGCCACGATCGCAACGAAGGAAGCAGTGGACGCTCGGCAGTAGCTGGCGTTCTCCATATAGCACCGGGCGGGTCTGCCGAGGGCGGCCCGCCCGGTCGCATTTTTCGGGCGTCGGGCATCTACCGGCACCAGAACCTCCGGCGCTTCCCGATTGCGCTTTCCATAGCACCGAGCGAGCCGTTGCGCGACCATGTGCCGGCCGAGCGGAAGCCACCCGCGGGCCGGCCGAGCGGAAGCCACCGTCACCAACCTCGCCGCCGAGGCATTGCGCTGGCCGTGACATCTGGGCGCCGACCGGCGCTTTCCTGAATAAGCACCGGGCGGGCCCTCCCACTGACGGCGGTCCGTCCGGTCGCACAATTCAGCGCGGCCCGCCGTTCCCGTTGCCCACGACCGCCGCCCCGGACCATCCCTCGCGTTCATCAAAGAAGTTTCGGGGTGTTCGGGGCACAGATAGCGCGCGAATTTCCTTGATCAACGAAGAAGAGGGGGCGTGAAAGGTTCACGGGGCGGGGTTTGGGGCGATACGAGGGAATCGGCAGTGACGCGGGCCACAATCAAACCCACATCCAGCGGCCTCGATCGCCGGAAAGAATCCTTCCCACTACACACCGTCATTACTGAGCGACCACACGCGAGGATCTTCTTGTCGGGTCGATCTTGTGTCAATGGTAACAAAAGGACACGTCAGAGCCTCTTTGGCTCGTCAAATGGCGCATGTTATGGGGCTAGGACGAAGGCCTGGGATGGTTGCGTCCGTCACGCAGCGGGGTACGATCCGCCTGGGTCGCAATTTGTGCGGCACACGTGGCACCCCTCGGAAACCCCCACCGAGGGTGAACCTGAGGCACCGGAGGAGGGCAACTTTGGCTGTTTGCTGCCCACACCTCGGCGACATGCCTGATGCGGCGGAGTCCGCATGGGCATGACAACCGATACGCAGGTGAGGCTGCACACTTGGCCAGGGATGCGCCTGAGCTGGATGGGCGCCGGTGCGGTTGTCCACTCCGGTGAGGAGCCCGGCTCCGGTGCCGCGTCGCTGGTCGTCTCGCCGCATGGGTCCTCTGAGTGCGCCGTCGTGGTGAGCTCGCACAACGTCAACCTCCAGCCGCAGATGGTCGAGGAGCTGGCCGAGGTCCTGGCCAACGGCCTCCCGCGCGGCTTCGCCTCGATGCGGTTCGTGGCCTGGGACGGCGCCTGCGCCAGCGAGGCCGCTCCGGCACCCGCCCACATTCTTTCGATGCGGCTCGGCATCGACGTCGTCTCCGCTGGCGGCCCGCTGCTCGGTGTGCCCGGCGGTTCACTGTTCGCGCCGGTCGGCCGTGGGCCGGAGCGCCCCGGTGGCTGGTGGCGGTTCCGCGTCGGCCTGCCGCCAACGCGAGTCGGCTGGCGCTTCCCGGCCCCCAAGTGGGAAGCCGACCTGCCCGAAATCTGCGAGCTGGGCGGCGACCTTGTGCTCGACCCAGTGCCGGCCGGCCTTTGGCTGCACCGCCGCAACGTCAGCAGCGTCTCCGACCTGGCCTACTCGGTGCCGACCGACGCCGAGCACCCCGCGCTGATCCTGTCGCACCCAAGCGAAGAGCCGCTGCATCGCGACGATATCGTGCAGGGCATCGGGGTGATCCCGGCGCCGATGACCGAGAAGCTCGTCCTCACGCCATACGGTCGCTGCCCTGTCGCCGACGGCGAAGTCGGGCCGATGGTGGCCGAGATGCTCGGCCGCGCGGTACACGTGCGCACCGGTCTTCCGCTGTGCGCGCCGGCCGGTCAGCGAGCGGTCGTCACCATCGACGACAAGGGCCTCCCCCGCTGGCGCACGTTCGCGCGCGAACTGTGGCACGCGCCCCGGGCGCGAGCCCCGCGCACCATCGACTGGATCAACCCGGCTCCCGAGGTGCTCACGCGGATGGCTGGCGCGGCGACGTTCTCGCTCGGTGCCGGCTGGGTCTGCGAGGTCATCCAGGCGGGCCTCTGGGTGCGTCCCGAGGAGTTACCCGACCCCTCGGAGTGGGTGCGCGGGCTCCCGGTCGACGTGAACCGCTGCGCGGTTGTGATCGGCGCACCGCACGCACCGGAGATCACCCCGCCGCGACGCATGATCGCCGGCGTTCTCGAACAGATGCCGGTCGACGCCCGCAAGCGTGCCTATTTGGCGGTACCGCGCGGTGCCGCACCCGACGCGTTTGTCCTCGCCAAGTCGCTACGCGACCGGCTGCCGGAGATGAGCGACGTCGAACTGGTCGGTCCGTCGGCCCACGACGTCGCCGAGACGGCGACGTTCGCGCCGCTCACCGCGGCCCCCGGCACGGCGCGCAGCAACTACAACAGCGTCGCGACCGTTGCCAGCAACCCGATCGTGGCGCGCGGGTTTGACGTGCCGATGCCCCCGTCGTCGCCGTACCACAACGGCACGCGCAACCCACGCGTCGGCCGGCAACACGAGCCGCGCCACGGCGCGCCGGCAATGAACGACTTCGCGTCCCCGCACACGCCGCTGCCGCCCGGCATGCCGCAGGTACCAGTGACGCCGACGGACTACGCGGGGACTCCGCATACGCCGCTCCCGCCCGGCATGCCGCCGGTGCGCGACTACGCGAGCCCGATGACCCCGCACACGCCGCTGCCCCCGGGGGTGCCGACTCAGGACTACACGGCTCCGATGCCGGCGGTCCGCGACTACGGCGCCCCGATGACGCCGCACACGCCGCTGCCGCCCGGTGTTCCGACGGCACCGTCCGGTTATGCGCACGGGTCGGCCCAGGACTACGCGCCGGTCGACTACGCGGGTCCGCGCACGGGCGAGATCAACCGGCCGGGCGAGTTCGGTCCGCGCACCGGCGAGATCAACCGGCCCGGCGACTTCGGTCCGCGCACCGGCGACATCAACGCACCGCGCCCGGGCGACTTCAGCCCGCGCACCGGCGAGATCAACCGGCCGGCCGAATACGGCACGCCCAGCGAATACGGCACGCCCAGCGAATACGGCACGCCCAGCGAATACGGCACGCCCAGCGA
>Ga0070683_100006042_pt1 | contig 10147 bp, 8 predicted proteins | sample KBSC713LmetaG_FD_64662 | JGI IMG/M metagenome (GOLD analysis project Ga0070683, IMG submission 64662) | Corn rhizosphere microbial communities from Kellogg Biological Station, Michigan, USA - KBS C7.1-3L metaG | ecosystem: Host-associated > Plants > Roots > Rhizosphere ... | reverse complement strand
TGCTGTTCGATCCGCTCGACGGCTCGTCCAACATCGACGTCAACGTTCCCGTCGGCACGGTGTTCAGCATCGTGCAGAAGATCACGCGCGGGCGGCACGGCGAGATGGAGGATCTGCTGCAGCCCGGGCGCCGGCAGGTCGCGGCGGGCTACGTGATTTACGGGTCCAGCACCATGCTGGTGTACACGACGGGCCAGGGGGCGCACGGCTTCACCCTCGATCCGTCGATCGGCGAGTTCCTCCTCTCCCATCCCAACATCCGCACTCCCGACGAGGGGCAGTTCCTCTCGGTGAACGACTCGTACGAGCAGTACTGGGACGAGCCGACGAAGCAGCTGATGCGGAAGTATCGCGGCCTCGAGGGGGACCGGCGTCCACTCACCGTGCGCTACGTCGGGTCGCTGGTCGCCGACTTCCATCGCAACCTGCTCGGCGGCGGCGTGTTCTGTTATCCGCCGAGCAAGAAGAGCCCGCAGGGGAAGCTGCGGCTGCTCTACGAAGCCAATCCGCTGGCGTTCATCTGCGAGCAGGCGGGGGGCGCGGCGATCGACGGGAAGACGCGCGTGCTCGACATCCAGGCGACCGAGCTGCACCAGCGCGTCCCGCTGTTCATGGGGTCGAAGAACGACGTCGACCTCGCGCTGCGCACCTTCGCGCACCACTCCGAGCTCGTCGGCGCGTAGAGGCCAGCGCATCAGCGACGAACGCACGACTCCGTCCGGACTTCCCGTCGCGCCGGTCTACCGGCCCGACGACGCGCCCGTCGAGTACGACCGCGATCTGGGTGATCCGGGAGCGTACCCGTACACCCGTGGCGTGCAGCCCACGATGTACCGCGGCCGCCTCTGGACGATGCGCCAGTACGCCGGCTTCGGCACGGCGCGGCAGACGAACGAGCGCTTTCGCCTCCTGCTCGACCGCGGCCAGACGGGGCTCTCCGTGGCGTTCGATCTCCCGACGCAGATGGGGATCGACTCCGACGCCCCGCGTGCGCTCGGCGAGGTGGGGCGCGTGGGCGTGGCGATCGACACGGTGGAGGACATGCACGTCCTCCTCGACGGCATCCCGCTCGATCGCGTCTCGACGTCGATGACGATCAACGCGACGGCCGCAATCCTGCTCGCGATGTACGTGGTCGTCGCCGAGGAGCGCGGCATCGCGCGCGGGAAGCTGTCGGGGACGATCCAGAACGACATCCTGAAGGAGTACGTGGCGCGCGGCACGTACATCTATCCGCCGGGGCCGTCGCTCGCGCTCATCACGGAGATCTTCCGCTTCTGCGCCGCCGAGGTGCCGAGCTGGAATCCGATCTCGATCTCCGGCTATCACATCCGCGAGGCCGGCGCGACGGCGGTGCAGGAGCTCGCCTTCACCTTCGCGAACGCGATGGAGTACGTGACCCGCGCGCGCGACGCCGGACTCCTGATTGACGACTTTGCCCCTCGCCTTTCCTTCTTCTTCGCCGCGCACAACGACCTGTTCGAGGAGGTCGCCAAGTTCCGCGCGGCGCGGCGCATGTACGCGCGGCTCATGCGCGACCGCTTCGGCGCGGGCGACGCGAGCTGCCGCCTGCGCTTCCACACGCAGACGGGCGGGGTGACGCTCCAGGCGCAGCAGCCGCTCAACAACGTCGTCCGCGTCGCGGTGCAGGCGTTGTCGGCGGTGCTCGGCGGCACGCAGTCGCTGCACACGAACGGCTACGACGAGGCGCTGTCGCTGCCGACGGCGGACGCCGCGACGCTGGCGCTGCGCACGCAGCAGATCATCGGCTTCGAGAGCGGCGCCGCGCTCACCGCGGATCCGCTGGCGGGGAGCTACTACGTCGAGCATCTCACCACGTCACTCGAGTCGGCGGCGATGACGCTGCTCGCCCAGGTGGACGAGCGCGGCGGCGCGGCGCAGGCGATCGAGGCGGGCTTTCTCCAGGAGGAGATCGGGCGATCGGCGTACGCGTATCAGCTGCGCGTCGAGCGCGGCGAGACGGTGATCGTCGGCGTGAACAAGTTCGCCGATGGCGAGACGGAGACGGTCGTCGCCCTTCCCGACTACTCGGCGCTCGAGCAGGATCAGGTCGCCCGCCTGCGCGAGGTGCGCGCGCAACGCGACGACAGGGCGGTGCAGGGCGCGCTCGCGGCGCTCGGCGACGCGGCCGCGACGTATGTCGAGGCGGGTACTGCTGCGCGCGCCGAGCTGATGCCGCGCATCGTCGACGCGGTCCGCGCGCGCGCGAGCGTCGGCGAGATCAGCGACGTGCTTCGCGAGCGGTGGGGAGTGCATCGGCCAACGTGATGCGCGGGATGCGGGGATGAGGAGATGAGGGGATGCGGAACGATGAACGGCCTCGGAGGCATACGCTTCCCGAGGCCGTGCCATTCCGCATCCCCTCATTCCCGCATCCCCGCATCGCCTCACTTGTAGCGCCCTCTGCGCGCGGCTAGTATTCGATGCTGTCCGTTAGCCGCCTAAGTCTCATATCGATGCCAACTTACGAGTTCCGCTGTCCCAACGGTCACACCTTCGACCGGTTCTATCGCTCGATCGGTACCTCCGAGGCCCAGACCGCTTGCCCCGTGTGCGGGGAGATGGCCGAGCGCCTGGTGTCCGGGGGAGCGGGATTGTTGTTCAAGGGCTCGGGGTTCTACCTCACCGACTACGGCAAGAACGCGCATCAGAAAAAGGGGCCCGCCGAGTCGAAGCCTGATGGCGCGAAGGCGGAAGGTGGCAAGAGCGAAGGGGCATCGACCGCGTCGACCGGGTCCTCGGAGTCGGGAAGCGCGTCGAAGCCGAGCGAGAGCAAGCCCGCCGAGTCGAAGCCCGCTGCTCCCCCGAAGCCGAGCAGCGGCGAGTGAGCACCGACGTCGAGATCCTGCGCGCCGAGCTGACGCGCGCAGCGAACCGCCTCGGCGCGCCCGACGGCGTCGAGCCCGTGCTCGAGCGTCCGCGCGATCCCGCATTCGGCGACTGGGCGACGAACCTCGCGATGGTGCTCGCCAAGCCGCTCGGCCAGAAGCCGCGCGACCTGGCGGTGAAGCTGATCGAGGCGATCGATCGCGCCGCGGCGGGCATCTCGTCGGCGGAGGTGGCCGGACCCGGGTTCATCAACTTCCGGATGGACGCGGCGCGCGTCGCGCAGGGGATCGCCGCGCTCGTCGACGCGGACCGTGACTACGGCCGCAGCGATGTCGGCAAGGGACGTCCCGTCGTCGTGGAGTTCGTGAGCGCGAATCCCACCGGGCCCCTGCACGTCGGCCATGGTCGGCAGGCGGCGCTCGGCGACGCGATCTCCTCGCTGCTCGAGTGGACCGGCTGGAGCGTCTCGCGCGAGTTCTACTACAACGACGCGGGCGTGCAGATCGAGAATCTCGCGCTCAGCACACAGGCGCGCGTCCACGAGATTCGCGGCGGGCCGCTCGCCATCCCCGAGGGCGGGTACCACGGCGAGTACATCGCCGAGATCGCGCAGCGGTACGTCGAGCGCCATCCCGAGGACCCGACCGGCGACGATCTCGACTCCATCCGGCGCTTCGCCGTGCAGGCGCTGCGCGACGAGCAGGATCTGGATCTCCGCGCGTTCGGCGTCCGCTTCGACACCTACTACCTCGAGTCGTCGCTCTACACCGACGGTCGCGTCGTGCGCACCGTGGAGAAGCTCGTCGGCAACGGCAGGACGTACGAGAAGGACGGCGCGCTCTTCCTGCGGACCACCGAGTACGGCGACGACCAGGACCGCGTGATGCGCAAGAGCATCGAGCGTGGCGGCACGTACACGTACTTCGTGCCGGACGTTGCGTACCACGTGACGAAGTGGGAGCGCGGCTACGACCGCGCCATCAACGTGCAGGGCTCCGACCATCACAGCACGGTCACGCGCGTGCGCGCCGGACTCCAGGCGCTCGACATGGGCATCCCGACGGGCTACCCGGAGTACGTGCTGCACCAGATGGTGACGGTGATGAAGAGCGGCGAGGAGGTGAAGATCTCCAAGCGCGCCGGCAGCTACGTCACCGTGCGCGACCTCGTCGACGAGGTCGGGCGCGACGCGGTGCGGTACTTCTTCCTCATGCGGAAGGGCGACACCCAGCTCTCCTTCGACGTCGATCTCGCCCGCTCACAGAGCGAGGAGAATCCCGTCTACTACATCCAGATGGCGCACGCGCGCCTCTCGGGAATCTTCCGCGTCGGCGAGATCGACCCGGCGTCGATCGACGCGTCGGCCACCGACCTCTCTCCGCTCGTGCTGGAGGAGGAGACGGAGCTGATGAAAGCCCTCCTCGATTTTCCAGCGCTGGTCGCCGGCGCCGCCGAGGCGCTCGAGCCGCAGCGCATCGCGACGTATCTGCACGACACGGCGGGACGGATCCACCTCTGGTACCACAAGGCGCACGTGCTGAACGAGCCGGAGCCGATCATGCGGGCGCGACTCGTGCTGGCGCGCGCCGCGCAGATCGTGATCCGGAACGGGCTCGCGATCCTCGGCATCACGGCGCCGGATCGGATGTAGAACAGCAGTGATAAGTGATCGGTGAACGGTGACTTCCTACGCAGTTACCGGTCACTGATCACCATTCACCGAGAACGACTCGCAGTACGAACCTCCATCCTCACTCCACTTCCCGCCCCATGACCGTCCTCGTCGTCGGATCCGTCGCACTCGATTCTGTCGAAACACCATTCGGCAAGGCGGATCTCGTGATCGGCGGCTCCGGGACATTCTTCTCGGCGTCGGCGAGTCACCTCTCGCCCGTGCAGCTCGTCGGCGTCGTCGGCGACGACTACCCGATGGAGCAGCTCGAGCCGTTGCGCGCGCGCGGCGTCGACATGGCGGGACTGGAGCAGACGTCGGGGCACTCCTTCCGCTGGCGCGGACGGTATCGTCACGACCTCAACTCGGCGGAGACGCTCGAGACGCACCTCGGAGTCTTCTCGCACTTCAGCCCGAAGATCCCGGAGCAATTTCGCCGCGCGCCCTTCGTCTTCCTCGCCAACATCGATCCGCGGCTCCAGCTCGACGTGCTGCGCCAGGTCGAGCGGCCGAAGCTCGTCGCGTGCGACACGATGAACTTCTGGATCGAGAGCCGCCGCCCCGATCTGCTCGCGTTGATCGAGCAGGTGGATCTGATCACGCTGAACGACGGGGAAGCTCGACAACTAACGGACTGCTTCAACCTGGTGAAGGCGGCGCGCTGGATCATGGAGCGCGGACCGTCGATGGTGATCATCAAGAAGGGGGAGCACGGCGCCTTCCTGTTCAAGGAGCGCTCGATCTTCTTCGCGCCCGCCTATCCCCTCGAGGACGTGTTCGATCCCACCGGCGCGGGCGATTCCTTCGCCGGCGGCTTCATGGGCTATCTCGCGCGCACCGGTGATCTGAGCGACGAGAGCCTGCGTCGCGCGGTGGTGTACGGCTCGGCGATGGGCTCCTTCGCCGTCGAGAAGTTCTCCGTGCAGCGGCTGCTCGAGATCGGCCGATCCGACATCGCCGCGCGCGTCGCCGACTTCCGGCGTCTCGTCGCCTTCGAGGAGGAGGTGCTGGCGTGAGCGATCAACGGCCACTGGACTACGCCGCCTCCGGCGTCGACATCGACCGCTCGGACGACGTCAAGCATCGCATCCGCGCCGTCGTCGAGTCGACGTTCACCGCCGGCGCGCGCGGTGCGTTCGGCGGCTTCGGCGGGATGTTCCGCATCCCGGCCGACTTCCAGCGTCCCGTGCTCGTGTCGAGCGCGGACGGCGTCGGCACGAAGCTCCGCGTCGCCATCGAGGCGAATCGGCACGACACGGTCGGCCACGATCTCGTCAACCACTGCGTCAACGACATCCTCGTGCAGGGTGCCGTGCCCCTCTTCTTCCTCGACTACTTCGCCGCGGGCCGCCTCCTGCCCGAGGTGGTGGAAGCCGTCGTGCGCGGGGTCGCCGCGGGGTGCCGCGAGAACGGCTGCTCGCTCGTCGGTGGCGAGACGGCGGAGATGCCCGGCATCTACACCCCGCCCGACTACGACCTGGCCGGCTTCATCGTCGGCGCGGTCGAGGAGGACCGCATCCTCGGCGCCGACCGCGTCGAGGAGGGAGACGTCATCATCGGGCTCGCGAGCAGCGGGTTGCACACGAACGGCTACTCCCTCGCGCGGACGATCGTCGCCGAGCGGATGCAGCTTGGCGTCAACGATCCGTTCCCCGGCGAGAGCGCGACGGTGGGCGAAGTGCTGCTGCGGATCCACCGCTCCTACCTCCCCGTGCTCCGGCCGATACTCGGGAAGATCCATGGCATGGCGCACATCACGGGCGGCGGTCTTCCGGGCAATGTGAATCGGGTGCTGCCGGACACGCTCGACGCCGCGATCGACGGCGCGAGCTGGCCGGTCCCCAATCTCTTCCTGCAGCTCGAGCGGGCAGGCCAGGTCTCACGCGCGGAGATGTATCGAACGTTCAACATGGGCGTCGGCATGGTTGTGATCACCGACAAGGCGGGCGCCAGTGTAGTGGAGGCGGCCGCCAGGTCGGCCAACGTCGATGCCTGGCGGCTCGGACGCACGGTGCGCGGGACCGGTCAGGTGCGAATTACCTGAAGAGGCAGAATGCGAAAGTGGCAGCTGGTGGGAGTGGGGCTCGCGCTGGTGACCGCGGTGGATGCCGGCGCACAGTCCACGAACGGCTGTCCGCCCGGCGTGGCACAGGATGCCTGCCAGATGGCGGTGGATGTCTTTCAGCTCCTGTCGCCGCAGCTCGGGCTCGCGCTCGCCGGCGGCAACGCGGTACTCGGTAGCGGCAGCACGCTCGGCGGCCCCGGACACTTCTCCATCGGGGTCCGCGTGAACGCCTTCCAGGGCGACCTCCCCGACGTCACTGCCTTTCCGACGCCCAACCCGACCACCCGCATGCAGTACACGGGGGCCAATGCGCTCCCCGCGAGCACGAGCTTCGTCGGTCTGCCGACGGCGGATGCGGCGATCGGCCTGTTCGGCGGCGTGCCCCTTCCACTGACGAACGTCGGCGGCATCGACCTGCTGCTCAGTGCCACCTACGTCCCCACGATCGGCGATTCCACCTCCGACGTGCGGATCGCGCCGGACCGCAATCTCCAGGTCGGCTATGGCGTGCGCATCGGACTCCTGAAGGAGTCGCTCGTCGTGCCGGGCCTCTCGTTCACCTACCTCAAGCGCGATCTGCCGACGACGACCATCTCGGGCAGCTCGTCCGAGGTCGGCGTCGCCGTGCGCGATGCCAAGGTGAAGACGTCGGCGTGGCGCGTCGTGGGGAGCAAGACCCTGCTGACCTTCGGCATCGCCGCCGGCGTGGGCCAGGACAAGTACGACGACGAGGCGAACGTGGAGGGGACCGTGAAGTCGCCGATCCCCGCGAGCCAGTCGGTTGCGCTGTCGCAGAGCCTCGCGCGCACGAACTACTTCGTCGATCTCTCGTTGAACCTCCCCGTGTTCAAGCTCGTGGGCGAGGTGGGACAGGTGACGGGAGGCACGGTCGATACGTTCAGCGAGTTCGAGACGGGACGCGCCGACAAGTCGCGCACCTACGGCTCGGTGGGCTTCCGCCTCGCCTTCTAGCGTGTCGAGCGAGCGGCTGGCGGCGCCGGACGACGGCGCGTTCATGCGCCGGGCGCTCGCGTTGGCCGAACGCGGATGGGGACGCACGGCGCCGAACCCGATGGTCGGCGCCGTCGTCGTGCGGGACGGTGTCGTCGTCGGCGAAGGCTGGCACGCCGAGTACGGCGGGCCGCACGCCGAGGTTGAGGCGCTGCGCGCCGCGGGCGAGCTCGCCCGCGGCGCGACCGTCTACGTCACCCTCGAGCCCTGCAACCACCACGGCAAGACGCCGCCCTGCACAGAAGCGCTCATCGCCGCCGGGGTGCGCCGCATCGTCGTCGCGTCCGCGGACCCGCATCCCGTCGCGCGCGGCGGCGCCGAGCGGCTGCGCAACGCCGGCGTCGACGTCACCATCGGCGTCGAGGAAGGGGCGGCGCGCGAGCTCAACGCCCCCTTCTTCCACGCGCTGGCGAGCGACCGCCCCTTCGTGCGACTCAAGCTCGCCCTCTCCCTCGACGGTGCGATCGCCGATCACACCCGCCGGCCCGGCTGGCTCACGGGGGAAGGGTCGCGCCACGAGGTGCATCGCCTGCGCGCCGACTCGGACGCCATCGCGGTCGGCATCGGCACCGCGCTCGCCGACGATCCCGAGCTCACGGTGCGCCACGGCACGCCGCCGCGGGTCCCACCGCTGCGCGTCGTCTTCGACTCCTCCGCGCGGCTCCCGCTCGGTTCGCGCCTCGCCAGCACCGCCCGCGACGTACCCGTCGCCGTGGTCTGCCACCGCCCGGATCCGGCCCGTGCCGCCGCGCTCGAAGGGGCGGGGGTCACGCTCATCGAGGCGGCGACGGCGCGCGAGGCACTCGTCGCGCTCCGGGCGCGGGGCGTCCGCTCACTGCTCGTCGAGGGAGGGGCCACGCTGGCGGCGGCCTTCATCCGCGACGCACTGGTCGACCGGCTGGTTATCTTTCGGGCACCCCTCGTTCTCGGGGCCGGTTCGCTCAACGCCTTCGGCACCGTCGAGCCGGTCCGCGCGGCCGATGCCCCACGCTGGCGGCTCGTCGAGTCGCGGCGCTTCGAGGACGACGAGATGACGGTCTACGCCCCTCCAGACTGAGGAGGGAGGAGCTGTTTGCATGTTCACCGGGCTGGTTGACGACGTCGGTGTCGTCGAGCGTGTGGAGCGGACGGAGGCGGGGCGCGAGCTGCGCGTGTCGTCGCGCTACACGGAGTTGACGCCAGGCGAGAGCATCGCGGTGAACGGCGCCTGCCTCACGGTACGCGAGCACGGCGCAGGCTGGTTCACCGCCGCGGCCATCGTCACGACGCTCGACCGCACGACCATCGGCGCATGGGAGGCCGGCCGGCGCGTGAACCTGGAGCGCGCGCTGCGCCTCGGCGACCGCCTCGGCGGCCACATGGTGCAGGGCCACGTCGACGGCGTCGGCACGGTGGAGCGCGTCCACCGCCGCGACGACGCCCTCCTCGTCGACGTCCGGCTCCCCGACGACCTCGAGTCGCTGATGGTTCCGCACGGCTCCGTCGCGATCGACGGTGTCAGCCTGACCGTGAACGCGCTCCCCGCTCCGGGGATTCTTCAGGTATCGCTCATCGAGTACACGTGGACGCACACCACGCTCGGCGCGCTCCGTGCCGGCGACGTCGTGCACGTCGAGGCGGACATGATCGGGAAGTACGTCCGCCAGCTCGTTGCCCCGTACGCGGCCGCACGGTGATCGCGCCACGTATCGACTGCTTTCGTTGACCTCCATGCCATTCTCCACCGTTGAACAGGCGATCGCCGACTTCGCCGCGGGCAAGCTCGTCATCGTCGCCGACGACGAGGACCGCGAGAACGAGGGCGATCTCATCTGCGCCGCGTCGCTCGTCACCGCCGAGTCCATCACCTTCATGGTGAAGAAGGCGGGCGGGTTGATCTGCCTCGCGCTCACCGGCGAGCGTTGCGACCAGCTCGGCCTCGCGCCAATGGCCGAGAGCAACCCGGACGAGTATCGCACCGCGTACACGGTGAGCGTCGACGCGGGCCCGCGCTTCGGCGTGGGCACGGGGATCAGCGCGCAGGACCGCGCGACGACGATCCGCGTCTGCGTCGATCCGGCGACCGTCGAGGGCGATCTGCGCCATGGCGGCCACGTGTTCCCGCTGCGGGCGCGCGACGGCGGCGTGCTGCAGCGTGTCGGGCACACCGAGACGGCGGTCGATCTCGCGCGGCTCGCCGGGCTGTATCCGGCCGGTGTGGTGTGCGAGATCCTCAACGAGGACGGCACGACGGCGAAGCGCCCGCAGCTCGAGGTGTTCGCGCGCGAGCACGGGCTCACCTTCATCACCGTCGCCCAGCTCGTCGCCCACCGGCTGCGCAACGAGCGGCTCGTGCATCGCGTGGCGGAAGCGCGCCTGCCGACGCCGTACGGCACGTGGAAGGTGTTCGGCTACAAGAACGACGTGGACAGCCACGAGCACGTTGCCATCACCTACGGCGACGTCTCGGGGGGCGAGGGCGTGCTGGTGCGCATGCACTCCAAGTGTCTCACCGGCGACGTCTTCCACTCGATGCGCTGCGACTGCGGCTGGCAGCTCGAGACGGCGAT
>Ga0070683_100006041_pt1 | contig 10148 bp, 9 predicted proteins | sample KBSC713LmetaG_FD_64662 | JGI IMG/M metagenome (GOLD analysis project Ga0070683, IMG submission 64662) | Corn rhizosphere microbial communities from Kellogg Biological Station, Michigan, USA - KBS C7.1-3L metaG | ecosystem: Host-associated > Plants > Roots > Rhizosphere ... | reverse complement strand
GGTGAAGCTCGCGCTCGCATCGGTCTATCTCCTCGACGAAACCCAGGCGTTGAATCAGGCCAAAAAAGCGCTGGCCGCAACCGCCGATACGCTGAGAACCGCCCGGGCCGACGTCGACCGCGATGCGGAAGCAATCCGTCGCGACCGCGCCGAATCCCTGCGGACCCGCTCCGACCAGCGCGACAAGCTGCTCGAGGAAATCGAAGCCATGAAACAGCGCGGCGACTTCGGTCCAGCGTACATCGTGAAGACGCGCCAGGTCGCAAAAATCGAGGATGAACTCGCCGACGATGACGTGGGCGACGCGACGATCACGAAGCTTCGCGAGAGGCAGCGCGACGCGTACTTGCGTTATCCGGATGAATTCGTCGCCGCGCTCGCCGATGCCGGCGACCACATGCTTTTCACGCGCACCGACGCGGATGGCGGCTTCAAGCTTTCGTTTCCCGACGATGGAAAACGCAAGGCGCTCCTCATCGTCGCTGAACGCCAGCTCGAAAAAGTAGAGCAGTACGTTTGGTTCGTGTGGATCGACAAGATGGCGAGCGACGCCGGCAAATTACTTTTCGCCAATCACAACGATCTCCGGCGGGGCAGCGCCGAAAACGTCGTGAATCTCAGCACGTATCTAGCAACGGTTCCGCCGCCAAAATAATCGCAGCACAAACTTGCGCGGCCTCGATGTAGGAGCGGCTTTGCGCCGCGATTTCAAAATCCTTGCGGCATCCATCCGCTCCGCTCGTGCATCGAACCGGCCGCGAGCCCGCGGTTGCGCGATCAAAAGCAAAAAATCGCGCTGGCTTCACGGACGGTTGCCATCCTCGGATTTCTTTTCGTCACGTGTCGCCGGTGCGCGGTGCAGTGCGGCTTTGAAAAATTCTCCGCTGCCGCTCAGCGCGAAACCATCGAAACTCTTGAGCAGCGGCGGTCCCCACTCGGGATCGTACACCCACGCGAGCCAGCTGATACCCCGTCGCTCGAGAAAACGCGTGATCCGGTTGCCATAATGATTGTCGTCAACCACCTCGCCGGGCTTGAGGCCAAAACCAATCTCCGTCGCGATCATGGGATAACGATCGGCGGCGAACGCAAAATTTTCCTCCCATTTCGGCTCCCACGGCTGTGAGCGCTTGTTGGCGTACGGATGAGTCACGTAGCCGATCCCATCCGCTCGCACCGGCTCGTAATGCAGCGAGTTGAGATCATAGGCCCAGTCGAATCCTGCCACGAGCGGAATGGTTTCCTTGTCCGAGGAACGAATCACTCCGATCATTTCCTCATTCAGCATCCGCCATTCCGTCCAGGTCATGCTTCCGAGCATGCCGTTGAAATGAGTCGGCTCGTTGAACAATTCGTAGAAGGCAACCGTGTTGTGACCGCGAAAATGCAGCGCGATCGTGCGCCAAAACGCCAGTGTCTCCGGCGTGGACGTTTCATACATCGGCGCCTGAAACATTCCGCTCTGCAAATTTCCGATGGAATGCCAGTCGATGATCACGTACATCCCAAGGTCGGTGCACCAATCGACGGCCTGATCGAGCAATTCGAGATACGCCGCCGGCGTGCGTTCCCGCCACGCCGCGGGATGAACCGGCAATCGCACCAGATTCGCGCCAAAATCTTTTACGGCAGCGAACAAATCGCGGTTCCACCGATTCTGGCTGGCGACCTTGTCCGGGTCCGCGATGGACACGCCGCGAAACAAAATCGTCTCGCCCGCCGGATTCACGAATTTATTTCCCCGCACTGAAATCCGCGGCAGCGTTTTCGCTTTCGGATTCGGCTCGGGACGATGCCAGCGCCCGCTCTGCCACCATTTCGTTTTTCCGGGAGGCGCCGCTGTGGCCGGTTCCGTTGCGGCGAACGAGACGGCGGCAAGGACGAACGCGAAAAAACCGAGAGGAAAATATTTTATTGGGCGAAGCATGAGAGGGATGGGGTTGAACGACATACCGCATGGAGATCACCACCGCAAGCGCATCGGGTTCGCGCCCGGACCGCATCCCCACGACTTTCGTTTGGGATCGTGGCTGCAGGCCGCCCGCTTGCCGATGCACCTACGCGCGAGGAGCCGTCCGACTGCGGCCTGCCGGTTTGCGTGGTGAACGCGAAAAAAACGCGGCTGCGTATCCAGAGTTTCTCGACGCCTGGTTGGCGACTTCGGTCACCCGCCATGCATTTTTCCGCAGCGGCATGGCAAAATCGAGATGCCCCTCCGCGAAATTTCAAACCCGCACCCGCCGCGATTGACCCGCGCCGTCGTAACGGCGCGGGCCTCTGCCGCCGGCACCCAACCCACCGCCGGCGTCAGCAATCGGTCCGGCATCGCACGCTCGTCACTGCGTGCGCGCGAATTCGCAGAATGAGCAAATCAACCGCTTTGGGCGGCAGTCGCGTGCGCTGTTCGCTTCTGGCCCGCGTGGTGACCTTCGCCAAATTCCTCGATCATTTTTTCGTTGAACTGCGGAATGTCCGCCGGCCTACGACTTGTCACGAGACCCTGATCCGTCACGACCGGTTGGTCGACCCAGCGCGCACCGGCGTTCTGCAAATCCGTTTTTAACGACGGATACGACGTCACCGTTCGTCCTCGCACCACACCCGCCTCGATCAACATCTGCGGACCGTGACAGATCGCCGCGACCGGTTTTCCTTTTTCAAAAAAATCGCCGACGAACCGCACGGCTTGTTCGTTCATTCGCAATTTGTCGGGATTCATCACGCCACCGGGCAGCAACAAGGCGTCGTAATCATCGGCCGATGCCCTGCTCAATGGCACGTCGACATTCAATGTTTCGCCGAAGTCGTCCTCATCCCACGCTTGGACCACATCCTCTTTGGGCGAAATCAAATCGGTTTGCGCGCCCGCTTGGTCCAGCGCGGCACGCGGCTCCTTTAATTCGCTTTGTTCAAATCCGTCCGTCGCAAGGATCGCTACTTTTTTCCCCTCCAGGCTCTGCTTCATGATGACTTCCTTTCTCGTGCTTATTTTTTTGGTTTCGTTTTCCGAGACTGGTCACACGCCTTTTCAGGAGCGCGCAACCGTCCGAGTTATTTTGGCTCTTTAAACTTTATTTTCCTGGCGCCGCGTCGGGTTCACCCGCGCCATAAATCCCCGACGGTTTTTTCGCGCAGTCTTCTTCGGAATGGGTTCGTCGCCGTGTGCGCCCGCGAGCGGCGCAACGGGAGACGCCGGATCGAGCAGGTGCGCGAGAGCCATCGCGTCAAATGGCGCGTGCGCTTTCGCGTCGTTATCGAAATAAACAAAAACGTCTCGTCCGACCGCGCGCCGCGGCAGCGGCAAGTGCGGCAGTCGCGCGCCCGAAACTCCTTCGCCGGCGCTCCACACCTCGATCCATTTTTTCCACTCGTTCAGTGCTGCCGGTGTGTAGCCACTCGCGTAAAGTTCCTCCGCGCCGTGCAAGCGGACGTAAATGAAATCCGCGGTGACGTCCCAAAGCTTCGGCCATCGTCCGGCGGTGTCGGCCACGACGAGCGCGACCTCATGGTGGCGCAGAAGTTTGATGAATTCGTCGGTTTCAAACGAAGCATGGCGCACCTCGAGCGCATGTCGGACGGGTCGGTCCTCGTCGCTGCGCAGCCAGGCCCGCGCTTTCAGCCGCTGATCGTGGTGCCGCGCAAGAATCGCCGCTTCCCGCGTTGTGCGTGGCAGCAGATTGAAAAACTCGGTGAGACGTTTCGCGTCGTAGCGGAAGTTCGGCGGGAGTTGCCAGAGAATCGGCCCGAGTTTTTCGTTCAGACGCAGCAGTCCCGATGCAAAAAAATTGGCAACCGGCGCGACGATATTTTTCAGCCGCTTGAGATGCGTGATAAACCGCGGGGCTTTGATCGAAAAAATAAAACCCGCCGGTGTTTGCTCGTACCAGGCTGCGTAACTCGACGGCCGCTGCAACGAATAGAAGGTCCCGTTGATCTCGATCGTGCGAACGTGGCGGGAAGCAAAGGCGAGTTCCTGTTTTTGACCAAGCCCAAGCGGAAAAAAATTTCCCCGCCACGGAGCATAGGTCCAGCCGGAGATGCCAATGCGAACATCTGCCATTCAAAAAACTACGCCCGGCCGCCAGCCATTACCATGGGCGAAAATGTGGGCCGCCTCATCGGGACATCTCCGGACCGAAAAGACTGTCGCGCCACCGAGGCGATCACCAGCCACAACAGAAGAGGCGCGCCCGAAAATACGAACGGGCCGGAATACGAACAAAGCCGATCACGACGGTTCTAAACATTCATGGGATTCGACAAGGATGATCCGCGCCCGATCATAAACGTGGAAAAGCGCACGACCAAAGTGAATATCTGGATGGTCGTCGGCATTCTCGTCTTCTTCGTCGCCGCCGGCCTCGTCGTATGGGCGCTTTTCTTGCACCCGTCGAGCAGCACCACCGAAACGGTTCCATTGCCGTAGGATTAAAATAATCGAAATTCCGATCGGCGAAAAATCAATCGCACCATGGGAACCATGCCAGTGATTGCGCCACCATCAGGAAAATCGCGCGGTTTTATTCTCCGCGGAATTCAGCCTCCATATTTTTGGTCCGGTTCTTCAGCACAAAGTAAAACCTACAATCCATCACTCCGATGCCAAAAAATTCTTCTCTCCAAGATCTCCTCATCGACGAACTCAAGGATCTCTATAGCGCGGAAACGCAGCTCACCAAAGCCCTCCCAAAAATGGCGAAGGCTGCGAGCGACGAGAATCTCCGGGCCGGGTTCGAAACTCATTTGGACCAGACGCGTGAACATATTACCCGCCTCGATCGCGTCATGGAGTTGCTCGACGCCTCGCCAAAAGGCAAAACCTGCAAAGCCATGAAAGGTCTCGTCGCCGAGGGCGAAGAACGGATCGACGACGATGCCACGGATGCGGTGAAAGACGCCGCGCTGATCTGCGCCGCGCAGAAAGTGGAACACTACGAGATTGCCGGCTACGGCAGCGTGCGCACGTTCGCGGAGTTGCTCGGCGAAGAGGAGGTCGTATCGCTCCTGCAAGAGACGCTCGACGAGGAAGCGGAAACCGATCGCAAGCTCACCGAACTCGCCTCTTCGCTCAACGTGAAAGCCGAAATGAGCGAAGCGTCCACGGCGGAGGACGAAAAAGACGATCGGTGACCAACGCAAGTCACCGAGCAATCGATTGTCGTACGCCTTCCAATGAATCGCTCCAGCGAGAAAGCGGTTCTCAACCCAACAAAACCAACCCACAATCACCATGCCCAGAGGTAGCAAAAGCAGTTACACCGCGAAACAGAAACGTCAGGCAGCACACATCGAATCGAGTTATCGCAAGCGCGGCGACAGTCCCAAAAAGGCCGGCGAGCGCGCGTGGCGGACGGTGAACAAACAGACCGGCGGCGGACGCAAGAAGTCCGGCGCGCACAGCAAATAGAATAATAGCAAGCTGACTTGGCGGTGACCGCCCGCGAGCGAACGACGGGGAATGAACGTTCGCGGGCGCGCTGCATTCTGGAATTCGTTGAAGGTGCGCTGAACTTCCGGCGGATTTACCGACGGCGGTTTCGGAACGAATCCTGATATTCAGGACCTTTTTTTCGGAGTATTCTCAGTAGCCATGAACGAAACCACCTCAACCGCCCACTCGGCGCCAACGCACGAAGAAATTTCGCGCCGCGCCCAGGAACTGTGGGAAAGTTACGGTCGCCCAGTGGGCCGCGATGAAGAAATCTGGCTCGAGGCCGAGCGAAATTTGCGGGCCTCCGCCTCTGTCCTTAAATCCGCGCCCGCTGCTCCGCGAATCACAGAGCCAACTTTCAAGGAAAGTCGAAACCCGACCGCTTCAGCCAAGCCACGGACGCCACAAACAACGCGCGCTTCCAAGGCGGCCGCCCGGTAGATCGTCCTTTCTTCCACGAACGCGATTTCAGATTCTGCCACGCATTCCAGCATAGCTTGGAAGCGCGCATGATGAGCGCATGGGCGACGGATGAGTTCGCTCACGTCTGCCACTGCGCTCGATTGGCGCGGGCACATTCAATTTAATCGGCTCTAGCCGTTGACGATTTCGCCGCCGTTCGGATGCAGTACCTGTCCAGAAAGGTACGACGATTCGTCGGACGCCAAAAACACATAGCACGGAGAAATCTCGTCCGGCTCGGCGGCGCGTTTCATCGGCACATCGAAGCCGAAGCTCTCGGCGGCCTCCTTCGGATACGTTGACGAAATCGATGGCGTCCAGATCGGCCCGGGCGCGACGGCGTTGACGCGAATGCCGCGTTCAGCGACCGAAAGCGCCAGCGATCTCGTGAATGAAACGATCGCGCCTTTCGTCGAGCTGTAGTCGATCAGATTGGGATTGCCGCGGTAGGCCGTGACCGACGTGGTATTGATGATCGACGCGCCTTTTTTGAGATAGGGCAAGACGGCGCGGGTGAGATAAAAATAAGCGAAGATGTTCGTGCGAAAAGTTCGTTCGAGTTGAGCATCGGTTATCTTTTCCAACGACTCCTGCGGCTGCGGCTCGCCGGCGTTGTTCACGAGAATGTCGAGGCCGTCGTATTTCGCGAGCGTGGCGATGACGAATCTCTCGCACTCGCGCGAGTCGCCCAGATCGCCCGGCAGCAAAAGACAGCTGCGTCCAATACTTTCGATGTGCTTTCGCGTTTCGATCGCGTCGGTTTGCTCCTCGAAATAACCGATCGCGACGCTCGCGCCCTCGCGCGCAAACGCGAGCGCCACCGCCCGTCCGATTCCGTTGTCGCCTCCGGTGATCAGCGCGATTTTACCCGCGAGCCGGCCGCTGCCGCGGACTCCCGGAGTTTCGCTCAGGGAACGCGGCAGGAGGACAGATTCGATCCCGGGTTGGTGATGCTGATTTTGTGATGGTCGCGATTTTTCCTTGGCCGAATCCTTCATTCGTGACGCAGATTACGCTCTGGCGTTCCTGCATCGAATCGGGCGTGACTACGAATCGATCGACAGAAGATCCCTGATGCGCGAAAGGTGCGGCGCAATCAACGTGGGCATCAGGCTCGATGATACTTCGCTGAACGAGCGGTTTTACGCCGCCACTCGCCGAACGGTCGCGGCGTAAAGCCGCTCTACATGCCCCGCGAGCAGTGGCAGCCGGTTAAACAATTCCTTCGCTCTTCACCCATTGAATCGCATGGCGGACGAGCTCCGTGCCGCTCTCCAGTCGCAGCTTCAATTTGAGATGTTCACGATAGGAATCGATGGTCTTCACGCTCAGATTGAGCTTCGAGGCAATCTGCCGGGTTCCATAACCGTTGCCGATCAGTTGAAACACTTCCATCTCCCGATCGCTCAGGGTGTCGATCGAAAATACGACCTCTTCCTTCCGGTTATTGACGAGGCGGTGAAGCATTTTTTCCTTCATCTTGTCGCTGAGATAAAGCTCGCCCGAGAGCACGCGACGGATGGCAGTCAGAATTTTCGCGCTGGCTTCGTGCTTCATGATGTAACCCTTCGCACCGGCGCGCAGGGCACGCTCGGCGAAAAGGCTTTCGTCATGCATCGACATGATCAGCACCGGCATTTCGGGCCGCAAAGCCTTCAGATGCTTCATCAGCTCGATGCCACTCGTCGTCTTCAACGTGATGTCGACCAAGGCGACGTCGGGCGTGAGCTTTTGGATGAGATCGATGGCGACCGGCGCGCTGTCCGCTTCGCCGCAAACCATGAGATCGCGTTCCTGATTGATCAGGACCGCCACGCCTTGTCGCGTGATCGGATGATCGTCCACCAGGAAAACGCGGCTTTTGGCGGGTGCGGCGCTCGCAGGAGAACTCGCCGGGGTTTCAGGGTCGGAATTCGTTTTCATTTCGTAGATGCACTCGTAAAGAGAACACTGACCTGTGTTCCCCGTTCGGGGTTGGATTCAGCGGAAAAAGTTCCGCCGATCATATTCGCGCGGTAGCCCATGAGCCGCAATCCAGCGCCGGAACCGGCGTTGACTGCAGCCAAATTGAAACCGCGACCATCGTCCTTGATCGTCAGGCGGTGCTCGCGGCCATCCGAAGCCAGCGTAACCAAAATATGCCGGGCTCCGCCGTGCCGAACCGCGTTGTGAATCGCTTCCTGCGTGATGCGGTAGAGGTGAATCGCCGTGAGATGCTCGCAATTCGGTGGCGGACCTTCCGACCGGCAGCGGCATTCGACGTCATGGAGCAGTTGCGCCTGGTACGTGAGATCTTCCAAAGCAGAAACGAGCGAGCTTTTTTCCAATTGCACCGGGCAAAGCCCGCGCGCCAGCGCACGCGTCTGGGAAACGGACTCGCTCGCGAGCCGCGCGATCAGGTCGGCGTTCTCCGTCTCGGCCGGCGCCACGTGTTTCAAGCGATCGCGCAACGCGGCCGCCAGACAGGCCATCCCCGTGAGCTGTTGACCCAAACCGTCGTGCAAATCCGCGCCGATGCGCTGTTGCTCCGCATCGCTGATCGTCAGAAGCCTCTGCTCGAGCCAGCGTCGTTCGGAGACATCACGCCCAAAAAAAGTCGCGCCCGCGCCCTCGTCCGCCGCCATCACGAAAAATTCCGCGTGCCACTCCTGGTTGTTCGCTCGTCCGGAAAGCGTGAAGTTCGCCGGCTCGCCTCGCAGCGCCTGCGCGATCGCCGTTCCGCTCTGGGGAAACGCTTGCGCGAACATCGAGCCGATCAGCGCTTCCGCCCTCAACCCGAGCCGCTCCAGGCCCGTTCCCTGCGCTTCGACGATTCGTCCCGACGCATCGAGGCGACCCGCAATCACCGGCAGACTCCGCATGATGCTGCTGAGAAGCTGCGTCTGCCGATTGCGCTCCGCCTCTGCTTCGATCCGCTCCGTGACATCGATCGCAAAAACAATCGCGCCCCGGCCGTGCTCCGTGTCGAAACGAAAATAATTGTCGAAATGATGTTCACGCTCCGCGTGCACGACCTTGCTCAGGACGTGCGCCGCACCGCCATTGAGCGCGGCACGGATCGCGTTGGCGTGATTGGGCCATTGTTCAAAGACGTTGTGGCCGACCAATCCTCCGTCCGACAGCCCGACCGTCTGCAATCCGCGCCCGCGCGACTCGGTCCACGTTCCGTCGGCATCGAGCCGGGCCGCAATCACCGGGAGGCTCGAGAGAATGCCATTGAGCAAACTCGTCGTGCGCCGAAGTTCGTTCTCCATCGTCACGCGATCCGTGATGTCGACTGCCGCGAATCCCTGAAGGCGCTGGCCTTGCGCACTGATCATCGCGAACGAATTCACGAGCCAGTGCCGGCCGCCTCTCGAATAAGGCCATGCCTCAACTGCGGACGACGGGCCCGCCGGCGGTTGCAGGCCATCGTTATCAAAATACCGACCGAAAAGTTCATTCTGAAACAACAACTGTCCGGCTTCGTCGCGGATGCACACGGCACACGGCACGCTGCGCATGAACAACTCGAGTTGCTGTTGACTCTGCCGAAGCGCGGCGGTCATCGCCGCCTGACGCATCGCGTAACGGATCGCGCGCTCGAGTTCGGTGCTGTTGAGGCCGGTCTTGCACAAATAGTCAGCCGCTCCGGCTTGCGAGGCTTCCTGATCCACTTCCGCGCTGTCGTGTCCGGTTAAAAGGATGATTGGTTTTTCGCAGCCAAGTTCCCGGGCCTCGCGCAACAGATCGATGCCGGTCCCGCCGCCCAGTTGATAATCGAACAATGCCACATCAAAGCCATCTTCGCGGAGCATTTTTCGCCCCGCCGCAAAGCTCGAAGCCCAGCTCACCTGGTACGCGCCCGACCCGCTGCGTCCGAGCAGAAAGGACAAGTAGCGAAAGTCATCCTCATGATCCTCGACCACGAGAACGTTGATCGGTTTGGCGGGAGCCGCGGTCGGCATGCTGGGTTGCAATTTGGAATTAGGATCGGGGACCTGACCTGAGATTGCGGCCGGATTTAGCTTCATCGACTATAACGACCATTGAACCGCCGGTGGCCCGAAAGCTCCCGATGGATCGGCGGAATCTGCCGGTGGCTGCAATCATTATAAAACCCGATGCGACATTTTTGCTGGGTGGCAATAGTTTCGGTTCACGATACGGAAATCCCCGATGGCTAAATCAGCAGATTTTCGTGGACCTCTCAGCGACAGACCTCGGACTTGCGTGGATGTTCGCGGAAATCCCCCGACCCGGCCAAGCCGGCGTC
>Ga0070683_100006040_pt1 | contig 10149 bp, 10 predicted proteins | sample KBSC713LmetaG_FD_64662 | JGI IMG/M metagenome (GOLD analysis project Ga0070683, IMG submission 64662) | Corn rhizosphere microbial communities from Kellogg Biological Station, Michigan, USA - KBS C7.1-3L metaG | ecosystem: Host-associated > Plants > Roots > Rhizosphere ... | reverse complement strand
TTCACGCAGAGGCGCCGACTCAGCGCGTCATTCCGAGCGCAGTCGAGAAATCCGAGTGCTCCGCGCCTCCGCGTGCGACATCGTGTTCGATGCGGGCCAACCGCCAGGTCACCGCGTCGCTGGCCCCTTGTCGTCCGCCGTCGGACCGTAGATCTGCGGAACCTTCTGGTCGGTGAGCCGCAGGTAGACACCGAGCTGCGCGCGGTGGTGCACGAGGTGGTTCAGCATCAGGGTGCGGTACACCATGTACCGGGGCATCGTGCTCATCGTGTTGCCTGCAGCCTTGAGCGTCCAGGGCACCTGGAGATCCGTGTCCTTCACCTTCTCGATCAGCGGCCGAGCTTCGGCCGCGTTGTGGTCGAACATCTTCAGCAGCTGATCGACGGGGAGGAAGCGATAGACGGCGGAGGGACCTTCGCGCGGCGCGATGTCGAACTCCGTCTTCGTGAGGACGAACATCGTCCACCCGGGAATCATGGCGACGAGCTGCGCGAGGTGTCCCATCGGAAACGACTTCTCGTGCGGCTTCCACTCGATGCGATCGTCGGGGACGCGCTCGAGGACCTTTCTCGTGGTCGCGATTTCCAGATCGAACTCCGGAAGCAGGATGTCGGAGAGGGGCACGTGAGTCGTGAGTGATGGGTGGAGTGTGGTGGACGACGACTCCGGCGTCAGCGGTGCATCGGGAGCTTGGCGTCGGTGTCGGCCGGCTCGTCGGGTGCGCCGTTGGCCTTCGCGAACTCGTCGCGAAGGAGGCGCATGTTCTGCTCGCGCCGGTCGAGCAGGCGCTTGAGCGTGCGAGGCGCGTGGCGCGCGTGCGCGTACGCGGTGAGCAGCGGAAGCGCGACGGTGGAGTCGAGATAGCAGACGACGGCGTCGGGGAGCCGGTCGGGATCGATCTTCCCCCAGCTCACCGCCTCGGCCGGCGTCGCGCCGGAGAGTCCGCCCGTGTCGGGGCGTGCGTCGGTGATCTGCAGGAAGAAGTCGTGTCCCTTCTCGTCGATGCCGAGCACCTCCTGAATCTGCGGCTCGGTCTGGAGCGCGAAGTTCTTCGGGCTGCCGCCGCCGCAGATCAGCACCGCGCTCTTGCCGCCGCCGCGCTTGGCGCCAAGGACGATCGACGCGGTCTCGTTGACGTCGGCGTTCGGGTCGATCATGCACTCGTTCCCCTCGAGCGCGAGGGCGGCGATGTTCATGCCGATCGACGAGTCGCCGGGGGACGAAGTGTAGACGGGGACGCCGCATTCGTAGGCGACGCCGAGCAGCGACTTGTTGCCGATGCCGAGGGCGCGCTCGCGCTCGCGGATGTACTTGCCGCAGAGCGCGTGGAACTCGGCGCTGCTCATGGCGCGCTGGAACTCGGGGCCCTGGATGATCTTCCGGAAGAAGGCGTCCGTGCTCAACAGGACGTCGTAGTCGAAGAAGATGTCGTAGATGCGCACGATGCCGTCCTCGCGCAGGACGGTGTCGCTTGCTGATGGATTACCACGGTGCATGGCCAATCCGAGGCCGAAGTGCGCGTCGTGGTAGAGGTTCGCGCCGGTCGAGATGATCCAGTCGACGAATCCCGCCTCGATGAGCGGGATGATCGCCGCCATGCCCAGCCCCGCCGGCGTGAGCGCGCCGGTGAGGGTGAGACCGACGGTGACGTCAGCCTCGAGCATTTTGCTGGTGTACAGTTGGCATGCCTCGCGAAGGCGCGCCGCGTTGTAGGCGAGGAAGGTTCCGTCGATCAGGTCGGCGGCGGACTCGCTGCCGTCGATGCGGCGCGGCGCGATGCGGCCGCCCTGCAGCCACTTCGATCCTTCGTGCGTCGTGTGTGCCGCGCCCGAGCGCTCGCGATGCTCGGCGGCGCGCTTCTGGTCGCTCTTCGGGCCCGCGGCGGATGCCTTGCGCTTGCCGTCACCGTGGCGCGAGGACTTGAAGCCGCCGCGCTCGCGGGCCTCAGGGAACTTCTTCTTGGCGTTCTTCGTTCCGTTCGTGCCGGTCTTCTTGCCGTTCTTCTTGGCGGCCATCGGATTCGTCTTAGTGGTTGGTGGGGAGTGGGGAGTGGGGGGTGACTGCGAACGCCGCTCGGGACGCTGTCACTCCAGACCCCCTACTCCCCACCCTTAACCGATCTTCTTGTTCGTCAACCGATCTTCTTGTTCGTCGCCTTCCACGCCTCGACGACGGCGTGCGCCGCTTCGGCCGGATCGTCGGTGAGCAACATCAGGTCCAGATCGCCCGGCGAGATCTTGCGTTCGACGAGGACGCGTGACTGGAGCCAGCGGATGAGCCCTGCCCAGTAGTGGCGGCCGAAGAGGATCACCGGGAACTGATAGATCTTTCCCGTCTGGATGAGCGTGAGCGCCTCGAACAGCTCGTCGAGGGTGCCGAAGCCGCCGGGGAAGATGATGAACGCGCTGGAGTACTTGATGAACATCGTCTTCCGGACGAAGAAGTACCGGAAGTTCACCAGGGTGTCGACATACGGATTGGCGCCCTGCTCGAACGGGAGCTCGATGTTGCAGCCGATGGATCGGCCGCCGCCGAGGCGCGCGCCCTTGTTGGCCGCCTCCATGATCCCGGGGCCGGCGCCGGTGATGATGGAGAAGCCCGCCTCGGCGAGGAGGCGCGACGTCTCCAGCGCTGCCGTGTACTGCGGGTCGTCGGGGGCCGTGCGCGCCGAGCCGAAGACGGAGACGCCCTTCTCGATGCTCGCGAGGTCGTCGAAGCCCTCGATGAACTCGCCCATGATGCGCATCACGCGCCAGGGATCGGTGCGCGTGAAGTCGTCGCCGCGCTGACCCGGATACTGGAGAAGCTTCTCGTCCTCGGTGACGGGGCCGACGAAGTCGCGCAGGTCGTCGTCGATGCGGCGCGCGGGGGTACTGGGACGCGCGGGACCGCGCTGCGACGGCGGTGTGCGGCCGGCGGCGCGATGCCCTTCCTCGGTGCGCTCGCGCAGGTAGTCGGTGGCCTCGGCCTGCGCGGCGCGCATACGCTCGGGATTGCCGCGCTTGCCGCCCGCCGTGCGCGGCGACTTTCCCTTGCGGAGCACCGTGCGCATCTCCTCGGTGCGCGAGGGAGCTGGTGTGGTCGGCGGCGCCGCGTCGTCGGTCGCCCTGCGCTTCGGAGTGTTCGTCGAGCCCCGCTTTCGAGTTGCCATGCGTGAGTGTAGTCGGGTGAGGCGCTCGTACGCCAGCGAGCGCAAGGGCCCGAAGTCCGACTTGCCGCGTCGCCGGCGCCCGGCTTTCCTTCGCCGCATGTCACTGCCCTGCCGCGCCGCGTGCCGGTAGTCGTCCTCGTCGCCGACGGCGCGCGCCCCGATGCCTTCGAAGGCGCAAGCCTGGACGCGCTCCCCGCGCTCCGTCGCCTGCGCGACGAAGGGTCGCTGCATCGCGTGTCCTCCGTGTTCCCCTCGGTCACGGGGCCCGCCTACACGCCATTCCTCATGGGGCGGTTTCCGGGCCCGATCGGGATCCCGGGACTGCGGTGGTACGACCGCACGCGCGAAGCGTGCGGCTGGCCGGACTATGCCCGCAGCTACGTGGGCCATCAGATGCGCCGCTTCGACGACGACCTCGATCCGCGCGCGCCGACGATCTTCGAGCTGGTGCCGAACAGCCTCGCGGCGCTGAGCGTGGTGACGCGCGGGCTCCCCGCCTCGCACCGCATCGGCGCGCTCACGCCGAGCGTGGCGCTGCGCGCGACGCTGACGCACTTCCGCGGCCTGGCCGAGCGGTGGCTCGACGTCGACCGCGAGACGGCGGACGTGATCGTGCAGCGCATGCGGGAGGAGCGGCCGGACTTCGTGTTCGCCGCGTTCACCGGCGTGGACAAGGCGTCACACGCGCGCGGGCACGACGACCCGCTGGTGCACGTGGCGATGCGCATCGTGGACGACGCAACGGCGCGACTGCGGGCCGACGCCGAGCAAGGCGGCTGGTGGGACGAGACGCACCTGTGGATCGTGAGCGACCACGGGCACTCGGCAGTGCACACGCACGAGGATCTCGCGGCAGTGGTGGGCGCGACGGGACTGCGCACGGTCGCACATCCATGGTCGGCGGGGATCGCCCCCGACGCGGCGGTGATGGTGAGCGGCAACGCGATGGCCCATCTGTACCTCGAGCTGGAGCAGTGCGAGCGGCCCTGGTGGCCGGCGCTGTCGGAGCGACACGGCGGGCTCGCCGACGCGCTGCTGGCGCGCGAGGCGGTGGATCTGATGCTGTTGCCGATGTGCGGTGCGCGATGCGCCGTGCGCTCGGCGCGACGCGGCTCCGCGATCGTGGAGCGGAAGGGCACGACGTATCGATATCGTCGCGAGAGCGGTGATCCGCTGGGCGTGGGCGCGGACGTGACGGGAAGCGCCGACGAAGCGTTCGACGCGATGCGCGCTGGCGACTATCCGGACGCGATCGTGCAGATCGCGACGCTCGCCGCGTCGTCACGGGCCGGCGACATCATCCTCTCCGCGGCGCCGGGGTGGGATTTCCGCGCGCGGTACGAGCCGATCCCGCACCGGAGCGCGCACGGCGCGCTGCATCGCGATCACATGCTGGTGCCGCTGCTGACGAACCGGCCGCCGGCGCGTGCGCCGCGGCGCACGACGGACGTGTTCGCGAGCGCGCTCGAGGCGCTGGGGGTGGCGCCACCGAAACAGGTCGACGGGGCGTCGTTCGTCTGAGCCGTCGCAGCTTCCATCTGCGACGAGAGCCGCCGGCATGATCGCCGACGGCTCTCGTCACGCTTCCACTCGTGCACACACCGGAAGTGCAGATCCCTCGACTCGCTGCGCTCGCTCGGGATGACTACCGGGGCTGCGCTCGCTCGGGATGACTACCGGGGCTGCGCTCGCTCGGGATGACTACCGGGGCTGCGCTCGCTCGGGATGACTACCGGGCTGCGCACCCGGCGAGGTCAGCTCGAGATGCAGCCGGAGCCGTCGTAGCCGCTGCTGTTGGCGTAGGCCCGGTTGGACCAGTTGCCCTGGATCTTCCACGAGCTGCCGCCGAAGGTCACGAGCTGTGACGCGAACGTCCACGCGCACTTGTCGGCGTTCTCGGCGCCGCTCGCGTCCCACCACCCGCCATTCCGCGGATCGGTGACGGCCTCGCTGAGCTCGTGCCCGCTCACGTTGGCGAGGGCCGCGAGACCCTGCGAATGTCCCGTCGAGCCGGGGGATTCCGGATCGCAGCCACGGTCGCCATCGAGGTTGAAGAAGAAAGCGATCTGCACCGGCACGCCACTGCACGAGCCGTAGCTGTGCCACGCGCAGTAGCCGGCATGACCGCGCGGCGTATCGACGTAGACGGGGTAGAAGCCGTTCGACACCGGGTTGGGGATCACCTTGCACACTTCAGCGAGGATGGCCGACACCTTCGGAGATCCTCTCGGCGCATCGCTCAGGTCCGTCGTCGGGCCGCCGTAGGAGACCGCGGAGCCCACCGTGCCATTGGTTCCGGTGTACTCGGTATTGGTCTTCATGTAGTTCGAGCCGCCGACGCCGCTGTAGAACGTGCCCAGTCCGGAGATCTTGTCGCCGACGAAGCTCGAGTTACTCCACGACGAGCCCCAGAAGATCGACTTCACCGCCGCGCTGGTCATGATCGCCCCGCCATGATACTGGAGCAGCTGCACCCCACCGCCGCCCGGACGCGCATGGCCCCGTGGGAGATGCACGTGGACGTTCGGGTCGTTCTGGATCTCGTCGTTCGGGTTCTGGCTGAGCGACGGATCGCTCGGCGCAGGCCCGGTCGGTGCGTCGGGGGTCGAGCAGGCGGCGAGCACCAATAGCGCCGCGATCGCGGGGAGGACGCGAGCTTTCATCGGTGGGACCTCAACACATTGAAGAGAGCTGGTGCAACGAACCGCGGTTCACCGGCGTCGGGTCACAGCGAGCTGCCGGTCGATTATGCGCGCAAAGGTCTCGACCGGATAGGCCCCCTCCAGCAGGATCCCGTTCACGAGGAATCCCGGGGTCCCGGTGAACCCAAACCGGCGGGCCTCGGCCACGTCGGCCGAGATGCGCGCCGTCACGGCGTCGCTGGCCGCGTCGCGCCTCGCCCGAGCCAGGTCCAGTCCGAGCGAGCGGACAGTCTCCTCGAGAAAGCGATCCCCTTCGGCGACCAGGCGCTCCTGGTGGTCGTACATGACGTCGTAGAACTTCGGCGCCTTCGATGGGTCCTGCATCGCCACCGCCTCGAACATCCGTGCGGCCGGCATCGCCCGCGGGTGGAAGGGCATCGGCATGTCCTTCACGACGAGGCGCATCCGATCACCGTAGCGCTTGAAGAGCTCGACGATCACGGGATGCTCCTCTCGGCAGTACGGGCACTCGAAGTCGGTGTACTCCACGATGGTGATCGGTGCCGAAGGATTGCCGAAGTACACGCCCTGGGAGAGGTCCGGCTGCCGAGGATGCGCGATCTCCGCCTCGATGCGCCGCTCCTCGGCTTGCTCGCTGGATGCCTGGCGAGCGCTGGACGTCGCCCGCGCCGCGCTGTCGAGGAGCGTGACGAACTCCTGGGGGTGGGCCCGGATAGCGGCGTACAGGATCTCCGGATGCTGCGTGAGGGTGGCTCTGAGCTGATCCGGGGACGGCTCGGCGGAGCAGGCCGCGAGCAGGATGGCGAGCACGCAGCGTCGCAAGCGGTTGGTCATCGCGGGAGAGTACGTGTCCCGCGATCAGCGGGACAGGACCACGGCGAGCGCAGCCGACCGAGGGCCGAAACGGAAGTCGGAAGGTGGACGGAGACGAGAAGGAGCGAGGCGACGCGCATGGCTGCGGGGTGAGGCGTCCGCGACAATGCTCCCACGCGGCTCCGACGGTGTCCAGATGCGCGCACAGCCGGCGCGAGTTGATCGGGTGGACGCCACCGACGACCTTTCGGGCATGGGTTGGCCGCGTCTCACTCTCGTTCTCGCGCTGCGTGCGCTGCGTGATCCGCGCACGGGCGCCGCACTGACACGCGTCGCGTGGCGGTTCCGCCGGCGCGGCTGGTGGCATCGCTTCCCCTTCCTGCCCCTGCCGGCGCGCGACTACCTGCGCTGGCGGATGCACACGGCGTACGGCAGCTACGACTCCGTGCCGCCGGCGAACGACGTGATCCGATTCGCGCGCTGGGCGGTGAGGAAGCCGTGAAGCGGAGTTGGTTGGTCGGATCGTCGGCTCGTGGGTTCGAGAGTCGGGTGTTCGACGCATGATCGACGTGCGTGCCGCGGAAACGCCCCTGGTGCCCGATGCGACCGAGCTCTCGCGATTGGCGAAGGCGCACGCGTATGCGATCGGATTCGACCTCGTCGGCATCGCGGCGCTGGGACCGGCGGAGACGGCGCCGGAGTTCGACGCATGGCTGCGCGACGGCCGCGCCGGAGCGATGCACTACCTCGAGCGCGGCGCCGAGAAGCGGCGCGACACGCGGCTGCCGCTGCCGGGGACGACGCACGCGATCGTCGTCGCGCTCGACTATGGTGGGCGCGAGCCGTCCGGGCCCGTAGCGCAATATGCTCGCGGCGACGACTACCACGACGTGATGGACGCGATGCTGCGCGAGCTGCACCGTCGCGTGGCGCACGACGCAGGGCGCGAGGTGCTCGGCAAGCCATACGTCGACACGGGGCCGCTGCTCGAGCGCGATCTCGCGCGCCGCGCGGGACTGGGCTGGTTCGGGAAGAACACGAACCTGATCAATCCCGATCGCGGCTCGTTCTTCTTCCTCGGCGCGCTGGTGCTGGATCTGGAGTTGGCGACGGACGCGCCGTTCGAGGCGGACCGTTGCGGGACGTGCACGCGGTGTCTCGAGGCGTGTCCGACGCAGGCGATCACGGCGCCGAGGGAGTTGGATGCGCGGCGGTGCATCTCGTACCTCACGATCGAGCTGCGTGAAGAGATCCCGATCGAGCTGCGTGAGGGTGTGGGCGATCGGATCTATGGATGCGACGTGTGCCAGACGTGCTGCCCGTGGAATGTCAGGTTCAGCCAAGAATTGAAAGAGCCCACGTTCGCCCCGCGCGAGGTGCTGGCCGGCAAGGATGCGCGTCAGCTCGCACGTGAACTCCTCGAGATGTCGCAGGAGCAGTTCTCCGCAGCCTTCAAGGGCTCGCCGATGAAGCGTGCGAAGCTGCGCGGCCTGAAGCGCAACGCTGCGGTGGTGCTGGGCAACGTGGGAACGCCCGACGACGTGGACGTGCTCGCGCGCGCGCTCGACGAGGAGGAGCCGCTCGTACGCGATCATGCGGCGTGGGCGATCTCACGACTGACGACCGGCGATGTGCCCACGCGGTAGCGGTGCGTCGTGGAAACGATGCACCTCGCGCTCGCCTCGTCAGCTAGTCGCTGGAGAACACGACGCGCACACTGCGCCGGCCGAGCGCCTGTGGCAGGCCCGCGGGGTCGTCCACGCGACCGAGGCGAGTGTACGAGTACGACGAGTTGAACGTCGCGTAGAACACGACCAGGGTGTTCGTGCCGTACAGCATCAGATCGCCGTTGCGAATCGTCCCCGGTCGGCTCGCATTCGCGGGCAGCACTTCCGGCAGCTCGGCATGCTTCTCGTTGCCATTGAGCTCACTCATGTCCAGCGTCAGCGGCAGTCGCGCTGCGAACGCACGCGCAGCGGCGTTGTCGGCCAACGACATGGCGAACCGGCGTTCGCCGACGGTCATCCACATGCGTGATTCCCCCGATTTCGCGGGTGACGGTGCGGCATCCGCGGCAACCGCTGCGGGCGAGCCTGACGTTGCAGCTTGGCCGCCGAGCAACAGCAGGCCGAGCAGCACCCGACTCGCGCCTGCCGCCGCTGATCGAGGAAGGGATAGTGTGCGCGGCGCGTGGGTCGAGTGGCGCTCCCTCAACGCGGCGTCCCGATCCGCGGGCGTGGCGCTACGCCATACTCAGCGTCGCTCACGTGCTCGAGCCACGTGACCACGTTTCCGTTCACGTGCTCGTAGATGGCGATGTGAGTCATCGCGGTGGTGGGCGACGCGCCGTGCCAGTGCTCGACCCCAGGCGGGGTCCAGATCACGTCGCCTGCCTGGAACTCCTCGACCGGACCGCCTCGGCGCTGCACGCGACCGCTGCCGGCCGTCACGATCAGAACCTGGCCGCGCGGATGGCGGTGCCACGCCGTGCGCGCCCCGGGCTCGAACGATACGGAAGAAGCCGCGGCGCGGGACGAGTCGGTCGCCGCAAACAGCGGCTCGATGCGGACCGACCCGGTGAACCATTCGGCCGGGCCCGGCTGCACCGGCCGCGCGCCCGCGCGCGTGATCGTGAGCGAGTCGCCCGACGGAGCAGCCGGCGATGCGATCGCTGGAGCGGCCGCCGGAGTGTCCGTAGCGGCGCCGGCGGTCCGATCGCCGCACGCGGATGCGAGCAGAGACAGCGATGCGAGCGTCGCGAGGACGATCGTGTTGCGTTGCATGTCAGGCGCTCCCTCGTTGGTTGTGGCGGCGGCTCATCCAGGTGACGAGCGCCGATGTACAGAGCGCGGCCGCGCCGAGCGCGAAGGTGCTCCGGTAGCCGCTCGCGTCGTAGACCACGCCGCCCAGCGTGGCTCCGAGCGCGATGGCGAGCTGGATCACCGCCACCATGAGTCCTCCGCCAGCCTCGGCGTCGTCGGGGAGCACCTTGCTCAGCCACGTCCACCACCCGACTGGCGCCGCCGTGCCGATCAGGCCCCAGCCGGCGAGCAGCAGGCCCACGACGACGGGCGAGCTGCCGAGCACCGTGAGCGCGACGGCGATGGTGGCCATGGCCAGCGGCATCGCGACCAGCGGGCCGTAGAGCCGCGTCCGCAGGACCAGCCCGATCAGCCAGGTGCCGAGTAGCCCCGCACCGCCCATGACGAGCAGGATCAGCGAGAGCGTGGAGACGCCGACTCGCGTGACCGTCTCCAGGAATGGGCGCAGATAGGTGAAGAGGGCGAACTGCCCGAGGAAGAACAACGTAACGGCGAGCATCCCCAATGGGACCTGCGGCCGGCGCAGCACGCGGAACACCGAGCCCGTGCCCGGCGCGCGCTCCGACGGCATCGACGGCAGACTCACGAACAGCCAGCCGAGCGTGAGGGCGGCGAGCGGCACCACTGCGAAGAAAGCACCCCGCCATCCGATGAATTGCCCGAGGAAGCTGCCCAGGGGCGCGGCGACCGTGGTCGCCAG
>Ga0070683_100006039_pt1 | contig 10150 bp, 10 predicted proteins | sample KBSC713LmetaG_FD_64662 | JGI IMG/M metagenome (GOLD analysis project Ga0070683, IMG submission 64662) | Corn rhizosphere microbial communities from Kellogg Biological Station, Michigan, USA - KBS C7.1-3L metaG | ecosystem: Host-associated > Plants > Roots > Rhizosphere ... | reverse complement strand
GGACGGCACGATCCACAGCTGGAGTGCCGGCGCGGAGGAGCTGTACGGCTATCGCGCTGAAGAAGTTGTCGGCAAGCCGATCAGCATCCTCGCCCCACCGGAGCGTCGCGGGGAGATCGAGGAGATCCTCAAACGTGTGAGTCGGGGCGAAGCGATCAGGCAGTTCGAGACCGTCCGGCGCAAGAAGGATGGCACAGACGTCGACGTCTCTCTCAGCATCACGCCACTTCGGAACCCGTCCGCCGAAATTGTCGGTGCGTCCGCGGTCGCGCACGACATCACCGAGCGAAAGCGCCGCGAGGAAATCCAGAGCTTCCTGGCCGAGGCGAGCCGGCTGCTCGCCGTCAACGTCGACCACCACGAGGCGCTCCCCGAAGTCGCCTCGCTGACGCTGTTGCGTATTGCGGACGGGTGCGTGGTCGAGATCGTCGACGCCGCCGGCGCGTTGGCTCAGGTTGCGATCGCGCATCGTGCGCCCGACAAGGTGGAGCTCATGCGCGAGATGCGCCGCCTCTATCCGCCCGAAGCCGACAGCCGGGCGCTTGTGAGTCGCGTGCTCAGGACAGGCAAGGCCGAGCTGATCACGGAAGTCTCGGACCAGCTTCTGAAAAACATCGCCCAGGATCCTCGCCACCTGGGGATGCTGCGCGAGTTCGGCACGAAGTCGGTGATTGTCGTGCCGTTGCGAGTACGTGAGCGAGCGCTCGGCACAGTCATGCTCATGAACGGCCCGTCACGTCGGCCGTTCAGCTCGGAGGATCTCGAGCTCGCCGAGGATCTCGCGCAGCGGGTGGCCCTGGCGATCGACAATGCAACGCTGCACAAGTCGGAGCAAGAGGCCCGGCGGAAAGCCGAGCAAACCGCCCAACGGATCGGCCGCTTGCAGGCGGTCACCGCCGCCCTGTCGGGAGCGCTGACGTCGGCAGCGGTTGCAGAAGTACTGGTGGGTCAGGGTGCGGCGGCGGTTGGCGCAGACGGCGGCTTCGTTCGGCTCTTGACGCCCGACGGACGCGAGCTCGAGCTGCTGGCGGAGATGGGCATGTCCGAGCACTTCGCGCACGCGTACGGGAATCTCCCGTTGACGAGCCCGCTGCCAGGCGCCGATGTCTTCCGCACCGGCTCAGAGCGCTACTTCGAGTCGGCGGCCGCCGTCCGGGCGGCATCGCCGGAGTTCGCGCGTGAGCATGAGGTGATGGGGCAGGAAGCGATCGCGTTCGTCCCGCTCAACGTACAACGTCAGACAATCGGCGTGATGGCGCTGAGCTTCGCCAACGCTCGCACCTTCGACCGTGACGATCGTGAGCTTCTGGGGACACTGGCGGGTCAGTGTGCTCAGGCGCTCGAGCGCGCACGGCTGTACGAGGCCGAGCGCCAGGCGCGCGCGGAGGCCGAGGACGCCATCGGGCGCACGGCGCGCCTTCAGTCGCTCGCGGCCGAGCTCGCCGAGGCGCTCACGCCCGCACAGGTGGCGGAAGTCGTCGTGGCGCACGGAATGGCGAGCGTCGACGCCGACGCTGGTGCTCTCCAGCTGCTTAGCGACGACGGGAAGGTGCTCGAAGTCGTAAGCGGACAGGGCTCGGATCGGACGTTGATCGAAGCCGGGTGGCGCCGGTTTTCCGTCGATCTCGAGCTGCCGAGCACGACCGCCTTGCGCAGGCTCGAGCCCGTCTTCATCGAGTCTGAGAAGGACCTGCGCGAGCACTACCCGCACGTCGAGGACTACCCGCATGTCGTGGAGTCCCCGATCGGCTTGCATGCCAGGGCCGGCGCTCACATCCCGCTGGTCTTGTCGGGGCGGCCGCTCGGAGTGCTCTTCCTTGGCTTCACCCGACCGCGAAGGTTCTCGGATTCACAGCGCTCGTTCGTGCTCGCGCTCGGTCGCCAATGTGCACAGGCATTGAAGCGAGCGCAGCTCTACGAGGCAGAGTTCGAAGAACGGGGCAAGCTCAGCCGCCTGGTCGAGCGGCTTCACGAAGGCGTTGTGAGCGTCGATCGACGCGGCCGCGTCGAATTCGCCAGCTCGAAGGCCAAGCAGATGCTGAGTGCGGTCTCGCTCGCGGAAGGTCACCCGGTGCCCGAAGCGTGGCTCGGTTTCCCGCTGCGCCGCTTCGCCGCCGACCTCTTCGAGGCTGACGAAGACGTCGTCCAGGCGCAGGTTGTCAGCGACGACGATGAGCGTGTGTTCAGCGTCACCGGGATCCCGGCGGCTCGCTCCGAATCCGTGCTCCTCGTCGTGACCGACGTCTCCGATCGCGAGCGTCAACGGCGCGCCGAGCGCGAGTTCGTGGACAACGCCGCGCACGAGCTGCGGACGCCGCTGGCGGCGATCACGAGTGCAATCGAGCGCCTGCAGGCCGGGGCGCGCGAGGTCCCGGAGAGGCGCGACCGCTTTCTCGGTCACATCCAGCAGGAGTCCACCCGCCTCAATCGGCTCGCCTCTTCGCTGCTCGTGCTCGCGCGTGCCCAGACTCGGGAAGAGGAGCCGCGGCGTGAGGAGATAGCGCTTCGCGGGTTGATCGAAGAGCTGGTGGGCGGACTGGAGCTGAAGCCGGGAGTCGAGCTGGTGCTCGAATGCCCACCCGACCTCGTCGCCCGGAGCAATCGTGACCTGCTCGAGCACGCGTTACTCAACCTCGTCAGCAACGCAGCACGCCATACGGATCGTGGGCGGATCCGGATCAGAGCATCCGCCGCAGGCGACGGGTCGGTGATGATCGAGGTCAGCGACACCGGGCCCGGGATTCCGCCTGAGGAGCTCGGCCGGCTGTTCGACAGGTTCTACCGCGGCCCCAGTGAGGAAGGACGCGCCGGCTTCGGGCTCGGTCTCCCGATCACGAAGGAGGCAGTGGAGGCGGTAGGTGGTCGGGTCGAGATCGACTCGGTCGCCGGCGAGGGGACGGCCGCCCGCATTGTGCTCCCCGGCGCCGAAGTCCGGGTTCCGGCATGAACGAGCGGATTCTCGTCGTCGAGGACGCGGAGGCCATTCTCGACGCGGTCACCGACGCCCTCGCCGCGGAAGGCTTCGAGGTGCAGGGCGTCGCCGACGGCACGACGGCGCTTGCGCTGGCCGAGTCGGAGCCGTTCGACCTCGTCATCCTCGACCTCATGTTGCCGGGGCTTTCCGGGACCGAGATCTGCCGCCGGCTGCGCGCCGAGAGCCCGGTGCCGATCATCATGCTCACCGCCCGCGACAGCGAGGCAGACCGCGTGCTGGGCCTCGAGGTCGGCGCCGACGACTACGTCACCAAGCCCTTCTCGGAAGTCGAACTCCTGAGCCGCGTCCACGCCATCCTCCGCCGGCGAGAGCTCGACCGCGCCGGAGACTCGACCATGCGCCGCCTGGGCGGGCTCAGCATCGACGTCGTCAAGCACGAGGTGCTCGTCGACGGCGAGCCGGTGGCGCTCAGCCCCTCGGAGTACAAGCTTCTCGCCCTCCTCGCCGAGCAACCGGGACGGGTCTTCACGCGCCGCGAGATCATGCAGCATCTCTGGCAGAGCACCTACGTCGGCGACCAGCGCGCCTGCGACGCGCACGTGTCGAGCCTGCGCAGAAAGATCGAGCCCGATCGCTCGCACCCGGAGCGCATCCTGACGGTGCCCGGCTTCGGCTACAAGCTCGTCGCGGCGTAGGCGGACACGGCCGTACGGTTTAAGGGGGCGTCCACGTACGGCCATGCCCACGAGTGGCGGCTTACGCGCTCCGTCAGCGCAGGATCTCCCAGGCGAGCGGCCACGAGCACCCGCGTGCTGTGAGCGCGAGGGCGTCGTGCAGGTCGATGTCGCCTCGCCGAGCGATCTCGTCGGCGACCTCGCCTGGGTAGCCGGCGCGGACGAGCTCGCTGCGTCGCCAGTCGACGACGGCTCGCGCGCTCGGCTGGACTCTCTCTGTCATTCGGAGGGTCATATGTCCTGCCTCCTCGTTCGTAGCTCCAGGCTCGGCCTCAGTCGTCGTCGCTCGGGTGCGCCCGCAGCGCCCGCAGGCGCAGGGGGGAGTCGTAGCGGCTCGCCAGCCGTCCGAGCGCGAGAGCAGCGACCATCAGGATGGAGTCGCGCACGGCGATGTCGTAGAAGCCGGGGTAGCTGAACAGGTTGATCGCGATGCCGGCCAGCCAGCCCGCGACGACGTACGCGGCGTAGCGCGGCTTGAGCGCGATCAGAACGCCGGCCAGGATCTCGACGGCGCCCACGCCGTACATCACCTGCTGTGCCGTGCCCGGCAGGATGTCGTGGATCCAGCCCGCCAGGTACATCGGCCAGTCGACCATCGAGTTGAAGTACTTGTCGATCCCCATCGCCAGCGGGAGCACCGTGAACGCGGTGCGCAGCAGGAGATAGGCCTGGTAGGCAGGTTCGCGCCGGTGCGCCCGGATGCTCGCCCTGGCGCCGTCGACGCTGGCGACCGGCCTGTGGAGCGTGATGCTGGACATGGACTCCTCCTCGTGGAAGCTCGACTCTGTCTTCATCTCCAGGTCTACTCGGCCGGGCGTGAGCAGGTAACGCACCCGTGTCCGGGTTCGCGCCCGGGTCGATGAGAGAACGCTCACGGCACCGCCATCGAACGGACGAAGCCGCGGCTGGCTCCGCCATCACCGGCGCTCTACGGTGAATGGCTCTACCACGTGTAAATGCGACCAGTCGGATCGCGAACCGGGAGTTGAGACATGCAGACATTTGGGCCGTACACGTCCGTTCTCGTAGTGGCGACGATCGCGCTCTTGATCGTCCTCGCCGGGCTCGGCAAGAAGCAGCTCACCTGGAAGCGGCCGAAGCCGCTCCCGGTGCGAAGTCGCCGCCGAGGCCGGTAGCAGGAAGAGAGCCCAGCGGAGCGGACGCCTCGCAGTGATCGTTTTCCTCGCAGGCGCAACAGGTGTCCTCGGCCGGGCGCTCATCCCGCGCCTTGTCGTCCGCGGACACCGCGTCCGTGCGATCGCGCGCCGTCGACCACGTACCAGGCTCACGGAGAGGGTCGAGTTCATCGAAGCCGACCTGCTCGCCACGGACCTCCGCCGCCTGGTCGACGGATGTGACGCTGTCGTCCACATTGCGACCGCGATCCCGGTTGATCCATCGGTCCCCGGGGCGTGGGACGGCAACGCCCGGCTGCGCACCTCCGGAACGCGGCGGCTCCTGGCTGCGGCCCTCGCCTGCGGCGTCTCACGCTATGTCCAGCAGAGCATCGTCATGGCCTACCGCGACGGCGGCGACACATGGCTGGACGAGCAGGCGCCGCTCGACGACTCGCCGGCGCGGGCGACGATCTGCGGACCGGTGATCGAGATGGAGACGACGATTCGCGAGGTCGAGCCGCGGGCGCTTGCGTGGACGATCCTCCGCGGCGGCTCGTTCGTGGGCGAAGGCACCGGCCAGTGCGCGCTCATCGAGCGGCTACGGGACGGGACCGTCGTCGTCGCCGGCGACGGATCGAACTATGTCTCGCTCGTCAACGTGGCCGACATGGCCGCGGCCGTCGCGGCTGCGGTCGAGGCTGCGCCGGCCGGGTCGACGTTCAACGTCGTCGATGACCCCATCCGCTACGGCGACTATGTCGACGCTCTTGCCGACCTGATCGGCGTCTCGCGGCCTGTGCGGGCGCCGGAGTTGTCGCCGTCGCCGTCCTGGCGCTGCACGAATCGCGCCGCGCAGACTGCTCTCGGCTGGATGCCGCGCGAACGCATCTGGCCGCGTCTCGACCGCGCCCTGCCCAACGTGCAGGAAGCCTGACTCCGCGAGCGCCGACAGCGGGGACGCGCATGTGCTCCGTCTCCCGACGCGTGTGAACGGACGCTCACAGCATCGCCATCGCATCGACTGAGTCGCGGCTGGTTCGGCCATCGGCGCCCGCCATACGGTGAAAAGCGTGCCGAAAAACACGACTCAGGAGGTCTACGAACAGTGCCTATTTTGAATATTCGACATCGGCCGAAGAGGAGGATCGTCCCCCTTGCGGCGACGGCTGCAGCCGTGGTCGTCGCAAGCATGGTGGTGGCGGCCTGCGGTTCATCCTCGTCGAGCGAATCGCCGAGCGCGGCCGACAGCTCGCACGCGCCGATCAAGGTCACCCTGATCCTGAAGGACCTGTCCAACCCCTACTGGATCTTCATGCGGAACGCCGCCAGGGCCGAAGCGGCGAAGCTCGGCGTCTCCCTGAAGGTGTTCGCCGGGCAGACCGACAGCGACACGACGACGCAGATCAACGCCATCGAAGACGCCATCTCCGCGGGTGACAGCGGGATCATCGTCGTGTCCAACGGCAACGCGGTCAATTCGGCGATCCAGAAGGCGCGTTCCGCAGGCATCGCGGTCTACGCGCTCGACACCGTTCCGATCCCCGCCAGCTCGGTCGACATGACCTTCGCGACCGACAACACCGAAGCGGGGCGGCTGATCGGCCAGTGGGCTGCGGCGAAACTGCAAGGCGCCAAGGCTGACATCGCCCTCCTCGACGACGTGACGACCGAGGTGGTCGAGGTCGACGTCGACCGCAACCACGGCTTCCTGGAGGGGATGGGCATCAGTCCCGGCAAGCCGGACGTCAACGGCACCGAGGCCAAGAGCGGCCACTACACCGGCGGCCAAGGCGGCAGCTACACGATCGCCTGCCAGCTGCCTACGGGAGGTTCGGAGTCCGGCGGCCAGTCCGCGATGGAGACGTGCCTGTCGAAAGACCCGAACATCAACGTCGTCTACGCCATCAACGAGCCTGCAGCCGAAGGAGCAGTGCGTGCGCTCAAGGCGGCTGACAAGCACGGGGTGACGGTCGTGGCGATCGACGGAGCGTGCACCGCCCTGCCGTTCATCAAGTCCGGGGAGATCGGGGCCACTGCGGGCCAGTTCCCGGGCACCATGGCCAAGCTCGGAATCGCGGCGGTGGTCAAGGACATCCGCAGCGGAGTCAAGCCGAAGGCGACCCATGGCCTCGACTTCTTCGACACCGGCACGAAGCTGTACACGAACAGCCCGCAGCACGGAGTGCAGAGCGTTTCCGCGGCACACGCCAAGACCCTCTGCTGGGGCTAACGAAGCATGAGCCAATCGGCCGTTGTCGAGGACACCCTGGAAGAGCCATTCCAGGGCCGGCGGAACCGGGTGCGCGAGCTGCTGCACGCCCATCCGACGCTGGGCTCGCTCATCGTGCTCGTGGCTGCCGGGGTGATCTTCGGCCTCGTCAACCACCGGTTCCTCGTCCCCGTCAACGTGTCGATCATGCTCCAGCAGGTTGCGGTGATCGGAGCGCTGGCCCTGGGCCAGACGGTGATCATCCTCACTGCCGGAATCGATCTGTCGGTCGGCGCCGCCATGATCCTCGCCCAGCTGATCATGGCGGAGCTGGCCGTGGCGTCGGGGGTGCCGGCGCCGGCCGCGATCCTGGTGGGCGTTGCCGCCGGGGCCGCAACCGGCGTGCTCAACGGCGCCCTCGTGACCCGGGCGACCCTACCGCCGTTCATCGTCACCCTCGGCACGCTCAGCATCTTCACCGCCCTGGGGATTCTCTACTCGGGGGGCCAGACGTACACCGCGGTGCCGGGCAGCCTGCTTGCGTGGACGGGCACGGTCGTCGCGATCGGCTCGTTCCAGATCACGACCGGCGTGCTGATGATGCTGGCGATGTACCTCGTCGTCGGCTACATGCTCGGCCGTACCGCCTGGGGCCGCCATGTCTACGCTGTCGGAGACGATCTCGAGGCATCGCGGCTGGCGGGAGTGCGCACGGACCGCGTTCTCTTCAGCGTCTACATCCTGGCCGGAGTGATCTTCGGTCTCGCCGGCTGGATTCAGGTGGGACGAGTCGGGAGCGCCAGCACCAACATCTCGACCACGCTCAACCTCGACAGCATCACGGCCGTGGTGATCGGCGGCACCAGTCTCTTCGGCGGCCGGGGACTGGTGCTGGGAACCCTCTTCGGGGCTCTCATCGTCGAGGTGTTCCAGAACGGGCTCTCCCTGGCCGGAGTGGAAGACCTCTATCAGCTGATGGCCGAAGGGATCCTGGTGCTGGCCGCGGTCGGGGTCGACCAGTGGATCAGGAGGGTCCGGCGGTGACCGCCGGTCAACGGCCCGTTCTCCAGGCAGTGCGGGTCTCCAAGGCATACGGGCGTGTGGTGGCGCTCCGTGACGTCGACGTGGAGCTCTACCAGGGCGAGATCCTGGCCTTGATCGGCGACAACGGCGCGGGTAAGTCCACGCTGATCAAGTGCCTGTCCGGTGCAGCGTCCCTGGACAGCGGCGAGATCTACGTCGAGGGAAAGCGCGTGAGCTTCAAGGAACCGCTCGACGCCCGCAATGCCGGAATCGAGACCGTCTACCAGACGCTTGCCGTCGCACCCGCGTTGGACATCGCGAGCAACCTTTATCTGGGCCGGGAGATACGCCGCAAGGACGTCCTGGGAAAGGTGTTCCGCCTGCTGGACACCCGGGCCATGCGCCGCCAGGCGGCGGACGAGATCAAGAGCCTCGGGATTCAGACGCTCCAGGACATCACCCAGGCAGTCGAGACCCTCTCCGGCGGGCAGCGCCAAGCGGTCGCCGTCGCTCGTGCTGCGGCGTTCGGCACCAAGGTCGTCATCCTCGACGAGCCCACCGCCGCCCTCGGGGTACGAGAGACGAGGCAGGTGGTCGAGCTGATCAAGCGCCTTCGCGACCACGGGCTTCCGATCATCCTGATCGCCCACGACATCCCGATGATCTTCCAGCTGGCCGACCGGATCCAGATCCAGCGGCTCGCCCGGCGAGTAGCTGTGATCAAGCCCGAAACGCACTCGATGGAGGATGCGGTGGCGATCATGACCGGTGCCCGTGCTGCCTGAGCGCGAGGATCTGTCGACGCCCGTCGGTGGGCTGGCTTCTCGCTGGACGATCGAAGCTCTCGCAGAGGAGGCCCGCCGCCTGGCGGACGGGCGTGACCGATGCCTTCTCGGCATCGCCGGCGCTCCGGGCGCCGGAAAGAGCACTCTCGCGTCGGAGCTGCTCGAGCTGCTCGAACCCGATGCGGTCGTCGTCGGCATGGACGGCTTCCATCTCGCCAACCGGGTTCTCGCCGAGCACGGCTTTCTCGAGCGGAAGGGTGCGCCCGAAACGTTTGACGCCGCCGGATTCAGAGTCCTGCTCGCCCGACTCCGCACCAGCGACGACGAGGTGGTCTACGCACCCGAGTTTCACCGCGAGATCGAGGAGCCGATAGCGGGAGCGGTGGCTGTGCCTCGTACGGTGACGACTGTAGTCGTGGAAGGCAACTACCTCCTCCTCGACGACGGTCCCTGGCGAGGCGTGCGCGACCTCTTCGATGAGATCTGGTACCTGAACCTGGACGCCCGGACGCGGCGCGACCGGCTCGTGCAGCGTCAGGTCGCCTTCGGCAAGTCACCCGAAGACGCACTGAGCTGGGTCCGCGACAGCGACGAGCGCAACGCAGCGCTCATCGAGGCCACCGCCGGGTGGGCCGACAAGGTGGTCCGCGCTCCCGTGCAGCGAGCCTGACCCTCGAGCAGGACGCGCAGGTGCCGTCTCCCGAGGCCTGTGAGCGGACGCTCACAGGATTGGCATCGCATCGGCTGAGTCGCGGCTGGTGCGCCCATCCCCCTCCCCGTACGGTGGAAGGGCAGGTGTGAAGTTCGACCGAACCGCTCGGCGCGACAACACCCACTCGTCTGGAAGGAGGCCTGCGGTGAAAGGAGGGAGCACGGTTGGCGCTGGAGCCTCGACTCTGCAGATGCCCCGCGGGTGGCAGCGGCGCCTCGAGCTGGCCGACCGCGTCGAGATTCGGTGCGCCAGCTGCGGCTACGGCGCCATCGTCACGTCCCCTCCGCGGCGCTGCCCGATGTGCGGCGGTGACGGCTGGCGGCTCGCGAAGAGCGCAAATGCACTCCCGACGCTGAGCAAATAGGCGGTGAGCGAGATGGCGGACACTGCGAGGAACCTGGTCGAGATCCAGGGCCGCTTGATTCCGGAGCCCGGCTCCGCGTCGCGGCGGATCGACGACGTCGATTGGCGGCGCTTCGAGGGCTATATGGGCGAGATCTTCACGACGTTCGGAATGGAGCCGGACACGCCCGGCACCGAGCGGACACCGGAGCGCTTCCTGAAGGCGTTGTACGACGCGACCGCCGGTTACGAGGGCGATCCGAAGCTGCTGACGGCGTTCCCGACCGAGTGC
>Ga0070683_100006035_pt1 | contig 10153 bp, 8 predicted proteins | sample KBSC713LmetaG_FD_64662 | JGI IMG/M metagenome (GOLD analysis project Ga0070683, IMG submission 64662) | Corn rhizosphere microbial communities from Kellogg Biological Station, Michigan, USA - KBS C7.1-3L metaG | ecosystem: Host-associated > Plants > Roots > Rhizosphere ... | reverse complement strand
CGCGACGACAAGATCCACCAGATCTACTCGATGATGCAGTCGGGCAAGAAGTACGGCATGCAGACGATGAACGACGCGCTGTACAACCTCTACATGAGCAAGGCCGTGGCCCTCGAGGAGGTCCTGCGCGCAAGCCACGACCAGGCGGAGCTCACACGGATGATCGGCATCTCGCCCGATGGCGACGGCGCGGGGAAGGGATCGCCGGCGATGGCCGGCAAGCGGTAAATCGACCGCTCGCTCGACATTCCCACGCCTCGGTCAGGGCTCCATGTTTGAGCATGGACGCCGACCTGCAATCGCGCCTCGCCCGGGCACTCGCGCCGGCATACGACCTCGATGGCGAGATCGGTCGAGGCGGCATGGCGATCGTATATCGCGCTCGCGATACGCGACTCAAGCGCGCCGTCGCGATCAAGCTGTTGCCACCGGAGCTCGCGTATCGCGGTGACATTCGCACGCGCTTCCTGCGCGAGGCGGAGATGGCGGCACGGCTCAGCCATCCCAACATCGTTCCCATCTATTCCGTCGATGAGCGCGATGGCCTCGTCTACTTCGTCATGGGGCTGGTGGACGGCGGCAGCGTCGGCGACCGCGTGCGTCGCGAGGGCGCGCTGCCCATCACCGACGCGCGTCGCATCCTGCGCGAGGTCGGCGACGCGCTCGCGTACGCGCACGCGCGCGGCGTCATCCATCGCGACATCAAACCGGACAATATCCTCATCGAGTCGGCATCGGGCCGAGCGATGGTCACCGACTTCGGGATCGCGCGCGCAGCGAGCGAGGACGATGGCGGCACTCGACTGACCGCGACCGGGCTCGCCATCGGAACGCCGGCCTACATGTCGCCCGAGCAGTGTGCCGGCGATCGCGCGATCGATGGCCGCTCGGATCTCTACTCGCTCGGCGCCGTCGCGTATCAGTTGCTCGGCGGGGAGCCGCCATTCGTCGGAGGCAACACGCCATCGATGATGATGCGCCACGTGTCGGAGCCGCCGATGCCGCTACGGAAGCGCCGGCCCGATGTGCCGTCTGATCTCGAGCGAATCGTGATGAAATTGCTGGAGAAGGATCCGGCCGATCGCTTCGCAGACGGCGCGACTCTCGTGGCGGCGCTCGACGGCGCGCCCGTCGAGCCGGTCGTGTCGGTGCCGCAGTTGGAGCCCACCGCCGCGTGGCGAATTCAGCGGCCCGGCGCGGCGCAGGCGAGGTCGACGCCTGATGCGATTCAGGCTGCGTACGAGATTCGTGATCGCGTGCGGGAGACCCGCGCGCAGCGCCGCGCGCGCAAGCGGGGCGATGATCGACCGCTCCCCGATCGCATTCGCCGCTTTCGACAGAGCTTTGCGAGCTGGCTCGGCACGAGCGCGATGCTGTTCGGTATCAATTACATGACTGGCGACGGCTTCTGGTGGTGTGTGTTCCCGATTCTCGGGATCGGTGTCGGCGTCGCCGGGCAGGCCGGGCGTCTGTGGGCCGACGGCATCCCACTGCGGAGTCTGTTGAGCAGCCGGCGGCTTCCCGACTCGCTGCCGGCTGCGAACACCGCCGCCTCGCCCGAGCTCGCGCCGGGCGGCGCCGTCGACCCGCTTCCCGATGATGCCTTCACCGGTGTGCTTCGCCAAGCGCGGACCGATCGCGCGACCATTCGCGAGCTTCTCTCGCGTATGAGCGACGCCGAACGCCGGATGATGCCCGATGTGGAGCAGACCGCGGACGCATTGTTCGATCGCATCGTGTCGCTGAATGCCGAGTTGCGGCGAATCGAGCCTCAGCTCGGCGGAGAAAGGGTGTCGTCGATCGACCAGCGCATCGCCGGGATCGAGCAGCAGGCCGGCGACCGCGCCGACCGTGAGCGTTTGCTCAATTTGCTGCGAGGGCAGCGCGACAAGCTCGCCGAGCTGGAGACGTCGCGAAGCCGGCTGCTCGAGCAATACGAAAGCGCCGGGCTGCTTTTGCAGAACCTCGGCCTCGACCTGCTCAAGGTGCGATCGTCCGGGTTGGAATCGGCGTTGAGCGGGCTCACGAGCGTCACGCAGGAGGCGCGAGCTCTCTCTCGCGAGATCGGCTACGCCATCGATGCCGCCGCGGAGCTACGGGAGCTCGATCGCAGATCCACCGGATCTGCTCGATGATGCCGTCGGGGAAGACGCAGCCGGATGGCGACGGCGCGGCGAAGGGCACCCGCGAATGCCGGCAAGCGATAGCGCACGCGATCAGGTCATCAGCGTCGGACGATACGCATCTCGGAACAGCCGGGCGATGAGCGCGCGGCGCCCGCGCGCGCCGGTCTTCTCGCACGCGCGGTCGAGATGGTGCTTCACCGTGTGCGGTGAGAGCCCGAGGCGCGCCGCGATCTCCTTCGTCGTATCGCCGCGCACCACGCCGGCGATCACGTCGCGCTCTCGCGGCGACAGCCCATACAGCGTCGTGAGCATCGGGGCCATCTCGCGCGGCATCATCGGCCGAAGCACGACCACCGTCCGCGCAACCGCGTCCGCATGCGTCTCGGCGAGCGACGCCTGGACGAGATACCAGCGTCCCGAACGCCCACGGGCGCGCAACGCGGTCGTGTCCGCGATGCCGTCGCTGGATCGCTTCGCGAGATCCCGAAGGCGGCTCGCCAGCATGAGAATCGAGAGCGGAATGCCGCCGTCACACGCTACGCCGACGTCGGCGAGATCGTCGAGCATCGGCGTCGCGCAGGGGCTGCGGACGATCGATCGCCCACGGGCGTCGAACAGCAGGACACCGGTGGCGGCCGCCGCGTTCGACTCTCGCTCGAGCGCGGCGTCCACCAGCGTCGCCTGCTGCAGGCCGCGTGAGAGATGTGGTATGAGTTTTCGCAGCAGGGCGACTTCGCGCGCGACATCCGAGCTGCCGCGCGACTCACGCAGCAAACACCACTTGCCCCACAACCGGTGGTCCGCGGCGAGCAGCACGTCGATGCCGAAATGAAAACCGTTCGCGCGCTCGACGGCCGCGATCGCCGGCGATTCGCTCCCCGCGCGGAACACCGGCCGTCCCATGCGCGCCGAGTCGATCGTGAACGCGGCCGAGTGGAGGGGATAGAGCTCGTCCGCGTACTCGATCGCGAGCGGCGCCGGAATGCGATCCGCCACGAGGTGATTGAGCAATCCAGTATCAGGATCGGCGGTGCCGAACGCGTGTGCATCGAAGGCGACCGCGCGTCGCAGCCGCTCCGCGACCTCCGTTCGCAGCGTCACTGAATCGAGCCCGGCGTAGCATGCGCGCTTCACACTGCGGAAGACCGCTTCGTCTGCCATGAGTGCTCCTTGCCCTATCCCCTGAATTGGGGATAGTGCGTGACATCGCCGCGTTTGATCCTCCGAGTGCCGGCCGCGCCGCGCCGCCGGCACATCACCCGAACCGGAGGAATCCATGTTGGTAGTGCGGTCGCTCTCGTCATTGCGAACTCGCGCAGGTCGCGCCGTGCCCCTCGCGACGGCGACGCTCGTGGTCGCGTCGCTCGTCGCGTGTGGTGGCGACACCGCTCCCGCCGCGCCGCACGAGTTGGACGGCACGTCCGTCTCCGTCGGTCACGGCTCGGCCTACGCCTACGCGATCTCGGGCCCGGGCGGCGTGTCGTCCATCGGCATCGCGCTCACGCCGAGTGCGCTGGATGGGCTGCCGGAGGCGGACGCGATGTGGGATCTGCCGCTTCCCGCGGGCGTGAGCGTCCCGCCCTTCGACCATCTGATGCTCAACTGGAACGTGCAGGGCCATCCGCCCGCGATGTATCAGGTTCCGCATTTCGATTTTCATTTCTATACCATCACGCCGGCGGCGCAGGCAGCGATCCAGGCCGGTCCCGACACGATGCCCGTGCCGTCGGCGGACGTTCCGCGCGGGTACATCAGCGGCGTTGAGGCCGTGCCGGACATGGGCGTCCACTGGGTGGACACGTCGGCCGCGGAGTTCCACGGCAATCCGTTCGACGCGACGTACGTCTACGGGTTCTATCATGGCAGTCTCGTCTTCGTCGAGCCGATGGTCTCGCGTGCGTTCCTCGAGACGAAGCCGAACGTGACGGCGCTGATCAAACAGCCCGAAACGTTCGTTCAACCCGGGGACTACCCCGCATCGTACAGCGTGCGAACGGATCCCGCCACGGGGATTCTGCGCATCTCGCTGGATTCGCTGTCGGCGCGGCCCGATTAAGAAGTCTCTATTTCATGGAGCGGGACGATCGTGCCCGCCCGAGCCGCGACGCTGCCGGGCCGTACGATCGTCCCCCGTTGCCGGCTGAGTGAAACCGCCGGCATCAGGTGGTCGGGCCCACCTGGAACCCTTCCAGCGGCCGGACGATCAAGTTCGACTGCACAGCCGCCGAAACTTGAGCTCTGGTGGAGTGAATTGAAACGAACCGATACAGCACCGAGTGATGACGCATCGCCCGGTGACGCCGCGCACCATTCCTTCGTGCGCCAGGCTCGGCCGTATTCTTTCGCGCACCGAATCGTCTTGGAGGGGTGAAAGCGCTCACCGGTGGCGACGTCGTCCGCATCGAGCGCCGCAGCCTCACGGTCATCACGTCCAGCAGCGCCAATCAGCCAATGGCCACGTTCACGTACACCGCTCGCGCCGTCAACGGCGATCTGAAATCGGCGACGATCGATGCGCCGACGCGCGACGACGTCATCAAGCAGCTCCGGCAGTTGCGGCTCAACGTCGTGAAAATCGACGAGGGCACCGCACAGAAGAAGAAGCGCATGGGCTCGATCAAGATGCGCGACATCGTGATCTTCACGCGCCAGTTCTCGACGATGATCAACGCCGGTCTGCCCCTTGTGCAGGCGCTCGACATCCTCGCGAACCAGAGTGAGAACCCCGCGCTGAAGGACGTCACGCGGCAGGTGGTGTTCGACGTCGAGTCCGGCAACACCGTGGCCGACGCGCTGCGCAAGCATCCCAAAGCATTCACCGAGCTGTATGTGAACATGGTGGCCGCCGGCGAGGCGGGTGGTATTCTCGACACCATCCTCATGCGCCTCGCGGTGTTCATGGAGAAGAACGACGCGCTCGTCCGCAAAGTGAAGGGCGCGATGATCTACCCCGGCGTCATCATGAGCGTTGCGGCAATCGCCATCACGGTGTTGCTCATCTTCGTGATCCCGACGTTCCAGACCATGTTCGCCAGCGCGAACATCGCGCTGCCGTTGCCGACGCGCATCGTGATCGGCCTGTCGCACGCGCTCAAGACGTACTGGTACGTGGTAGCCGGCATCATGGGTGGAACGGTCTACGCGCTCAAGACGTACTACGCGACGCCGAACGGCAAGCTCGTGATCGACCGCACGATGCTGAAGGCACCTGTCCTCGGCGACGTGCTCCGCAAGTCGGCGGTGTCTCGCTTCACGCGCACGCTCGGCACGCTGATCTCGTCGGGCGTCTCGATTCTCGACGGTCTGGAGATCACGGCCAAGACGTCGGGCAATCGCGTGATTCAGGATGCGATCATGGAATCGCGGGCGTCGATCGCGGGTGGTGAGACGATCGCGGCGCCATTGAAGAAGTCTCAAGTCTTTCCCCCGATGGTGATCTCGATGATCGCGGTGGGTGAGCAGACGGGCGGTCTTGATGAAATGCTCACGAAGATCGCGGACTTCTATGACGAAGAGGTGGATGCGGCGGTGTCGGGCCTCCTCGCGCTCATGGAACCGGTGATGATCGTGTTTCTCGGCGTGGTGGTGGGCGGGATGGTGATCGCGATGTACCTGCCGATCTTCGACATGGTGAACGCGGCGGGGTAAGTCCACCTTGTGAGGGTTCGCGCATTTTGTCCAAGTCGCGAAATGAATTCCTTCCCGCGCGCGCCCGAATTCTTTCCGAGCATTCGGACCTCACGTAAGTCGTTATATCGCAACGTCGGATTGAATGGGAGGGCCGCGTACACGGGATGTCGGCCCTCCCATTCGTTTCGGTGAGCAATCCGCCGACTTGGAAAAAATTGGGTTCGCAAGATGGAACCCTGCGGTACATCGTGAAGAAACGAGTCTCAGGATTCGTGGGAGAATCCGCAGCGGCTCCATCGTCGCGAAAGCTCATTCTTTCCCGATGGCCGTGACAATGACGGCGCCGAATTTCGTCCCAGGCCATCGCGGCGACAACAGATCACTGGGATCCCTCGCCGAGGCGCAATGAGGGACTTCGCCGCGGACCGCCATTCGCGCGTTCACGGCTTCAGCCCCGCATCGAACCGAACCGCGGTTTATACCGCACCCGCCGTTGCGGCGGAGTCAGCACGCGCAGCGTCGGGTGCACGGTCTGCGGGGGACCGCCGGCGACGATGTTCGTCTGCGTACTTACGTGCGTGCGGTGATGGTGCTGCCGCCGTTCGCGCTCGGCGTAACCTGGAGGCCCGACGGAATGCGCTCCGCCATTGCGTCGACGTGAGTGATGACGCCGACGCTCCGGTGCGCGCCCTGCAGGCGCTCGAGTGCATCTACCGCCATGTCGAGCGTCGCCGGATCGAGCGCGCCGAAGCCCTCGTCGATGAAGACCGACTCGAGCCGCGCGCCCGCGGAGTCGCCGGCCGGTCACGATTACACGGACCTCCAGCCGACTGCGCGGTGGCCAAATGCCTGCAAATGCTGTCCAGGCAACCGCTAATAAGGCCTCGCGACTGCGGCCACGAGCCCCCTCGTGCTCAGCCAGCTCGTGCGTTCCGACGCCTATGCTAGCCCGGGTTGACGCCGAACGGGACAGAGATGTTTTCGGCGTTCGTTCGGTTTGGTTGCGCGTACACGGAGCAGTGCGATGTCCATGATGACTGCTGATTCGAATCGCTCGCCTGTCATTACCACCACGGCCCTCGATGTCGTCGGCCGAACCATTCACCGAGTCTTCTGATCCTCCAAGCACGAATAGGTATCCTCGTAGAGTGCGAGTCCAATATTCATCTTGAGATACAAGTCCGCGAAGTCTACCTGTCCAGTCAGCGAGCCGTACTGCTCGCCCGGACAGACGGCAGTGTACTGGCCCGCTTCATCGGTAGAGCGGCACAGGCCGAACATTAGACCTTTCTAATGTCTTCTCCGCCTGCAGACGAGAACCTCGAACCTCGGACTTGATGAACGCTCAGGGAACGACGCGCTGCGAGCCGAGCGTGTATTTCGTGATCCAGTCCTGCTCCCGCCGCATCTTATCGAGCTGATGGTAGTATTCTGCGAGGCCGTGCCCTTCGCGCGGATAGAACACCAGCTCCACGGTCTTGCCTCGATCCCTCAGCGCGCGATAGAACTCCATGGACTGGCCGATCGGCACGCGCTGGTCACTTCCACCCTGCTGAATGAGCAGCGGCGTCGTCACGTTGTCGACGAAGGTGATCGCCGAGCGAGCGCGATAGAAGTCGAGCGTCTTCTGGGTGGGGATGCCGCTGAAGAACGTCCCGATGTAGCCCGGGATGTCGGTCGTTCCGTACATGCTCTGCAAGTCCGACAAGCCCGCGCCCATCCGCGCCGCCTTGAATCGACTCGTCTGGCTGACGACCCACGCCGTCATGTAGCCGCCGTAGCTCCAGCCCTCGAACGCCATCTTCGACGAATCAGCGATGCCGCGTTTGATCACGTCGTCGACGCCCGTCATGATGTCGCGGTAGTCGCCTCCGCCCCAGTCCATGATGTTCGCCTTCGTGAACTTCTCGCCGTAGTTCGTGGAGCCTCGCGGATTCGGGTACAACACCGCCCAGCCCTGTCCGGCCCACACCTGACCAGGCGATCCCCAGTTCGCCTTGAAGCCGGCATTCGTCGCGCCTGTCGGTCCGCCGTGCGCTTCGACGAGGAGGGGATACCTCCGTCCTGGTTGATAGCCGACAGGCTTGAGCAGCACGCCCTCGACCGGCGTGCCATCGGTGCTCTTCCATGTGATGACTTCCGTCTCGCCCAAGGCGAGGTCGCGCACCTGCGGATTGAGGTCCGTGAGTTTCTTCGGCGATGCGAATGTGAGATCGCTCACGTACACGTCTGCCGGCGCGTCCGGCGAGCCCAAGGTGTACGCGGCGAGCCGTCCGTCCTTCGAGAGGGAAGGATTGCCGATCAACATCTTGCCCGCGACACGATCGAGCTTGTTCGATGCGACGTCGTACGCGTATACCGCGGCCCACGCGCGCTCCCCCGTCGTGAACAGCACGCGTGATCCGTCGGGCGTCCAGCGCGGATTCCCGGCCGAGACGTCGATCTTGGGATCGTAGGTGTCCTTCGCCTGGCCTGATGCGACGTCATAGAGAATCAGATGGTCGTTGCCGATCTCGCGATCCATGATGCTGTCCGGCCGAGCGGTGTGGCTCTGAGGAAGGATGGTGAAGGCGATCGTTTTTCCGTCAGGCGACCACGCCGGCGGCGATCCTGCCACGGGCTTCGTCGTGATCTTCTTCAACGATCTGTCGGCGATGGTGACGACGTAGATGTCCGAGCGCGAATCGCGGAGCATCGTCGTCGGTGCCGCTTGGAAGGCGAGACGAGTCCCGTCAGGCGACCAACTGGGAGCGCCGCTCACGGTGAAGTTCCCGTGTGTGACTTCGGTGGCGTGTCTGGTCGCGACGTCGATCACCCACGCGTGCGAGAGGCGGAAATTGTCCTCGAACACCTGCGGATCATCGCGCCGCGCGGTCTTCGCGTCGTCGAGCTTTGGCAGCGTGTCGACGGCGAGGTACGCGATGCGCGCGCCGTCGTTCGACCATTCGAAGCCGCTCACGTTCTCCCTGGACGTCGTGAGCTGGTGTGCTTCGCCGCCGTCCATCGGCAGGATCCAGATCTGTGTCTTCCCGTCGGTGCCGTTTCCGCGCGATGAGAGGAACGCGAGCGAACGGCCATCAGGAGACCACTGCGGTGCGCTCTCGCCACGTTCGCTGAACGTGAGCTGGCGCGGCGTTCCGCCGGCGGCCGGCACCATCCAGATGTGCGACCGCATCTCGTGCTTGTCGCCTTTGGACGTATCGGGCTTGGCTGGATCCGTGGAGGGATGCGCGTTTGGATGCTCCCAGGCGCTCACGGTGTACACGACCTTCGATCCGTCGGATGAGAGCGAAACACCACCGACGTTCTCGAGGTCCATGATGTCCACGAACGTCATGGGGCGCCTGCTCTGCGCGCTTGCGGGTCCCGCCAACGTGATCAAGGCGAAGACGCACGCCGATCCGCGCGCCAGTGGGGAAACCATGTCGAGGCTCCGATATGAGTCCCAGGAATTCTGCTATCGCGGCCGCTGCCTCGCCATGGCCGGCCTCCGGCACGAACAGCCGATGAGGGGAACGCAGACACACGTCGCGCAGGGCACGACAACTGGGCATCGCTGCATCGCGATGCCCAGCTCTCCTTTCCGCCGCGGACCTCGTTCCTCAGGCAGCCGGCGCGGCGGACGTGCCTGCGGTACCGGAAGCCTTGGTCGCGCTCTGATCGTTCGTGGGGGTCGCGGCGTCAACGGTCGTTCTTGGTACCGCCGGCGTCTTCCCGCCGATCCGGCGCGCGGCCTTCCACTGCACGAGCAGCACCTGATCGCCCTGCAATTGCGGCTCGATCAGGGAATCGAGCACCTTGAGTGTTTCTCTTCCCTTCGCGGTCTGCGAACGCAGGCCCGCGGTGGCGGCATTCTGGAGCGTGCGCGTGGAACCGCGGTTTCCGATCGCGTCATTCAAGTCGACGGCGGCCTGATCGAGCTTCACGAGGAAGTCCGTGGACAGACCGGCATCGGTGAACGTCTTGGCGTACTTGGCTGCCGCCGCGCCCATGGCGCCCGCCGCCGCAATCAACGTGCGCGACGTCGAGTTGGCCGAAGGCATGCGAAGCGCGGTGAATTCGGGAACGAGCTTGAGCTGCGCCGCCGCGACCGCAGCGATCGGCCGCATGTGATTCAGCTTGAGCACGTTCCGGAGCACGCGCTGACGCGCGGTTTCGCCAGACCCAACTCGTTTGGACGTGGCCTGATTGACGGCGTGACCACTGAGTGCTTCGACGACGTCGTCGAGAACGCGACGGTAGCCAGACGAGTTGAGTGTGCCGAGGGAGGCTGCGTTTGCGTCCATGAAGCGCTGCGCACGTTGCAGCGCGTTCAGGACGGCGGAGTGTTGCGTCTGCATGGAACTCCTTGGAAAAGTGTGATGGTGCGGACGCCTGCCACGACGTCGTCCGGCCGG
>Ga0070683_100006033_pt1 | contig 10154 bp, 4 predicted proteins | sample KBSC713LmetaG_FD_64662 | JGI IMG/M metagenome (GOLD analysis project Ga0070683, IMG submission 64662) | Corn rhizosphere microbial communities from Kellogg Biological Station, Michigan, USA - KBS C7.1-3L metaG | ecosystem: Host-associated > Plants > Roots > Rhizosphere ... | reverse complement strand
CCGACCAGAGCATCCGGAGGTCGGTATTTCAATGTGTCTCTCCTGTTTGTACATCGAATCTTCATCCTACTATGAGGAACCAAGGCAAAATCAAACTCGGCTTTTATCCGCTACCGGTTGCTGAGGCCGTGCGGCTGAAGAATTTTCTCGTTCTTCCCGGAGCGATTCTCAGTCTTGGATTTTCTTTGCAGAGCGGGTTCACTGTTGACGAGGTCCGAAGGCATGGTAAAATCTGACCGCAAGTTGAGGAGGAGAATTTTTTCGTCATGCATTTTTTGCCTCTGCAATCAAGACTGGAAAAAGAGGCTGAGTTAATTGTTCGTGCTCAACTGGCAGCAAAGGGGCAGTCGGTTCAAAAAAATAATTTCAACCCATCCTCCGGGCGAAAATACTCCACGCTGAAAAGAATTATTCGCTCTATGATCGATTGGGTTTTCAGATCTGCTTCACCGATTATTTAGCATTAAAATCGGAAAATTGCTTTTATTGCCATATGGCGGAGAGTGGGATTCGAGCCCAAAATTTGCTCCAATACAAGAAATTAGGGGCGCGAATGGCACATCAAACCTCCGGCAACAAACAACTGCAAACAGTTCCACCTCTCTTTGGACGCTTAATGGACGTCAGTGTTCTCTGTCCCCTCCCGAAAATTTTGTGCTCTACGAAGGCCAAGATTCGGGCGAAAGGAGCCGCTGTTTTAGCTGCCCGGTGGAGTTACAGTTCCAAAATGGCAAAATAAATTCCTGTCCTCCGAAATATTCCTGTCAGACGGCACGTTATACTTGTTCTAGACTTTAACTCGCAAGGCACTCCCGTAGTTAATCCTAGTTTCTGTGAATGCCAACTGTTACCGCAAAGCACCGACATCGATGTCTCAGATGGTCTGGCCGGGTGCTCCTCTGACAGCGGACAACCATGACTCTTCAAGGAGGTGACGATGTCAAGCGGTGAGAGGTACCTTAGACCAAATATTCAGGTTGAACCGCTCATTGATCATTGGTACGCATGGCCGCATCTTATTCCGCCTGCAACCGCTGCCCGGAATATTACTGAGCGGCACTTGAGGATCATGGAATCTTACATCAGTGCTCCTCAACTCCATGCTGCTGCTGCCAGAAATCCTAAAATGCTGGGCGGTCCATTTATCGATCTGGACGGAAAACGAATCGATGAGATCCGTGCTTTGCGAGACTGCACCAAGAAAAACCGGGCAGATCTGATTGCTCTTTCCACTGCCATCGGCGAACTCGATTGTCTTCTCCGCGAAAATGCACATGGCGGGAGCTTGCATTCTCTTTATCCTCAAATGCCCGAAGCCCTTGGCGGATATGCGGAGCTGGTTTACGATTTAAACCATCATCCCTCGTTTAGGCTGATCGAACCTCTGCTATATAAAAGTCGCTATTACGATAAGTCCATGCAGAGCCTGATGCTCTCAGTGATTCGCGCCGATGATCGTCCATTCGTCTTGAGCACTCCCCGTCTGGAAACGGATGACAGTGTTCACTTGACCATCCCGTTTGACGACCCGCGAGTTGACATGCTATTCCGCCTTAAGTCCACTCCCTATGAGGCCGGAAAGATCAAAGAGATGCTCAGAATTCCCGGTCATAAGCAGACTGTGTTTGATTCCTTTCTTACTCCGGAGCGGCCTCCACAATATGCGCCCTATGAAGGGCAAGGCGTGCGTTGGCGCTATTTCGGCCATGCGTGCATCCTGATTGAATCCCAGGGTATCAACATGCTGTTTGATCCGTTGCTCAGCTACACATACGAGAGCAACGTTTCGCGCTACACGTACCTTGACCTTCCTGATGTGATTGATTATGCCCTTATTACGCACAATCATCAGGATCACGTGTTGTTTGAAACTCTTCTTCAAATGCGACACAAGGTTAAGAACATTATTGTTCCCAGAAGCGGCGGCGGGCACCTGCAGGATCCTTCGTTGAAACTTCTGTTGGAAAATTGTGGGTTTAAGAACGTAATTGAGATGGACGAGATGGAAACCATGAAAGCGGGCAAAGTGCAAATCACGGGAATCCCGTTTTTTGGCGAACATGCCGATCTTGATATCAGAAGCAAGCTGGCATGGCTGATCAAGATCGGCCCTCATTCCATGATGTTTGCTGCCGATTCATGTAACATCGAGCCGCGGCTTTATGATCATATCCACAGTGACATCGGGAATGTGGATGCATTGTTCCTTGGAATGGAATGCGATGGTGCTCCTCTAACCTGGCTGTACGGTCCACTTCTTACCACGCCGATTGAGCGTGTATTGGACGAGTCCAGGCGCCTTTCCGGGTCAAATTTTGAACAAGGCATGAGCATTGTGGAGCGGTTCAAGTGCAAGGAGGTATACGTCTATGCGATGGGCCAGGAACCATGGTTGAACTACATCTCAAGTATTAAATATACGTCCGAGTCGCGGCCCATTGTAGAGTCCAATAAATTGGTGAAAGCATGCCAGGAGCGGGGCATCAGAAGCGAAAGGCTGTTTGGTGAGCGGGAAATTTTAATCGAGCCCCCTGTGCCGGAAGTGGCGCCAATGGCATGACAGGACGAGGACCGGCTGCCGGAAACCGGCCACTTTTGATCTTCACTTGTGCGAAAGCATTTTTAGCAGGTATTGAAAAGAGCTGGCCTGAGAAAATACACAAGATGGTCTGGTAAGGTTCAAGAGATCATTCCGAGTAGTCCTTTCTTTGTTTGTTTTACAAGATCAAACAGCTGTTCTCGTTGTCCGTCATCTTTGTAGAACAATAACGAGATCTGAATTGAATCATCCGATCCCACAAAAGTAATCCCGCGACGAGGGAATCCCGCCCTATAGTGTGTGCCGGACTGGTCCTGATCCTTGGCAAATGCATTCGCTACCTTCCGCCAGGCTGTGCTCAGCCTGAATACCTCTTCTGTTTTTCCCTGCGCGCTCGCCCCCATTCCCAGGCAATTAAATATAATACTGGGAGCCCAGTCTTCCTTCTCCTGCAGCTGTTTTCCTGTATCGCGATTCAAAAAGCGCAGGATGGAATAAGTTTCTTTCCTGCCGGAATAGGACCGGTGCTGCTGAACTACATCGCGGATAAAAATGTCATAGCTTTGGCTTGTTCCAAGATTGAACAGAGCAGGATAAAACAATGCGAATGAACCCAAACCGCGACTAAGATCAATTCCGTCAACTCTGGCCTCGCGCCCGCTGTTCGCCATCGCCAGCAGCGGCTCCTGTTCAGAAAGGCTGGTTCTGACAGCCCAGAGAAAGTTCCCTAAACATATTTCCTCGAATGAGAGTCTCTGTATCGAAAGACGGGCAAAGAGCTGTTCCGTTTCGTCGCGATTCAAGCTATCTCCAACATGGTCTGCCTCTACTCTACCGGAGCCATTCCCAGAATAACACTGCACTGGAACACAGTCTTTCTTCCTTCCAAAATGAGCTTCCCAAAACGGATATTCGCGAAGGATGCGTTCGTCCCGGGATTGCCGGGAAAGGTATTCCGCCCATTCAGCAATCACCGTATCCGGCGCTATGACGACTCTTTTATGCTGCACCACCTGACGATAAATATTCCGCATGCTGTTGAGCAGCATCGAAAGAGAACTGTTATCTACCAGCAGGTGGTCAATGAGCCAGATCATGTGGGTTATGACCCTCTGCGTTCGCAATAAGGCGATCTGAATACCCGGCCCCGTAAGAATATTGATCGACGAAATTAGGGTACGGCAAATACGAACAACCTCCTGCACAAGGTTATCTTCGTCTTGAACACCATTCAAGGTAAATTCCTGAATTGGAGCATAGCTGCCCAAAGATTGGCGGTCGTAGAACTGCCGCCATTCCTCATAGTCCTTCTTGAACCTCAATCTAAAAATATCCTGCTTGTACCAAAGCTCCAATGCCTGAATGAAATTCGCGTCATTGATTGGTTCTGTTATCTTGATGAAGACGGGTACCAGGCGGGTGACCACATGATCGGGAGCAGGCATTTGACGCATCTGAACAGGCAGGAGAGGAAAGGTGGCGTTCTCCGGATGCCTGGACGCCTTGTCGTCAGGATTAGACAATTCAATATGACGAACCAGTCCTGCTATGGTGGGGTGATCATGCAGGTCGCGGAGAGAGCACTGAAAACCTGCCATATTCATGTCATTGACCAATCGCACCGCAAGAAGTGAATGCCCGCCGATCTCAAAAAAATCGCTGTTGATCCCAACCCTCTCCATGCCCAAGACATCACCCCAAATCCGGGAGAGCGCAATTTCCAGCTCCGTGCCCGGTGACACATAATCCCGCTTCAACCCCGCATTCTCCGTGTTCGGGGCGGGCAATGCCTTGCGATCAATCTTTCCGCTGCTATTGAGTGGAAGCTGATCGAGTTGCATAAACACGCCCGGAACCATATATTCCGGCAGCTTGCGCTGCAATTGCTGGCGCAAACGGGCATCTTCCAAGCGCACGCTTTGCGGCCCGACCACGTAGCCCGCCAGGAGTTGGTTCCCATGCGCATCCTTGTGAACAACAACTGCAGCCTGCTCCACGTCATCTTGCTCCCGCAATACGGCCTCAATTTCCCCCAATTCAATTCGATACCCTCGGACTTTTACCTGCTGGTCTGCACGTCCTAAAAATTCAATTGTTCCATCAGAGCGATGTTTGCCCAAATCACCAGTCCGATACATACGCTCTCCACCGGTAGGAGCAAATGGATTGGGAACAAATTTCTCCGCTGTCAGTTCGGGACGGCTCCAGTAGCCTCGCGAAAGACCTGCCCCGGCAATGCAGATTTCCCCTGGAACTCCTGGTGGCACCGGAACGAGATGCTCATTGAGGATGTATACCTGCGTATTGGAGATCGGCACACCGATCGGCACTGCTCGTTCCTGTTCGCGAGGCAGAGAAATGAAAGTGGAGTAAGTTGTGTCTTCGCTGGGACCGTAAAGATTGAACACCTGCTCCACCCCTGGGCAAAAATACAATCTTTGTGCCAGTGACGAGGGGAGTTCTTCTCCGGCCAGATTTACGATCCGTACTGAACGCGGCAAAGGGTGCGCCTTGATCAATTCTGAAAGCGCTGAAGGGACAGTATTAATCAGGCTGATTTCGTCCGTCTCATCCAATTCCGCCAACTGGAGAATATTCTCAGCCAACACTATGGAGCCACCGCAACTCAGAGGCAGGAACAACTCGAAAATTGAGAGATCAAAACAAATTGAGGTGGCCGCCAACACTCGGTGTAATAATTCCGGCTTGTAAATCCCACGTGCCCAATGAAGAAATGACAGGGTATTCTGATTTTCAATCATTACTCCTTTGGGCCTGCCGGTAGAGCCAGAGGTATATATAAGATAGGCAATATTCTGCGAAAGTACTCCAGAATCCACATTTTCTGTGCTTTCATGGCCAATCTCCGGCGTCCCACCGTCGATGAAAACCAGCTTATCCTCAAATCCGTTTAATAGCTTTGCCAAGCTTTTCTGGGTCAAGATCAGCGCAACTTCTGAATCCTGCAACATGAAACGCAGCCGGTCTCCGGGATAATTCGGATCCAGTGGAACATAAGCAGCGCCCGCTTTCAGTACTCCGAGGATGGCCGCAAGCATCTCCAGCCTGCGTTCTGCGCAGATTCCCACGCGCATTTCAGGTCTGATCCCAAGACGCCTGAGATAATGTCCCAATTGATTCGCCTGACGATTCAGCTCTATATAAGTCTGGCACTCCTGGTTGCATATCAGTGCTATGGAATTGGGAGTGCGCATCACCTGATGTTCAAATAAACGATGAAAACCATCTTCTGAAGGAAAAAACCGCTCTGTCCGGTTCCACTCAACCAGAAGCTGACGCTCCTCCGCCTCTGTCAGCAGCGGGACCTCTCCGATCCGCTGTAGTTCTCCACCGGCGCCTGAAATGCTCCAGAGCAGGTTCTCGAGGTGTACCCACATATTCGATACACTGGATTTCTCGAATAAATCGGTACTGTACTCAAGATTTCCGATGATGCCATTGGCGCTATCTTCCAGGGACAGAAGCAACTCGAACTTCGAAGTGTGGGTTTCAACCCTGACCGGCGACAGTTTCAGGGTACCCAATTGAAGTTTTCCCGATGGCGCATTCTGCAGGACAAACATCACCTGAAACAATGGTGTCCGGCTACGGTCGGAATTCCGGCCGAGCACCTCTACCAGTTTTTCAAAGGGTATGTCCTGGTGCGCATAGGCTTCTAAAGCCACCCTCTTGACGCGCTGCAGCAGCTCTTTGAAAGTGGGATTCCCGCTCAAATTCGTCCGCAGCACCAGGGTATTCACGAACATGCCAATCAAGTTTTCAAGATCTTTGAACTTACGATTGGCAATGGCTGTACCGACGGCAACATCGTCCTGGCGCGCGTATCTGGCAAAGAGCAGTTGAAAAGCGGCCAGCAACGTCATGAAAAGAGTCACCTGCTCGTTTCGACTCAGCCTTTTTAGCCTGAAAACGAGTTCAGGTGAAAGTGCAACAGACAGCTTGGCTCCGCGTTGGCTCAGGGCGGCGGACCTGGGATAATCCGTCGGCAACGCCAGCGGTTGGACCTCTTTCAGTTGTTCGCGCCAGTAGTTCAGTTGCTCTTCCAGCACTTCTCCCTGCAACCAATCGCGCTGCCAAATGCTGAAATCAAGATACTGTATCGGGAGTTCTTTCAGGGTCGAAGGCTGGCCAAGGCTGAAGCTTGCGTAGAGGTCGGTAAGCTCACGGAGAAAGATCTCCGTGGACCATCCATCAGCAATAATGTGATGGGCATTGATCAGGAGAATGTGGTCCCGTTCCGCAAGCTGCCATAGATTCACCCGCAATATCGGGCCATCGGCAAGATCAAAGGGGGTCCGGGCCTCAAACTGGAACTGACGAGTAGCTTCTACTTCCCGATCTTCTAAAGGCAAGCCGCGCAAATCGAATTCTTTAATGAGGACTTCTCTCTCATTGATTTCGATGACTGGCTGCCCGTGCTCACATCGAAAAGTGCTTCGCAGCACCTCGTGACGCCGCAGAATCTCATTGATGCTTCGGCGTAAAAATTCCCGGTCCAACTCGCCTTCTATTCGATACCCGAAAGGCATATTGTAGAGCGGACTCTCGGGCTGGAGTTGGTGAATGAACCAGAGCCGCTGTTGCGAATGGGAAAGAGGCAAGTGGCCATTGCGTTCTTTGCGAGTCAGAGGAGGCTCTCTTCGCAGACGGGCAAGCTGGTGCTCACCCGGATGCAAATCGCCGGACGCGTTATTTTGTTGGTGCCCTTGCAAAGCTGACTGTTCGATGAGCCTGCATGCGATTTCAGCAGCCTTTTCGGCGCGTATATCTTCTCCGAAAGCAGCAGCTGCCATGGGCGCACCGGATCCCAAAGTATCTTTGATGGCCGCCGCCAGCCGCCTTGCATTTAAATGGGCCAGAGGAAGGGCATTTTTTGTACAGCCCTTGCTGCGCGACAGTTCAGCCCAGGCGGACGACTGCCCCGGCGGAAGAATGATTACAGCAGGTATACCGGCAAGAAATGTGTTTGCACTTACGGCAGCGCCGCCATCGTGCACGATCAGAGATGCTTTTGAAAAAAGCCAGGATCGATCATGATCCGCCGCAAAAAAAATGCTTTCAGGCAGTTCCTGTGCAGCGCGCGGACTCGGAACACCTAAAACTACCATCCTCAACCCGGAAAGCTTTGCGGCTTCGTTAATGATAATTTGAACCTGGGCGGGAGCAGCCTGCAGTGCTCGTGAAAATGAAATCAGGACCAGAGGCGAGGCAGCAGCACAGAAGCTGTTCAACTCTGGACTTGGATCGTATTCGTGACTTCCGTTCTGGGGCAAAAAGCCTATGGCTCTGTAGTGTTCCGGCCAGTATGTCGGGCGCGGTAAGATATGCGGGCTAAAAGTATACAGCGCCAGCTGATCCGAAGTTCCGTCCACGCCAAAAGGATCAATCACACGAGCAAGTCCTGCATTGGTTCGACAGTCATTCACCAGAAAAGTTGCCAGTTCCCTGGTGGCATTTAGAGCCAGAGGATTGGCAATTGCAAGATGAAGAGAAACATAAGGTATGCCTGCAAAATCGTGTACCATGCGGCAGGCAAACTGATAAGGTGAGCCGATGAGGATATCTGCAGTGCGGCAGGCATTCAATAAATCCCGGTAAATCGTGCCGTGAGCATTTCGGGTTGCGTCGATGTACCGCTGCATCCGGCGGAGGCTCTCATCACCATCCTGGCCTCCAGACAACATGTCTCCCGTGGTATCCAAATCCAATAGCGGGCCGATAGGGACAAACGGGAAACCCATTGCGGTTACATGAGGCCCAAACTGAGGCGAGAGAGCTAGAACAGCTTGATGCCCAGCGGATTGCAATTCCGCGGACAAAGCAAGGAAAGGTTCGACATCGTCCATCGAACCAATTGCGCTAAGCACAACACGCATAGAGCAGCTCACTGGGCAGTAATTCCACTTGGCGGCATAAGAAGCATACTACGGCCACGAATTCCGCCGGCCCGACGGATATTGAAGACAATACAGCAGGAGAAACATACTTTGTGATGAACCTCATACCGCCTCTGATTGAACTGGAACATTTGTCGGTGCAGAAATAAATCGCGCCAGGGAGGCAATCGTGGGGTTCTCAAAGAACAGGGCCAACAATGGCATATTACTGGGATATTTCTCCTGAATTCGAGTAATCAGTTTTGTAGCTTGGAGAGAGTCGCCTCCTAAAGAAAAAAAGTTGTCGTTGATGCCAATTGGTTGAACGCGCAGTTCAGCCGTCCATAAATTCACCAGATACTGTTCAAGCGGAGAATGCGGTGGTATGTAATCATTACGGTCCAACTCCGTCACATCAGGAATAGGCAAAGAAGCATAATCCTTCTTCCCATGAACATTCACTGGAATGCTTGCGAGTGAGACCACCGTTGCAGGCACCATGTAATCGGGGAGTATCCTTGCGAGCGCCTGCCGATAATAACTTGATGTCCGTTCCTCAGCCGAGACCACATAGCCCACCAGACGTCTGGTCCCATCTCCGGTGTTTCGGGCAACAACGACGGCCTCTTTCACCCCGGGTTGAACTCGCAAAGCTGCCTCAATCTCACCTGGTTCAATGCGGAACCCGCGAACCTTCACCTGCCGATCCACCCGTCCTATAAACCGAATATTGCTATCTGGCAACCAGCATGCCTGATCGCCGCTCCTGTACATGCGAGCACCGGCCATTGAATTGTATGGGTCAGGCAGGAACCTTTCCGCGGTAAGATCAGGCCGGCCCCAATACCCTCTGCCTGTACTGTTGCCGCCAATGAATATCTCGCCCGGCACACCCACCGGCACCAGTTCAAGTTCCGTATCCAGAATATAAACGTTTGTGCCGCATAAAGGCCGGCCAATAGAAGGGCCCTGCCCGACATCAATACGGCACGCGGTGGCATCTACGGTACATTCGGTCGGACCATACAGGTTATAGCAAGGTGTCAATTTACGTGCAGCCAGTGTTTTCCAAATTTGTTCCGGAACCGGTTCTCCGCCGAGCAGGAACATCACTGAACCCGCAGAGTCATCCCATCCCGCTTCAAATAACACCTGCACTTGCGTGGGAGTGCAATCGAGAACATCAATTCCCTTATCCTGTGCATAGGCCAGCAATGCCGGACCATTACGACGGATATCTTCGGGGATAAGACAAAGCGTGTGTCCCATAGCCAGCGTGATCAGTTGTTTGATAGATGAGTCAAACGTAAAAGGAGCATTCAGCCCCACAACTAAACGATCCTTCTCGGCAGAATAAACTGACTTACTCAGACCAATAAGAAGATTGTTAAGGCTATGATGCTCGATCATCACACCCTTCGGAATGCCTGTTGATCCGGAGGTATGGATTACATAAGCAAGACTGTTTTCGTCAACTCCAATATTGAGATTACTGCCGGCTTCCTGAGCAATTGCATCCAGATCAAGATCAAGCAGCACCACAGGAGGTAATTGCTCCGGCAGACGATCCAGAAGATGTTCATGAACAATAAGCGCCTGCATCGATGTTTGCTCAATGATGGCAGTCAAACGCGCCCGCGGATCCTGCCTGTCCAATGGCACGTAGGTCCCTCCGGCCTTCCATATCCCGAGTATCGCAGCAATGGTTTCCAGGGACC
>Ga0070683_100006031_pt1 | contig 10155 bp, 7 predicted proteins | sample KBSC713LmetaG_FD_64662 | JGI IMG/M metagenome (GOLD analysis project Ga0070683, IMG submission 64662) | Corn rhizosphere microbial communities from Kellogg Biological Station, Michigan, USA - KBS C7.1-3L metaG | ecosystem: Host-associated > Plants > Roots > Rhizosphere ... | reverse complement strand
AGCTCGCGCCGCAGCAGCACGCGCGCCAGCCCCACCTGCGCCAGCCCCTCGGCCACCTGCGCCTCATGCTCCTTCGCCAGCCCCAGCGCCTGATTGAACGCCGCGACCGCCGCCTGCAAATTATCGGCGGCCAGTTCCACTTCACCCGCCACGAGCGCCGATTCAGCCCGCCAGATCTCGTCGGATTCGCGCTCGGCGTGCGCGGTGGCCTGCTCGGCGAAGGCGCGCGCCTCAGCCAGTTGGCCGCGTGTGAGCGCCACCATGCACGCGACACAGAACGCCGCTGCCTCAGGACCGACCTCGCGCGCGGAGCTATCGGACTGGTGCGCGAGCGAGAGCGCTTGATCCGCCAACTGCTGCGCCTCGTCGAGCTTGCCCTGCGTCAGCGCCAGCTGCGCGCTTTCATCGAGCGCCAGAGACGCGAGGGTGGCACGGTGCGCCTCTTCCAGGCGACGGGCTGACTCACTCAGCAGGGGCGCGGCGGTGGCCGAGAGGCCGCGATGACGCGCGATCTGGCCCAGCCCCAGCGATGCGCGTGCTTCAAGGACAACATGGCCGGTCTCGCGGGCAAGGTCACGCGCCTCGGTAAAGAGGTCTTCCGCCTTGCGCGGCGTCCCTTTGCGGCGGTGCGCCTCAGCCGCGCCAAGCGTCGCGCGCGCGTAGGGAAGCTGTGCCTTCAGCGTGCGCAGGGCGCGAATCGCACGGTCGAAGACGGCGATGGACTGCGCAAGTTGGCCGCGTAAGAGATTCACCTCGCCCAGCAGCCGGTTGGCCTCCGCCTGCCCCAGCGAGCTGCCCGCGACGCGATAATCTTCCTCCGCGCGCAAGCCACTTGCCAGCGCCTGATCGAGCCGGTTGCGATGGAGCGCCACCTCACCCAGACCGAGAATGCCGTCGGCCACACCGAGCGAATACTCTATCGGCTCTGAGAGGGCTATCGCCTCGCCAAAGTCGTTATCCGCCTCGTCCAGATCGGCGGTCTCCAGCGCCAGCCGTCCCTCGCCGACGTAGGTATCGACCTCGCCGAACTGGTCGCGCAGCTGCTGATAGAGCTCGCGCGCCCGGTGAAACGCCTCGCGCGCCTCCGCATAGCGCGACTGGCTGGTGAGCATGTCGCCCTGCCCACGGGCCGCGTCGGCTTCGATGAGCGTATCGTGGGCCTGCGTCGCCAGAGTGCGCGCCGTGGTGTAGTAGTCCGCCGCCTTCTCATCCCGTCCACGCAGCCGTTCGACATGCCCCAGCGCCAGCGATGCGCTGGCCTGGCCGCTGGCGTTCTCGGTCTTCTCGAAGAGGCGCAGCGCCAGATAGTAGTGCTGCCAGGCGCTCTCCAGCCGCCCGCGCTGGCGGTCGATATGCCCCAGCGCCAGCGATGCGCTGGCCTCGCGCGCGGGGAGGTTGGCCTCGCGGTAGATCTCGATGGCCTGCGAGTAGCTATTCGCCGACTGGTCTATGGCGCCGTGCTGGCGCTGCGCCTCGGCCAGCGCCATCCGGCTATCGCCCAGATGCTCCTGGTCGTCAAGCTGCCGGAAGATCGACTCCGCCTCCACCAGTGCATCTACCGCGCGCTCTAGCCGTCCCTCGGCCAGAGCGGTCTGGCCAGTGCGCAGCCGCGCAAGGCCTTGCTCGCGCGCTGAGTGCTGTGATGTTGTCATCTGTGACGCTCACCTTCTTGGCCATCTAGGCCTAGGCCTATGCATCTATGCGCAGACCCATCTGGGCCACTCCTCGCTCCTCGCGCTTTCTGAAGAACTCCTAACACACTGTAGCCCGATGCGTTCGCTACAGGCAACCACGAGCAACACAAGCGGCGCGGGCAACAGCAGGCCAACAGGCGCAATCGTGCAATTTGTGCGCCACTGGTTGACGAAGAATGCCACTGTAGGCGACAATGCAGCGGCCTGACTGCGGGTCTCGCCTGCACCACGTGTGCAGCGGACGCCGGGTTATTTGTTGCCGATGTGTGTCGCTATGAGGAAGTATGCCATGTCTTCAGCCTTCTGGCTCGAATTGAGTGTCCGCGCCGCCCCAGAAGCCGTCGAGGCGGTCAGTGAGCTGATGAGCCGCTATGTCAGCGGCGGCGTCGCCATTGACCAGCCCTACCAGTTGCTCGACGACGGTCAAGTGCACGTCCCTGTCTCTGGCGCGCAGGTGACTGTCCGCGCATATGTGCCCGACGACGCCGATGGCGCGGAGTCGAAGCAGCGCATCGAAGAAGGCGTCTGGCACCTGGGACAGGTGCTCTCTGGCAGCATCGGCGAACTGGAGACCCGCCGCATCGCCGAGGAAGACTGGGCGAATGCCTGGAAGGAGTACTATCATGTCCTCCATCTGGGCCGTCGCACGGTCATCAAGCCATCCTGGCGCGAGTACGCGCCGCGCGAGAACGAGGTGGTCGTCGAGCTCGATCCCGGCATGGCCTTCGGGACGGGGTTGCACCCCACGACCCGCAACTGCGTGCTCGCGCTCGAAGATTCCGTTCGAGCTGGTAACGCTGTGCTGGATGTTGGTACGGGGTCGGGTATTCTGGCGACCGCCGCGATCAAGCTGGGCGCGGCGCGCGTGCTGGCGCTGGATGTGAGCGGAGTCGCGGTGGAGGCGGCGCGCGAAAACGCGGCGATCAACGGCGTTGCCGATGTCATGGAGGTGCGCCTGGCCACACTGGAAGGCGCGGACGGCGAGCCATTCATGCCACTGCCTGAGGGACTTGACACACTTGGCGAGGAAATCGGCGTCTTCGATGTAGTGGTCGCCAATATTATTGCCCGCGTCATCGCGCAGCTCGCGCCGTCGCTGGTGCGCGCGGTCCGCCCCGGCGGCACGCTGATCGCCAGCGGCATTATCGCCGAGCGCCGCGCCGAGGCCGAGGAGCCGCTCCGGGCGGCAGGCCTGCGCGATATTCGCGAGATGGTCGAAGGCGACTGGGTCACGCTGGTCGGTATCCGTTCGGCGGATGCCGGAGACGCTGGAGCAGGCGCGGAGTAGGAGTGACAGGATGCCAGCGGGGCGCTTTGTGCTGCTGGACGTTGCGCTCGCGGAGCACGCCGAGGTTGAGCTGCCACCAGATGTAGCCCATCAAGTGCGCGATGTGCTGCGCGCGACACCGGGCGCCATCATTCAGTTGCTCGACGGGCGCGGAGCCACTTACCCCGCCGAGGTACTGACGCTGGAGCGGCGGCGTGTCGTCGTTCGCCTGGGTACTAAGCTCCCGCAGCAGGCGGAGTTTCCCTGCCGGGTGGTACTCTGCCAGGGGATGCTCAAACCGGCGCAGTTCGAGTGGGTCTTGCAGAAGGCGACCGAGGTGGGCGTCGCGGCCATCCAGCCGCTGCTCACCGAGCGCGCGGTGGCGGCAGCCGAGATGACTGGCGAGGCCCGGCAACGGCGCTGGCAGCGTATTCTGGCCGAGGCGGTGGAGCAGTGCGGCGGCGACCGGCTGCCCGTTCTGGGCGCTCCACGGCCGTTGATGCACGCGCTGGCGCAGTTGCCGCCAGGGAGCATTGCTCTGTTTCCGTGGGAAGACGCTGAGACGGCCCCGCTGCGTGCGACGCTGGCAGAGGCAATTGCCGCGGCGGGGGGACTATCATCCGTCACGGAGGTACACCTGTTCATTGGGCCAGCGGGTGGCTTCTCTGCTGGTGAGGCGGCGCTGGCACGACGCCATGGCGCGCGGCTCGTGACGCTGGGAACACGGATATTGCGCGCTGAGACGGCTGCGCTGGTGGCGGCCACGCTCTCACTGGACACACTGGGTGCGCTCGATGGCGCGCCGATGCGTAACGATGCGTAACGATGCGTAACGACGTTGAACACCTGCGCTGATCACAAAGGACTGTCTGGTCTGCCACGCGGCGAATGTGGCATGTGGCATTGCGAGGGGAGGCGTCACCATGGTTCTGCGCAACGATCTTCCGGTCACCACGTTCTCGCTGGTCGCCTGTGATCCCCGTACCGGCGACCTGGGGGTTGCCGTCGCCTCGAAGTTTCTGGCGGTTGGCGCGGTGGTCCCCTGGGCGCGGGCAGGCGTCGGCGCCGTCGCGGCTCAGGCGTGGGCGAATACCAGTTATGGCCCGCGCGGGCTGGACCTGCTGGTGGCTGGCAAATCGCCGAAAGAGGCGCTCGATACGCTGATTCAGGAAGACAACCAGGCCGAGCATCGCCAGGCGGGCATCGTGGATGCTCAGGGCCATACGGCCACCTGGACCGGCCATGAATGCCATTCGTGGGCGGGCGGCATCGCTGGCCCAAACTTCGCGGCGCAGGGCAATATCCTGGTGGGCGAGGCGACCATCGCTGCGATGGCCGAGACCTTCCAGCACGAAAAAGGCTCCCTCTGGCGGCGGATGCTCGCCGGGCTGGCGGCGGGCCAACGGGCGGGTGGCGATAGTCGTGGCCAGCAGGCGGCGGCGCTGCTGGTGGTGCGCGAGCATGGCGGCTATGGCGGATTCAACGACCGCATGATCGATCTGCGCGTGGACGACGCGGTCCATCCCATTGACGAGCTAGCGCATCTGCTCGATATCCATGAGCTGCTCTTCCTCAAGCCGCTTCCCGAAGACATGCTCTCCATCGACCAAGCACTTGCCACGGAGCTCCAGCGGCTGCTCACCATCACCGGCGACTATGAGGGCGCGCATACCGGCGCATGGGGCAGCGAGACGTACGACGCGCTAGAGCAGTTCGGCAGCCGCGAGAACCTGGAGGAGCGGCTGCTGCATAATCCCGCCGACGCGCGCATCGACCGCAAGGTGCTCGACTATCTGCGCGAGCACGCCCAACAGCAGGCGGCGCGCTAGACACGAGCCCGCCGCGCACTCATCAGGCAGGTAGCGCGGTATGGTAGGATGCTCTGTGGTTGCTGTGCCGCGGGTCTTTAGCTCGCAACTCACAAATACAGGGATAGCGCTGTTTGCCCGCCGCCATTGCTCGAAGTCAGGATTTGCACACTCATGAATCAGCCCTCAGATCATCGCGCCAAGGGCCAGCCTGGATCCGCCGCGCTCTCCTTCGAGATTACCGCCCGCTGCGCCCAGACCGCCGCCCGCGCGGGCATCGTCCATACGCCGCACGGCGACATCCCCACGCCGGTCTTCATGCCCGTGGGCACGCACGCCACCGTCAAGGCGGTCGGGCCGGATGATCTGGAGGCCATCGGCGCGAGCATCATCCTCTCCAATACCTACCACCTGCTGCTCCGCCCCGGGCCGGAACTGGTGGCGCGCTTCGGCGGACTGCACGGCTTCATGCAATGGCCACACCCCATCCTGACCGATAGCGGCGGCTTTCAGGTCTTTAGCCTGGGCAAGCTGCGCGAGCTGAGCGATGACGGCGTGCGCTTCCGCTCGCATCTGGACGGCGCGGAGGTGACGCTGACGCCGGAGCGCGTGATGGAGATCGAGGCGCTGCTTGGCGCCGATATCATCTTGCCGCTGGACGAATGCCCACCGTATGGCGTCTCGCCCGAGGAGACGCGCCGCGCCACCGAGCGCACGCACCGTTGGGCCCAGCGCGCGCTGGCCGCGAGGGTGCGTCCAGATCAGGCGCTGTTCGGCATTCCCCAGGGCGGCATGGACGCGGAGTTGCGCGCTGAGAGCGCCCGGTTCATCGGCTCGCTGCCGTTCGACGGGATCTCGATTGGCGGCCTCTCGGTCGGGGAGCCGAAGGCGCTGATGTGGCGGATGCTCGAAGCCGCCGTTCCCGAGCTACCCGATGGCAAACCGCGCCACCTGCTGGGGGTCGGCTCGCCCGACGATCTGCTCGAAGGCGTCGCGCGGGGCGTGGATATGTTCGATTGCGTGCTGCCCACACGCACTGCCCGCACCGGAGGACTCTATACGCCGACTGGGCGCGTCAATCTGCGCGGGGCGCGTTTCCGCGAAGAGACCGGACCGGTTGACCCCACCTGCGACTGCTACACCTGCCGGACGTTTAGCGCGGGCTACCTGCACCATCTCATCCGCGCCGAGGACGACGACAGCCGCGGCGAGCTGCTCTACTACCGCCTCGCCAGCATTCACAATCTGCGCTTCCTCATCCGTCTGATGGAGGGCGCGCGCCAGGCGCTGCTCGAGGGCACGTTCCCGGCGTACCGCGCGCGTTTCCAGGCGACGTTCGTGCCGCCCGATGAGCAGGTGGCGGCGGAGCAACGCGCCAAACGGCCACGGCCGGAGGGGTAAGCAGACCCTCTCCCCCACCCCCTCCCCTAAAAGGGAGGGGAGTCAGACATGCGGCATGGTAACGTCGGCTTGGGGCTACCATGCCGCAGGCTGAAGACCTGCGGCTAATCCCGTGGCGAACGGATGCGTGGCGGGTCGGCCTCAAGCCGCCTTCTCCTCCGAGACGTGGCTGAACCGGACAAACCCTGCCCGCCGGTACAGGGCTCGCAGTGGCGAGGGAGCCCACCAGTTATAGTGGCCCAGGAGCCGCATGACCGCTGGCACGATCAGCACCCGCACGATGGTGGCGTCGAGGGCGACCGCGATCGCCAGGCCGATCCCGATTGACTTGATGAGGACGACCTCGGCAAGCCCGAAGGCGAGGAAGACCGCCACCATGATGGCCGCGGCCCCGGTGATCAGGCGACCGCTACGCTCCAGCCCCTCCGCGATTGCGTGCCGGTTGTCTCCCGTCCGTAGATACTCCTCCTGGATGCGGCTGATGAGCAGCACCTCATAGTCCATCGACATCCCGAAGACGATCGCGAAAAGGATCACCGGGACACTCGGATCAATCGACTGAGCGGTGAAGCCGAGTTGCTGGCTCAGGTGCCCGTCCTGGAAAATCCAGACCAGGGCGCCGAACGATGCGGCAATCGAGAGCAGGTTCAACACTACGGCTTTCAGCGGCAGCACCAGCGAGCCGGTGAGCAGGAAGAGGACCAGGTAGGTGACCAGGATGACGAAGCCGACTGCCAGCGGCGTCGTGTCGATGATGTAGTTGATGATATCCACGTCGAAGGCTGTGTCTCCCGAGACGAGGAGTTGACCACCGTTGCCGATTGACTCGGCGCGAATCGTACGGAGGATCGTGCGCGCGCCATCGCTCGACGCGGGCTGATTGCTGGCTACATTAAGTAACACGATGCGCGCGCCCGCTTGTGGCGGGTCAACACGGAGCACCCCTGGAATCTTCGATAGGCGCCGACTCAGATCGGCCTGGTCCAGCACCCGCTGGGTGGACGTGGGGTTCCCGCTGGCGTAGTTCACCACCACGTTAAAGTTAGTCTGGTCCTGCCCGGGGAAACTCTTGATCAGCGTGTCGAAGCCCTGGCGCGACTCAAGCCGTGGCGGAAGCTGGTCGATACTCGCATTGGCGAGGCGCAGGTGCAGGAACGGCGTTCCGGCGAGCACCAGGAGGCCCAAAGCTGGCACGAGCACGACGACCGGGCGGCGCATGACCCAGGTGGCCATCCGGTGCCAGGCGCCGCGCCCGGACCTCGGCCGCCGACCCACGATTGGAAGCGATAGCCGGTTGACGTTCGGACCCAGGATGGCAAGGAGGGCGGGCAGGAAAGTAAGTCCGTAGAACACGGCAACTGCCACGACGATTGCGCCCGCGGCGCCCAACGATGCCAGGAAGGTACCCTGGTAAAAGAGCATGGCCGATAGCCCGACCGCAACCGCAAGCCCAGAGAATGTGATAGCTCGCCCAGCTGTGGACATCGTCGTGGCCAGGGCGTCGGGGCGGGTCTTCCCCGCCGCTAGCTCCTCCCGGAAGCGGGTGACGATGAAGAGCGAGTAGTCGATGGCGACCGCAAGCCCGATCAACGTCACGATGTTCAGCGCGTATTGCGAGACATCGGTGACGCGGCTGAGCAGGAATGTTCCGGCGAGGCCGCCTGCGATGGTGACAATACCGATCCCAAGTGGGAGGCCCGCAGCCACAACCGTTCCGAAGATGACGAGCAGCAGGAGCAGCGTCAGCGGCAGCGTAACCGTCTCGGCCCGGCTCAGGTCACTCTCGAGCGTGGCGCTGAAGTCGCGGTTGATCGGAACGCCTCCTGTGCCGACCACGCTCAGGCCGCTGGGATGGACGGTCGCCCGCAGTGCGGTGTAATCGGAACGCGCCTGCTCACCCTCGCTTTTGATATCGACCTGGACAAGCGCCTTGTGGCCATCTTTTGAGATGAATGCGTGAGCGGTCGCCGCATCAACGGTGTACGGCGAGATAATGGCGGTCACGCGCGAATCCTGCTGGATCGGTTTGAGCGCGTTCTCGAGTTCCGAACGGAAGACCGGGTCGGTGACGAGCCGGTCCGGGCTGCTGAAGATCAGCAGAAAGTTGGATCCACCCTTCTTATCCGTGCTCAATTGGTTGTTGATCAGTGTGGCCGCGCGTTCCGCCTCGAGCGTGCCGCTGGCCGAGTTTCCGGTGCCCAGCGAGCCGCCGCTCATCAAACCATAGACGGATGCGCCGAGCAGGACGACGGACACGACAAGCGTGGCCCAGCGCCACCGATAGACGAAACGACCCCATCGCGCAAACATATTTCGCTCCTTTGTCTTCGCTCCTTGTGCTACACCCTATTCCACTGTGGGTTACAGCCGTGGGGGCTGCGAACCAAATCCTAACAGCCACCTGTGTCGCCAATTTGTCGAAACCAACGCGGTTTTGTCACGAGAGTGTGTTCGGGTTACTGGCTCGGGGCAGCCCATGCGCATTCGCGTAGGGGAAGAAGGCCAATGTACTGTGCGTTCTGGGCCGAGGTATCGAAGCCAGGGATGTGGAACTGCGAGCGAAGGGGCCAGCGGGATGGCCCTGCTCTTTCGCTTGCCTGGCGAGAGGGGGAATCAATGCGCTCGTTTGCGGCTAGCGCGGCGGGTGGGATTAGCCGCGGCATTCATGCCGCGAAGGTGGATTATCTCTAACCTTCGCCCACTCGCCGCGACGGTGGATTATTGCTATCCGACACTCATTCGCCGCGACAGGCGATTATTTCTAGCTTACCCCGCGTTCGCCGTGAACCCCAGCGCCAGCTTCACGGTGTCGCCAACGCTGGTGACCGACGGCACATCGGGAATTGAGATGCCGAAGTCGCTGTATTTCACTGAGGTTGAGGCCGTTCCAGTGATCTGCTTCTCGCTTACCACCGTCACCTTCGCGTCGAAGGTCACTGTCTTCGTCACCTGATGAATCGTCAGGTCGCCGGTAAGCTTGAAAGAAACCTGCTGCCCCACCGTGATGCTCTCAGGCAGGCCGGTGATTGATTTGGCGACGAAGGTGGCGTACTGGTTGGCGGGCGTATCGGTCTCCAGGATGCGGCCCTGCAGCGTGCGATTGCGCAGGTCGTTATCGGTGACCAGCGTGCTCACATTGATCTTGATCTCGCCAAGCTGGCTCTTCGACGGGTCCTGCGCGTTGACGAGAATCTGGCCCGCGACCTTATTGGTCTCGCCGACGACGGTATTCGGATTGCCAAATAGCACCTCGTCAATGGTGAACGTGGCCTTCGACGCCGAGCCATCGATGGTGAAGAGTGTTGCGCCATCGGTCGGCACGAGGGTCGGCACGGTGACCGTCCCGCTGGCGGCGCCTGTCTTCGTGCCACCCGCGCCGAAGATATAGATCGCCCCGACGATGCCGCCGACGATCACCGCCACCGCGAGCAGGGCAAAGCCGACGATGAAGGTGCGCGGGCGCATCAGCGTTTCTCGCATGGCCTATCTCCCCCAATATCTGAAATATCTCTATGGAATCGGTGCGTGGATCACGTGCAAACGCGTAGGGAGAGCTTGCCACAGCTTCATTGGAGACAAATTGGAAGGCGTGGCGTATCGGAACTGATACCGGGAGTATAGATATGGCGCAGGTTTCGTTGGGGTGTCCTATCCCTATGGGCATTCTGGCGCGGCTATGTTACACTAGATGCGGCGGATAGGCTACTGGTTGCCATCGTTGGCTATGAGCCGCCGCTCGTATTGTCGCGGATGAGTAGCGCATGGGCTGGGACGCAGGAGGGGTTCCAGTTGACGAGGTGGAGGCCGTTCGGAATAGTCAGCGGGGAGCCTCCAGGGTGGGCGACACCACCACCCTAATCAAGAGCGCGGGGAAATCCGGCGGGCGACTGCCGGGATAAGACGCGGTCAGTGGCGGTTTGCGGAAGGACTATGCCCTCCATGTGCGGCATCGTTGGCTACACAGGAACCAAAAGCGCAACCCCTA
>Ga0070683_100006030_pt1 | contig 10159 bp, 20 predicted proteins | sample KBSC713LmetaG_FD_64662 | JGI IMG/M metagenome (GOLD analysis project Ga0070683, IMG submission 64662) | Corn rhizosphere microbial communities from Kellogg Biological Station, Michigan, USA - KBS C7.1-3L metaG | ecosystem: Host-associated > Plants > Roots > Rhizosphere ... | reverse complement strand
TCAAATCAAAAAGTTCAGTTAAGGATAGATGCTGCACCTAAACTCACTGTACGTTGTGTAACCTGTAGGGAGATAACACCGGGTGGGGAGTTCATAGGTTCAACCGATCCGGTTACAGATCCACCGGTTGAAGATCCTCCTACTGATGATCCACCTATAATTGATCCTGTTGACCCCGGAGGTGGAGAATGTACCACTGATCCAGATGAAAGGGATAAGGGAACCCCGTCAGGATCAGGAGGAGGAGGGACACAAACCGAACCCAAACCGGTACTAACAGTTTCAAAAGACTTTACATTTATTTTAAATAGCGGTGTGGACACGGATGATAATTGTACAGCCGGTAATCCATTAGAACCCAGACCATATACACCTATTTACAACGTTCCGGGTGAGGCAGGGGTGTATCAGGATTTAGGGTATATGATTATCTTCACAAAGGGAGCAACTGAAACCGGGGTTTATTGTGGCACAACTCAGTCCGTTCTATATGATAAAATAGTTAGAAAGGTAGTAGTAAATGCAATCAAGAGGACAGTTAATTCAATATCACAGACAGCAACCGGTACCCTTACCTGTCACATCATTAATTTTGTTTCCCAAAAGATTATGAAAACATTGGGTGATCCAGTTAATGTAGCCTCAATAGATGTAAATGATCAAACCTTGGAATTTGTTCAGGATGATAACCTGTATAAAATGGTAGTCGGTGACATGATAGTTTTACATTATCAAAGTAATGACGCAAACACGGATAAATGTCTCAAGGTAAAGACAACAACAAAGGATACATTTGACGGAATAAATACCCATATGGTAGCAAAGAGGTATGACGGCTACCTCGGGTTATGGGATCAAGATATTGCGTTTTCGGTATATACTTAGCTAGATTTTTATAATTCGGTTTAATACCGAGTTATACTAACATGGCAACAACACAAGAATCTGAGGTTTATAACGATGAATTTATTATAGATAAATTTAAGCATTTTTTAAGGAATTGTAGCGATAAGAATTTTAATTTTATATATTTTGACCAAATCAACCAATTGATAGGTAGGGATAATAAAACACTTTATGTTAATTATTATGATTTTGATGCAGAGCTTTTATCATTTTTTTTCAATAATAGACAGGTTGAATATTATCTCAGGATGCTTAACGAGGCAGTAAGACAATTATTTATTGAATCAAATCCCGAGTTTAATTCCAATTCTGATGAGGTTCAGGAAGTCAACGCTAAACTGGTAATTGATGATAAGAATCTTTTAACAAAAATGAATAAGATAAGTGAATCCCATCGGGGCAAACTTATCTCATTTGACTGTATAGCCATCTCGAAAACAGAAACAAAGTCAGGTATGATAGAGAAAAGTTTCAAGTGTTCGGCCTGCGGCACACCCTACAAAACAAAACCTAACAAATGTTTGGTGGATGACTGCGGCTCACGTTCCATTATAGTATCCATTGCCGATTCCAGATTAGGTGATATGGAAATATTCGAGATGCAGGAAAGGCAGGATGATTTATCTAATACGTCAGCCGTGCCTAAACAGATTAATGTAAAGGTATATGGTGACCTAACTGGAAAATTTAATCCCGGTGATACGCTGAGAATCACCGGAATAGTGAAAATAGAGCGGACTGTTTCGGATGCAACGCTAAACAGACAGGTAGACGATGACTTTTCATCCGATGTATATTTCGAGAGGGTTGTTGATGCACATAATATCCAGTTAATATCGTCATCAACAAACCTAGTTATTCAAGACCCTAGCCAATATTTAACTGATGCTGATGTAGCAGCCATTTTAAAATTCAGAAAAAATCATACCGATTCAGAAATTATGCAGATATTGATAAACAGTTTTGCTCCTCACATATACGGTTATGGAGAAATAAAGGAGGCCATTCTATATCAGAGTGTAGGGTCTATTGAGAGGCAGATAACAGAAGACGTAAAAAACAGAAAGGCCATTAATATCTTTCTTGTGGGGGATCCCGGTGTGACGAAAACAAGGTTGTTGAAGGCTGCATGTAGGTTGACTATCAATGGGCAAATGGCTGGAGGTAAAGGTGTCAGCGGTGTAGGTCTTACAGCTTCCGTCAGAAGTGATCAGAAGGGAGTCATGCGGCTCAGGGTTGGTCCTGTCGTATTGGCTCATCAATCTCTTTGTTGTATCGACGAATATTCAAATATTTCTGAGGATGATTCTCTCTATCTATTGGAGGCTATGGAGAGCGGGACATTCACCGTAAACAAGGGCGGAATAAACGCCAGACTAAACGCTGATGCCGCTTTTCTGATAGCGACAAATCCCGACTCTGGAAAATATAATTCGTTTAATTCCTTATTTGAAAATATCAAGATACCTAGTCAGTTGTTTTCAAGATTCCATATCACCTTTGTAATGCCTGATAAAGTGGATAAAACAAATGACGATAAAATAATATCCCATATCTTACAGACATATGATCCCAACCATAGCGGCACAATAAATATCAATATAAAGTCAGCAAGAATCCCACCTGAATTTCTGTTTAAGTATTTGTTGTATGCCCGTACACATAATACCGAAGACATTACAATATCTGATGAGGCGGTTAAACTGTTCAAGTCATTTTATCATGAGCTAAGAACACCGGAAAAGGATTCGGATATAACGGCCAATCCCAGACAGTTTGAGGGTATGTTAAAGATCGGGTTTGCCCGCTGTCGTATAATGCTTCGGGATGAGATAACAGAGGATGATGCGATAGCCATTATAAAACTGATGTCTCATGCCTATCATACGGCTGGAATGATCGTGGGTGAAACCGGCGGGATGAATATGACGGCTATCTATTCAAAACCCCTTGATAAAATTAACAAGAATCTAGCGTTTACTATGGTAATGGAAAAAATAACAGATCAGGGTAATACACCGGCTGACCGTGATAAAATAATACTGGCGTTGATAAATGACGCAAAAATGGATTTAAGTGTAGCCAATCAACTATTCGATAAAATGTTAAAAGATAATGTGATTTATGCGCCGACACAGGTAAAGGGCAGATATGTATATGCGCTGGAAAAACATTAATCTCTATTTCTCAAAACTATATATTTTTTGTTCCATTCATGCGCCTGATAAAACTTTGCCTTTTGTATATGCTTGCACTCACCTCTGTATTTTTTATTAAGGCAGAAATCCTCACAATTACATATCCAGTCACCAGTTCTATAAGATTGGAAAACTTCCCACTTTGCTATTTTTGACCCTCTTGATTTGGATGGGACATAATATTTATCCAGTTCCGGATTATACTCCACCGTTAATATCTCCTTTTTCATAGCCATGTTAGTATAGTTTTTTCAATCCCCGTTCTATATAATGATTTAGATACCCAAGTAAAAAAATAATTAAGTATATTTATATATAGTTCGGAGCCTAAGTTAGGTTACAATGTCTATAACCGTTGTACAAAAACAAGCGCAGGACAATGTAGAAACACCCGGAGCAAAATGCAACCGATGTTTCTACGATATAATATGGGACAAGGAAGGGGCCATAAAACAATTTGGTAAGAATAGGCCATATCAGCCTGATCATCAAACACCTCATTCATGTGAGACTGACAATCAAAATAATATAGTTACAAGGCCCGGCTATGGTCTTATAGATGGCAAGGTAAAGTTTTTACTTTCTAAAACTACGTCGTCATCTCCAAATACATCATCATTACCCGCAGGACAACAGACCATAAAAAATCTAGGGCCTAATGGAGTTGATATCTATAGTATAGAGGCGTTAATCAAAGAACAGATAGGACAGATTTCACAACACTATGCGGCATTTATGGAAGAATACAAGAAAATTATTCAGGCTCAGGCACAGGATATAGCATCGATAAAAGCTGTAGTGTCCGAATACATAACTCACAATCCAACAGAAGGCGCTCTCAAAATGATTATATCTGAAATGATAAAGTATCTACCGGAGCCAGCACTTACACCAAAGATAGCATCTGACCTAAAAGAAACCTCATCAGGTTATACAAGAGGCGAGAACCAAAATTGAGTAGAGAAATCCGAATTGATGATAAAATTCAATCATATAATATTGATGAGAATACAACGACATTCACTTACAGTAATGGAAAAGTAATCATACCGAATCAATCGATAGTTGAATCCGCATATGAAATAATTCAACTGGGATATGATAAAAACTTTAAAGCAGATTTTATAAATAATTGGATGCGAGAAAATAACCATATGTTGAATGAGGATCTTCTACTCCATAACTTTGTGCCAACACCAGTAAGGGAAGAATATAAAAGAATTAAAAACAATAGGGGCGAAAATCAGAACTGACCTTCAAAGATAAACTGCCTGAATACCCGATTAAAGATTGGGTAGACCAAAACAAAGGGCTATCAGGCTCCAATGTTTTGGTAGAGCTAGCGGTTGACCAAAAATGTGTAAAGATTGCCTCGTTGAAAGTAAATGATAAAGCAACCCCGGCTGAAATGGACAACGCTATCAACAACAGCGTTTACATGCTTCTGGAATTATCTCATAGGCTTAAAGAAGCAGACTTTCCTGTTGCACCTTTATCTTCTACTGTTGATACTACAGAGCAATCAGATACCACAGTTAAAAAACCAGCAAGAGGAAAGAAATCAGGTGACTAATATCAATCTTAGTCTAGCAGAACAAAAATTTTTACCTATAGTATCAGATTGGCTTATTCAATTTCGTAATGTATTATGGGAAGGTGAAAAAATGCGCTCAGATTATTCCCGTAAATTAATTGAATGTAGAACCTGTTTCGTTGGGGATGTGAGAGAAAAAGTGGGTTTATCCCGGCACTATGGTATGTCAGATGAATTTGAAAAGGATTTTGATCATTGTGTTAAGTGTATTGATTTAGCCTGCGATTTTCACGATATAAAAAATGATGCAGAGTTCGATATGGCAATTTCACATCTACGTAAATACAAAATACAATATCTAAGAGCCTTACGAAATCTAGAGAAACACTTACAAACAAAACATGGAGTAAACTTACAAAATGTCAGACGATAAAAAAGCGGAAATTATTTCTGATTTATTAGAGGATACAGACCCATCCGAGACGGGGGAAGGGGCAGTAGTTATAGATTATAAAGATCCAAAGGTCTGTCAGATATGCGGCTACACAATGGAAACTATCCAGCCATGCCACCTTCGATGTCCCAATTGTGGGGCTACACAGGATTGCAGTGAAAAAGGGTTGACTTGGTGATAATATAATGACAGTAAAAGAGTTAAGACTATATGCATGTGACAAGTTCGATAGGGAAGAACAAAAGAAGGATTACTATATTTGGAGGAGTGATAAAAAAGACGGTCAGTTTTATACTAACAATCCAATCAAGGAAATTCATTTGATATGTCCCAAAACAATAGTAATGGATACCTATAACTTTAAGGCTGAAATGCTTGCACTTTACATCAACTGTCTAACCAATGAGGATTATATTCTTGATTCAAAAAGGGCATTGGTGAAAGAGGAAGATGGTAATTCGATATGGGGCCACTCAGTTTATTTCAAAAGAAAACCCGAAGAAGAATGTAAGATTAGAACTGACAAACTTATAAAAGAAAATTGGGGTGATGACTGATTTCCATATATGATAGTACTCACTCCTCATCAGGGGATTCAAGGGCAACCAAGAGGGCCAAATCCATATTACAAAAAGTGATCCGGAATGAGTTTAAATCAAAGGGGTTTAAGGTTGTTGATGTCAAGGAGGAATGCCCGGCTTTCTTTGATAAGCCATACCATGCTGACTTAGCCGTATTAGTTAGGTCTGTAGAACAGCCTGATTTCTATTCATTTTTTATTGTTGAGATAGATTCCAAATTAGGGCATAGAACAGCACTAAAGGATAGAAGGGATGACGAAAGAGCTATACGATTTATCCAGCACAATGGGATTAGAACTGTAAGATTTAACTTGGAGGAGATTATAGGAGTTGATAAATTATCAGAGTTTTCCATATTTGACAGAATATGGACTGATATAATGATGTATTATATTATCCCCCGAACACAACATGATATAGCATTTTCAGATAATAACATAAGTTTCTCCATCCGTCTCAAGGAAAATGCATTTACAAAATGCCGGGGCTGTGATCATCCTGCCGCTCACCACTCGCTTACAGGATGTAACTACCGTCAAACTAACAAGGCAAAATTAAAATGTAATTGTATTGAGCCATTCTTTTCCTCAGATATGTAGTTAGTTAGATTTTTATTTCTAACTAACTATTGTCATATTGACTAAACATGACAGTAGAGAATATAATATCATCCAATTTATGTTTATGTGGTTGTGGTCAACCAACAAAATTACGCCGAAAAAAATATAATTTATTTATCAATGGTCATCAAACTAGAAAAGAATATAATCATAAGTGGAATAATGGAACAAGAGTTACATGGTCAGGATATAAAACAATTCAAAATCCTAATCATAGAAGGGCAGATCCATTAGGATATGTCAGAGAACATATTTTAGTTTATGAAGAATTTTATAAATGTTGTATATTGAAATGGGGGGTCATACACCATATCAATGAAAACAAACAGGATAATAGAATTGAGAATCTACAGGGGATGACAAAAAAACAACACCTATCTTTACATAATACAAAAGATATGTCCAATAGAGTTTGTGCAAATTGCGATTCATCTGAAACTTATATTGATAAAAGAGGTTATGTTTGTTGGAAAAGGATTAATGATGATTATTTTTGTAATATATGTTATTGTTTGTTGTGGAGACTTTTTCGCTCAGATGTATAAACCTCAACTTTTACAGGTTTGTAGGCCTCCCTCTCCATCTCCATTATTTCTTTTAGTGTTGTATAAGTTCTTGTTAACAGATATGCTTTGTATTCGATGTCTTTTATATTAATTGTTAATTGCCCATCACGTTTACACTTTACCGATTTAATATTATGTATACCATAATAATCTTCAACCACAAAATACCAGTATTGTAATTTTTTATTTTTATTAGTTTTAGATTTTGCAAACTTGAACGCCAGTACAATATAGCGCCAAGAATACATATCAAACATTCTAAGTATTTCATAACATCTAACTAGTTGATCGTTGGGGACATAGCAGGCATCTCCAATTGTGGACTTTGCCTCAATAGAGAAAAGCATCTGTCGGCTACTAGAAGTTGCCACTATATCCGGCAGCCCGGTACTGGAACCTCCCAATCGTCTAGCAGTCCACCTATCAGCATTAAACTGGTCAACTATAGATTTCTCAAAACTATAACCTCTAGCAGCTCTCAATGTATGAACCAATTAAACGCCTGCACCTGCTCTAATAGTTGAAACCATTGTTTTTGTCGGCTTTTTTTGTTCTTCTATATCTATCTGATCTAGTCTTTCCTTCAACAGGGAGTAGATAGCATCGCTTCTTGTCTTATATTTTTTCGTTTTAATCATATAGATAACCAGTCTGTCAACAAGTAATTGACGCTCAGGACTATCTACATTCATTACTAGTTTGCCTTTATGATAGTTGTTGTTGATATTAATATTATCAGTAGTAGTATTTTTAGTATTTTGAACCATTATATACTTATACTTTATGTATATTTATAAACTTATTTATTTAGTTACTTAGGTATTTAAGTAATTAAAGTATAAATATACCTAAGTATATTATATGGTTAGATATAAAATGAAAACTAAAATGGTCAGCTATATTAATATGTTTAACCCCTCCGAGATAATTGTTGCAAAAAATAAGGTTTTAACAGAGATTCAATATATTAATCAAAGATTAGTTGGCAAAGTTTTCAAAAATAAAGAGGAGAAAGAAAATTTCTTAAGAAAAATTGCATATGAGACAGAATGTAACTGCCATCATTACACCGGCGATGGTGGCATTTGTTATTATCGAAACTGTCGACACGACATGAAAGACCACCCATAACTAACTAAAACTCATGTTTATTAATCCATTCTCTCTTTGCTCTTTCTATATCCCATAATTTATAAAGCGATTCAATAGCAAAATCAAAGTTATTCTCATCCAAATGATTGTGTTTTATAAACATCTTTATGTGGTCAAATGTCCCGTCATTAACTTCTATAAATTTTGTCATTTCCTAAAGTATCCCATTATCAATCAATATCTTTTCAGTGAGGGCAAATGTTTCTTCCCTCAATGCTGTAACCCTTTCATACTTTCCTATTTTACCCTTAGCTACTTCCTCCCTCAATATGTCAGCGTAGAAAGCCTGTCCATCAAATAAGAGTTGATGAGGGGTTAATAGCTGAATCTCGTTTGAGACACCGGTATCATATTCCACCGTAACGGTATTATCAAACACAGGAAATTCTTTCATGTATTTTTTGCGATCTTCCTCGCCGGTTATTGTTAGCTGAATCGCTATATCCGGCTTGAAATAATGGCCTTCATCCCACATCGGATTTGGTTTTATCCCATGCATTATCGCATATACTAGATTAGAAGGGTAATATCTATCCAGAAATATTGTGATGTCCGGTCTCAAAGATTCTATAATACTTTTTTGCGCTGCCTCAAACTGTCTGAAATCCAGATCAAATATCTGATGGATTATACCCAAGTATCTAGTGATTTGATTGGGATGAGCAACAACCATTTTCTGTATTTCTTTGTATAGAAAAATTATTTGGTTGATGTTTGTTCGGTCATGCGGGAATTTGATAATTCTGATCTTATCCTTATATTTTTTCCTGAACTGATTTGTTAGATAGGTCTTTCCTGATTTATTTACGCCCTCTAACAACACAATTTTTGGATTCATTTCTTTGTTTTCTCCGGTCTTCTGAAATATATTTCTGAGTTAACAATGGATAGATTATCTTTTACTTCTGTTTTTATGTCCCCGATTTTATAAACAATACAATCATATCTTTGTAAAAATTCGATATCCTTAGCCAATTCGGTTAGAGGGTTATTCGGGTTAACCACCCTGAATTTCCATGTTCCTAGCCGCATGATAAACAAACCCCCTTACTACCCGGCCCCAATGATACGGCGCAAACATCACAGATCTTAAAATTACATTCAATGCAGTTATAGACAGCCGGCCCAACACCGCATCTCTCACATTGTTTTGGATTAGGGATTGAATGTCCCGCCTGCTTAAGATTATAACTGCTCATGGTAAATTCTCCAAGCTTTGCTATATTCCATTTCTTCCTTATACAGTGTTTCAATACAGTTTTCACATACAAACACAGTTAAGTCAAAAAACGGTGCAGTAAAAACCTTAAGATCACTTTCCCGCTTCTTACATATACTACAGTTTCTTTTCATTTTGTTAAACCCTCATCCTCCTTCCATTTTGTATTAATCTATCTAATTTCTTATGGCAGTTTGGGCAACATCCCATTAAATTATCTTTATAGTTATTTGCAGGATTACCATCTTTATGATGAACCTCTAGAAAGTCGGTATAAGAGTCGCAATATTCACAGATGTTTTTGCATCTAGAATATACATTCTGTCTCTGTAGTTTAGTTATGGGTATTCGTCTCTTTAACTTGCTTATTTTCTCAGGTGTATTTTTAACCGGCCTGCCCTTTGATTCCTTCTCTATACTTACATTGGGTATTAAACCCTCTGACACAATATCGGTACTGTAGTCATTTGTTTCATCAACGTCAGGTGGGATTAAATTTGCCTGATCTTTTGTTATTTTTATAGAATCATAAAATTTTCTTAATTGTATATTAAACAAATTATCAGGGTTATCATACGGGAGTTTGAACCAACTCATCATTATTTCTCAGTCCTAAAGTGATATTCTTCTGTGATTATTTTGTATAGGTTTTTCAAGTCCCTGCCACTCATCTTTGAAACATAATCTACAACCCCACCCTCCTTTAATTGGGAGTGTATTTCCTCCATTTCATCAGCAAGTTTGGCCTCAGGTACGCTTTCCACCTTCTCAATGAACTTGACAGCCAGATCTATAAGATAGTTAACTGCATCAGTTCGGGTTCTAAGCCTTCTTTTCTCTTGAATCTCAGATATTTTGTTTAGTCGTGACCATCTCATGTTTAGGTGAATCAATGAGACTGGATCATCATTTTTCTCAACCAACATTTA
>Ga0070683_100006028_pt1 | contig 10160 bp, 12 predicted proteins | sample KBSC713LmetaG_FD_64662 | JGI IMG/M metagenome (GOLD analysis project Ga0070683, IMG submission 64662) | Corn rhizosphere microbial communities from Kellogg Biological Station, Michigan, USA - KBS C7.1-3L metaG | ecosystem: Host-associated > Plants > Roots > Rhizosphere ... | reverse complement strand
GGCCGTCGTGCTGCTCCTGCAGACCGCGATCATCACCCCGATCATCCTCGGCACGCTGGACGTCGCCGTGAACACGAGCGGGGAGGGTCACCGCTGGCGCCGCCTGATCACGCTGCCGATCCGCAGCCCGATTCTGATCGCCTGCGTGCTGGGTGTGCTGCTCGGCGCGTTCGGCGTGCATCTCCCGCGGGTGATCGACAACATCGCCGCGCTGCTCGGCGCGGCCGCCGTGCCGACCGCCCTGGTCGCGCTCGGCCTGTCGCTGGTCAGTGCGGGGCCGACCGACGGCGAGCCGCCGCGCCCGAAGGAGGTCGCGGTCGCCGTCGCCCTCAAGGTGTTCCTCCAGCCGACGGTGACGTTCCTGGTCGCGCGATACCTGCTGGGCCTGCACGGGGTCGGCCTGCTCGCGGTCGTGATCTGCGCGGGGCTGCCGGCCGCTCAAAACACGTTCGTGTATGCCCGCGCCTACGGGGTGGACGGCCGATTCCCGCGCGACTGCATCGTGGCCTCGACCGCGTTGTCCATGTTGACGCTGACCTTCGCGACGGCGCTGCTGAAGTGAACCTGGCATAGGCTGGCCGCATGTCGGTCGAGGCCATCGGGGCGCTGCAGGAGCCGGTGCGCCGAGCCGTCTACGAGCGCGCTGTGGCCGCCGGCGCCCCGGTCAGCCGTAACGAGATCGCCGACGCGCTGGGCATTGGACGCACGCTGGCCGCCCACCACCTGGACAAGCTCGTCGAGGCGGGTCTGCTGGAGGCGTCGTTCGCCCGGGTCAACGGCCGCTCGGGACCGGGCGCCGGGCGGCCGGCCAAGCTCTACCGCCGCTCCCCGGCCGAGCACGCGCTGAGCCTGCCGCCGCGCGACTACCGGATGCTCGCGGAGATGCTGGCCGATGCCGTCGAGACCGCCGGAGCCGATGTGGCGCTGCAGGATTCGGCCCGCCGGCGCGGTGCCCAGGTGACCGCCCAGCGGGGGCAGCCGGTTGACCGGGGTCAGGTAGTACACCTGCTGAAAACGCTCGGATTCGAGCCTTATGTCGAGGGCTCGTGCGTCCGGCTGCGCAATTGTCCATTCGACGCGGTGGCGAAGTCGCATCCGGGCCTGGTCTGCGGGGCGAGTCTGGCGTTCGTCGAAGGGGCGCTGGGCCGGCCGGCGCGGCTGGATCCGCAGCCGGTGGGGTGCTGTGTCGCGATCGACGATACTAAAAATGAAGATCATTGACTTAGAATCCCGGACATGCATCTCGCGCAGCTGAACCTGGCGCGTCTCGTCGCGCCGCTGACCGATCCGCGTCTGGCCGATTTCGTGGCCGGACTCTCCAAGATCAACGCGATCGCCGACACCGCGCCCGGCTTCGTCTGGCGGCTGGTCAGCGACGAGGCCGACGACGCGACGTCGCTGCGGCCTTTCGGCGCCGACGTGATCGTCAACCTCACGGTGTGGGAGAGCGTCGAGGCGCTGCGCCTGTTCGCCTACAAGACCGGGCACCTGGACTACCTGCGGCGCCGGCGCGAGTGGTTCGTGCCGTTCGGCGACCTGTACGCGGTGAACTGGTGGATCCCGGTCGACCGCCGGCCGACGGTCGGGGAGGCGCGGGACCGGCTGGACCGGCTGCGGGCGGACGGGCCGACCCCCGAGGCGTTCACACTCCGGGTACCGTTTCCGATGCCGACGCGCTAGGTCCGGCGCTGGCCACGGTCGGTAGGCTCAATGCATGCCCACCGGAGACACTCGTCGCGTCGCGCTGCTGACGCTCGGCTGCGCCCGCAATGAGGTCGACTCCGAGGAGCTCGCCGCCAACCTGGCCGCCGGCGGCTGGCAGGTTTCGACCGACGGCACCGACGCGGATGTGGTGCTCGTCAACACCTGCGGGTTCGTGGCCAAGGCCAAGCAGGACTCGATCGACACGCTGCTGGCCGCGGCCGACACCGGGGCCAAGGTCGTCGCGACCGGCTGCCTGGCCGAGCGCTACGGCGAGCAGTTGGCCGGTGAGCTGCCGGAGGCCGACGCGGTCCTGGGCTTCGACCACTACCCGGACATGGCCACCCGCTTGGACGCGATCGTGGCCGGGGAGAAGATCGCCAGCCACGCCCCGCGGGACCGCCGGACGCTGCTGCCACTGACTCCGGTCGCACGGCAAGCGGCGACCGCCGTCGTCCCCGGCCATCTGCCCGCCCACCTCCGGCCGGTGTTGCGCCGCCGGCTCGGGCACGGTCCCGTCGCGCCGCTCAAGCTGGCCAGCGGGTGCGACCGGCGGTGCACCTTCTGCGCGATCCCGTCGTTCCGCGGCGCGTTCGTCTCCCGGACGCCCGACGAGGTGCTGGCCGAGGCCGAGTGGCTGGCCGGCGACGGCGTGCGGGAGTTGGTGCTGGTCAGCGAGAACTCCACGTCCTACGGCAAGGACCTGGGCGACCCGCGGCTGCTGGAGAGGCTACTGCCGCAGCTCGCCGCGGTGCGCGGGATCGTGCGGGTGCGCGTGTCCTACCTGCAGCCGGCCGAGACCCGCCCGTCGCTGGTCGAGGCGATCGCCGGCACGCCGGGCGTCGCGCCGTACTTCGACCTGTCCTTCCAGCACGCCAGCGAGCCCCTGCTGCGCCGCATGCGCCGCTTCGGCTCGACCGAGCGCTTCCTCGGGCTGCTGCAGTCGGTCCGCGCGATCGACCCCGAGGCCGGTGCGCGCAGCAACGTGATCGTCGGCTTCCCCGGCGAGAGCCGCGCCGACGTCGACGAGCTCGCCCGGTTTCTGACCGAGGCGCGCTTGGACGCGGTCGGCGTCTTCGACTACAGCGACGAGGACGGGACCGAGGCCGCCACGTTCCCCGACAAGATCTCCGAAAAGCAGATCAAGCGGCGGTACGACTGGATGAGCGCGCTCGCCGAGGAGCTGTGCGCCCAGCGGGCGGCCGACCGGATCGGCTCGCTGGTCGACGTCATGGTGGACGACATCGATCTTGATGAGATCGAGGGCCGCGCCGCCCATCAGGCCCCCGAGGTGGATGGCTCGACCACGCTGGTGGGCGGCGGCCTCGACCTGGCCGGGCTGGTCCCCGGCGACCTGGTCCGGGCCAAGGTGGTCGCGAGCGTCGGCGTCGACCTGACCGCTATCCCGATCGAGATGATCTCCAGTGTGTCCTTGGAGGCGCGACGATCATGACCGCGCCCCGGGTGCCGGTGCTCAACGCCGCGAACGCGCTCACCGTGACGCGGATCGTGCTGGTTCCCGTGTTCGTGGTTTTCGTCCTGATCAGCGGCATGACCGACACGAGCTGGCGGCTGGCCGCGGCGGTGGCGTTCTTCGTGGCGTCGCTGACCGACTACATCGACGGCTGGATCGCGCGCAGCCGCAACCTGGTGACCTCGTTCGGCAAGATCGCCGATCCGATCGCCGACAAGGCGCTGACCGGGTCGGCGCTCGTCGTGCTGTCGATCTATGACGTCCTGCCGTGGTGGGTGACGGTGGTGATCCTGGTCCGCGAGTGGGGCGTGACGGCCCTGCGGCTCTGGGTGATCAGATACGGGGTCATCGCCGCATCCAAGGGCGGCAAGGTCAAGACCGCGCTGCAGATCTTGGCGATCACCTGGTACCTGTGTCCGTTCCCGCACCCGGTCAACCTGGTGGCCGACTGGATCATGGCGGCCGCCGTGATCGTCACGGTGGTGACCGGTGTCGACTATCTGATTCGCGCGCTCCGGCTGCGGTTCGGCAGCCGGCCGGAGGAGAAGGCGCCCGAGCCCGCACAGGATGGGACGGTGGTATGAGCAGTCCCGTGGTCAAGGACCTGCTAGGACGGCTGGTTGCTCGGGGCGAGACGCTGGCGACGGCCGAGTCGCTCACCGGCGGGCTGCTGGCGGCGACGATCGTCGACGTCCCCGGGGCCAGCAACGCCTTCCGGGGCGGCCTGATCGTCTACGCGACCGACCTGAAGGCGACGCTGGCCGGCGTGCCGAAGCCGCTGCTGGACGCGCACGGCCCGGTCGACCCGTCGGTGGCCGCCGCGCTCGCCGCCGGGGCGCGTGAGCGTTGTCACGCCGACTGGGGTGTGGCCACCACCGGCGTGGCCGGGCCGGACGCCCAGGGTGACCAGCCGGTCGGCCGGGTATACGTGGCCGTGGCCGGCCCCGAAGGCTCTGACGTGCGCCAACTCGACCTGTCCGGGGACCGGGCACAGATCCGGCGGGAAACCGTCGAGGCGGCGCTCGATCTGCTCGGCAAGGTCCTGCCCTGATCGGCCGTTCGCTCTCGGCGGACTGTCGGCTCCTGGTCGCCCTCCTTCGGCGAGCGGTGGTGTCGATCGTCGTCCCACCAGGTACCGTGACTGGTACCAACTTCGCGAGCCCGACCGACCAGAGGGGGTGCGATGGTGCTGCTCCGTCGAGTGATCGGTGATGCGCTGCGCGCGCGCCGCCAGGCCCAGCATCGCACCCTGCGTGAGGTGTCGACCGCGGCCAACGTCAGCCTGGGCTACCTCTCGGAGATCGAGCGCGGCCAGAAAGAGGCCTCGAGCGAGCTGCTCGCCGCGATCTGCGACGCGCTCGGGGCGGCTCTGTCCGAGGTTCTGCGCGACGTCAGCGACCAGCTCGCGACCAGCGAAGAGGTCCTCGCGCCGGTGGGTGCTCCGGCCGGCGAGCCGGCGGCCGCCCCGGAGCCGGTCCCGACTGCCGAGGCGCGCATCGCCGCCCAGCCCACGGCCTCGATCGCCGCGCTGGCCGAGCGCAAACTCTCCGTGGCTGTGCACCGCAATGGTCCGCTCAAGACCACGCTGCGGGCGACTCGCACGCCGGGCGCCAAGGACCGCGAGCCCGTCTACGTGTGACGCAGGTGCAGTTGATCGTGGCACGATCGAGAGGTCAGGCAACAGACGATCTGATATCACCCTGATCCGCAGGGTGGTTTGTGGCTGTCTGTGCGAATTAGCCTCGGGGTTGTCCCGGAGGCGGGCGTGACGCTCTCGCCCCGGCCTGACACGATGGAAGCCGCACGTGTTTTGTGCCTGGCCGCAGAGAGGACCGCGAGATGGCGAATCCGTTCGTCAAGGGCTGGAAATACCTGATGGCGCTCTTCGGTGCCAAGATCGACGAATACGCCGATCCCAAGGTGCAGATCCAGCAGGCGATCGAGGAGGCGCAGCGTCAACACCAGGCGCTCGTCCAGCAGGCAGCGGCGGTCATCGGCAACCAACGTCAGTTGGAGATGAAGCTCTCCCGGCAGATGTCCGAGGTCGAGAAGCTGCAGGCGTCGGCGCGGCAGGCGCTGGTGCTCGCCGACAAGGCGGCGACCGAGGGCGACGCCGAGGGTGCCGCGAAATACGAGAACACCGCCCAGGTCTTCGCCACCCAGCTGGTGTCGGCCGAGCAGGGCATGGAGGACCTCAAGACGCTGCACGACCAGTCGCTGTCGGCCGCCACGCAAGCCCGCAAGGCGGTCGAGAACAACGCGATGATCCTGCAGCAGAAGATCGCCGAGCGCACCAAGCTGCTCAGCCAGCTCGAGCAGGCCAAGATGCAGGAGACCGTGGCCAAGTCGCTCGAGTCGATGAGCACGCTCGCCGCGCCCGGCAACACCCCGTCGCTCGACGAGGTGCGGGAGAAGATCGAGGCGCGTTACGCCAACGCGATGGGCCGGGCCGAGCTCGCGTCCAACTCGGTTGAAGGCCGCATGCTCGAGGTGCAGAAGTCCACATTGGACATGGCTGGCTCGTCGCGGCTGGAGCAGATCCGGGCCAGCATGGCCGGTGAGAAGCTGGCCGCCGCGCCGGAGCAGCCGGCCGTCGCCGGTGGCCAGGCCGACACCACCGGGCAGAAGCAGGCCGGCGTGGCCCGGCTCGACGAGTTGCGCGCCAGCCTGAAGGACAAGGCGGCCGGCGACTCGGCGGCCAGCGCGGGCTGAGGGCACCATGGTGGACGCACGGGCCAAGCATCTGAAGCGGCTGCGGCGGCTGCACCGATCCGCGCGGGGCTGGTCCGTTCGGGCCGGCCTGCTCGTCGGCGCGACGGCCGTGCTCGTGCCCTATCGCGGGCTCGGCCTTCCTGACGCGTTTTGGGCAGCGGCGGCCGGCGGATCGCTGGCCGTCACCGCCTGGCGCTGGCTTGACTACCGAGCGTTGCGGGCCGAGCCGGTGCCGGCCGCGGTCGACCCGGCGCTGGCCGGGGCGTTGGCCCGCGACCGGCTGACCAGCGCCGTGCGCCGGTTCCCGGTCGGCCGCACGGTGCTCGACGAGTTCGATCGGCAGCGCTCCGCGCTGCGGCTGCGTGGGCTCACCGTGGCCGAGGCCTGGCGGCGGCTCGACCGGGCGTCGATGATGCTGAGCGGCCTGTCCGGCCGGCTGGGGCCCACCGCGGAGTCGGCCGTCCTCGAGGCGGCCGTGGCCGAGCGGTCGCTGCGGGAGCTGGCCGAGCGCACGGCCGCCGTGGAGCGCACGATGCGGCTCGGACCGGCGGGGGAGGGCCTCAAGCCGGCGCACGCCTCGCTGACCGCGCAGCTCGAGTCGGGCGTGACGGCCTATGAACAGTTTGTGGCCGCGGCGGCCGGCTGTGTCGCCGAGGAGGACACCGCAGTGCGCAGCTTGGCCGAGGCAACGGCATTCCTGAAAGGCGTCGCCGAAGGACTGGCCGATCTGCGCCAACCGCGGCCCGCAACCCCGTAGCGCCCAGGTCGTTCCTATCTGGAGAAAACGGGTAGGGTCGCCCGAGGCTTGACTCTAAGTGATGCACGCCTGAGGGGAGGCGGTGTGGCACTGAGCCGGCGTTCGGTCCTGGCTCAGGCGGTGGTCGTGCTGGCCGCGGCCGCCACTGGTGCCTGCACACCGGCCAGTGGCGCGAACCCGACAGGTGCGCCGACCCAGGCCCCGCCGCCCGATCGGCCAATCGCCTCGTGGAGCCTCACCGGCGGGTTCACCATGGCCGGCGTCCGGGCGCTGCGCCCGCCCCGGCTGGTCATCTACAGCGACGGCGAGGCGATCGCCGACGCCGCGTACCGGACGCGGCTCGACCTCGACGACCTGCAGTCACTGCTCAACCGCCTGGCCAACGACCTGCGCGCGCCGAGTGCCAGCCCGACCACCCTCATCGGGCCGTCCATTGTGGACGCGCCGACCACGGTACTGGAGGCGTGGGACGGGCAGGCGATCCGCACGATCTCCGCCTACGGACTCGACGAGCTACGCCAGGAGAAGGTCTACGGCTCGGCCTGGTATGACGCACGGGACCGGCTCGGGCAGATCTACAAGACGGTGACGGTGACCGCGCAGCCGTACCTCGGCGCGAAGGTGCGGGTGGTGGCCGAGCCGGTCATGGACGCCACCCCGGGCGCGACCGTGACGCCGTGGCCGGCCCAGTTCCCGCTGCCGAGCGTGCCCGACCCGGCCAACCACGACCTGGTGCGCGAGGACCTCGACGGCCAGGCGGCCCGGGACGCGGTCCGGCTGCTCACGCGAGATCTGGACCAGCGGGGCGCCTGGCCGACGTATCGGACCGCCGACGGGCACCTGGTGCAGGCGTCCTGGCGCTATTTGCTGCCGACGGAGTGATTTTCGGGCTGGCAGGTCGGGCACCAGTACGTGATCCGATCTTGGTCGCCGCCGGTCCAGCGCTTGATCGTCGTACCGCAGCGGCGGCACGCCCGCTGAGCCCGCCCGTAGACCCACTGCTCCTCACCGCGGCGGACGGAGCCGGTCGTCGTCTGTGTCCAGCGACCCTTGTTGGACGCGAGCAGCCGCTGGGCCAGGCCGACCATCTCGGTCAGGTCGGGTACCTCGCCGACCGGGGTCCACGGCCAGACGCCGCGCAGGAACAGCGTCTCGGCCTTGTAGAGGTTGCCGATCCCGGCCAGGTTGCGCTGGTCGAGCAGCGCGTCGGCGATCGGCCGCTCCGGCTTCTCGAGCAGGCGGCGCACGGCCTCATCGGCATTCCAGTCGGCACCCAGCAGGTCGGGTCCCAGGTGCCCGACGACACGGTCCTCGTGCTCCGTTCGTACCAGTGTCAATTCATGGAGGTGGAAACCCACCGCAACGGCCGCCTTGGTGTGCAGAGCCACGCGCACCAGGTGGGCCGGGCGGCCGCGCCACGGCGCGCCGGGCTGGTAGGTGCGCCAGGCGCCGTCCATCCGCAGATGCGAGTGCAGCGTCAGGCGTTCGTCATTGCGAAGCAGGCGCAGGAGCAGGTGCTTGCCGCGGCTGGCCGACTCGAGCACGGTCGCGCCGGACAGGTCCACGGTCGCCAACTGAGGCACCCGGAAGTCGCTGCGCGTCAGCACCTCACCCGCGATGTCGCGCTGCAGGGCCTGCGCGGTGTTCCAGACGGTGTCACCTTCGGGCACGCCTCCACGGTAGTGGCAGGCATGATCTGAAAAGCCTCTTAGGTTTGTCTGAAGACGATTCCCCGGTCGCCGGGCCTTCCCTAACCTTTCGACATGGGGCTCTGGCTCGTCAAAGTGGTCTTCATGGCGCTGCTCGCCGTCGGGCTGGCGATCGCCGGCGTGATCACGGCGGTGTCGGCCGCCGCCGCGCAGACACTCAGCCGTGAGTCGGCCTCGATCGTCGTGTCGGCCCATCCGGAGGGGCCCGGGCGCGGCGTGGCCTGGTTGATCATCGGTCTCGGGCTGATCGCCGCGGCCCTGGTCACGGCGGGCGCGGCGGTGACTCGACGGGTGTCGGTGACGCGCTCCTAGAGACTCTGGAGAACAGCCAGATGATCGGCAGCGTGCAGATCAACGGGCCGATCAGCGCGAGCGGCCGGCTCACCCACCACGAGGCGTCCGGGGTTCGGTCGTCCAGCCGGTCGGTGAGCAGCCAGATGAGGAAGCGGGACACCGCCATTCCGGTCATGTGAAACAGAAACAGCGGCAGCGCAAACCGGTTGATGACGTCGTTGACCCGTCGCCAGCGCGGCCGGTCGAGCAGGGCCTCCATCCGCGGCCGCAGGATCTCGACGACGCCGATCTGAAACAGCAGCAGCCACACCATCAGGAACGTCGGCGGCGCCATGTTGGAAAACCGCTCACCGGGGACGCCAACCATCGATCCCGGGTACAGGCCGGAGAAAACCAGCCCGACCAGGCCGAAGAGCCCGCCACACAGCAGGGACCAGTCGATCTGGCGCGGCGCGTCGACCACCTTCTGGTAAAAGAATCCCGCCTGGTGGGCCAGGCCCCAGACCAGCACCATGTTGACCCAGCCGACGCCCCACAGGTTGTAGTGGAACCGCAGGACGTCGACCGCCATCGCGGCGCCGGCCAGCCAGACCAGTACAAGTGCCCCAAAGCGCCGATGCAGCCACAGTGCGACCGGCAGCAGCGCGATCAGGCCCAGATAGACGCCGAGGAACCACAGCGGGCTGATCACCAGCCGGACCGCGCGGCCGACCCAGTGCCAGTTGAAGTACCAGCTGGTCACCGCGCCGAGGGCGATCCAGACGCCGAGCAGGATGGCGGCCGGGACGGTCAGCTGGCGCAGCCGGCGCAGGACGAACGCGCCGATGCCGACCCCGCGGGCCTGGGCGCGCTGCCAGGACTGGAGGTGGACGTAGCCGCCGACGTAGAAGAACAGCGGCATGACCTGCAGTAGCCAGGTGAAGATCCAGAAGCCGCGGGTGAACTGGAGTGGGCTGGTGGCATGGGGTCCGTCGGCCTTCCAGCGGACGATCGTGAAGACCCAGTGCCACAGAACGACAACGATCAGGCTGAATGCCCGGAGCCAATCGACGTAGGCGTTGCGCTGGCTGGTGGTCATGACAAGCTAGATCTTATGAGACTTTGTGTGTTCACCGAGCCCCAGCTGGGTGCCACGTATGAACAGCAGCTGGCGATGGCACAGCGGGCGGAGTCGCTGGGCTTCGACGGGTACTTCCGCTCCGACCACTACATCAGCTTCGGCGGTGGTGGCGAGCCGGGCCCGACGGACTCCTGGGTGACGCTCGGCGCGCTGGCGCGGGAGACTTCCCGCATCCGGCTCGGCACACTGGTCACCTCGGCGACGTTCCGGCTGCCCGGGCCGCTGGCGATCGCGGTCGCGCAGGTGGACGCGATGAGCGGCGGCCGGATCGAGCTGGGCATCGGCACCGGCTGGCACGAAGGCGAGCACAAGGCCTACGGCATCCCGTTCCCGCCGATCGGGGAGCGCTTCGACCGGCTCGAGGAGCAGCTGGCCGTCATCACCGGCCTGTGG
>Ga0070683_100006025_pt1 | contig 10161 bp, 8 predicted proteins | sample KBSC713LmetaG_FD_64662 | JGI IMG/M metagenome (GOLD analysis project Ga0070683, IMG submission 64662) | Corn rhizosphere microbial communities from Kellogg Biological Station, Michigan, USA - KBS C7.1-3L metaG | ecosystem: Host-associated > Plants > Roots > Rhizosphere ... | reverse complement strand
TGCTCGCGCGGTCACGCGAAAACGTCATCCGGCTCACGGTTCCGGCCGGCCTCGTGAAACCCGGACGCTATCGGATTACCCTCGTCGGCGAGCAAAGATCGAAGGCATGGACGCTGGAAGTTCGCTGACCAATCGCTCGCCGGCGGTATCGCCGGAGCCGCTTTACGCTTCGATGCAAAAATCCAGCACGGCGTAAAGCGGCTTCTCCCATCAAACCATCAGGCCGATTCGCGATTGAGCCGTCGCCGCGACTATTGACGCGCCGCGTCGCATCTCTGACAACCAGCGCACACTTTTCATGAGCACCGGTTCTTCCCCAACGCTCCCGCCCACCACCGCCCAAGCGACGACGATCAAGCCGACGGATCTGCGCGGCATTCTCCAATATGTCCCGCGTTTCCGAGGCCAGATTTTTATCGTCGCCATCGATGGCTCGATCGTGGCCGATGAAAATTTTGGCAACCTGCTCGTCGATCTCGCCGTGCTTCGCTCGCTCGCGATCAAGGTCGTGATCGTGCACGGCATCGGGCACCAGATCCAGGAGCTCGCCACCGCCCGCAACATTTCCATCACCAATGCCGACGGCACCGGCGTCACCGACGCCACGACCCTCGACCTCGCCATCCGCGCTTCATCGCGCGTCTCCCACGCGCTGATCGAAGGGCTGACGCAAAATGCGTTGAAATGCGCCGTCACCAACGCCGTCCGCGCGCTGCCCACCGGAATCATCAAAGGCGTCGACCAGCAGTTCACCGGCAAGGTTGAACGCGTCGACAAGGATTTTCTCGGCCAGCTGATCGATCTCCATATTGTTCCGGTCGTCTCGCCGATCGCGTTCGGCCCCGACGGCAAATCGCTGCGCGTCAATTCGGATTTGCTGGCCGCGGAAATCGCCGAGGTTCTGCACGCCACGAAGATTATTTATCTCACGCCGCACCCGGGACTGGAAATCGACGGCGAAGTCCGTCGCGAAATATCGGTCGATGCCGTGCGCAAACTTCTCGCGGACCATCCCGAGCAGATCGCCGAGGCGACCCGCAGCAAAGCCGCCCACGCGGTGAAAGCGATCGAGACCGGCACGCCGCGCGTCCACATCCTCGACGGCCGCGTTTTCGACGGACTGCTCAACGAAATATTTTCAAACGAAGGCGTAGGCTCGCTCGTTTACGGGAACGATTACCAGCAGATCCGGCAGGCGCGGAAAAGCGACGTGCGTCTCATTCACAATCTCACGCGCAACGCGGTTCGCCGCGAAGAACTCATTTATCGTACGCAGCAGGCGATCGAAAAAAACATCGACCAGTTCTTCGTTTTCGAGATCGACGAAAACATCATCGCGTGCGTTACCCTCTATTTTTATCCCGACAAGCCGCAACTCGCCGAAATCGGCTCGTTGTACGTCATGCCGTTTTATCACAACCGCGGCATCGGCAAAAAAATGGTCGATTACGCCAGCATGATGGCACAGGAGCGTGGCGCGAAAACCGTGATCGCGCTGTCGACGCAAAGTTTCGGTTTCTTCCAAAATGTCTGCGGCTTCGAGGAGGCCGACAAGTCGATCCTTCCGGAAGCGCGGCTGAAGGCCTACGAAGACAGCGGCCGCAACGCGAAGGTGCTCATAAAGCAACTCGGATAAATTGGCGCGCCCGGACGATTTTATTTCGCCCGCGAAATAAATCCGGAGCGTCGCTCCGGCCGCGACCAGCTTCAATCCTTCGCCCGGATCTTCTCCAGCGGCACTTTCACATTCGGCGTTGAATCGACCCAGCGTCCCTGCGGTCGCGCCCATTCGACGGCGTTTGCAATGACCCTCCTGACGTTCGGATTGAAATACGTCGGATAGGTTTCGTGGCCCGGCCGAAAATAGAAAATTTTGCCGTTGCCGCGCGTCCAGCAACAGCCGCTGCGAAACACCTCGCCGCCTTCAAACCAGGAAATAAATACCTGCTCATCCGGTGGCGGAATTCCAAACGGCTCGCCGTACATCTCCTCCGCGGGAAGTTCAAACTGTCGATCGATGCCACGCGCGATCGGATGACCCGGATTGCAGACCCACAGCCGCTCGCGTTCATCCGCTTCGCGCCAGGTGAGCGAACACGTTGTCCCAAGCATCTTCTTAAAAATTTTCGAGTAATGCCCCGAATGGAGCACGATCAATCCCATCCCTTCGAGCACTCGCCTTTGTACGCGTTCGACAACCGCGTCCTTAACGTCCTCGTGCGCCTTGTGCCCCCACCATGTCAGCACGTCCGTCGCCGCCAGTCGCTCTTCCGTCAGCCCGTGATCCGGCTCCTGTAATGTCGCAATCGAGACCGTCGCGTCCGGCCGCAGCTCGCGCAGGCCGTCCGCAATCGCGTGATGCATGCCGCGCGGATACACGGCCGCCACTTTGGAATTCGTATGCTCGTGGACGTTTTCACCCCAAACGACAACGCGGAGAGGATTCATCAAGACAACAGTTGGCAGCTGACTCAAAGCTGTCCAAAAGATTCGCGTGTCCAGCCAGCCAGAGTACGCCGCCAGCAATCGTCTCCAGGAAATGGCTGCCGGCGATCGCCCGCAGGAACGACTCGAGCGTTTGGGCGCGGGAGCCCTGAGCGACACGGAATTGCTGGCGATGCTGTTGCGCAGCGGAACGCGGGGCCACGACGTGGTCACGCTTGCCACGCGTCTCATCAGCGACGCGGGATCGCTGGCCGGATTGATCGCGTGGAAAGAAATGGATTTTCGCCGGCTGAAAGGAATCGGTCGCGTGAAAGGGCTGCAACTTGTGACCGTAATGGAAATCGCACGACGCGTCGTCAGCCAGCATGCCGGCGAAGCTCCGCTGCTTAATCGCGCGGATCTGGTCGCGGCCTATTTGCAGTCGGTCGCTCACGGGCTTTCCGTCGAAAAATTTTGGGTCTTGTGCCTCAATCGAAAAAACCGGCTCCTTCGCCGCGTCGAGGTCACGTCGGGCACAGCGACGGCCGCGCTGGCTCATCCGCGCGAGGTTTTTCGCGAGGCGATTCGTGAGTCGGCGACCGCGGTGATCTGCGCGCACAATCACCCGAGCGGCGATCCCGCGCCGAGCGCCGCCGATATTCATCTCACGCGTCAGCTTCGCGAAGCCGCCAAAGCCGTCGATATCGATTTGCTCGATCACGTGGTCATCGGCCGGAGCGCCGCCGATCCTGCCGGCCGGGGATATTATAGTTTTCGCGACGCGGGCCTCCTTTGAGGCAAAACAGACTATCAGAATATCCCGGTCCGCCGAACCGGATTCGCGTCAACCGCAGCGGCGATTTTCCATACCGGAGATTTCGCGCATCTTTCGCTGCCTGTGGTGCGACTAGCCACGGCTTCGGATGACCTCCCTTCGAAATCACCGATTTTCTAATATGACCTCACGCGTCTTGCGATTCGTTCAATTGCTTGTCATCCCGCTCGTCCCGTTGAGCGCTCAAACTCCCGTGCCGCCTGGCGAGTCACTGCTGGCGGCTCCAGGACTTTCCGCGTTCGGGCTGCAGACGATGCCTGCCGCCGTCGATGCGGTGAATGTAAAGATCGTGCCGGCGGAGCGGGCACCGGAATTCGCAGAAGCGTGGCGCGTCGAAACGCTGCGCGACATCAATCCACCGTATGCGATCCAGCTTCGCGCCATCAGCCCGCGCGCGCTCGCCCGCGGCGATGTCGGTCTCATCCGTTTCTTCGCCCGTACCGTGCACACGGCGGACGAAAGTGGTTCCGCGCGGGTTGGTGTAAGCGTCCGTCAACTTTTCGGGCCGGGCATGGGCACGGTCGTCGAGAGCTACAGCCCGCCGCGCGAGTGGACGGAATACCTGCTGCCGTTCCGTTGCGCCCGCAACTACACGGCGAACGAAGCGGTCATGGCTTTCAGTTTCGGATTCAAGCGGCAGACGATCGAGATCGGTGGCGTCGAATGGGTGAACTACGGCACGAAGATCGCGTTCAACGATCTGCCGCGCACGCGCTTCACCTACCAGGGCCGCGAGCCGGACGCCACGTGGAGGAAAGCCGCTCTCGATCGCATCGAAAAAATCCGCAAGGGCGATATCACCGTGCGCGTCGTGGACGCGTCCGGCAAACCGGTACCGGGCGCGAACGTGAGGCTCGAGGAAACGCGCAGTGCATTTCAATTCGGGACGGCGATCCCGTTTCGTCGCCTCGTCACCGATTCTCCGGACAATCGCATCTACCGCGAAAAGGTGCTCGAGCTCTTCAATGCCGCGAGCCCCGAAAACGATTTGAAGTGGCCGGCCTGGCTCAACCAATTCGAGAGCGAACAGTACAGTCGCGACACGACGATGGCGGGCCTGCGCTGGCTGCGTGACCACAATTTTACGGTACGCGGCCACGTGCTGGTCTGGCCCGGTTGGAATAACCTGCCGAAAATCGTTCGCGATCTCCGCGGCACTCCGCGACAAAACGAGATTCCGGAACTCGTGCGCGCCCACATCCGTGAAATGGGTGCCGCCACGCGCGATTGGGTGGTCGAGTGGGACGTGCTGAACGAGCCGTTCACAAATCACGACTTGATGGATATTTTTGGTCGCGAAATCATGGTCGACTGGTTCAAGACTGCCCGCGAGGCGATGCCGAAGGTCGCGCTTTTCTTCAACGATTTCAGCAACCAGGATGCGACCACGGACCGCGAGCACGTGCAGAATTTCGAGGACACCACCCGCTTCCTGCTCGAGCACGGCGCGCCGGTGAACGGACTCGGCTTGCAGGCCCACATCGGCGGCCAGCCCAACGCTCCGGAAAACGTCCTCGCCGTCCTCGACCGCTATTGGAACGCATTCAAACTTCCAGTACGGATCACGGAATTCGATGTTCGCACGACTGACGACGAACTGCAGGCCGATTACACGCGGGATTTCTTCATTCTCGCCTTCAGCCACCCGTCGGTCATCGGGATTCAGCTCTGGGGCTTCTGGGAAAAGTCGCATTGGATTCCGGATGCCGCGATGTACCGCGCCGATTGGTCGGAGAAGCCCAACGCCGCCGTTTACAAATCGCTCGTGCTCGATCAGTGGCGCACGCGCGCTCAAGGTGCAACCGCCGCGGGCGGCTCGTGGAACACGCGGGGATTTTTCGGCGACTACCACGTCTCCGTCGAGATCAACGGCAAACGCGCGGAGCAAACGTTCAAGCTCGCCGCCGGCCAGCCCGCAACGATTGAAATAAAGCTGCCCTGACCATGATCCGCTGCCCGGTTCGCAGCCCGATCGCGATCATTCGTTGGCTGGCCTCGCTGCCGGCGATATTCGCATTCGGGACGCTCTCGGTATCGGCGCAGGAAAGCGTTCACGTCCTGCCGCACGTCAAGCCGCGTCTCGTTGTTCTAACTGATCTCTCCAACGAACCGGACGACGAGGAGTCGCTGGTCCGGCTGCTGGTGTATTCGGATCAGCTCGACATCGAAGGCCTGATCGCGACGACCTCGAACTGGCTGAAAACAAATCCGCGGGAGGATCTGATCCGTCGCGACCTCGAGGCCTACGCCCTGGTGCGGAAGAATCTGCTCAAACATTCGCCGGCGTTTCCGTCCGCGGCACAGCTGAGTGCGGTTACGCGCACCGGGCAACTCGGCTTTGGGATGGCGTTCGTCGGCGCAGGCAAGAGTTCGGGCGGCTCGCGTCGCCTCATCGCAGCGGCGGACCGCGCGGACGAGCGGCCGCTCTGGGTGTCGGTTTGGGGCGGGCCAAACACGCTCGCGCAAGCGTTGTGGGACGTGCGGGCCTCGCGCCCGGCCGCTGAAGTCGAAAAATTTATCGCGAAATTACGCGTCTATGCGATTTCGGACCAGGACGACTCAGGCAGTTGGATACGACACGAGTTCCCCAACCTGTTCATTATCGTCACGCCCTCGAATCCGATGAGCTACCAGGAATATTACCGCGCCACGTGGAGCGGTATCTCCGGCGGGCAGGACGTTCAGGCGGCGCCGGGTTACCATGCCGCGATGGTGGCCAATCCGTGGCTCGAAACCCACATCATTCATAATCACGGTCCGCTCGGCGCGCTGTATCCACGCCGGCTGTACCTCATGGAAGGCGACACGCCGAGTTTTCTTGGATTGATCGACCGTGGTCTCGGATGGGACGTCAGCCCGGCGTACGGCGGCTGGGGTGGACGGTACGCGCTGTTTCAGCCGGCGGGGGAAACACGCCCAATCTGGACCGACAACGCGTCGACGCTCGATCGCGTCGAGGTCGAGCCGGATCGATTCGAAAGTTCCAACCAGGCCACGATCTGGCGATGGCGGGAGCATTTTCAGAATGACTTCGCGGCGCGCATGGACTGGTGCGTCACCGATGATTTCAAGAAGGCCAATCACAATCCGCGGCCGATGCTCAACGGCGATCGTTCCACGGGCGTCGTCACGATTTCGGCGCCGGCCGGTTCGACCGTGAAGCTTTCCGCAGTGGGCACGGACGCCGGCGACGACGGCCAAGCTGTCAAAGTCACGTGGTGGATCTACGACGAGGCGAGTACGCTAAAAGGAGCGAGCCTCACCGCGGCGAGCGGCGTGGACACCAGCGTGGTGCTGCCACCTGCGCTGACGCCTGGCATCGTTCACGTTATTCTGCAAACCGAGGACGACGGCACGCTACCCTTGTTCGCATACCGTCGGATCTTGATCGAGGTGAAACCGTGAAAAAATCCGGGCTGTTCGCCTCACGATTTTAACTCGCGCCTGTTCTGTTCGAGAATGTCCGGCGAAAAAACCTCATTGCGAGTAATGGTTTAATTGCGCGGATTTCCCGCCCGCGCGCTCCAGCCAAAGCGATTGGTTGAGAAACTCCTTCGACCGCTTCCGCAGTCGCCTGCGATCACCGTTTTCACTGGTGCCATCACGCTTTTGCTGTTTCCCACACGGGGGGAATTCGACGTTCTAGGAACGCGCCATGCCGGATCGAATCCCCGATTTCATTTGTCTCCGTCACCCGCAACACCGATCCGCATGTCCGTCTTTCGACGAGCAGATCGGGTTGTCTTCGGGTAACCTCGTTGCTGCTTTGCATGGCAACGAAACTCGTCACGACCGACTGGCGTGCTGACGGCGTGAAACGCGCTCTTCCATGACAATCAAGTTGCGGGGTTTGAGGTGGTACATCGCGGGTCTGCTCTGTTTCGCCGCCGGATTAAACTACTTCGACCGGCAAACATTGTCGGTGCTGGCCCAGACCATTCAGGACGAACTGCGCCTCTCGACCATCCAGTATTCGCAGATCACCTCGGCTTTCCTGATAAGTTATACGATCATGTATGCCGTGAGCGGGCGCCTGGTCGATTCGCTCGGCACGCGCCGCTCGTTTCTCTTGTTTGTCACCAGCTGGTCCGCGGTCAATGCCCTCCATGTTTTCGCGCGCACGGCACTGCAGTTTTCGTTTTTTAGATTTTTGCTCGGCGCCACGGAGGCAGGCAATTTTCCCACCGGTGTGAAGGTCGTGACCGAGTGGTTTCCACTGCGGGAACGCGCGCTCGCGGTTGGTATTTTCAATTCCGGTACCGCCCTCGGGGCGGCCTTGGCGGCACCGATGGTTTCCGCCGTGGCGCTGACGTGGGGCTGGCGGATGGCCTTCGCCGCGGGAGGAGCGCTCGGTCTGGTCTGGACGTTCCTTTGGCTGGTTTTTTATCACCGGCCGCGAAGCCATCCCTGGCTCGCGCCGGAAGAACTGGCCGTCATCGAAGAAGGCACACCGCTCTCGGCCGCCTCCCCTCGCGTATCCATAAAGCAACTGCTGGCGACCCGCCAGGCGTGGGGTTGCATTCTGGCACGGGTGTTAACGGATCCGATCGCCTATTTTTTTATCTTTTGGACGCCTAAATTTCTGCAACAGGAGCGCGGCCTGGACCTCGCGGCGATCGGCAAGTTCAGCTGGATTCCTTTTGTCGCGGCGGCCTTCGGCAATCTCGCCGGTGGCGCCGTGCCGGCTTTTCTCATCCGCCGGGGCTGGACTCTCAATCGCGCGCGGAAAACGGTGATGTTCGTCGCCTCGTGCCTGATGCCGATTTGCTGTTTGTTGATTACGCGAGTGCCGGACGCCGCGCTGGCGGTTGCTCTGATCAGCGTCGCCATGTTTAGCAATGGAGCCTGGGCCAACATGACGTTGCCGGCCGAGGTTTTTCCCCCGTTTGTCATTGGCACGATCTCCGGATTTGCCGGCGCGTTGGGTGCGCTCGCCGGAGTCGCCACCCAGCTTGCCATCGGTTGGACGGTGCAAAATTTTTCCTTCAAACCGGTTTTTTCGGTCTGCGCATTCGTTCATCTCACGGCGTTCGTTTTCGTGTGCCTGCTTGTCGGCGAGCTGGGACACACCAGAACGTTCAAGGCGGCAGCCGACTAGCGCCGTCAATCGCAAACCCGTTCAAGTCAGGCCGCTCCTTTCCCTCGGTCTCAACGGTCCGGAGAAGGCACAGTTGGTTTCTCAGTTCGGAGCCAATCGCATCGCGTCCTGGCGCGCCGAGAGATTTGCCGATCAGAGCCATGGCCACGAATAAAATCTTTCACGTCTTGGAGGACATCGCGTGGAGCTGTCTGAACTCTTCTTTGAAGATCCCGTGCAGTTCCTTCCGTGCCGTCTCGGGGTCGTTGACGACTTTCTTGAGAAACGGATCGGTGATCGGCGGGCCAAACTTGCTGCCCCATCTCACCATTTCACCGAGGATCGGCAGCAGCGCGACCGCTTTCACCGTGGGCGCGTAGATCGATTGTTTTTTATTTTCCGGATTGGCTTTTTTGACGATCAACCCGCCGGCCAAAAGTTTTTTGAGCCGATCCGCTAAAATGTTCGTGGCGATTCGCTCGTCGGAATTTAGGAAGTCCTGATAGTAGCGCTTCCGCCGAATCAAAAGGTCCCGGAGAATGAGCAACGTCCAGCGATCGCCGAAGGCGTCGAGGGAAAAGCAAATGGGACAATCGGAGGATTTTTCTCGTTTCATGTCTCAAAGCTAAACTTTTCACTTGCTTTCTGCAAGTATATGCGCACGGTCCGTATCACTTGCATTTCGCAAGTTATAAATGAGCGCGAATAACAAGACGAAAGCAACGTCGCCCACCGTGATCTTCGAAACCGTTTCGAGGTTACACCGAATGGGCGTTCGCCGTCGGCCCGCCCAACGACCTGGTACGCGAACTCACCGGAAAGAAGGGCTGAAGAACCCGCTCGCCTGACTACTCGCCGTTCGGATTCGCGCCCTCGGCGCGACTCGCTCCTCCGCACTCGATTCCACGACCATCCAAAATCTTTTCATTTATGTCAGACCAAACTCAGACCCAAACTCAATCCTCCACGGCAAAGACCACTGGTGTTTTTGCGCTCCTGAAAGCCAAGTCCGGCGTAACTCGCGAGCAGATCATGGCCATCATGCCGGCGGAGATCCGCGCAACGGTCCAACTCTATCTCGATGGAAAAATCCGCGAATGGTATTCGCGAGAAGACGGCAAAGGCGCTGTTTTCCTCCTCAACACGGGAGACATCGCTGAGGCGAGTTTCATCATGGAATCCTTGCCGCTCGCGAAAGAGCACTTGCTTGACCACGAGTTCATTCCCGTCGGTCCGCTGATGCCGCTGCGTCTGCTCGCGGGGAGCCAGTCACCCGGCCGGTAACTCTCCTCTCAAGGTGAGCCGAGCACGCTCATAGCAGCCGATTCGATCGCGGGCTCGTTCCTCCTCGATCGGGTAGAGAACAACTTTTCACGAACCAAAACAGGAGACAATCCACATGAATAATGAACAGGCCACGGTAGTCTTTGAAAACGTTTCCAAGATCTACCGGATGGGTGAAGTCGAAGTGCCGGCGCTGAAAAGCGTGAGCTTGGAGATCCGCGAAAAACGATTCTCGATGGTGCTCGGTCCATCGGGCAGCGGTAAAACCACGCTCTTGAACCTTGTCGGATGTCTGGACCAGGCGACTGCGGGCGTCGTCACGGTTTGCGGGCAGAACATCAGTGAGCTGTCCGATCGCGCCGTCTCCCGGTTCCGCGCGCGCAATATCGGCTTTATCTTTCAAAATTTCAATTTGATCCCGGTCCTGTCCGCGTATGAGAACGTCGAATACCCGCTGGTGTTGCTCGGCATGGACGCGACGGAACGAAAAGAGCGCACGGAGCAGATGCTGGACTCGGTGGGGCTGCGTCATGTTTCCGCG